>PVML01016896.1_pt1:0-82500 | contig 186449 bp, 159 predicted proteins | sample 1853371 | NCBI WGS metagenome assembly PVML01 (sample SAMN08533508, study PRJNA380276) | Human gut metagenome, whole genome shotgun sequencing project. | isolation source: participant 1, chromium library | host: Homo sapiens | collected 2017
ATGGGCAAAAGCTGTTCCAGCCGGAGAAGGAGACGGTGGGCCTCTGCCCTCGCTGCGGCAAGCCGGTCTATGAGGGCAAGAAGAACTTCGCCTGTTCGGACCGGGCCTGTCAGTTTGTCATGTGGAAGAATGACCGCTTTTTCGAGCAGCGCGGGAAGGTTTTTACTTCCAAAATCGCCGCCGCATTGCTCAAAGACGGAAAGACAAATGTCAAAGGGTTGCGCTCCCTGCGTACCGAGAAAACCTATGACGGGACAATCGTTCTGGCCGACACCGGAGGAAAATATGTGAATTACCGCATCGAGAAATAAATTCAAAATCGCAATTCTCCAAACCTAAAGTGACCTGTATATTTCACCTTGTGCTATTCATGACAAAGGCAAACTCTGTTATAATGATGTATGAAAATAGAATTAGGGAGGATGCGTAATGCCTTTATCAACTGAGATAAAAGATGCAGTGTATCAATATTGCAACAATCATTTAGCAGATGAAGCATGGTATAACGGTGAATTTGAATTTATAGAAGATCAAGCCTTACGCAAGCGGCTTATTGAAGAATTCAAGGGTATAAGATTTGCTTACAAACTCTACGAAGGAATTGAAGCAAAGGACGAAAATCTTATCTTTGAAATTCGACATCAGATATTTTCATACGCCACAATATACGAAGCCGTAATTCATTCCGTATTATACACTTATTATGAAGATACCCCGGAATTTCATGAGTTACAATACCATTTTGCTCCAGCGAAAATAGATATACCCAGAGCAAAATTGGCTACGCTAAAAAAGGAACTCACTCATAACGCTGAAGAAATCCTGACTTATCATATACAAGAACGAAAAAAAGAAGATACACAGATCAGGTTTGACGATAAGTGTAAAGCGGCTGAAAAGCTTGGCCTTCTACATAGCTTTATTAGCAATGATGGCAGCACAATTGACTTGACTTCCGAAATCATTGAGATATATGGCTATAGAAATGCAATCCATCTTGTTGCAGAACAGCGGAAAGGTATCGAGTACGAACTTGAATTAAGCAAGCGTGCATATCGCCGTATGTGTCCTTTTATCGATCAAATTAAAGAAAAGTTAAAAATGGACAGAAAAGGCATCTATGCGGACTAATACAGTCTTTTCAGAGAAGCAACAAATTAATACCATTCTACTACTCATGAGCAGGAAACACACAAAGTTCCCTGCTTTTCTTTTACCCATTTTCAGAAAGGATGATGTCTTTGAGCAAAACCGAACCCAATTTCATGGAGCATTTGAAACCGCTGCTACCCGCAGGCGGTGACGCAAGCGAGCTGGAGACAGCGACCCAGGCGCTTGCCGGACTTTCCCCCGAGGACCGTAACCTCTTGGCCGCTGTGCAGGAGTCTCCCTTCCGCCTGACCACCCTGGAGCAATTCCGGGAGTTTCCCGCTAACACGGAGTATTTCATCCTGGAGACCAACATCCGCAAAGTGGAGGATGTGGGCTGGCGCTATCTGGCACAGCATTTGGACGTCCTTCTGCCTCCGGCGCTGCTGGACGCCATTGATCCCGTTCCCTTCGGCAACCACGCCATTCAGGAGGAACAGGGGTGCTTCGGTATCTCACCCTCTCCGGCGACGAGTGGGAGCATGAGCGTCCCAGGGAGAGGCAGACGGAAAAAAAGCCCTCCATCAAAGAACGGCTGGAACAGAGCCGGAAGGAATGTGCCAACCAGAGCAAGGCGCAGCCCCATCGGGAAAAGCCTGCGCCGGAGCGATAAGGAGGTGTCGCTATGCCCCATTATGACTATGACAAAGAGTATCCCTTTGCCGCTTTCATCACCAACCTGGGCAAATACAACGAGGGCGCCCTTGTGGGCGAATAGGTGAAGTTCCCCACCACGGCGGAGGAACTAAAAAAAGTCTTTGAGCGCATCGGGATTGGGTCGAAGGACGAATTTGGGCAGATCTATGAGGAATGATTCATCACGGACTACGATTGCTATGTGGACGGCCTCTATGACCTGCTGGGCGAGTATGCCAACCTGGATGAACTACCTGGCCTCCAAACTGGATGATATGAGCCAGGATGAATATGAGCGGTTCCAGGCTGCTATGGAAATCGGCGACCACACGGGCAGCATCCAGGAGCTTATCTATCTGACGGAAAACCTGGACTGTTACGACGTTTATCCCGACATCCACGACCACGACGATCTGGGACGGTATTACATTGAGGAACTGGACGCCATGCAGGTGCCGGAGCATCTGCGCAACTACATCGACTATGAAGCCTACGGGCGGGACATCGCCCTGGAGGAAAGCGGCCAGTTCACCGACCTGGGCTATGTACGGGATACCGGGGACCGCTTCGACGAGGTGTACGATAGACACCGGGAGAGCATCCCGTGGGAGTACCGAGTCACCGTTACACAAGAGGAACAAGAATTTCTGGACGAAAGTGCAAAGTCGGATATGGCAACCGACCTTGCCTATGATATGGACGAGTTTTTCCGGCAGCACGACCCGCAGTATGCCGCTGGGCACCCGGAGGAACATGCGGCGAAGGAAGAAATCTACGAGAATCTGATGGCCGGGCGCATCTCCGCCCTAGAGACGAGAAGCTGGCTGCCCTGGGGCAGATCCAGGAGGACTATCTTCCTTCGGAGATTGGGAAGTTCAAGGGCGCCACCGGCTATGAAGGATTTCTGGATATGGACCCCCAGGTAATCCGGGAAGCCATCGAAAACCCGGATCAGGCCCATGTGGACGAGATGCTGGTCTTTGCGGAACAGGCAAATCTGGAGTATAAAGCGGAGTTGTACGGGCAGCAAGCGGCGTCCACCCCGGACGACCGGGAGACCGGTGAGACGGTGCGGACCCCCAGGGGCACCTTCCATATGACGGATATGAGCCGGGAACAGATGGAGGCGGCTGGATACGGTTTTCACCATGAGTCCGAGGATGGGAAGTATCTCATCATGGCCAACGGCAGCCGTGCCTTTGCCATCCCCAGCGGATCCGCCCCCGAACATACCGCGCCGGAGAAGTTGACTGTTCTGGTGGTGGAGCCTATGAAGGAACCCTATGTGAAGGAGATCGACCCCGGCCTCCATGCGCTGCAAGCGGAGGTGGGCGGTGATATTGCCGCCTCCTATCCCTTTGACGATCCGGTTGGGCTGGTGCTGAACGATGAAGGCAAGCTCATTGGTCTAGACCTGAACCGTTCCCTCCGGGACGAGCATGGGGAGATTTACGACATCGTGGCAGGCACCTTCCTGGTTGTGGGCCTGGGGCCGGAGAGTTTTTCGTCCCTGTCCCCAGACATGATCCAGAAGTACACCGAGCAATTCAAGCGGCCGGAGCTGTTCGCCAGCATCAACGGGCAGATCGTGTCCGTCCCCGTGGAGCCGGAAAACCCGCTGCGCACGGCAGAAATGACCCTGGAGGACGACTATGGGATGATCGACGGGCTCATCAATAACGGCCGCCGTGGGGAGGAATTGGAGAAAGCCCAGGCCGAGGCGTGCAGGACCACGCCGGAGAAAAAGCCTTCCATCCGGGAGCGGCTGGAGGACGCGAAACGGAAGTGCGTGGAACGGAAAGGCCCGGAAAAGCCCGCCCCGCAGAAGAAGCCCCCGGAGCTGGGCGACTTATGAGCCGGAGCAAGAAATGGCGTCTGGAATGGTCGTTCTTCCTGGGCAAGAATGGCAGGCGCCAGTATAATAAGCTCTGCAAAGGCTGTGTCTATCCCTGCAAGCAGAGCTTCCGGGCAGTGGTGGTGTCCTGCCCGCACTATCTTTCTCTCCGTTCCCAAAAGTGCAGAAATTAGGGTTCAAAATGGGCGAAGAAACCGCCTGTGCCGGCTTTCCCGTATAGGGACAGTATGATTTCCCATGTGGGGCGGTAGGGCGTTTCTGCATAGGAAAAATGCTGGATTTGTACCTTTTGTAAACAAGAAAAGAGCGCTGTCATCGGATATTTGTCCGGTGGCGGCGCTCTTTGTGTTTAGAGAGTTATTTCAGTCTAAACTTGCATATAGCCCATATGTGTTTTTGCGATAACGCTTGAAAACAGTCCTTTGATATGTGCGATAAGTAATTTGATCGGCAAAATTTTTAATACCTTTCCAATTAAAAAGACTTTCTTCGGGTTTATTTCCACTAGGAGAACGCTGCTCTAAAAAATCACATATTAACTGAGTCGTTACAGCAGACGGGAATAGTTTTTTCCCCTTACCACCGACGGCTTTGGTTTTTATATCATTAATAATGTCACTCATTTTCTGGCGTAGCGTTATAGAAATGTATGGGCAATTATGAAAAATTAAGACATACCAGAACTCTACTTGCATCATCGGTTCTTTATCTGATATTCTAAGTATTTGCCTTTCGACAATATTTTCAACTTTTTTTGATAGTTCATTAAAAAAGGGCTGATAATACTGCGAATAGAGCAATAAATTTGCCCAAATAATTGGGTCATTGCATTCTTCGGCGGCTTGAATTAAATGGTTCTCTGTTTTGGTGTCAAGCACAATATTATATTCGTAAAAAAAAGGAAACCAATCACATAAATCAAATACATTTCCCGAGCAAAAAACAAATGAATACCTATTAATTGTTCTACTTAATTTTGTGTGAGCTTTATCGTCACCTTTAAAATCAATTTCACTATTCATGTAAGCAATAATGGAAATGATTTTTCGGGCTTGATCAAATGAAGGGTAAAATGCGTATACATATAGGGCCATATCAATTAAGAGCAGTGCCTTACCTAAGCGCTGCTTGCCAAAGAGCGTATACCCATTTTTCTTTTTACTGATATTGTTTAGCAATGTTGATAAAAGAAACGAAACAATAGTTCTCCTATCTTCAGAATATTCTTTAACCAGAACAGCAATTTCATCTTTTATTCTATCTACAGAAATAAACTCTGTCTTTACTATGAACTGCTCATCTTCAGGCAATTTATCGTAATCAGATTTTTTCCCTTGATGGAAAAAGTTTCTAATAATATCAGACAATTGCCTGGTTTTTTCAAGCCATTCTTTGGGGACACAAGGCGTACTTCCTTTTGTCAACTTCAACTCATTTAAGCGTAGCAGGTATCGTTCGCCAATCATTTTATATTTGGATAGTATTTGTTCAAGAACCTGTGGTTGATTGGCAAACAGAAAAATATCATCAACATATCGAAATGCAACATAATCGACATTATAGATAATGTTTTCTTTAGATAGGGAAACGGAGATTACATTATCAATATGCTGCAGTAAAACTTCAGCCATCATTCTAGAAAACTCTGGGCCAACAACAATGCCATTTGATGACCGCCCGTTTATATTTTGGAGTATTCGATCTATGGTGACAAGTAAATGAGAGTTAACGGCATCTTTTGCATCAACAACATTTCTTTCTATAATCCATGTAAATGCGTGTGTATATATGCTGTCAAAGCAAGCCTTATAGTCGAGTTTTGCATAATATTTGTATTTAAAGTTACACATTCGCCATACCCGTGAATCAGCAAAAGAATTTATTGATTCAAAGGGCCCTATTTTAAAATAATTTCCAGCTTGTTGAATAGCCCCACGTCCTGCACGAAAGGATTGGTCTTGAAAGTATTGTGTTACTCGTCCAGACTTTGCCTTATAATATAAATCTGTGCTTTTTTTGTGATAACGAATGGAATAGTCATGATGCTTTTCAAAATAGTTCAATATTTCCTTTTGATAGCATTCGATAAAAAGGAACAAGTTCAAGGCAGAAAATGGTTGAATAACACTCATTTCTCTCATTGTGTCAGTTCCCTTAAGAATTTTGTATTTTAAAGGTTTTGTGCTCCAGCCATGTTCAAACATTCTAGAACTGCTCTGAGCTTTATTTTGTTTGATTTCTTGGATAAGCGCGTCTAAAATCTTTTGGTTCTCTTTCTTTAAAAGAAATGCGTAAAGTTGAGAAAAAGAAAATAATTCCGATATTTCAACAGGTAGTAAATCTGTCAGAATATAGTCCAGCTTATTCCTTTCTAAGCCACTCCACCCCATTGACTTTTTCCTCCATCTTTTTTATTATAAGAGAGCAGACAAGTTGTTTGCAGTGCAGAAATGCACACACATCATCGGCACAATGCTGAAATCAGCCTTGCTGAAGAAGGACATTGTGTTTAGAACATAGCTGCGGCAAATGTTCCGGAACGGCAAGGGCAACCTTGCCGTTTCGTCATTTAGTATCCGACCCAAATTTTTATTAAATAGTCCCTTACAAGTGTTCCATAGCCCCGTCGTTTGCCATTTGCATCAGTGCTGTTGATTCCAACCTGCTTGCATAGAGCCACGAGAGATTTATAGTCATACCCAATACGATCAACAAGCAAAATCGTTTTATTGGCTTTCATGTTCCCATATAGATTATAGCCACAATTTAATTGGGCGCCCCCCATCAAAAAATAAGGTTTATCAATCTTTGCTCTGTCAAACGCATCGTCAATCATATTCTTCAAATACTGTTCTGTATTGGTTTCGACAAGCCCAGTATCTAGAAAATATCGAAGTTCGCCATAATTCGAAATAAATCCTTTTACTCTCCAGATGTTTGAACGAAAATGTTTTGTCATATAAACTTCGCGTGAGGAGAATGCAGCTATTCTATGCCGTAGTAACTCCATTTTATTATAATCAGGCGATGACGGGTCTGTATAAGAAGCAATCAATTTATCAATGCGATCTTCATATTTTTTTCGCTTATCATCAGTAATGCCATATTTAATTTCAATTTTGGCTTTACCATTCGCTGAAAGCCAAAATTCATAGCCAAGAAAGTCTACAGAGCAACTTCCTTTTAATATGTTTCGGCGAGAAATATACTTGAATTTTTTCTTGTTAAATTTTGTATGGCATTTGGGCGCTTTTATTGTTTGATCATGAAATATTTTTAAAAGAACGGTTTCCAGTTTCTCTTTAACTTCAGTTTCCTCCATGTGCTCGTTTAGAATCAGAATGCTATCATCTATATACCTTTCATAATATATAATGCCGTTAGAAAAGAACATCTGTTTGACAGCTTCATCAAAGTATCCAGCTATAATTTCCGCGATTGCATTTGAAGTACAAAGTCCCGCATACGCATATTTAGTTGAATAAGCGAAAGCCTTTATCAGGTCAATCTCGTGCCGATCAAGAATATTATATTTTAAGTATTTTTCAAAAACATAAATAGACGAAACAGAATTGAAGTAATCTTTAAAATCAAATTTTACAATTGTAAAATCCGACATTTGAATTGCAGCAGAGAGAACACTGAAAAGCGTCCGAGTTGTTTTGTTTCGATTAGGATATTTTATTTTAAATGCTCTATCCAGAATTTGTTTGATGCTTTGACATAGGATATTTTCAGGTGAATATAAATTATCATATTGTTTAACCAACCGCTTTTTACCACTTTGATTTAACATAAGTGACTTCGAGTTTTCGAAATGGAAGGTAGCGTCATTAAGGGCGCTCTTTATATCCGAAATAATCTTTTCTTGTTCCGCAGCAGATTTATACGGGGTGTCTTTATCAAGGGCTATAGTTCTTTTTACAGCGCGCTCAATCTCTTTTTCAATGCTCATTTTTCTTTCCCCCATGTAAAAATGTGCCCTGCAAAAACCTGGCAGGGCACATTTAATTATTGTACAGCTACCTTTGGCAATTGACGCTACTACACAATAGCAATTTTCTATTGTAAGAGGATTTTAATTATGGATATTCTATCATATTATGGAGAAATACTCAACATAAAGCAGATATATGCAGCAGGATATAAAAACTACTCTAGGCCGGTTATGTGCTCTCGTCGATGTTCTTGATTCTGCTCATCAGACCTTTCCAGCAGTGAGTCCACATTCTGGCGGAGGGTGTCATATTCCTTTTCCTCCCGCCGTATTTTGCGAAGTTCCGCTTGCAGAGCGGTCTTGTGGGCGGCAAGTCCATCCAGTTCTGCTTTCAGCTTTTCGGAGGAAGGAAGTCTGGCAAGTCCGGCCTTCTTGATCTCTCTGGCTGCCGCCTCGAACAAGATGATTTCGCTCTCAAACCCGCGAAGAAATTTTTCCTTATCCTTTGACACCTTATATCGGTCATAGACGGGCTTCAGTTTGCGGTAGGTGTCAATCTGCTTGCCCAGGAGGTCAATGCTGTTCCGTATCCCGCAGGCTCTCCTTGGTGCGGATGGAGGCGGCGGACACGGCGTCGCACCGTTCCACCAATTCCTCATAACTGCCGATGCCGGGGACTGAACCCACCTTGACAAAGAAAGCCTTCGGGCAGCATAAGGCAGACGGATACGATCTGTCTGTGTGGAGCCGGTCGGCCGGTGCGCCATGACCCTGTTGCAAGTCCGCAGGACGGGACCCCTACCAAACAGGTGAGCGACAAAACTAGGCCGCGAAACAGGTGTAGCAGCCTGTGGGCGAGGATACACAGACAGGATAATGAGACTCCCGCGTTGAACGCCCTCAAAGCATTGCGCGGCGCACCCATCAGCATGGGCCGGGGTGAGATTCCCGTGGAGCTGCGGCCAGCAGACATCCGTTTTTTGCCTCTTTAATTTTCAGATAAATCTTCTGCTTTTCTGTTTACGGATAGTTCGTAAACTTTTCATTAGCAGCAGACAAACCCGAAACGGCGCGGTACAATGAGTGTGGAAGTTATGAATGAACACCCTTTTGCGTGCCGTTTCTGACTGGAAAGGAGGCTGCTGTGTCAGAGATTCAGAACGGTACGGAGAAAAGGCCTTTGGAGTGCCGCACCTATACGGTCAATGACATTGCCGTGATCTTAGGTGTCAGCCAGGCACGGGCATATAGCCTTGTGCGGGAGGACCTTTTCAAAAGCGTACGAATTGGCAACTCCATACGGATTTCCAAGCGGTCGTTCGACCACTGGCTGGAGTCACTTGACCTGTGACACAAGAAAGGAAGATTCGTTATGGCATCCATTATCAAAAGAAAGAAAAACTATTCCATCGTCTACACCTATGTGGACGAGAACGGCGAGACCAAGCAGAAATGGGAAACCCGCACTTCCTACCAGGAGGCATTGAAGCGCAAGGCAGAGATTGAGAGTCAGAAAAGCTCCCACTCCTTCCTTCCGCCCACCAATCAGAATATTGCGGAGTTCCTGTCGGACTTCGTCTCCCTCTATGGCGAAAAGCGGTGGGACGTGTCTATGTACGACAGCCAAAACTCGCTGATTGCCAACTACATCAACCCCATCATTGGGGATATGCAGGTGCAGGACATCACCACGCGGGTAGTGGATAAGTACATCCAGACTTTGCAGAAACCCCCTGCTGTGAACACCAGGACGCACCACGCCAAAACGGAGTTTGTCACCAACGCTACCATCGAAAAGATCATCAAACTTCTCCGCTGCGCCTTCAAACAGGCGGTTCGGTGGGAGCTGGTTGCCAAGAACCCATTTGACAATGTGGTGCTGCCCAAAGTGGAATACAAGAAGCGGGACATCTGGACCGCCGATATGATCCGCACCGTCCTGGATCAGTGTACGGATAGCAAACTCTATGTGGCAATGAATCTGGCCTTTGCCTGTTCGCTGCGCATGGGTGAGATTCTGGGGCTGACCTGGAGCAATGTCCACATCTCCGATGAAGATATTGCCGATGACAACGCCTATGTCTACATCGATAAGGAGCTGGCGCGGGCCTCCAAGCGAGCCATTGAGATGCTGGGGCAAAAGGACATCTACCATATGTTCACGCCGCTGTTTCCCAACACCAGCACCAGGATCATCTTGAAAAAGCCCAAGACCGATTCCAGTATCCGCAAGGTGTGGCTGCCCAAGACCCTGGCTTATATTCTGCGGGAATGGAAGTCCGCGCAAGACGAGCTTCGGGCGCTGCTCCGTGACGAGTATCAGGACTACGACCTGGTGGTGGCGTTGGCCAATGGCCGCCCCTGTGAGGACCGTATCATCCTAAAGTCGTTTGAGAAGCTGCGGGAGAAAGCAGGGCTTCCAAAAGTGGTCTTTCACTCCCTGCGACATTCCAGTACCACCTATAAGCTGAAGCTCAACCACGGCGATCTGAAGGCCCCCCAGGGTGATACGGGCCACGCTCAGATCGATATGATTACCAGCGTGTATGCGCACATTCTGGACGAGGACCGCAAGATCAATGCCCAGAAGTTTGAGAGCGCCTTCTATGCCAATCCCGACCTACGCTTGGTTCGTCCCCCGGAGGAACCGAAGGAACCGGCGCCCGCCACATTGGATTTGGAGGCCCTGGTGGAACAGCTCCGCAACTCGCCGGAATTGGCCAACACGCTGGCCGCATTGCTGGCGTCGGCCCCATCCGAAAAATAGGGCGGGAAAATCGTATTAGCAAATCGGCGTTTTTTATTAGCAAGGCCGGAAAAATAGTTCGAAGCCAATTAGCAGGCATACAGCGGAAAATGTATAAAATCGTTCCGGCAGAGCGGCAAGAACGCTCTGAGGAAATGATAACAAAAAAACGCTGTAAACCATCGAAAAACGGCTTACAGCGGTCATTTTTGGCACCCCACAGCTGGGTTTGAACCAGTAGCCTGTCGCTTAGGAGGCGACCGCTCTATCCAACTGAACTACGGGGGCTTATACAGAAATTATTCAATTTTACAGGGCTCCAGGATTCGAACGATTCGATTTTTAGGAGCCTTTAGATTAAATTTTCCAGTATTACTCTACCAGTCAACCGTGAATTTTTGTCTCTTCATTATCCTTTATACGCGCGATAGAGGAACGCCACAATCTGTGCGCGCGTACAAGTGTTGTTCAGTATAAACAGGTATCGCCGATGCCATCAGCAATATCCTTCTCAACGACTCACTCGACCGCCCCGTAATAATAGGCAATCATTCAATATGTCGTAGAAGAAGTTTCGCACACTGGTCTTCCTTAAAGGCTGCTTTGGCGGTGACTGTGCCGTGCGCAATCGAGCAGTGCTGCTGCCATGATCGCATTCGCGCCACCTATGCATACAGTGTCCAGTTCTCCGCCTGTCAATAATCGCTAGTGCCTTTGCCATTGCTGTCACCATCACTGGCATCACCAACCGACAGACGCTACCTCACCGTGTCGGCATAAGGTTCAGAGCAAGCACCTCGCCGTAGATGACAGTCATGGTCTTTGACGTTACCTCACTGCTGCCATTGAAATCGAAAGTTATGCAGGTGTTGATGCATTCCCCGCTTAATAAGCATTGCTTTTATATCTCCTTGACGTTTTTCGCCTGCTGCTCAAAGTATACTCAGAATTTTGATTTCAGGTATCAAAAAAAGCACCTTCACGTTGTGCATTTTTTTGATACCACTGCCTTTCCATACGACTTTCCACTTTCGGGGTCACCTACCCGGAGGTTTTCTAAGTGTTCTGAAAAATACAAAAAAACCGCTGATTTCTTACGAAATCAGCGGTTAAACGTGGTTGCGGGGACAGGACTTGAACCTGCGGCCTCCGGGTTATGAGCCCGACGAGCTACCAACTGCTCTACCCCGCGATATAGATTTTATCGCAACTCTCTCTCAGAGTGCTTATATACTATACCATAGGATAGCGCAGTTGTCAAGCATAATCTTCAATTTTCTATTCGACAAATTCAGTCTTTTATCTCGCTGTCCTCTGCAGGCAGCAGATCCGGCAGTTCAAACCAGAAGCAGATACCGCCTTCGACGTTCTCCGCACCGCAGGCGCCGTGCAGGGTATCCGCGATGGCGCGGACAAGCGACAGACCGATGCCGGTGCCGCCGGCCTCTCGGGTGCGGGCGCGGTCGGTGCGGTAGAATTTCTCCCAGATTTTCGGCAGCTCCTCCTCCGGCAGACCTTCACCTTCATTGAAAACGGACAGGCGCACGCTGTTTCCGGTTCTTGCCGCCGAAATCTCAATGTGCTTGCCCTCGGGCGTGTAGCGAATGGCGTTGGACAGGTAATTCATCAGCACCTGATCGAGCAGATCACCGTCCGTGCGGACCGTAATATGCGTGTTATCATATTCCACGGTCAAACCTCGGTTTTCACACAAAACAGCGGTTTTTCGCACCGCTTCCGCACAAAGTGCATGCAGATCAATATCCTCGTCGAACGTCTGCTCTGCACCAAGCTCCAGCCGTGAAAGACTGAGCAGCTGCATGACCAGCTTGTTCATGTGGTCGGCCTCATCGGCAATAGTGTCGCAGTAGAACTTGCGGTCCTCGGGGTCATCGGCCACGCCAGCCGTCAGGCCCTCGGCATAGCCCTGAATGAGCGCGATCGGCGTTTTCAGCTCATGCGACACGTTGACGATAAACTCCTGCCGCATATTGTCGATACGCTCCTTCTCCTCGATCTCCTGCGCCAGCTGATCATTGGACTCCTTCAGCTCACCGATTGCCTGCTCCAAATACGCAGACAGGCGGTTGAGCGACTGTCCCAGCTGGTCAATCTCATCGCCGTCCTCCTTGCCGGTGTACTGCATAGAGAAATCCAGCTCACTCATTCGGTCGGCCAGTCCCGCCATTTGAATAAGCGGGCGCGTAAACTGACGCGAGATAACATAGCCGCACCCCAGACAAATCAGCAGCGCACAGCCGCCGGCAATCAGCAGAAACACCAGATTCAGCGAAGAATTCTGTTCGATATACGCATAGGGCATATATGCGATCAGATATTCACCGTGTTCCGCATTCAGCACACCGATCAGGCACAGATACTGGTCATTATCGCGCAGACTGATCGTCATAAAGCGGTATTCGTTTTTACCCAAATCTACCCAGTCACGATTCTGGACCACGGACGCCAGCACCGCAAAGCTTCGGAACTTCTGCTCCATGTGCCCAAAATCAAACCCTACATCGCCCTCCTGCATGGCAGACGAGGTCATCACATCGCCGTTATCGGTCACCACCGCCAGACGAATGGCACTGCGGCTCTCATAGCTGTCCAGCAGCGCGGCAACATCTGAGGAATCACTCGCGTAGCTGGTGCAGATGCTGCCGTAGGCATCGCGCAGCTCGCTCCGGCGTGTCATCATATAGTAATCCTGATAGAAAAACACGTTGAGCAGCACCAGAATACCGATAAACACCAGCGCGATAATGCTGATCGCGGCAAAAAACTTAAACCGGATTGACCGATGCTTCAGCTTCATACCTCAAAGCGGTAACCGTAGCCGCGCACGGTTTCGATCATGGTGCCGCACTCCCCGAGCTTGGCGCGCAGCTTTTTGACGTGTGTATCCACGGTACGCAGATCGCCGAAGTAGTCGTAACCCCAGACAGCATTGAGGATGCTCTCGCGCGACAGCGCAATCGCGCGATTATTTTTGAAGTAGATGAGCAGCTCGTACTCCTTGGGGGTCAGGTCGATCGGCTTGTTCTCCACCATGACCTCACGGCGCAGCTCATTGACCGACAGCTTGCCAAGCTGTTCGAGCGGTGCACCGGCGCGGCCTTCTCGTTTGAGCAGTGTGCGCACGCGGGCCGCCAGCACGATCGGCGAAAACGGCTTGGTGACGTAATCGTCCGCACCGCCTTCCAGGCCGCGCACCTGATCCGCGTCCTCGGCACGGGCGGTGAGCAGCATAACCGGCAGGTGGGTTTCGCCGTGCTCCTGCTCGCGCAGCTCCCGCAGGACTTCAAAGCCGTCCATCCCCGGCATCATCACGTCCAGAATGGCCATATCCAGTCCCGGACGGCGGTTCTCCAGAATATTCAGCGCTTCCTTTCCATCGGCGGCTTCGACGATGGTATGACCGTCCCGCTTGAGAAAGTCGCTGACCAGACGACGGATACGCGCCTCATCGTCTGCGATTAAAATAGTAGACAATATAATTCCACCTTACATTCTTATAATACCGCAAGTATACCGCCGGTGTTTGTTCGTTGTGTGAACAAAATCATGGGTTTTCAATTTTTGTTGAACAGGAGGTTGCTGCTTGAGAAGCGAACCTAACTTGCCTGCCCGGCAGGAGCGCCGTACCCACGGCGAGGGGCACAAGAGGGGTGGACACCTATGGTTTCCACCCCTCTTGTGAATCTCCCCGCTTCCTCTTAGCGTCTGCCTGTCATAGGACTGAGACTCGCCAGAGAAACGGCCATATTGTTTATCTTCCGTAGGGGCGACCAATGTGTCCGCCCATTTCTCTACCTTTACGCAGTGTCAGATACTCTACTGCTACACATACGGTTTAGTCTACGCAGGCGCGACACAAGGTGAATTGCCCGAAGGGCAAGAGAAGGTCCCCTGGGGGATACCCGTGTCGCGCAACTCGTTTGCACGTTATTGTGCACGGCACCGCTGGATTAAGCCGTGAACAACTCGTAGCTATACGGCATCCACAGTGCGGGCAGACTGCTGTCGGCTGTTGCCTTGTGCATGGTCAGCTTGACGTATTTGCCGTTTTCTTTACCGGTATTCGGGTCGGTAAACTGATAGGTCAGCGATGCAAATTCGTTATTATCGCCGTAAATCTTCACAGAATCACCGTCAAATATGCCGTACATATCACCTAAACCAAGGAAAAATGCGGCTCCCTGTTCGGGTATCTGGTCTTTTTGCAGCACTCTTTGCAGATTTGCCAGCTCATCATCGGTATAGACCGGCAAATCAAGCGTACCGTACAGCAAATCAAACTGCTCTGCGGTCAAGCCCTTTGTAGAATCAGCCAAATGCTCCACCGTTGTCGGTTCGATATTGGTAATATCCTTGAAAGTCACCCTATCAGCGGCATAGACCTTATACTGTGCTTCGGTTGTCCAGTCGATACGGCTGACATAGACCTCACAGGAATTATTATCCGTATTAACAGCAACCTGATACGGCTGGTCATGCTGTGCGCCCATATGCAGGACCGCATAATGTGCACCAAGACTTGTCAGCAGCTGCGCACGGCGAACAGTACCGTCCTTATCCGTCAGGTCGTCGAGTACAAAATCGTCCGCGGTGATATTCTGCGCGGCAGTGAACATTTCCTTGTACTTGGCGGCAATCTCCTGATTGGCCGGGTCATACTGCACATCGGATACATACGCCAGATAATAGGTCAAACCGTCCTTTTCGGCAAGCTGCTTGACCGGAGACGGATAGTTTTTCGTCCAGTTATCGCCGTATTCGCTGTGCAAAACGGCAGTCGCATCCACGCGTAATGTCATAATTGCACCGTCCTCGGTCGGGTCGCGGCTGGCATCGCCCATGGCGTTCTTCATGCCGAACAGGATACTGTCGTCCTCCGGATTGCGCTTGGCATAGCCGTTATCGACGAAGGACTGCGGCAGCTTGAGGCTGTAATTCAGCGAATCGTTATAATAATCCGTTGAGGTAATATCGCTGTCCTCGTTCTCATCCGCACTGTCGCTCCCGCTTGTATACACCGCCGTCGCCTTATGCTGAATATGGCTTGCGTCCGTGTATTCCAGCGTGACAGCATGGTAGAACGGATAGCTGATGGTACTCGAGAGCATTTCGCCAAGACTTGTCGGCACGGTATAGACCCAGCCATCGCCGGATTTCTGCAGCGTGATCTGCTCGTCGATCACACCGAACTTCGAGCCGCCCTCCCAGTTCACCAGCCGGTTGGTGATTTCCACACCGCCGACCGGCTCGGTCTCAAATGTGAAGGTGATTTTATCGCCGACAGCCAGATTCGGCATTTTTCCGCGTGCCATCGCAGAACGCGCATCCACACCGACGCCCAGTTCCTGTTCTCTGCTCTTGGCGGTAACAGAATCCACCATGCCGATCGGTTTCCAGTAACCAGAATCATTCTGCACCATCTGGATTTTGACCGGTTCACTGCCGTCAGCAAAGTTCAGCTGCACGATTTTGCTCTGATAGCCGTCCGTAGAGGTGACCTGCCAGTCGAGCTCCGTGCTGCTGATCCACGGGGTTTCCCAGTCGCTCATGTCCTGCTCCAGATTGCTGCCGAAGTAGTAGAACGCGTCCTTAGCGGCTTCTTCCGCGTTCAGGCGATCTTTGCCACTGAAATTGCCGACTTCATCAGGCAAATCCGGCCACGACAGACCGGTCGCATAGTACGTCCGGAACAATTCGCTCTGCGTCATGCTGTCCGTACTGAGTTCGCGGATATCGCCAATCACCGAGCTGTTTTTGTTCTCGCGGATGGTCTGCACGATGTACGCCGAGCGCGCATCATTCACGCCGCTGCCAGACAGACGGAATACAACGCAGTAGCTGCTTTCGTCATCGGTGGGTACAAGTACGAAATCCGTTGCAGACGGCGAAGACGGACCGTATTTCCACGTCCACTGCTCGCCGCCGGTCATAGCCATCTGCTGCGCGATAAGGTCTTTCTGACCGTCCGGCGTCAAAATCGGGAAGATATACTGTGCGCTCTTGTGCAGCACGCCGCGTGCGTACTGCTGCGCGAGATCCGCCGCCATGCGGGAACGAACGCCGCTGCCGTCCGTCCAGTCCTGCGGCAGCCAGCCCTGACCGAACTGGTTTATCATGGTGACAACGACCTTGCTGTTATCCTTAAATGTGAACGTTACCTTGCGGATGTCGTTGTACGGTGCGGCATCTTGGTTGCTGCCTTCCACCTGACTGACCGCCGGAGCAATGCCGAGCAGAACTTCTGCTGCATTTACCGGGTCGCTGATATTGTAGCCGCCCGCGAGCTTCCACTGATTGCTGTCCGAAAGGAAATCCGGCAGACCGAGGTCGTTTTCGTACAGCAGCTTGAATTCATCCAGAGAAGTCACGCGGCCGTTTTCCGGCACAATTTCGCTGTTCGATACGGCCCACTCTCCATCCTGTTTTGCAAAGGTCAGCTTTTGTACCACACGTCCGGGAATGGTTTCGCCCGGATTATCGCTGAACTCTCTATCCGTGATCAAATAGGTGTCTTTCCCGTCCAGTTTGACCGTATAACCGAGATTTTCCGCCTCATTCGCCTGTTTTTGTGCTAGCTGTATACGCAGCTCTTTCGTTAGACCCTTATCGTTATCGCCGACCGCGATCGTGCAGCTAAGCGAACCGACCAGCAGCGCGATCATCACAACGAGCGCGACACCTCGTTTTTTGACCGACTTGTCAAACAGTCCCTCAAACCGACGCATGAGCGTCTTTTTGTCATCACCGAAGCAGGACACCAAAGCCTTTCTCTTTTGCGCCTGCGCGATAGCCGACCGCAGGATGGTCTCGCCATAGGCTCTGCGGTACGCGCCGTCGTGTCCGCGAACAACCGCGTCGTCGCACGCCGCCTCAATGTCCTCCTGTGCGAATCGCGCGATCAGATGCACCAGCGGATTAAACCAGTGCAGGCAGCGTGCCGCCAGAAGCAGCAGCTTGAGCCACAGATCGCCATGCTTGTAATGCGTCAGCTCGTGGCGGAAAATGAACGCCGCATCCGTCCGGGAAATGCGCTCATCCGGCAAATACAGCGTCGGATGGATAAATCCGGCCAGCATCGGGCAGTCCGCCGCCGAGGATACCCGCAGCGGGATTTCCCGGTCAATAACCAGGTCGGCGCACTGCTCCTGCAAAATCGTGTGCAGATCCGCGCGTTCGACCGGTTGGGACGTACCTTTCAGGCTGCGTATCAGCCGGTAATAGCCAATCCCCTGCCAGAGTACGCAGGCAATCACGCCTGCCAGCCACAGCGTCAGCAGAATATCGGTAATATCCACGGTCTTGACCGTGCCGGTGTCTGCCGCGCTGAGCGTTTGCGCCTGCGTGCCCGTCACCCATCGGGTTGGGTTCTGCACAACCGGAAGGCCGGCCTGCCGGAACGCCGTCTGGTCGCTCTGCACCACATAGCTTGTGCGCGGCATGACCTGCACCGGCGCCTGCGGCAGTGTCAGCTGCACCGGAATGAGCAGCCGCAGCGCGAGAATCGCCCACACCACACATACCATACGGGCCGGATAACGCTTTTTCATCAGCCGCCGCAGAATGAGCGGCACGAGCGCCGCCAGCGATACGGTCAGGCCGATCTGCATCAGGTTGTTGAGCAGTTTTTCCGAGAATTGCAGCATAAGATCCCCTCCTTAGTGCGTCTGCCTGTCGAGGAACGCGCGCAGCTCGTCGATGTCCTGCTCGGTCAGCGCGCCCGCATCCGACAGGCTCGCGACCAGATTCTTCACCGAGCCGCCGCACAGCCGGCGCAGAAAGCCGACGCTCTCACGCTGACGGTAGTCCTTCTCGCTGACGAGCGGCGTGTACAGGTTTTGCCGTCCCTCCTTCGTGCAGGAAAGAAATCCCTTGTCGCACAAGCGGGACAGGAACGTGAGCACGCTGGTCATTTTCCAGTCCTTATCCGCGTGCTGCTGCACCTCAGCTGCCGTGACCTGTGTGCCCAGAGACCAGATGGTCTGCATGACCTCCAGCTCCGCATCGGGCAATCGCTTGTCGTTTCGCATAGTCTAACCCTCCTTTTACTCTACAAATGTAAAACACCTTTTATTGCTTATATTCTACAATAGTAGAAGATGGTTGTCAATCCTTATTGCACAAATTCCCGCAAAGTACGCTGACATATACAAATTGTTTACATTTTGTAATTTTTATTGCGTTGACAGTGCTGTTTTTTTAGGATATGCTTTAATCAGATGAGTTTGATTTATCAATTCGGCACGGATTTTTCTGCACCGGCTGAGTGGGGCACGCGAACTGCCGCAGGCGGGTTCGCCCCTAACGGGCGGGAGGTTTTTCGCTGAACCTCAGCGGGGGATTCGCCGCCGCTGCGGCGGGAACGTTGCGGCACCCGCCGCGGGGGCAAAAAGGAAGGGACACCTGCGGTTTCCCTTCCTCTTTGAACTCCTACCTTTCCCTTGCTTCCTAATCTGGCGCAGATTGCCTACATGTGACCGCTTCGAAAATAGGGGAACGGCAGTCGGGTTACCTCAGCGTTTGTTTCGCAACATATTCGCAGTTCACAGATAGATTACTGCTACACATACGGGCTACTCTACGCTGGGTGCGGCATAACAGTGCCGCACGATTCGTCAGCGCGTTGTTACGGATAGTTTCTGCGAAGATAAATTGTACCAAACGCCTAATTCGCAGGTGCCGTGCGTTACAACATGCCAAGGAGTTGCGCGACACGGATATGTCGCGCCTGCGTGGATTTAACCGTATGTGTAGCAGTACGCTGTCTGTGAACTGCGAAAAGGCGGAGAAAGACACGCAACGGTAACCCGACTGCCGTTCACCTTTTCGCAGCGGTCACATGTCGGTAATCTGCGCCAGACTATCCAAGGGAAAGGGGTGATTCACAAGAGGGTGGAAACCGCAGGTGTCTACCCTCTTGTGCGCCCGCGCGGCGTCAGCGCACTCCCCCCGCCGCGGGGCGCGGCGAACTCCCGCGCTCCGCAGAGCGCAGCTCCCCGCTTGATTTCAGGCAAAAAACCTACCATTCACAATCAAAAACCTGTTTTATATAAAACCCAAAGGAGTTAATTTCCCATGCGAAAAACCGTTTCGCTCGTGTTGGCCATCTGCGGCACGCTGCTGCTTCTGCTGCTGTTCGCCACCGGACGTTTGATCTATACCCACGTTTACAGCCAGGACTTTTCCGACATCGCGGAAACCGGACCGCAATCCACCATCACCCTCACCGAGAATGACGTGGAGGTACCGCAAACCGACGACAACCAGAAAACCGCTATCATACAGCTGCTCAGTGAGCAGACCTACACCGCCTATCCGCACTTTATCAAGCCCAGCCAGAACAAGCTGACTGCCAACCGCCTGACCGTGACCTTCCAGAACGGCAACTCGATCGGCGTGAATACGGACGGCTATGTGTTCGTCAACGGCAAGCTGCGCGCCATCAAGAGCGGTGACGGACGCAATCTGTACCACGATCTGTTCGTGCTGTTCTATCCTACGGCGAAGGAGTAACAGAATATGAAAAAATTAACCGCTTTATGGCTGTCCCTACTGTTGGCGTTCGGCACGCTGACCGGCTGTGCCGGTCAAATCGGCATCATCGGCGGTGAGGACGGACCGACCGCCATCATCACCTCGGACAGCGCTTCCGCTGTTTCCGTCACCGAGGATGGGCAGTACGACAGCAAGGACGAGGTTTCCGCCTATCTGACCGAATACGGGCACTTACCCTCCAACTACATCACGAAAAAGCAGGCGCAGGCACTCGGCTGGCAGGGCGGCTCGCTCGAGCCGTATGCCCCCGGCTGCTCGATCGGCGGCGACCGATTCGGCAACTACGAGGGCACCCTGCCGGACGGCAGCTATCACGAGTGCGACCTCAACACCCGCGGAGCCGACAAGCGCGGCGCGGAACGGCTGGTCTACGCGGACGACGGCCGAATCTACTACACCGCCGACCATTACGAAAGTTTTGAGGAAATCACAGAATAGCTTTTACAATAATTCAATTTCGGGGGAAATGAGAATGAAAGAACTGCTTTTGGACGCGGAAACGCTGTACACGCGCGAGCAGCTGCACGATGTGCTGGCCAAGGTGTGTGGCTTTCCTGCCGACTACGGCCGCAATCTGGACGCGCTGTACGACCTGCTGACCGCCTATCCGGCGGCGCGGCTCACGCTGCGGCACCCGGAGATGCTGGTCGCGCATCTCGGCAATTACGGCGAGCTGGTGCTCCGCGTGCTGGCGGACGCGGCCGCCGAAAATCCGGCGTTTACGCTGAATGTACAGTAACAGGCAAAACAAAAACCGAGGCATGTGCCTCGGTTTTCTTTTTATTCCGGCTTGCTTGCAAGCCGCACCCGCATGGCAGGATTTCGTCCAGAAATCCGAGCCATTGGCTCCGCCGCAGCGGACAGCGCGTAAGCGCGCATATAATAGAAAAAGGCGGTCTATGCCGCCTCTTTTCATAAAATCCCGCGACATGTGCGTGGGATTTTATACAAGTAAGGGATTCTGTGTGCCCGCAAAGCGGACGCGCAGAATCCCGCCCCAGACATGTCCGAGCTATTGCTCGGCATGTCCTCCTCGATCACGAGCGTGGTCGTGATCGAAGTTAGAATACGGTTACGACTGCACCCTTATAGGTCTCGTCAACGTACTTCTTAACGTCGTCGCTCTGCAGCGCCTTCTTCAGCGCCTGAATCTTATCGCTGTTCTCCTCACCGGAACGGCAAGCAACTACGTTTACATAGACCTTAGCGTAGTCCGGGTTCTCGGTGATGAGGGAGTCCTCAGCGGCGTTCAGGTCTGCCTGCAGCGCATAGTTGCCGTTGATAACAGCAAGGTCAACGTCTGCCAGAGAACGCGGCAGCTGCTCTGCAGCGATCTCCTGGATGTCCAGGTTCTTCGGGTTCTCGGTGATATCCAGCTTGGTAGCGTCGGAGGTCGGGTCAATGCCGTCCTTCAGCTTGATCAGGCCGGCATCCTGCAGCAGAAGCAGTGCGCGGGTCTCGTTGGAGCCGTCGTTCGGGATGGCAATGGCAGCGCCGTCCTTCAGCTCCTCGATGGAAGCGGTCTTACCGGCGTAAATGCCGAACGGCTCGTAGTGCATATCGAATGCAGCAACCAGATCCGTGCCGTTCTCCTTGTTGAAGTTGTTCAGGTACGGGGTGTGCTGGAAGTAGTTTGCATCCAGATCACCGTCAACCAGTGCGGTGTTCGGCTGCACATAGTCGGTGAACTCGACTACATTCAGGGTGTAGCCCTCAGCCTTGAGTGCGTCCTTTGCCGCATTCAGGATTTCAGCGTGCGGAGTCGGGGTAGCGCCAACGGTGATCGTCTTGTCGTCGCCTGCTGCTGCGCTGCTGCTGTCAGCTGCAGAGCTGTCGGTCTTGCTGCCGCCGCAAGCGGTCAGTGCGGTCAGGCACAGGGCGCCTGCCAGGATTGCTGCGATTGTCTTCTTCATGGGAATTCGCTCCTTTTCTGATATATATCATTTTTAATGATAACAAAATAAAATTGAGAATGAAAAACGATTATCTGTTTCTCTTATCCAGATGGTGTGCAAGACGCATGCCGACCTCCTGGAAAATCTGAACAACGATAACGATAATGATAACCGCTACCAGCATGATCGGGAAATTATAGCGGTTATAGCCGTAGTTTACGGCTACGGTACCCAGACCGCCGCCGCCGATAAAGCCTGCCATTGCGGAATAGCCGAGGATGGTAACGACCGAAATCGCGCCGCCGACCATCAGGGACGGCTTTGCCTCCGGCACGAGCACCTTCCACACGATCTGCCACGGACTTGCACCCATGGACTGTGCGGCTTCGATCACACCGAACGGCACCTCCTTGATGGAGGACTCGACCATGCGGGCTACATACGGTGCTGCCGCAAAGGTCAGCGGAACGATCATCGCAGTGGTGCCGATGGCCTTGCCGACGATCGCGCGCGTAATCGGCGTAATCATAACGGCAAGAATCAGGAACGGGATAGAGCGCAGGATATTGACAACCACGCCCAGAACCGTGTTGACGATCGGCATCGGACGAATACCGCCCTTATCGGTAACAACCAGCGTCAGACCGAGCGGCAGACCGATCGCATACGAGATAACGGTCGAAACAATGACCATATACAGGGTTTCCCAAAGGCTCTGCGCCCAAACATTAAACGGAAGCATAATCGGCTACCTCCTCTGCGTGTACGTTCTGGGTTTCGAGGTACGCCAGTGCGCGTTTTGCCGCGCGTTCGTCCTCGGGAAGCTGCAGGATCATCTGACCGTAAGCCTTGCCATCGATGTTCTTGGTGTCTGCGAACATAATATTGACCGGCGCCTTGCACTCGAGCACCATGTTGGATACCACCGGCTCGAACGACGAATTGCCGTCGAATACAATGCGGCAGTACCGCTTGCCGGTCGCAAGAGAATTGCGCTTGCCGTCCGGATAGATAAGCTGCTTGGCCATTGCGGATTTCGGTCGGGTGAACACCTCGTCCACCGTGCCGACCTCGGCAATACGGCTGGAATCAATGATCGCAACTCTCTGGCAGATTTCCTCGATGACCGCCATCTCATGCGTGATAACGATGATGGTGATGCCGAGCGTCTTGTTGATCTCCTTAAGCAGTGCGAGGATCGACCGCGTTGTCGTCGGGTCGAGTGCGCTTGTCGCCTCGTCGCACAGCAGGATTTTCGGGTTGGTCGCAAGTGCTCGTGCAATCGCCACACGCTGTTGCTGACCGCCGGACAGCTGGCTCGGATAGTTATCCGCACGGTCTGACAGACCAACGATCTCAAGCAGCTCACGCGCCCGCTTTTCCGCATCGGCTTTGCTCGTTCCCGCAATCTCGAGCGGAAAACAGATATTCTGCAGTGCGGTTCTCTGCTGCAGCAGGTTGAACTGCTGGAAGATCATACCCATCGACCGGCGAGCCTCCAAAAGCTGCTTTTTGCTCAGCTTTCCGAGCTCCTGTCCATCCACCGTTACCGTGCCCTCGGTGGGCTTCTCCAAAAAGTTGATACAGCGTACCAGTGTGGACTTGCCTGCGCCCGAAAGACCGATAATGCCGAAAATCTCGCCGCGATAGATATCAAGGTCGATACCGTTCAGCGCAACTACCGTTCCGGCTCTGCCGCGAAAGGTCTTGTTCAGACCCTGAATCCGGACGATCACATCCTGTGCCACATTCATTCCTCCTTACATTTTCAAAAGAAAAGCGGAAAGCAGGTTTCTGCTTTCCGCCCGTTTTCTGTATCAGCCGCATGAAAAGCGGCCCGCCTATGCGTTTCAGCCTTACGGCTGCTTCGCAGAAAAACGAGCAGAACCACACATCATGCACATTTCCATTCGAACTGCACGCACGGTGATTTCCTCCTTTTCCTGCGGTTTAAATACTCTAAGCTGTGGGATAAGTATAGCTTTTTACAGGCGGTTTGTCAAGTAGTTTTGTCCAAACAGAGCGTAAAATACGATCACTCGATCAAATACTGCTTAACCAGACGGGCATAGAACATATTGCCGTAGGCATACCGCCAGCCGCCGTTTTCCTGGACTGCCATCGGGTTATCATACTGGATGGTATTGCCGCCGGACTGCTTCTCCGCGAATTTCTCAGCCAGCTCGGTGCTGTACACACCGTTGAACTTAGCCGCGTAATCGAGGAAACCGCTGCCGTAATTATACGCCTGAATGATGCAGTCCAGATCACAGTCCAGCGATTTGCCCTTGCTCAGCAGGTGTGCAAAATAGGTGCAGCCCTGCCGGATCGAGCTCTCCTCCTCGAGTGAATCGTTCGGCAGTCCGGCGCTGCCGGAGGACTGCATGATGTCGGTCAGCTTGCCGCCGCTCTCCACCTGCATGATGGCCAGCAGTACATCCGTGTACTCCGGAATGCCGTTCTGCTCGGCATATTTCTGCACCACCGGCTGATAATACATAACCGACTGATAGACATTCACTGCCTTGGCTACCTGCTTGACCTCCTCGGTCGCGCTCGTGCCGGAATTGCCGGTATCACTGTCCGCACCGCTCTGCTGCGGTGTGCTGATCAAATGCCGAAAGGCGAAAATAAGCACAATGAGCAGGACTGCCAGCCCGAGCAGCGCAAACTGCCGACGGCGTGCCCGCTGTCTGCGGCGCACTTCCGCCTCGGGCAGACGGCGTCTGACCGTTTTCTGCGTTCTTACCGGCTGCATATGCCGCGTACTGCGATGTGCATGGGCGGTTTTCCGCCGATCGCTGCCTCTGTTATGTCGTTTTTGTTGCTTTCTTGCCATGTTATCACTTTCCTGTGACAAAGTGGTTGCTCTCACCGGTGACCGGGCGGAACCTTCCCTGTCACCATTGGCATTATTGGCTATTTTACCACAACATTGCGTTTTGAGCAACATTTCAGGCGATCATCATGTAATATTTTCCAATTCCGATTTGCTCCGCAGCAGCCCCTCCTGCTGTGCCCAGTCGCGCAGCACGCGGTTTTTTTCGTTGACCGGACCGAACAAATCCAGACAGCAGACCGCATTTCCGCACTGCCGTACAAGCGCCTGCGCACGCGCGTAAGCGTCCTCACCGATTGGCTGGTACGCCCGCTCGGTGACGGTCTCGACCGCCAGAGCACGAGCCGTCGGCAGCTCTACATCGTTCTCCGGCAGAATGCCTGCCGCGAACGGAATGCCGCGCCGCTGCAGTCTGCGATACAGTGCCGTTCCGCTTCCACCGCCGCCGATAACGAACACGCGCGGCTCGCCTGTCACCCGCTCGAGCTCCAGACTGCCGAACTGCTCGTTATAAGTGCCGCGCTCGAGGTCATACAGGGTGCGGATGTAGTCGCCGGTGAATACCTGCTCCGGCGTGCCGCAGCGCTCAATTCTGCCGTTGTGAACGCAGATGAGCCGGTCGGATAGCTTCTGCGCCAGATCAATCTCGTGCAGCGAGAGAATGACCGCCACCTGCTTTTCGCGCACCAGCTGCTTGAGCACGGTCAGCAGTTCCAGCTTGTAGCGAATGTCGAGGAAGGAGGTGGGCTCATCGAGCACAATGACCTCCGGCTCCTGGCAGATGGCGCGGGCCAGCAGCACACGCTGCCGCTGTCCATCGCTGATGCAGGAAAAATCGCGGTCGGCAAGCTCATCCGCGCCGACAAGCGCCAGCGCCTCGTCCACCTTGGCGCGGTCCTCGTCGCTGAGCAGACCAAGCCGTCCGGTGTACGGATAGCGGCCTGCAGCCGCCACATCCCAGCAGGTCATCAGCTCCGGCCGCACATGCTCGGTGAGCAGCACGGACATCGTGCGCGCAAGGTCACGTTCAGGCAGAGTCTGCAGCGATTTGCCATCCAGATATACCGTACCGCCGATGAGCGCCAGCTGACGGATGAGGCTTTTGAGGATGGTCGATTTACCCGAGCCGTTCGGACCGATGAGCGTTAAAATCTCACCGCGGTGAACATGCAGGGCGATGTCGCGGATGAGCGGCACACCACGGTAGCCGACGGTCATTTCTTTTGTTTCGACGAAAGGATGGGCCATTTTGTACCTTCTTCTTTAACATGATTGCTTACAAAGCAAGAGAATCTTGCCTACCCGGCAGGGGCGCCGTGCCCACGGCGAGGGGCATAAGGGTGGACACCAAGGTTTCCACCCTTATGAATCCCGTTTCCTTTTGGGATAGCACGGCGGCAATTAGAGAACTGAGACTATAAGGAGAACGGCTGTACTGTTCCTCTTCCGTAGGGGCGGACCAATGTGTCCGCCCATTTCCCTACCTTAGATGCTCAAGCTGTTTTCTGTCTGCTACACATGCGGGTTCATCTACGCTGGGTGCGGCATGACAGTGCCGCACGATTTGTGAGCCGGTTATAACAGACAGCATCTGCGTAGATAGATTCTACTAAGCAGAAAAATTCGTAGGTGCCGGGCGTTACAACGTGCCCAAGGGTTGCGCGGCACTGTCATGCCGCGCCTGCGGAGACTAAACTGCCTGTGTAGCAGTACGTTATCTGTGAACCGCGAAAAAGCGGAGAAAGACACGCAAGAGTAACCCGACTGCCGTTCCCTCTTTTCGAAGCGGTCGCCGGTCTCTGGTATGCGCCAGACTATCTAACAATAGGAAACTGGAGTTCCAAGAGGATAGAAACCTTGGTGTCTATCCTTTTGGTCCCCAAGCCAAGGGTTGGCTCCCACTCCCTCTGCGTGAGGACGCAGACTCACCCTCTGGAGGACTTCCGATGCACCATAATATAAATAACGACCGGTGCGCCAAACAAAGCTGTCACGGTGCTGATACTCAGCTCCGTCGGTGCAAACACCGTCCGCGCGATGAGATCGCACAGCAGGCAGAATCCCGCACCGCCGAGAAAGCACGCCGGTATCATCAGGATCGGCTTTGCCGTGCCGAACAGGCTTTTCGCAAGATGCGGAACCGCGATGCCGACGAACGAGATCGGTCCGGCAAACGCCGCTACACACGCCGAGAGCACGCTCGACAGCAGGATCAGCACCACGCGGAACGCGGCGATATTGACGCCCATACTGCGGGCATACCCCTCTCCGAGCTGGTACGCGCTGATCGGCTTGGACAGCAGGAACACGCACACGAGCGACACCAGCACCACCGGCGTCATCACGCGGATATTGTCCCAGGAAATGCCCGAAAAGCTGCCCATCGACCAGTTATGCAGGTTGACAATATTGGAATCCTCAGCAAAGGTAATGACGAAATCCGTCACCGCCGAGCAGATATAGCCAATCATCACGCCGCTCACAACCAGCAGCGGCATCTGCCGCACGCGCTGCGCGATGAGCAGCACAAAGCCCATCGAGAGCATGGCTCCCGCAAAGGCGGCTGTTATCATGACGGCAGAGCCGAGCACGCGCCCGCAGGACAGCGCGCCTATCATCGTCAGCGCGACCGTCAGCTTAGCCCCCGAGGAAATACCCAGCACGAACGGTCCCGCGATCGGGTTGGCGAAAAAGGTCTGCAGCAGAAAGCCGGAGACAGACAGCGCACCGCCGAGCAGGATGGCCGCGAAGATACGCGGCAGGCGAATCTCCCACACGATGACCGCATTGTCGCCGCTGTGCGTCAGCAGAATCTGCGCGACCTCTCGGACGGACAGGTGCAGGCTGCCCGAGTTGACATTCCACACGAACAGCACGGCCAGCAGTGCCAGAAGCACGGCAAACGCGCCCGCATAACGCATTTTAGGCTGCGGTTTCATGGGAAATCCTCTCCTTTCAGGACAGTTTGTGTAAGTATTTCAGGGTGGACGGATCGCCGTCTGCAATGACGGTATGGAAGTCGCGGATCAGCTCATCCAGCTCCATTGTGGACTGGTACAGGTTCTTCTCCGTACACCACACATTGCCGGTTTTCACGGCCTTGAAGTCCGCAAGCAGCGGGCTTTTTCCCAGCAGCTGGTCAAGCGTCTGCAGCTCACTGTCGATGGTGGCGTTGTAGATCATCACGTCCGCGTCCTTGGCTCCGGCGTAAAAGCTCTCCATCTGCATGTTGACGGTGGACTTTGCCGTATCGTCTGTCAGATCGTCAAAAATGTATTTTCCTCCTGCCAGACTGATCATTTCCGCGATATAATCCGTGGATTTGCGAACATTTGCCGCACCGTTCGACGTGATGTAAAAGAACGAAACCGTCTTGCCGGCTGCCGGCTTCTGCAGGATATCCACAATGCCGTCCACCTTATCCGCAAACAGCTTTTCCGCCTTGTCCTCGCAGCCGAGCAGCGTACCGTACACCTTGATCCACTCCATGCGGCCAAGTGCGTGCGGCTCGTAGCTGGAACGCTCGACAAACACCGGAATACCCAGCTTTTCGAGCTGCTCCTTGACCTCAGGCGTATGGTAGATCATGGTATTCTCAATGGCAAGATTGCAGTCAGCGGAGTAGATGGTCTCGTAATCCGGCGCGCTGTACTTGCCCGCATAGGTGATCTTGCCGTCCGCCATCGCCTGCTTGGCTTCGTCGATGTACCAGCCGTCCTGCTTGGTGCCGGACAGTGCAATACTGTCCAGCGCATCCAGTGCAACGAACTGGTCCATGACACTCGAGGAGACCAGATAAATGCTGTCCAGCGGCTGCTGCAGCACCACGATATCTGCGTCCAGACCGTCCGGCACGGACGCGTTTTCCGGAACGACCAGATAACGTGCGTCGTCCTTCACGGTAATGAGCGAATAGCCGCCGTCATAGTGATCGACCGAGAAGCACTCTGCATACTCCAAATCCACGCTGTCGGTCGGCTGCATGTCGCTCCACGAGACCGCCGCCTGCGTCTGTGCGGTCGATTGCCGGGCAGTTCCGCAGCCGGACAGACCGCCGAGCAGCAGTGCCGCACTCAGGCACCATGCTGTAATTCTTCTCATTTTGCTGCCGGAGCGATGGACGCAGAGTCAAAACGCAGCGTGTACTCGATCTCGTGCGGCTCACTCATTGCGGTAGTGTCGGCTACGACCGGCATCGCCCAGTCAAAGCCCGCAACCGGAATTTCAAACGTGGAGTGCTCATTTTCGATCACAGCATCGTACTTTTCGTCGTTCACCTTCATGTAATCGTAGTTTTTGCTGCTCCAGATGATCTTAGCCGTCACCTTGCCGCCCGAAACGGTCAGCGCTGCAGGAGATTCCACACTTGCACGGCCGGAGCCGCCGGAAAGCGTTACGTCAGCGGTGTAGGTGCCGTCTGCGAGAGACAGGCTCTCAGCGGTGGTCATTACGCCGTCTGCCAGTGCGTCTGCCGGCAAAGAGTCCGCGCGGAACACCAGGGTGCGGTCGTACCACTTCTCCTTCTTCTTGCTGAAGGCTGCGCAGTCAATTCCCTCATCGAGCGCCTTAACCGGAACGGTAAAGCTGTGTGTGCCGTCGGCTTCCTCGGTAAACGGAATGTAGTCGGCCTCCTCGGCAGCGGCAGCCTCCTCGCCGGTGCCCATGTAGACGTACAGATAACCGGTACCGCCCATGTGCATCTTAGCAGTCATTTCGCCGTTTTTGACGGTCAGCTCGCATGCGGTAACGTTGAACATGTTGGAGCTGGAATCGACGGTTACATCGTAGGTGCCGTCCTTCACTTTGTCGCCGGTGATCGGCGTCATGCCGTCCTCAACAACGTCCTCGACATCGGTCATATCGGACGCAGAAGCGACCTGAGAGGTGGTGCTGCTGTCCTGCGCGGAGGTGTCCTTCTGGGTGCTGCCGCCGCAGGCGGACAGGAGCATGAATGCCGCAAATACGGCGCTTAACAGTGCTTTTTTGTTCTTCATTGTGGCTTCTCCTTTGTTTTGCGATATAAAAACGGGATTTTGATTTATCTATTTGCTAAAGCAGCAGGAACAGGAGCCAACCTTTGGCTGGGAGGTCCAAAAGGATAGGCACCACGGCAGTCAGCCTACCCTTACACGCTGACAAGGGTCTCTTCTGCGTCAGACAGTGCGTGCCACACCGTTATCGCAGGCGTAATCCTTTGGGCGGCATAGCCGTGCCGCCCTCTGCGTAGGCTTTCCGATATGTGTAGCAGTACGCTGTCTGTGAACTGCGCATATTTTGCGCAATAAACGCTGTGGTAACCCGACTGCCGTTCCTTTATAGTCTCAGCTCTCTGATTGCCGCCGTGCTTTCTAAGGGAAAAGGGAAGATTCATAAGAGGGTGGAAAACCGCAGGTTGTCTACCCTCTTATGCGCTCCGCCGCGTAAGCGAGTTCCGTTCGCTTCTCAAGCGCCAAGTTCACTTATCAAACCGATTAAACAAATCAAAATTTCCACAAAAACAGGGTCCGTCCGCATTCCACGGTTCGGACCCTGCTGTTTACTTGATTTACTTCAGGGAATCAATCGCTGCCTGTGCGTGTGCAACAAACAGATCCTGGATTGCCTGCACAGAGCCAAGGCCCTCAACTACGGTGGTTACCTCGAAGCCTGCCTTCTCAAACTCGGTCTTCCAGGAGCCGTCCTCGTCACCTGCCATATCGTTATTGGCGTGGTCGCCTGCAACGATCATCAGCGGACGCAGAACAACCTTCTTATAGCCGCTTGCCTTAACGGCTGCGATTACGTCATCGAGGGACGGAGTTGCCTCAACAGTGCCGACAAAGTAATTGTCGTGGCCTGCGGCCTTGAGGGTCTCCTGCATCTTGGTGTAAACCTGATTGGACTCTGCCTCGGTGCCGTGACCCATGAAGCAGATTGCGGTCTCGCCGTCGTCGTACTCCTTGGTTGCGTCTACGATGGCATTCATAACCTTCTGGAAGTCATCGTCAGAGGTCAGCAGCGGCTCACCGAGCACGATCTTCTCGAAGGAATCCGAATAGCCTGCCAGCTCATCCTTGAGGTCGTTGTACTCCAAGCCGTTCATCAGATGGGTCGGCTGAACAACCAGGGTCTTTACCTTGTTAGCTACGGCGCGGTCCAGTGCCTCGGTTACGTTGTCGATCTTCTCGCCATCACGCTTGTTTACATGGTCGATGATGATCTGGCTGGTGAAGCCGCGGCGTACCGCGTAATCCGGGAACGCCTTCTGCATCGCCTTCTCGATGGCGCCGATGGTCTCACGGCGGCTGTCGTTATAGCTGGTGCCGAAGCTGACTACGAGCAGCTCGGTATCGCCAATTTCATCCTGATTCAGCGGATCGTCCAAGGAAGCGTCACCCGTTTCATAGTTTTCGTCCGGATCGGTCTGATCCTGCGCATCAGTCTGTGCAGTGGTGTTATTGTCCTTCGTGTCATCCGCAGCTGCGGTCTTGCTGCCGCCGCAAGCGGTCAGCATGGACATCAGCATGCCGGAAACGATCAGCATAATGCCGAGCTTCTTCAGTTTGCTTACTTTGCTCATGGTTTTCCTCCTTCATTTTGCCTGCAAAGCGAAAGCGCACACTTTGAAAGAAAAAGGGTACGGAAAACACACAGTCCCCCATCAATATATGATGAAAGGGACTGCCTGAATCAAAAATCATGCGGTATCAGTACAATCAATAACTCGTGACCCGGAAGCAGCTTCCCGTACCAACAGACCGGCAGGTTTCCTGACTTGCGGCTCTTAAGACAATACCGCATAATTGCACAAGAGCGATTTGCGAGTAAATTTTCGCGTACTGACGAGGCGTGGTTTTGCGGTAATACTTGATGTATTACCGTGAAATCACAACGAAGTCAGGACACAAAGTTTCCGCAAAGCGCCGCAGCTTTCATCATGCGATGTTGCCTTAGAACTGCCGCCTTCCCGATACCGCAATATCAGTGACGTAAATGGCAGTCCATTCCCCGCTTACAGTGACGAGATCGTGCAGGATTTGCACCTGCTTCCCTTTTACCCGCTGTCCTGTTCGAAAACATACAGCGGCACCGACTGTTCGCTTATTTACTTATTGCGCGGGAAATTCCCGCATTGCACGAGTATTATACTATATTTAACCGTCAATTACAACCGTTTTCCGGAGAAAAACGCGCGCTTATGTCTCCTGCGGCCGGAAAACCTTTTTCCGCACGATCAGGTAGCACACAAAGTGCGCCAGGATGGTCAGTATCCACGAGATCGGGTAGGACGCATACAGGATGAACAGCGTATGCTGCACGCGAAAGACCGTAAAAATCCAGATGATACGGAACACACATGCGCCAATCAGCGAGACGATCATTGGCAGCATGGAATAGCCCATACCGCGTATTGTGCCCGCGAGCACATCCATCATGCCACACAGGCAGTAGGTGACGCTGATGACCGACAGGCGCTGCATACCGAACGAGATGACCTCCAGATCATCCGAGTAGATGTGCAGCAGATGATTGCCGAGCAGATGTGCGCCGTTGCCGAGCACCAGACCGATCAGTGTGACGATGCACATGCAGCGCACGAGTGTCTGGTCGATGCGGTGATAATTCTTTGCACCGAGATTCTGGCTGGTGAAGCTGATGGAGGTCTGATAGAGCGCGTTCATCGAAATGTACACAAAGCCCTCAATGTTGGCGGCTGCCGTGTTGCCCGCAACCGTTACTGCGCCGAAGCTGTTGACCGAGGACTGAATGAGTACGTTCGAGATATTGAAGATAACGCTCTGCATACCGGCAGGCAGACCGACCTGCATGATTCTCAGGAACTTATCCATGTGGAAGTGCAGACGGCGCAGGTCGAGATGGCACATGCCGTCCGATTTTACAAGGCACAGCACGGTCAGCGCCGCAGAGACACACTGGCTGAGCACGGTGGCGATCGCAGTTCCGGCAACGCCCATGCCGAGCAGGCACACAAACAGCAGGTCGCCGAGGACGTTCATCACGCCTGCCGCCATCAGGAAGTACAGCGGACGCCGGGTATCGCCCACGGCACGCAGCACGGCTGCACCGAAGTTGTAGATCATGGTTGCCGGCATACCGATGAAGTACACCTGCATGTACAGCACGGCCTGGTCGATAACCTCGTCCGGTGTGGCCATCAGCGTCAGCATGGGACGTGCGAGCACAGCGCCGAGCACGATCAGTATCGCGCCGCCGATCAAGCCGGTGAGCAGCGCCGTCTGGATGGTCTGCTGCACACCGTCGTAATCCCGCTCGCCGTAATGCCGTGCGACAAGCACGTTCGCGCCGACCGAAATACCGATGAATGAGTTGACCAGCAGGTTGAACAGCGAGGTGGTCGAGCCGACTGCTGCCATCGCATTGCTGCCTGCAAATTTGCCGACTACAACAATGTCGGTCGCGTTGAACAGCAGCTGCAGCACACCCGAAAGAATCAGCGGCAGCGAAAACAGCAGGATTTTGCTCAGCAGCGGACCGCTGCACAGGTCCATCTCGTAGCTGCGTTTCATTCGTTGAAGCACTTCCCTTCTTGCGTAAAGTTTTCCTATTGCCTATATTATCTATCGGAATATCGGTGGTGTCAATGGGTGATTGTGTTTCAGGGGTATTCATGGTATAGTGAAGCCATAACAGAATGGCAAATCGGAATTTAATGAGGGCAAAGCAAATGGAACAGATTTTCAATTACAGAGATATACCCACGGATCAACGGCTTGACATATTAAATGCTCTTGCGCAAATCGGTTTTTTCCCGGCATACGGCGGTGTGAAAACAATGCAGCGGATTATGGAAAAGTCAGTTCCGAATTCGGGTCCACAATTCTATTTCGTTCTCCGTGAAAATCAGTTAATAGGGTACAATTTTCTCATTGGTGACACGAGGAAATATAAGGCTTTCCCATGGCTTGCTATCGGCAATATGGATGAACAGAAGTTGACGGTTTGCGAAGAACTGATGAAACTGCAAATTACCTTTTTTCAGGAACTTGGAATGCACGATATAGCAGGTCATTGTATTAGACTCATGGAAGATTACAGAAAAGGAATTGGAAAACGAAAAGAAAGTGATTGCAGATAAAGCAGCATCCAAGGAGGCAATTATATGAAGAAACGCCTGTTATCTGCCGTTTTAGCGCTGGTTCTATGTGCTTATCCCGCTATGGCGGCTAATTTCGGCACGCTGACAATCTCCTCTGACCGTGAGGTCATAGATGATTCTGTACTGTATGAGCTTGCCGAAGCGGACGAACCCAGCACGCTCACCTTGCGCACACCGGACGGTGAAACCGGTTCTCTGACATTTGACGGCACAGAGTATCACCTGCAGCCGTGCGGACAGACCGACGAATTCACCTATTCGGTTTTGTTTTCCGCAGACGGCAAAAACGCCTATGGTCTCCCCTACACCGAATGGTTTATGGCCGATTCCGACATTGGGCAGCACATTTTTGATCCGGTGACCGAGTGGGACGCCCGGCATATCTGTTCTGTGCCGCGCTGGCGCGACTGCGGTACACTGCGCCTGACCGGACAGAACAAACTCAAGCCGCCGTATGCGCTGCTGACGCGCTTTTTTTCAATCCATCGAGATCGGACTGCCGCCATTTCTCTGGAAATGCAGCCTGCTCTGGGACAGCCCCTGTTCCTTGCATACCATAACGGAACTTACACGCTGACTGAGACCGATCCGGACCGGTTTATCCGCACCGAGTGGACACAGCTTGTGCCGCTGCCGACGAATGACCTGCGCACGCTGTCCCTCACGCTGATCAACGCCAGCGGCGAACAGCGCCCGCTGTTTACGTTTGAAAATCCGGCGGCGTATCTGACACTGCCTTCTATCGTATAACAATGATCAATCGGAATTGGGAAAGGGGTGCACCGCCATGCTGAGAAAGCTGAATTATTTTTTTAACATCGTTATCGGTTCATGCATAGGAGTTTTTATTGGGTTCGGAATTTATAAGTTTTGTCACTTTAAAACCTATCCAAATTTATATGCTATGCAATCTGCGCCGTGGTACACAGAATTACTGTTGGATGGTGCTTTGGTGGCTGTTGTGGCGGTCGTATGCATTATCCTAAAGTTGGTTATTGGGAGAAAGTTAAAGCCATAAATTCCCGTTTGTCGAATTATCTTCAAACCATATAGCGACACCCCCCCGTCAAAGACGGGGGTTTGTTATACCTGAATCGCAAAAAGAAAGAGTGGAAAGCGCTTCACTCTCCACTCTTAACTCTATTAAAATTACTTGCTCTCCAGCAGACGGGTCGTCTCGGAGGAATCAATCAGGTTGGTCATACTGCGCAGGCTGATGCCCAGCGTAGACAGGTTGTGCATCATCGCAGAGGTTGCGGGAGCCAGTACGCCGGCAACGCCCAGACCGATCAGCGAACCGTTAAAGCCGATTACGAAGCGGTAATTGGAGTTGATGCGGCTCATCAGACCCTGTGCGATACGGCGCAGAGCAACCAGCTCAAACAGATTCTCGGCTGCGATGGTGATGTCCGCAATCTCACGGGCGATGGCTGCGCCGTCGCTGATGGCTACGCCAACGTTAGCCGCCGACAGCGCCGGAGAATCGTTGATACCGTCCCCGAGCATGATAACGGTATGGCCTGCCGCGCGTTCCTGCTCGACGAAGTTCGCCTTGTCCTCAGGCAGCACCTCAGCGCGGTAATCATCCACGCCGACCTCAGCCGCGATAGCCGCCGCCGTGCGCTCACTGTCGCCGGTCAGCATAACCGTGCGCTGAATGCCAAGGGCACGCAGTGCCTTCATCACATCGCACGCTTCCGGACGGAGCGGGTCCGCGATGCAGATAACAGCCGCCAGCTCACCGCCGATCGCCAGATACAGATGAGAAAACTCAACCGGAAGTGCATCGTACTTCTCCTGCTCACCGGCCGGAACCGTGCACTTCTCATCCTCGAAGATAAAGTGTGCACTGCCGATAACGACCTTCTTGTTTTCAACCATGCTGGAAATGCCGTGCGCTACGATATACTCAACCTGCGAGTGCATTTCCTCGTGCGCCAGATTGCGCTCACGCGCAGCGCGGACAACGGCGTTCGCCATGGAGTGCGGGAAGTGCTCCTCCAGGCAGGCTGCAACGCGCAGCATGTCGTCTTCGGAGCGACCGCCGAACGGGATAACCCTGGCAACAACCGGGCAGGCATGCGTCAGTGTGCCGGTCTTGTCAAATACAATGGTATCTGCCTGCGCGACAGCCTCGAGGAACTTGCCGCCCTTGACCGTGATATGATACATGCTTGCCTCACGCATCGCGGACAGGACTGCCAGCGGCATAGCCAGCTTGAGCGCACAGGAGAAGTCAACCATCAGCACGGACAGTGCACGGGTGACATTGCGAGTCAGTGCGTAGCTGAGCGCACTGCCGATCAGCGTATACGGCACCAGCTTGTCCGCCAGATTGGCGGCATGGCTCTCCGCAGCACTCTTCAGCTGCTCGGACTGCTCGATCATGGAAACGATCTTGTCGTAGCGGCTCTCGCCGGAGGACTGTGTGACCTCGATCACGCAGTCGCCTTCCTCGATGACCGTGCCGGCGTAAACCTGCGTACCCGGACGCTTTGCAACCGGCATGGATTCTCCGGTAAGCGACGCCTGATTAACCATGACTTCGCCTTCAACAACCTCACCGTCCAACGGGATAACGTTGCCCATGCGAACCAGAATACGATCACCGACAGCGATGTTGGACAGCGGTACAAGTACCTCTGCGTCATCGGTCTTGAGCCATACGCGTTTTACGTTGAGCGACATGCAGCGTGCCAGATCGTCAACCGACTTTTTATGCGTCCACTCCTCGAGCAGCTCGCCAATATCCAGCAGGAACATAACCGAGCCTGCCGTGGAGAAGTCCCGGCGTACCATCGAAACACCGATGGACAGCGCGTCGAGCAGCTCAACCTTCAGCTCTCTGTGAATCAGGCGCTTGAGACCGCGGCCGAGGAACGGCAGCGACAGCCAGATCGTGCGTGCAATCTGCAGCGGCGCTGGCAGGAACAGCGTGCAGGCAAACTTCGTAATAACCTTGCCGACCAGCTTTTCCTGATACTCACGGTTGAGCGCACGGCCACTGTGGGTCGGCGTCAGCGCCGTAACAGACGGTGCAGTATAGTTAAACTGAGCGATCGCGCGGATGATATTCTCGCGATCACCGATGTAGCGAATGACAGCACAGCAGGTGCGCTCGTGCACGGTTGCGCTGAGTACACCCGGCTGATTCTGCAGATACGCCTCCAGCAGATCAGCCTGCTCCAGCGTCATGCGGTACTGCTTCATGCGCACGCGAAGCCGTCCGCGGCTTTCGTGTTCAATGATTGCTTTCATAGTAAAATTACCTCCAGCTTACTTCCGGTAGATAGGAAAAGAGGGGCTCTGCCCCTCTTTGATATTCGTCCCATGAAAACCGGGAACATGTGCCTCGGTTTTCATTCCCTAAGAGGGAGAAAGCTTCCGAACGGGAACTTTCGGGCGATTTTGGAACGGCTCACAGTCCGCTCTTCCTGTCCGCCAAACCACGGTTTGGCGACAGGTTCTTATGCCTCAACCGGAGCAGCAGTCGGGTCCTCATCGGTCAGCTCAACCTCAATGTCTGCATCCTCAACAGCAGCAGCCTCTGCCTCAGCAGCGCGCTTCTCGTTGATCTCCTCTGCGGAAGCGAGGATGTCGCCGGCGTTCTCCTTAACGCAGTCAACGGTGTTCATAACGGTATCCTTCATGCGAAGAACCGCTGCAGCAGCATGGGTATATACGTTCTTAGCGTCCTTGCTGCTCAGCAGCTTGATACCTGCGGAACCAAACAGAGTGCCGCCAACAAATACGGCGATGTCCTTGTAAATTTTCTTCATAATATGTTCCTCCTATCAATCTCACTTGCGCTTACAGCCGGTAATCATCGTCATTACCATGCAGAACAGCGCGGCCCATGCCCAAAAACGATGCTGCTTCATACAGTACACCTCCAAACATGGTGTGTTTTTTATTTGCGATTATCATATCACAAATTTTCTCGCTTGTCGCACAGCTTTAGACATGAAACGCACGGAATCAGACATTTTTGCAGTTTGTTGCCGCTAATCTTTAGTTTTATTATCAAAATAGTTGCATTTTGCTAACTTTTTCGAGCTTGTCGGCGGTATTGTGAGGGCGTCAGCTGATAGCGGCGCTTGAACGCTACGCCGAACTGACTGGCGCTGTTATAGCCGACCGCCGCCGCAATATCCACGATGGAGAGCGAACTCCGATGCAGCAGTTCGGCAGCATGCTGCACCCGCTTTTCGAGCAGATACTGGTGGATCGGCCGACCGTAGGTCTGCCGAAATATATCCTTCAGGGCGGTCGGCGAAATGCGGAACCGTGCGGACAGCTGGTCGATTGTGAGCGGGTCGGACAGGTGCGATACCATATACTCCTGCACCTGCCGCACCGTATCGGTCAGATAGTGATCGCGGGAGACGGATTCCGGCGGCATCGTCAGCAGCGGACTGTCTGTGCTGATAAGGTACAGCAGCTCAATGGCTTTGATTGCACTGTAGGCGGCTCTGTCCCTCTCCGGAACGGACTGCAGTGCCGCAGCCAGATTATCAATCCACACCGCGCTGCGCAGCACTACACAGCCCAGATGCGAAGTGACGCGGGCTTTGATTCGTGCTGCGTTGACCGTCAGACGGCACGGTGCCGCAGCGCTCTGCTCGATGAGCACCAGTTCACCGCTGAACAATCCGTCCGCGACCGAAAGGCTCTGCACACTTGCGCCGAGCAGCAGCAGTACCTCGTGCTCCTGCAGGAACACTTGCCGCCCATCGGTCATGGTCAGCCGCAGACCGCCCTGCCGGCAGAACAGCACCTCGCACGGCACCTCGGGTGGCTCTGCAGGCAAGGCCGGCGGCACAGTCAGCGCGCAGTCAAAATCGCACACGCGCACGCCATCCATTGGCTGGGTCCAGCGTACGCAGCCGGACAGCGATGCGCCGGTATTCGGTTTGAGCAGAGTTTCCAGCACTGTGATTTCCTCCGTTGGTATATATCGGTTTATCAGGTTAGATTTTGCTAACCTGTGTTGAAAAGTAAAGCCGCTGCAAGGCGGCCTTACTCTGTTCATTTATGCAGAAAGGAGAACAGTCCCTTTTTCTCATATGGCTCCTTTGAGAAGGACGTAACGGTGTAGCCGGTAGCGTTTACCGCATCGCGGACATCCTGCTCATCGAGGTCCTGCTCGGTGAGGATAACCGTCTGCCCCTTGCCATGAGAGGAAGTGACCTTCTTCACGGGAAATGCCTTGCGAACTGCGTCGTTGACATGGCTTTCGCACATGCCGCACATCATGCCGTCAACGCCGAGAGTAATTTTCAACATGGGTGTAATGCTCCTTTTGTACCCGAGCCGGTTAGTTTCTACTAACTAACAATATATCATGAAATAGCGCGGATTGCAAGGGGAAATCCTTAGTTTTTGCGTAGGAGTTTGCTCATGCAGGATTCGCCGCACCCGCGGCAGGGGCAAGAGGGTAGACACCTACGGTTTCTACCCTCTTAAGGCAACACCGCACAATTAAAGCGGCGGTGCTTTGCGGAAATTTTGTGTCCTGACCTTGTTGCAGTTTCACGGTAATACATCAAGTATTACCGCAAAACTGTGCCTCGTCAGTACGCAAAATTTACTCGCAAATCACTCTTGTTCAATTATGCGGTATTGCCTTAACTCCCGTTTCCCTTTATTTCTTAGTCTGGCGCAGACCGGAGACCGGCGACCGCTTCGAAAATAGGGAACGGCAGAGGTTTTTTCTACCGTAGGGGAGCACAGTGTGCTCCCCTTTCTTTACCTCTACGCAGTGCCAGATACTTTGCTGCTACACAGACCGGCTGCTTTACGCAGGAGCGGCACAAGGTGAGTTGCCCGTATGTGTAGCAGTATGTTATCTGTGAACTGCGAAAAGGCGGAGAAAGCCACGCAACGGTAACCCGACTGCCGTTCCCCTTATTTCGCAGCGGTCGCCGGTCTCTGGTCTGCGCCAGGCTATCCAAGGGAAAGGGGTGATTCTCAAGAGGGTGGAAACCGCAGGTGTCTACCCTCTTGTGCGCCCGCGCGGCGTCAGCGCAGATTCCGCTCGCTTCGCAAGCGCCCACTCCCGATGAGCACCATCATCAAGATTGACAAATACCCGCAAAAAGGGTATACTAATCTCACCCGCGGGTATGGCGGAATTGGCAGACGCGCCAGATTTAGGTTCTGGTGTCCTCGACGTGCAGGTTCAAGTCCTGTTACCCGCACCAGCAAAAAAACGCTGTGGAATCTCTCCACAGCGTTTTTCTTTTGCCGATTTTTACTTGGACAGCTTGCTCTGTGCCTTCTGCTCAAAGCGCTCCTTGGCTACGATGGCGCGCTGGTGCGTGCCCTCACCGATCAGACCTGCCTCATCGTATGCGGCAACCTTGAAGGTAAGCATCTTGCCGTTCGGCGCGATCTCGGTCAGCTCGGTCTCGATGCGGACTTCCATGCCCTCCGGCGTAGCGGCAACGTGGCTTACGTTTACCAGCGTGCCGACCGTGGTCTTGCCCTCTTCCAGCCCACCGGCTACACTGCCTGCAGCGGTGTTCTCGATGGCTGCGATCATCATCGGGGTTGCAAACACGGATACCAGACCGCTGCCGACATTGCATGCCAGCTGATCTTTGGTTACGGTGAACTTCTTCTCGCCCTTAATACCAACCTGCATTGGAATCTCTCCTTTTTTCTATAGTAAGGTAAATTACTTTCTGCGGATCTCAGTCATGCCGCCCATATACGGCTGCAGCGGCTTCGGGATTGCAACCGAGCCGTCCTCACGCAGGTTGTTCTCGAGGAATGCGATCAGCATACGCGGAGGTGCAACAACGGTATTGTTCAGCGTGTGTGCGAAGTACAGCTCCTTCGGATTCTCCTTGCCGCGGACACGGATGCCCAGACGGCGAGCCTGTGCGTCGCCAAGATTGGAGCAGGAGCCTACCTCGAAGTACTTCTTCTGGCGCGGAGACCATGCCTCTACGTCGCAGGACTTAACCTTCAGGTCAGCCAGGTCGCCGGAGCAGCACTCGAGCGTGCGAACCGGAATGTCCATCGAGCGGAAGAAGTCAACCGTGTTCTGCCACAGTTTGTCATACCACATCTTGCTTTCTTCCGGCTTGCAGACAACAACCATTTCCTGCTTCTCGAACTGGTGAATACGGTATACGCCGCGCTCCTCGATGCCGTGTGCGCCGACTTCCTTACGGAAGCACGGAGAGTAGCTGGTCAGGGTCTGCGGAAGGGTTTCCTCATCGTTGATGGTGTCGATGAACTTGCCGATCATGGAGTGCTCGGAGGTACCGATCAGGTACAGGTCCTCGCCCTCGATCTTGTACATCATATTCTCCATTTCCTTAAAGGACATAACGCCCTTAACGACATCACCGTGGATCATGAACGGCGGAATGTAGTAGGTGAAGCCGCGGTCGATCATGAAGTCGCGTGCGTAGGACAGGATGGAGGAATGCAGACGGGCAATATCACCCTTCAGGTAGTAGAAGCCGTTGCCGGATGTGCGGCGTGCAGCATCGAGGTCGATGCCGTCGAAAGACTCCATAATATCAACGTGATACGGAACCTCGAAATCCGGAACGACCGGATCGCCAAACTTCTCAATCTCAACGTTCTCGGAATCGTCCTTGCCGATCGGAACAGACGGGTCAATGATGTTCGGGATGACCATCATACGGTTCTTGACTTCCTCAGCGAAGGTCTTTTCGTCCTCCTCGAGCTTGGTCATCTCGTCGGCCATAGCCTTTACCTCGGCCTTGATCTTCTCAGCCTCTTCCTTCTGACCCTTGGCCATCAGACCGCCGATCTCCTTGGACTTCTTGTTGCGCTGTGCACGCAGCTCGTCACAGCGGGTCTTGGCTGCACGGTACTTCGCGTCAAACTCGATGACCTCGTCAACCATCGGGATCTTCTCGTCCTGGAACTTCTTCTTGATGTTTTCCTTTACCGCATCCGGATTGGTGCGGACAAATTTGATATCCAGCATTGTGTCTATATCTCCTTTTACATTATATACGTGTTATTCTTCCGTGTCGTTCGGCTCTGCATCCTGCGCTTGCTCAGCCTGCTCCAGTGCAGCTTTGACCGACCGGAACAGTTTGCTGATGTTCTCATCAAAGCCATCCTCGCTGCTGCCCAGCAAACGCTCCTCGCTGTATTTCGTCAGCATTTCGTCGCAGGTCTTGCGGGCATCTGCGGTCTGCTTTGCCGCCAGGGAAACGCCGATCTGCGCAAGGTACTGATACACCTCACGCTCCTCCATACGCCGCTCGGTCGCACCGACTACATCGGTTTCCGCCTGCTCGCTGTCCAGCGTCTTGCGGACCTTATCCAGTGCAGTGTTCTGTATGTCATACTGCTTCTGCAAATCTTCCACTTTCTGGGTTGCGCCCTGTGCCACGGTTTGCTGCTGTGTCAGCTGTGAGCTTAGATTTTCGACCTGCTTGTCCGCACGCGACTGTGCCACATAGCTGATCAGGATCAGCGCAATCGCTACAGAAAACAGTCCGACGATATAAAAGGTCAGCGTGGTGCGGCTGAGCTTTTTCTCCGGCTTGTTCTGTTCCGGCTGCTTATTCTGCTCGTCCATTGCTTGCCTCCTTTATACACGCAGGTTTCGGAGTGCTTCACTGAGCCGCTCCAAATCTTCTGCGCCGTAATATTCCAGCGTCAGCTGGCCGCTGTGCTTGCCCTGCTGGATGCTGATCTTGCGTCCGAGGGCGCCCTCCAGCTCCTTCTCCAGCTCGGCAATATAGTCCACGGAAACCTCGGGCGACTGCTCAAGCTTTTCGACCGGCTTTTTGTTCATGCGCTTGGCCAGCGCCTCCGACTGACGGACCGACAGGCCGACCATCTGTCTGGCTGCCTCTACGCGCTTATCCGCTTCGTTTACTGCAAGGACTGCCCGCGCGTGACCGCCGGAGATTTCGCCTTCGCTGACCATCGTCCGCACCTCGGTCGGCAAAGCCAGCAGACGCAGTGCGTTCGCCACCGCCGAACGAGACTTGACCACGCGCTTGGCCACCTGCTCCTGCGTCAGTCCGAACTGCTTCATCAGGCGCTCATAGCCTTCGGCTTCTTCGATCGGGTTCAGGTCCTGCCGCTGCAGATTTTCGATCAGTGCCAGCTCCATGACCTCGTTTTCCTCAGCCTCAAGCACCATCGCAGGAATGTCTTCCAAACCTGCCTGACGTGCTGCACGCCAGCGGCGCTCACCTGCAATGATCTGGTAGTAACCGTCCTTCTCGCCCTTGCGCACCGTGATTGGTGTGATGACGCCGTGCAGGCGAATACTCTCTGCCAGCTCGTCCAGAGATACCTGATCAAAGACCTTCCTCGGCTGATCGGGATTCGGCTCGATTTTTGCCAAAGGCAGGTTTTTTGTGCCGTTATCCAGACTTTCTTCCATTAAATCGCTGGTATCACTGCCGAAAAGGTTGGACAAGCCGCCGCCCAGACCCATTTTTGCGCCTGCCATCAGCTTCTCCCCTTTCGGTCATTTTTCTTCAGAATCTCGTCCGCGAGAGCCAGATAAGCCTCTGCGCCGCGGCACATTCTGTCGTATGCCGTTATGGGCTTGCCGTGGCTCGGCGCTTCACTCAGACGTACGTTGCGCGGCACAACAGCCGAAAACACCTCGCCCGGGAAGTGCTTTTTCACTTCCTCAACCACCTGAATCGACAGATTGGTGCGTCCGTCAAACATGGTCAGCAGCACGCCTTCCATCACCAGCTTGCGGTTGAGCGCCTTCTTTACCATGCGCACGGTCGTCATCAACTGACTCAGACCTTCGAGCGCGTAATACTCGCACTGCAGCGGCACCAGAAAGCTGTCGGCTGCACACAGGCAGTTGAGCGTCAGCAGACCGAGTGACGGCGGACAGTCGATAAATACATAGTCGTAATCGTCCTTCACCTGATCGAGTACGTTTTTCAGACGGTACTCGCGGTCGGACATTCCAATCAAATCCAACTCAGCACCCGCCAGATTGACGTTCGCGCCCAGCAGATCAACCCACTTGGTCGATACGATTGCGCTCTTGACATCCGGCTGATCGGCTACAATCAGGTCGTAAATCGAGGTTTCCAGTGAGCGCGGATCCACACCAAAACCGGAGGTTGCATTGCCCTGCGGATCGAAATCACACAGCAGAACGCGCTTTTCGCGCTCCGACAACGCTGCCGCGAGGTTGATGGCGGTTGTAGTTTTTCCCACGCCGCCCTTTTGATTGGCAAACGCGATAATCTTCCCCATAGTCATTTCCTCTCGTCCATGGTTTTTTCTACGGATTTCATTATATCACATTGCACTTTTAATTGCAAAGCAATCGCAGTATTTTTACATCTGTTTCACGTGAAACATCAAGTATTTTGCCGTTTTACAGGATACAACTGGTAAATTCATTGACTTTTGTTTCACGTGAAACAAAAGAGAGCCGTTCGGCTCTCTTACCTTATTATATATACACCTTTACACGCTCTCCAATCTGCTCCCGCCCTACCCAGAATTGCCGTGCATCATACACAATAAAACCGTTGGTCGGCATTGTTATGCCGACCCTGCGTAGAGTAGCCGACATGTGTAGCAGTACATATATCTGTGAACTGCGATAGTCTACGAAAGTCACGCAAGAGTAGCCCGACTGCCGTTCTCCTTTTCGCCGCGGTCGCCGCTCTCCGATTTTCGCCGTGCTTCCTAAAGGGAAAGGGGTAATTCACAAGAGGGTGGTACTCATTTAATCCGCGCACGGCGCGGAAAAAAGGTTTAGTGGCCTACGGGCAAACCTTGGTGTCTACCCTCTGGTGCCCCTGCCGGGCAGGCAAGTCAGGTTTGCTTCGCAAGCAACTATCCCATGTTTCACGTGAAACAAAATCCGCCCTCCTGTGGAACAAAAGTGTTTCACGTGAAACATCAGCTCTTTGCGTGCGGAATATTGATTGTCAGCGTAATTCCATCCTCGTTTTCCTGCCGGTCTACGGTTGCACCAATTCCGGCGTCCACCATTACGCCGACCGCCCGATTGAGCGTATTCAGGAAAAAACGCACATCCTTAATAAGCCGCACAACATTATCCTTATGCGGCGGCTCGGTCAACTCCGGATGCTTTTTCTGCTCCAGCAGGTTCTCGATATACTCCTCCGATCGACTGACGTTTAATTCGTTCTCGATAATATAGTGTGTGGCGTTCATCCGTTCCTCGTCATCATGCAGACGCAGCAGACAGCGCGCGTGCCGCTCTGTAAGGTTCGCACTGCGAATCAATTCCATATTTTGCGGAGAAAGCCGCAGCAGACGCAGCTTATTCGCCACCGCAGACTGTGTTTTCCCCACTTTGCGCGCGGCTTCCTCCTGCGTCAGTCCGTACTGATCAATCAGACGCTTGAAGCCATAGGCTTCCTCGAAAAAATCCAGATCACGCCTTTGCAGGTTCTCCACGAGCGCAATCGCCGAGGAATCTTCGTTATCCGCCGCAATCAGCAGACACGGTACATCGTTAAGCCCCGCAACACGCGCAGCGCGCAACCTTCTCTCCCCTGCCACAAGCTCGTAACCGCCTCCGGGAGCACGCCGTACGGTCAGCGGATTGAGTACGCCGTACTGCCGGATACTCTCTGCCAGCTGCGCGATTGCCTCCGGATCAAAGTATTTCCTCGGCTGATTGGGATTGCGCGCAATCTCACTCACGCGAATACGCCGCAGCGTGCGATCCTCTTTGCCGGAAACCAGTGTTAATACAGACATCATGGTCAACCACTCTCCAATTCGTCTTATTCGTTCATTTCATTCGCGCTTATCTCTGCCGCACCACCAGCAGAAATGTCGCCCTTGGTAATAGATTACCATATAATTACATATTGACAAGTGAAATCGACCGCACAATCTGCAAAATTCGACGAAAACATGACAAATTCTACCTGATATCTATATTTTCCCCTATTTTCGGACAAAAAATACCCTCTGTAATTTTCCGTACAGAGGGGTACTTTCCGTATATTTCTCGCCTGATTTACAGCGGCGAAGTCTGTATTTTCTTGAAGCGGCGCGGATACTTTTCCGGTGTTTCCTGCGTTTTCTGCAGGCGCACGATGGCGCGGGAAACCTCATCGAACGGCACAGTGTAGTGCAGCACGTCAGCGTCCGGCGCACCGAGAACCGTGCGGGCGTTTGCCGCTGTTTCAACTTCCTCTGTGCAGTCCTCGGCCTTCATGGCGAGGAACGCACCGCCGACCTTGACCATCGGCAGCGCCAGTTCACTCAGCACGCGCAGATCGGCTACCGCACGCGACACCGCAAGATCAAACATGCCGCGGTTGTCTCTGGCGTAATCCTCCGCACGGGCATGCACCGCAGTAACGTTGGTCAGGCCCAGTTCGGCGATGACTTCATTTAGAAAATCAATACGCTTGCGCAGTGCATCGAGCAGCACAAACTCGGTCTGCGGGCACAGAATCGCCAGCGGCATGCCCGGAAAACCGGCTCCCGTCCCCACATCGAGCACGCGTCCATTCTGCGGCATATACGGTGCAAGTGCCGCGCAATCGAGGAAATGCCGGGTCACGATTTCGGTCGGATCGGTAATGGCAGTCAGATTCATAACCTTGTTTTTCTCGCGCAGAATCTCGGAATAACGCAGTAAGTTGTCCGCTGCAAACGGACACTCTGCGACGCCCAGCTCGCGTAGACCGGCGGTCAAAAGCTCGCGTTCTGTCATGCCTTTTCCTCCTTTTTATGGGTCTCGATGTAGATCATCAGTGCCGTGATATCCGCCGGTGAAACGCCCGAAATACGAGCCGCCTGACCGAAATTCAGCGGCTTGACGGCGTTCAGTTTCTGACGTGCTTCCAGTCGCAGCGAGTCCACCTCGTTGTAGTCCAGATCGAGCGGCAACGGGCGGCTCTGCAGCTTGCGGTACTGCTCCACATCGCGCATCTGGCGCTCGATATAGCCCGCGTATTTGACGCGGATTTCCACCTGCTCACGGATAACAGCGGGCAGCTCCGGACGCTCAGGATCGAACATTGCAAGGTCCGCATAGCTGAGTTCCGGGCGGCGCAGCAGGTCGATCAGCTTGCAGCCCGCCTTGAGCGGTGTAGAGTTTTTACCCGCAAGAAAGCCGTTCAATTTATCGGTCGGCGCCACGCCGACCGAGGCTGTGCGGTCGATCTCTGCCTGCACTGCTTCGTACTTTTTACGCACCTTTTCGCCGCGTTCCGGCGGATTTAAGCCAACTCGAACACCGATCGGCACCAGACGCTCATCTGCGTTATCCTGCCGCAGAAGCAGGCGGTACTCCGAGCGTGAGGTCATCATGCGGTAGGGTTCGCTCGTGCCGCGCGTCACCAGATCGTCGATCAGCGTACCGATGTAGCCGTCCGCACGGTCGAGTACAAGCGGCTCCTCCCCCTTGATTTTGAGCGCGGCGTTGATGCCCGCAACCAGTCCCTGCGCGGCCGCCTCCTCATAGCCGGACGAGCCGCAGAACTGGCCTGCGCCGTACAGTCCGGGCACCTTTTTAGTCTCGAGCGTCGGCCGCAGTTCCAGCGGGTCGATGCAGTCATACTCGATGGCGTACGCCGGCCGCATAATCTCTGCGTTCTCCAATCCCTTGACCGAGCGCAGCATCTCGCGCTGCACGTCGAACGGCATGGACGATGAGAAGCCCTGCACATAGACCTCCTCGGTGTCCAGACCCATCGGCTCGAGGAACAGCTGATGGCGCGGCTTATCCGCAAAGCGCACCACTTTGTCCTCGATAGACGGACAATAGCGTGGTCCCACGCCCTCAATCTGGCCGCCGTACAGCGGCGAACGGCTCAGATTTGCGCGGATGATTTCATGTGTTTTCGCGGTCGTGTAGGTCAGATAACACACCGCGCGGTTATCCGGCGGGTGGTCGGTCTCGAACGAAAACGGGATGATCTCATCCTCACCGGCCTGCTCTGCCAGATCGGTATAATTGATTGAACGGCGATTGATACGCGGCGGCGTACCCGTCTTAAACCGCTGCAGCCGCAGTCCCAGACCGCGCAGCGACTCGGTGAGCGGCTTGGCTGCCGCCATGCCGTCCGGACCGGATTCACGGGTGTACTCGCCGATGATCACACGTCCGCCGAGGAATGTGCCGGACGCAATGACAGCCGCCTTGACCGGATGTCGTGCGCCGATGGCGGTAACAACCGCGGAAACGGCACCGTTCTCCACCTCAACGGACACGATCTCGTCCTGCATGAGAAACAGATTTTCCTGCCGCTCAAGCGTGTGCTTCATATACTCTCTGTATTTAATGCGGTCGGCCTGTGCACGCAGCGAGTGCACTGCCGGACCCTTGCCGCGGTTGAGCATGCGGTACTGGATACAGGCCGCGTCAGCCGCACGCGCCATCTCACCGCCGAGCGCATCTATCTCGCGTACAAGGTGTCCCTTAGCTGTGCCGCCGATCGCTGGATTGCACGGCATATTGCCTACGGCGTCCAAATTGATCGAAAAACACGCTGTTTTTGCACCCAAACGTGCTGCAGCCAGCGCCGCCTCAATACCGGCATGACCGGCGCCGATCACCGCTACATCAAAGCTCTCTGCCGAAAAAACCGTCATTGGCGCTCTCTCCCCTTTCAAAAAATTCCTGTGATTTCGGTTGTGTGAAACCTGTGCGTAACTGTTGATAACTCTGTGGATACTGTTGATAACTTGTGAGTTTTTGACCACATTTTTATACGCACAGTTTTATTTCTGTTTTATTATTACATTAAGTAGTTGAATATAGGGCAATTTTCCGGGTTATCCACTATATCTCGTATACCGCTGGATAGAAGTTGTGCACAAGTGGTTTTTACCTCATTTTTACCTGCGGACATACAGTATATATCATACACGATTTCAGCGCAAAATAAAAGAGGACGTTTGCACAGATTGCAAACGTCCTCTCTGAATTTTAAGTGCAATTTCTCTTAATAACAGCTGCAGCAGCATCACTTTCCGACGCAGAAGTCGCTGAAAATGCGGGTGACAACGGCATCGGTCACGGTTTCGCCGGTGATCTCGCCCAGTGCGGTAATCGCGCCCTCGGCGTCCATCACGACCGCATCCGGCGTCATACCGGACTGCGCCGCATACAGCGCCGCTTCACAGCGTTCGGCAGCACGCGCCAGCGCCGCCGCCTGTCTTGCGTTGGTGATGAGCGCACCGTCAAACGCGCCGTCTCCCAGACCCACGGTTCGCGGAATAAGATTGAGCAGCTTATCCAGTCCGTCACCGGTTTTCGCAGAAAGCGGCACGATGTGCAGGAAGTGCTTTTTGAGCAGCTTTTCATCCAGCTGCTGCGGCAGATCGACCTTGTTCACAACCGCGATCGCGCGGTGGCCTGCCGAGCGTGCCAGCACGAGCATATCCTCGTCGCTGATGGGCTTGGAGCCGTCGAACACAGCCAGGATGAGCGAGGAAGCCGAAGCCTCCGCCATCGCCCGGTCAATGCCCGCCTGCTCCACCGGATCGTTCGTGTTGCGCAGACCGGCGGTGTCGGTCACGCGAAGCAGAATCTGTCCGACCTTGACATTCTCCTCGATGAGATCGCGGGTCGTGCCCGGAATATCGGTCACGATCGCCCGCTCGCGGCCGAGCAGCGTGTTCAGCAGCGTGGACTTGCCGGCGTTCGGCCTTCCGAGGATAACGCACGGTACGCCTTCTCTAAGAATACGGCCGCGCTCATAGCTTTCTGCCATGCTGTACAGACGGCTTGTCGTGCGGTGCAGCAGCGCCGCGGCGTCCTCGAACAGCACCGGATCAATGTCCTCGTCCGGGAAATCCACGACCGCGTGGAAATGCGCCACCATGCCGAGCAGCTCATCGCGCATCTGCTGCACGGGAGAGCCGACCGCGCCCATGACCTGTGCCGCCGCATTCTGCGCCGCCTCTGCGGTGCGCGCGGTGATCAGATCATGCACGGCTTCAGCCTCAGAAAGGCCCATTTTGCCGTTTAAGAAGGCGCGGCGGGTAAACTCACCTGCCTCTGCCTGCCGCACGCCCTGCGCGAACAGAGCGTCCAGGCCGGCACACAACACGGCTGTCGAGCCGTGGCACTGCAGCTCCGCCATCGTTTCACCCGTATAGGTGTGCGGTGCGTGCAGCGCGACAGCGTAGCAGCAGTCGATCACATTGCCGGACTTGTCCGTCAGTGTGCCGTAAACCAGCTTCTGCGAGGGTGCTTCCGTAAGCGGCTTGCCGTTCTTCGCCTGAAAAACGGCATTTATCGCTTCGATTGCGCGTTCACCCGACACGCGGATCAAACCGATCGGTCCGCCGGAGGAGGAAATTGCGGCAATCGTATCGTTCATAACGAATACCCCGATTTAACCGCGGTCGCGGTTGCGATAGCTGTTATCCGGCGCAATAACAACGCGACGACCCGGCTCGGTGCCGGTCGAATAGGTGGTCACACCGTTGAAGTCCTGCAGCGCGGCATGGATGATGCGGCGCTCATACGGGTTCATCGGCTCAAGCGTCATGGAGCGATGCGCCTTAACGACCTTCATCGCCATCTTGCGAGCCAGACGCTCCAGGCTTTCCGCGCGCTTCTCGCGGTAGTTTTCGGTATCGACAGACAGGCGAACGTGCTCATCCAGTGCATTATTCAGCACCAGAGAGCCGAGGTACTGGATAGCATCCAGCGTGTCGCCGCGGCGGCCGATGATCGGGCCCATATCCGGACCGGAAATCTCCAGACGGAGCTGGTCGCACTCTACCTGTGGCAGGGTCTTAACCTGACCCTCAACGCCCATCTTTGCCAGCAGACCGGTTACAAAATCGGTAGCCAGCTTTTCCGCCTGCTGCATGCCTGCTTCGGAAACCGGGATCAGCTCACGCTCCTTGGGAACGGACGGCGTGATCGGACGGTCCTCACGCGGGCGGCGCGGACGGCGGTCACGGCCATTGCGGTCGCCGCGGTCACGGCGCGGACGGTCGCTGCGCTCACGGCGCGGCGGACGCTCAAACTCCAGCTTTTCCGGTACAAAGTCTGCCGGAGCAGCCTTTACCAGACGAGGCGTGTTATCATCCGTGGTGATGGACAGCTTCTGCGGCTTCTCAGCGGGCTTCTCTTGCTTCGGAGCCGGCTTTTCCGCCTTGACAGCAGGCTTCTCCTGCTTCGGCTCAGCCTTGGGAGCGGGCTTGCGCTCCTCACGCTTTACCTCCGGCTTTGCCGCCGGAATATCCGGTGCTTCATAGGTCACGCGCACGCGTGCCGGCGTTGCGCCGATACCCAGAAAGCCCTTTTTGCCGATCTCGAGTACCTCTACCGATACATCGTCGCGCTCCAGACCGAGCTGCTTGAGGGCATTCTCGACTGCTGCGTCACGGTTTTCACCGGTAGCCTCTAAAAACTTCTGCATGATTTACTTGTCCCCCTTTTTGTTCTTTGCGTTCTGGGACTGCTGCTTCTGTGCAGCCTTGTGTGCTTCACGCTTGGCCTGCTTCTCTGCCTCGATGCGGGCAGCCTCAGCAGCCTGCTTGGCCTCCTGCTTGCCGCGGAGCGTCTTGGTGAGGATGATCTCCTGTACGCAGGTAAATACGTTGTTGAAGATCCAGTAGATGCCGATCGCACCCGGAAGGATGAACGCAAAGTACAGCGACATCAGCGGCATCATAAAGTTGAGCATCTTCATCTGACCTGCTGCCGCAGAGTTCTGCGTGCCCTGCATCTTCTGCATGATGTAGGAGGACAGGAATGCGGTCAGACCGGACAGGATCGGGATGATCCAGATAATGCTCGGATGAGAGATAGACGGCGTATCAGCCAGATTCAGACCAAAGAAGTGGAAATCCAGCGGGAAAATGGTCTCGCCGCTCTGCAGGCAGTTGGTAACAGCATCCGAGAAATGGCCGCTTCCGTCCACGAAAGCGTTCAGCTTCTCGGCGATCTTGATCTGAACGGTGTAGTTTGCGCCCGCAAACTGATCCAGACCGATCATCTGCGCCAATGCGATAACTGTTTCGCGGCTCAGGCCGACGATGTACTGCAGCGGCTGCTGAACCGCGTAGTACAGACCCATCATGATCGGCAGCGGGATGAGGTTGGGCAGACAGCCGCTCATCGGGCTGACGCCGTGCTTCTCATACAGCTTCTGCATCTCCTCGTTGAGCTTGACACGGTTGTTCGCGTACTTCTTCTGCAGCTGCTGGAGCTCGGCGTTCATCGCGCTCATGGCGAGCATACTCTTCTTGCTCTTGATGGTCAGCGGGATGCAGACCAGCTTTACCAGCAGCGCGAACAGGATAACGGCGATACCGTAGTTCTGCACGATGCTGTACAGCCACTGCAGCAGCAGGCCGAACGGTCGAACGATCAAAATACCGAACAGTTTCGGATCTTTGATCAGGTTAGAAAGTTGATCCAGGGTCATAAAAACCTCCATGTTAAATTGTAAAACGACACAGTGAAAAGGATTTTGCAAAGCAAAATCCTCACTTTACCGCCGTAAGGCAGTATAAAACATGATCCCGTTCCTATTATGGAACCGGATCATAGGGTCCTCTCTTAGAGAAAGGATTGCAGCGGCAGATGCGCTTAAACGCCAGCCAGCCGCCCTTGATCGCGCCGTATTTCTCGATGGCCTCGATCGCGTACTGCGAGCAGGTCGGGATATACCGGCAGCAGGGCGGTTTGTTTGGAGAAATATACCGGCGATAAAACCGGATCATCGCCAGCAGCAGCCGCTTCATGTCCGAGCTGCCGCAACCTTGTTGTCCTTCAAGGCGCGCAGCAGCGATTTTTCGATTTCCTGATAGCTTGCGCCTACGGCCCGTACCCGTGCGACCAGCACAAGGTCGATGCCGTCGGCAAATTTGTCCTCGTTGAGACGGTACGCCTCACGAAACAAACGCTTGATGCGGTTTCTTTTCACCGCACACGCCAGCTTGGCACTGACGGTGAGTCCCAGCCGGTTGTAGCCGAGCTTGTTCCTGCGGCAGTAGATCACAACGTGTTTTCCTGCCGTGGACACACCACGATGATACAATCGGCGGAATTCGTGGTTTTCCTTTAAGGATACTGTTTTTTTCATCTTCTGATGCTCCCGTTTTTTCCTGATGCCCTCGAAAAAAACGTATTTTTTCTTTGCATCTGATGGTTTGCAAAGCTGATTTTACTATTTCGTTCGTTTCGGTCAGTAAAATCCAAACCTGAATACCGTATTTTCGCTGCATGGACTGCACCCTAAACAGAGTGACACCGCTCCAGACAACGATTGCTTGAGTGGTATTGCCCGTAAACGAAAAAACGAGCCGCACGAATGCGGCTCGTTACGAACTCTTTTGCGCCGCTGGCGCGAATTTTCGGGAAGTCTGAATACTTCCTTTATAGGCTGTCATTAAGCAGACAGCTTAGCGCGACCCTTAGCGCGACGGCGTGCAAGTACCTTGCGGCCGTTGGACGTGGACATACGCTTACGGAAGCCGTGCTCCTTGGAGCGCTGACGCTTCTTCGGCTGGAACGTTCTCTTCATAACTTTGTGCACCTCCCTGTTCTAAAATTTACAGATGGGCACCGGCATAGGTCCGGCGCAAGACGCGGGCATATGCCGCTGCCTGTCTGCATGATAGGATACGATATTTATTATCCTATATAGGTTCGATTTTGTCAAGCATTTTTTCCGACCCTCGAAACGAATTTCAGCAGTTTGCACAGGTTGTCAACATGTTGTGGATAAATAGAAGCATCTGCTCAATGTCTTGCGTAATCACGGTTTTCGGCAATCTGCGGATTTTCGGATTTCCGCGGAAAAGCCGCCAATTTTCGATGAATTTTTGCATAAATTCCGCAGTTTTCATAAAAAACGCCGTGCATTTTTTCCAGCCGGCTTAATTTTCGATGATTTCGACGCAAAAAACGCCGATTTTTTTAAATTCTGCGAAGTAAATAAACCGGTTCGGCTGTTCAAAATCATGCTGCCGCGCGGCACGCCGCCGGACAGTTATCCACATCGACGCATTGAACTTGTGGATAAAATATGCTATTATAAAATAGAATCATTATCGACAGGAGGCGCCCTATGGCAAACAATATATTGGAGATGGCGCTCGAACAGCTGGACTTCCCTCCTTCCACCATTTCCGCTTGGTTTGACGACGTAACGGTCGTTTCCTTTGGGGATAATCGGCTGGTGCTGCACTCTCCGGTGCCCTTTAAGAAAGAATTTATCGAGTCCAAATTTATCGCTCCTCTGCAGGAGGTGCTGCACAACCTGACCGGCGACCCGATCACGATCGTTGTAGTGACCGGCGAATACACCGCGCCGAGCACGAGCACTTCTCCGTATGACGACTACACGTTTGAGCGTTTTATCGTCGGTTCGAGCAACAAATTCGCGCATGCAGCTGCACTTGCGGTTTCGCAGCGCCCGGCGGCAGAGAACAACCCGCTTTTCATCTACGGCAACTCGGGTCTGGGTAAAACGCATCTGATGTACGCGATCGCAAACGTGCTGCGCCGCACCCATCCGGAATACCGCATTATATATGTAAAGGGTGAGGATTTCACCAACGAGCTGATCACCGCCATCCAGGAAGGCAACGTACAGGCATTCCGCAACAAGTACCGCATGGTTGACCTGCTGCTGCTGGACGACGTGCAGTTCATCGCCGGCAAGGAGCGCACGCAGGAGGAATTTTTCCATACCTTTAACGCGCTTTATGAGGCAAAAAAGCAGATCGTGCTCACTTCTGACCGTCCGCCGAAGGAAATCAACACGCTCGAGGACCGCATGAAGACCCGTTTTGAATGGGGTCTGCTGGCTGATATTCAGCCGCCTGATTTTGAGACCAGAATCGCCATTATCCGCGATAAAGCGGTCAAAATGGGCGTTGAACTGCCCGATGACGTATCCAACTACATTGCAGAGAATATCCAGGCAAATATCCGCCAGCTCGAAGGCGCGGTCAAAAAGATCAAGGCCATGCACGAGCTGATGGGCGAACGCATCACGGTTTCGCTTGCAGAAAACGCGATCGACGCGCTGCGCACCGAGAATCCGGGTCTCAATCCGACACCGGAGCGCATTATGGAAGCGGTAGCGAACTACTTCTATATCCCGGTCGAGCAGATGATCTCGCAGAATCGCTCCAAGGATGTGGCCTACCCGCGGCAGATGGCAATGTACATGATCCGGCAGGAGCTTGAATACTCCTTCCCCGATATTGCAAAGATATTCAAACGCGACCATACCACCGTCATGCACGCCTGCAACAAGATCGAGGAGGAGCGCAAGAACTCCCGCGAGACCGAGGACGTCATCAAAAAGCTGCATAATAATATCCGCGGCGACGGCTGATCTTTGCCGTGCATTCGTGCAAAACGGCTTTTCCACAGTCTAAAAATGCACAGTTCAGTTATCCCCAACCATCCTGTGGATTCCACATGGATAACTCTGTGGATAAATAACAGGGTTATTTTCACTGTGTATCGTTTATTTTTCATCCACAACCTCCTGTGTACGACATTTCCCGCGCCATACCTGAGGATTTTCGGGTTTTCCCCAATTTCCCCAGGTACTACTACGAATACTATATCCTATCCTTCTGTTACGTGTGATCTTTCGAGTCTCTGACGACGCAGGCCAGAAGCTGTTCGCCCACTGCGGACATGGTCATTAGATGGTGTGTGCAATCGCACAGTATTCGCTGGCGTGTATTTATAAATATGCAAATACTGCATAAATCTACTCTTTGTTTTATTTCCATTTTTGAGAGGAGCAACTATGAAGTTTTCCTGTGAAAAAGAAACCCTGCTGAATCTGCTCAACATCGCATCCCGCGCAGTAACCGGCAAAAGCTCGATGCCGCTGCTCGAAGGTCTGCTGCTGGCAGCCGATGCAGATACCCTGACCATCACCGGCTACGACCTGTCCATGGGCATTCGCACGACCGCTCAGGTCGATGTGGTAGAACCCGGCAGAATCGTGCTGAATTCCCGTCTGTTCTGCGAAATCGTGCGCAAGCTGCCGCAGGACGTGGTCTACCTTGAGACCGACGACAAGCTGATGACCACCATCAAGTGCGGCCGTTCGGTATTCAACCTGATGGCCAGCGAGGCCGACGAGTATCCGGCTCTGGCTGATGTGGCCAGCGACAAGGGCCTTTCTCTGCCGCAGCCCATTCTCAAGAGCATGATCGCGCAGACCATTTTCTCGGTTTCGGACAACGAATCCAAGCCCATCCATACCGGCTGCCTGTTTGAAATCGAAGGCAGCCGTCTGAACGTCGTGGCCGTTGACGGCTACCGCCTGTCTGTACGCCGCGAGACCGTCGAAGGCGTTCCCGGTGATATGAAGTTTGTTGTGCCGGGCGCGTCCCTGCGCGAGATCGAACGAATTCTGGGCGATGATGACGATATTGTCGAGATTTTTCCGGATTCCAAGAACATTTTGTTCCGCATCGGCGGCACGACTCTCATTACCCGTCTGATCGACGGCGAGTTTCTCAACTACCGTGCGGCCATTCCGAAGGAGTTTGAGCACGAGGTTTCGGCGGATCGCCAGGAGCTGATCCAGTGCATCGAGCGTGTCTCCCTGATCGTGTCGGAAAAGCTGAAAAACCCGATCCGCTTCCATTTTGACGGCTCGTATGTGCAGATGTCGTGCGTGACCGCGATCGGCAAGAGCTATGACGAATGCCCGTTTGACGGCTCGATCGAGAACCTTGAGATCGGCTTCAACAACCGCTACATTCTGGAGGCGCTGCGCGCGGCCGGCGATGAGCAGGTGAAGCTGCAGCTCAAGGGTGCACTCAACCCGATGATCATTTCGCCGATGGAAGGCGATAAATACACCTATCTTGTACTGCCTGTGAGACTGAAAGCCAATGACTGAAATTAAAATTGAAACCGAATTCATCAAACTTGATGCACTGCTTAAATTTGCAAACCTGGTAAGCTCTGGCGGTGAAGCGAAGATCCGCATTGCCGAGGGTGAAGTGCTGGTAAACGGCGAAATCTGCACTATGCGCGGCAAAAAACTGCGTTCCGGTGATACGGTAGAGCTGGACGGCGCAAAGGTCTGCATCAAATAAAATAAACACTATGTGCGATAATGAACGCGATTTTGCGCGTCTGTTATCGTACAAACCGTCTAATATGGAGAAGCCCATGTACATCAAGTCGTTAAAACTGCAGAATTTCCGCAACTATGCGGACGAATCGTTTGCGTTCGATCCGGCGGTCAACCTGATCTGCGGCGAAAACGGACAGGGCAAAACCAATCTGCTCGAAGCGGCAGCGGCCTGCTCGACCATGCGGCTGTTCCGCACGGCCCAGAAAAAAGAGGGGCTGCGGTTCGGAGAGAATCATGCTTTCATCTTTGCGGATTTTCTCGCGCAGGAGCGCGATATTTCGCTTGAACTGCGATTTTCCCGCACCAAAGCGATGGAAATCTACAAAAACGGTGTGCGGCAGAAACGCCAGTCGGACGCACAGGGACTGCTCAAAACCGTGCTGTTCTGCCCGGAGGACCTGATGCTCGTCCGTGCCGGAGCGGCGGCTCGCCGCCGATTTCTCGATACCGCCCTGTGCCAGATGCGGCCCAATTATGCCCGCTATCTGGAGGAATACAACCGCCTGCACGAGCATAAAACGCGCATTCTGCGCGACAGCGAAGAAAAGCCTTCGCTGCTCTCCATGTGGGAGGATTTCTCGCTGCGCATGGCGCATATCGGCGCGCAGATTATCCGCTACCGCGCGTACTACTGCCGTAAGCTGCTCAAGGCCGCGGCTGCCGTCTATGCAGATATCGCGCCGCATGAGGTGCTCTCTGGTGTGTACAAGACCGTGTCGAGCGTCACCGACCCGTTTGCAGACGCTCGAACAATCGAAAAGCAACTTATCGACCATGTGTTTAGCCATAAAACCGCCGAGATTGCGGCCAAAAGCTGTCTTTCCGGTCCGCATAAGGATGACTTGGAGCTGTTATTGGATGGCCGCAGTGCCGCTTCCTTCGGCTCGCAGGGACAGGTGCGGACCTGCACACTGTCGCTTAAACTTGCCGAGCGTGAGCTTTTCTTCGATGAGGACGGCGAGTATCCGGTGCTGCTGCTTGACGATGTGCTCAGCGAGCTTGACCGCCGCCGTCAGGACTTTGTGCTCAACCGCATATCGGCGGGTCAGGTCATGATTACCTGCTGCGAGGACGGTATCTCGGAAAAGCTGCGTGCAGGCGCGGTTTTCCATATTCAAAACGGCGAAAAATCCGCAGAAACACACTAAAATCACATAATTTTACAAACTATTGCACGGCGGGAACAGATACCACCTCGAAATTTCCTGCCGTGCCCTTGTTTTCTTTCAAAAAAACAGAGAAATATTTGTTTTTCCTTAGGTTTAGGGTACACAATTAGTGAAAAAAGTGGTATAATTAAATCCAGTTAGTAATTAGAAATTAGGGTGTCGCGTACGGCGCGATTGTTGAAACGGATAGAAAATCCGCAGGACTTTAATTACGCATTACTGATTTCTAATTATTCCGGAGGAATAGAATGTATTTACATTTAGGTCAGGACTACATCGTGCCCTTGCAGAGCGTAGTTGCGGTGTTCGATATGGACACGGCGACCGCATCCAAGCGCACGCGCCTGCTGCTTGAACGCCTGCAGGACGAGGGACGGATCATCGAGCTGTACGACGATCTGCCGCGCGCGGCTGTGCTGTGCGAAAACGCCCTCGGTGAGACCCTGTACCTGACACAGCTTTCTCCGCAGGCCATTCAGCGCCGCGCTGAAAAGGGCTACGCCGTGTAGGCTCCGCCTTCGTCGAAAAATACATTTTTCGACGAAAAGAATATGCCGCGTATACGCGGACATATCCAAAGCTACGAAAAGTTCCGCCCGATGGTTGAAACTTTTCTCCGCGCTTGTATAAAAAGTGTGATACATACTCTCACTTTTTATGAATTTCCGATGGAAATTCTATTTTATGCGCGCTGACGCGCGATTTGTTTTGTTCCCGCAATTTCTGGAAAGGAAATTTAACGATATGAGTGAAGAAATCGAAATCAAGGACGAAGTGCTCGACCTGAAGGTTACCGACAAATATGATGAAAATCAGATTCAGGTGCTCGAAGGCTTAGAGGCTGTCCGCAAGCGCCCGGGTATGTACATCGGTTCTACCTCGGCACGCGGTCTGCACCATCTGGTGTATGAGATCGTCGATAATTCGATCGACGAGGCGCTCGCAGGCTACTGCACGCACATCGAAGTTACGATCGAAAAGGGCGATATCATCCGCGTTGCCGACAACGGCCGCGGCATTCCCTGCGGTATTCACCCGCAGATGGGCATTCCGACGCTCGAGGTTGTGCTCACCGTCCTGCACGCAGGCGGCAAGTTCGACGGCTCCGGCTACAAGGTATCCGGCGGTCTGCACGGCGTTGGTTCATCGGTCGTAAACGCGCTGTCCGACTGGCTGGAGGCCGAGGTCCGCGACGGACATACCAAGCACTACATGCGCTTTGAGCGCGGTGTAACGACCGTCAAGATGCGCGATACACCGTGCGAGAGCGAAACCGGCACGACCATTCGTTTCCATGCGGACCCGGAGATCTTTGAGACGACCATCTACGAGTACGATGTGCTCGAAAAGCGTCTGCGCGAGCAGGCGTTCCTCAATGCAGGTCTGAAAATCACGCTGCGCGATGAGCGCGACGATGAGCCGGTCGAGGAGGTCATGCACTATGAGGGCGGTATCCGCCAGTTTGTCGAGCACCTCAACCGCACGAAGACGCCGCTGCACGAGAATGTGATCTACATGGAGGGCAGCCGCGATACCTCGATGGCCGAGGTTGCCATGCAGTACACCGACAGCTACAGCGAGCTGATGCTGTCCTTCGCAAACAATATCAACACCACCGAGGGCGGCACGCATGAGACCGGATTTAAGGCCGCTCTGACCCGTGTACTCAACGATTACGGCAAGAAATACAAGCTGCTCAAGGACGATGAGTCCTTCAAGGGCGAGGACGCGCGCGAGGGTCTGACTGCGATTATCTCGGTCAAGCTGCAGGAAGCGCAGTTCGAGGGCCAGACCAAGACCAAGCTGGGCAACAGCGAAATGCGTGCGCTGGTGGACGCAATGGTTTCCGAGAAGCTGATGACCTTCTTCGAGGAGAACCCGCAGGTAGCGCGCACCATCATCGAAAAGGCGCAGACCGCCGCGCGTGCCCGTGAGGCCGCGAAAAAGGCGCGTGAGATGACCCGCCGCAAGTCCGCACTGGATTCCGCTTCTCTGCCGGGCAAGCTGGCGGACTGCATCGAAAAGGACCCGACCTATACCGAAATCTATATCGTCGAGGGTGATTCCGCAGGCGGCTCCGCCAAGGAAGGCCGCGACCGTCGTCATCAGGCCATCCTGCCGCTCTGGGGCAAGATGCTGAACGTTGAAAAGGCACGTCTCGACCGCGTTTACGGCAACGACAAGCTCACCCCGATGATCACCGCATTCGGCGCGGGCTTCGGTGATGATTTTGACCTCGCAAAGCTGCGTTACGGCAAGATCATCCTGATGGCCGATGCCGATGTTGACGGCTCGCATATCCGCACCCTGCTGCTGACATTCTTCTTCCGCTTCATGCGCCCGCTGATCGAGCACGGCCATGTGTTCATCGCACAGCCGCCGCTGTTTAAGAACGAAAAGGGAAAGGATGTTCGCTACACCTATACCGAGGAGCAGCAGCGCGACTGCATCGCTGAAATGGGCGACAATGTGCGCGTACAGCGCTACAAGGGCCTCGGCGAGATGGACCCGCAGCAGCTGTGGGAAACCACCATGGACCCGGAGCACCGCACGCTGCTGCAGGTTACGATGGAGGACGCGGCCGCTGCCGATGAGACCTTTGCGCTCCTGATGGGCGAAAAGGTAGAACCCAGACGCGAATTTATCGAGCGAAATGCAAAATATGTAATGAATCTGGACGTATAAGGGAGAAAACTATGCTGTTTTTTGAAAATGATTACGGTTATGGCGCATACCCCAAGGTTTTAGAGCATCTGGCACAGACGAATATGGAGCCGGTTTCCGGCTACGGCAACGATAAATTTACCGCTTCGGCGGCTGAAAAGATTAAAGCAGCGGCGGACTGCCCGGACGCTCAGGTGTATTTCCTGACCGGTGGTACACAGACCAACATGGTCGTCATTGATACGCTGCTCCGTCCGTATGAGGGCGTTGTAGCGTCCTCCTGCGGCCATGTGAACACGCATGAGGCCGGCGCCATCGAGTCCACCGGACACAAGGTGCTGACCGTTCCGCATAAGAACGGCAAGCTGGATGCGGACGATCTCCGCGAGTACGTCCAGACGTTCTATGCGGATGCCAGCCACGACCATATGGTATTTCCCGGCATGGTGTACATCTCTCATCCGTCCGAATACGGCACGCTTTACACCAAAAATGAGCTGGAACGCCTGTCTGCCGTGTGCAGAGAGTTCGATATGCCGCTGTTTCTGGACGGCGCACGCCTCGGCTACGGCCTGACGGCGGACACCGATGTAACGCTGGCGGACATCGCCAAGCTCACCGATGTGTTCTACATCGGCGGCACCAAATGCGGCGCGCTCTGCGGCGAGGCGGTTGTGTTCACGCACGGCAATATGCCGAAACAGTTCGTCACGATGGTCAAGCGCCGCGGCGCAATGATCGCCAAGGGCCGTCTGAACGCGCTGCAGTTCGACGCCCTGTTTACTGATGGGCTGTACGAGAAAATCTGTGCACCGGCGGTCAAACTCGCCATCAAGCTGCGGGACGGTCTCAAAGCAAAGGGATACCGCTTTGCACTGGAATCCCCGACAAACCAGCAGTTCATCATTGTAGAAAACAGCAGACTGCCCGAGCTGCAAAGCAAGGTAGTTTACAGCTTTATAGAGAAATATGACGCGGAGCATACGGTCATCCGTCTGGCGACCAGCTGGGCCACGACCGAGGAGCAGGTAGACGAGCTGCTCAGTATCCTCTAAGCGATAAAAACAGTCGTTTTCGGCTGAAAGCCAACACTTTTGGAGGCAAAATTAAAATATGAGTCAAGAATACGAACAGCAGAAAATCATGCAGGTCGATCTCGAACGCGAGATGAAGAAAAGCTACATCGACTATGCAATGAGTGTTATTGTCGGCCGTGCGCTGCCTGATGTGCGTGACGGCTTAAAGCCGGTACACCGCCGCATCCTGTACGCCATGTACGAGGACGGCCTGACCTCGGACAAGCCCTACCGCAAGTCGGCAACGACCGTCGGTAATGTGCTCGGCCGGTATCATCCGCACGGCGACGCATCGGTTTACGACGCGATGGTGCGTATGGCGCAGCCGTTCTCGCTGCACTATCCGCTGATCGACGGCCACGGCAACTTCGGCTCGGTGGACGGCGATCCTCCGGCAGCATACCGTTATACCGAGGCCCGCATGGCCAAGCTGGCGAACTACATGCTGGCGGATATCAAGAAAAACACGGTCGATTTCCAGCCGAACTTCGATGAGGAGCGCCAGGAGCCGGTCGTACTGCCTTCCCGCTTCCCCAACCTGCTGGTGAACGGCTCGTCCGGTATCGCGGTCGGCATGGCGACCAACATCCCGCCGCACAACCTCGCGGAGGTTATCGACGGTACCTGCTATGTCATCGACCATCCCGAGGCGGAGATGGACGAGATCTGCCAGTTCATCAAGGGACCGGACTTCCCGACCGGCGGCGTGATCATGGGTCGCAGCGGCATCCGTGCGGCTTATGCAACCGGCCGCGGCAAGATCAAGGTTCGCGCAAAGACCGAGATTGTTGATCTGCCGAACGGCAAGAGCCAGATCGTTATTACGGAAATCCCGTACATGGTAAACAAGGCCCGCCTGGTCGAATCCATGGCAAATCTGGTCAAAGACAAGCGCATCGACGGCATCACGAATATCCAGGACCATTCCTCGCGTGAAGGTATGCAGATTGTCGTGGATATTCGCCGCGATGCCAACGCGCAGGTCATCCTCAACCAGCTGTTCACCTATTCGCAGCTCGAGGATACCATTTCGATGATCCACATCGCGCTCGTGCCGGGTGCGGGCGGCAAACTGCAGCCGCGTGTGCTGACGCTGCGCCAGATCCTCGATCAGTATATCGGCTTCCAGAAGGACGTTGTCGAGCGCCGCACGCGCTTCGATCTCAAGAAGGCGCGCGACCGTGCGCACATTCTGGAGGGTCTCAAGGTCGCAACCGACAATATCGACCGCATTATCGCAATCATCCGCGCCTCCAAGAACGAGGCCGAAGCTAAGGAAAACCTGATGGCAGAGCCGTTCTGGATCGACCAGATTGCGCTGCTCGGCATCGTGGACGGCTCGGAGCACTTCGAGTTCCACCTCGACGAGCCGCAGGCGCAGGCCATCGTGGATATGCGTCTGGGCCGCCTGTCCGGTCTGGAGCAGGAGAAGATCAACGATGAGTACAAGGACCTCGAAGGCCGCATTGCGGGCTTTGAGGAGATCCTCTCGTGTGATGCGAATATTCTTGCCGTTGTTAAGCAGGAACTGCAGGAGATCAAGCAGAAATACGGCGACGAGCGCCATACGCGCATCGAAAATGTGGCCGACGAGATCGACATTGAGGACCTCATCGAGCAGCAGGACTGCGCGTACACCCTCACCCACTTCGGCTATATCAAGCGCCAGCCGACCTCGGTTTACCGCGCACAGCGCCGCGGCGGCCGCGGTGTTTCCGCAATGAGCACCCGTGAGGAGGACTTCGCAAAGGATATCTTCACCGCATCCACGCATGATACCATCCTGTTCTTCTCGGATCGCGGCAAGGTTTACAAGCTGAAGGGCTACCAGATTCCGGAGACCGGACGCTCGGCTAAGGGCATGAACATTGTTAACCTGCTGGAACTGGAAAACGGCGAAAAAATCACCGCAATGTTCCCGATTCAGGAGTTTGCGGACGATAAGTTCCTGTTCTTCGTCACCAAGCAGGGCATTGCGAAGCGAATCGTGCTTTCTGATCTCCAGAATATCCGCCGCGCGGGTCTGCGTGCGCTCAACCTCAACGAGGACGACGCACTGATTGACGTTCGTCTGACCGACGGCGAGCAGAACATCCTGATCGCCACCCACGAGGGCAAGGCCATCTGCTTTGACGAGAACGAGGTTCGTGCAATGGGCCGTGTGGCTACCGGCGTGCGCGGCATCAAGCTGGCCGAGGGTGATTACGTTATCGGCGCGGCGCGTGCCCGCAAGGACGCATATGTGCTCTCTATCACCGAGAACGGCTACGGCAAGCGCACCCCGGTCGAGGAGTTCACCGTGCATCATCGCGGCGGCGGCGGCATGATGCTGCATAACCTGACCGAAAAGACCGGTCTGGTGGCAGGCATCGCTGTTGTAGACAGCGAAAACGACGTTATGATCATCACTGACGACGGCGTTATCATCCGCACCGGCGTTGAGGAGATCCGCGAATGCGGCCGCGGCTCGCAGGGCGTTATCGTCATGCGTACCGGCGAGGACGTAAAGGTTATCTCGATTGCCCGCACGGACAAGGAGGAGGAAGACCCGGCAGAAGCCGAGGAAGAAACCTCTGAATCCGCTGAAAACGCAGAGAGTACCGAAGAATAAAAAGCAAAAGACGAGTCCGTTTGGACTCGTCTTTTTGTGCTTGAAAAACAGAAAAACCGCCTGTAAAGGCGGTTTTTTTGACTTGTATAGTTTTACGCGGTAGCGACTGCAGTATCCTCGACCTGCTCGTAAACGATGCTGATGATAGACAGCACCACGGTAGCGGTAGCGATGCAGATATGCTGCAGATCGTCGTTGATGCCATGCGGCTTAGTCGAAGTTCGGTAAGCCTCGTGCATCGTGGAAATGCGGTTCACGAGTGTGTCCACGGTCGTGGGCGGAATGATGGGACTTGCCCATTTCTCAAACTTATCTTCGGTCATACGGCGGCGAATTACCAGTGCAACGCGCTTTTCATAAACATAATGTGCGAGCAGATTGTGCTCGTAGATATCGTCGTTGTGCGGGTAGGTGAAAAAGTCAGTCATGTAGTGGCAGATCTCGCCGAGATCGACCGACAGCTCGCGTCCGTTGGTACGCCCGATGGTATACTTGCGCGTAAAAGTGCGGATTTTTTCCATCACTTCATCCATCATAATGGATGGGTTATGGCGTTTGGTGAGGTAAGTACCGGTCAGATCCGGTTTCAGGTTGCCGTAAATAAAGCCGCTCTGATCAAAGGTCACGCCGCAGGTCTGCTCAACGTAATCCATCAGCAGATTTGCAACGCGAATGTGGGATACGGAATCCATTTATCAGTCCTCCAAGACGGAACACATGTTAATTCTAACAGTAAATACTAAATTAACAAATTCTTAACGCCCGAAAAGCATCCTCTCCGCTTTTCACGATCGAAACCAGTATAGCACACTTTTTGCACATTGTCTCGCTTTTTTGAAAATTGTAACGCAAACAACACAGAATGTTAACAATTTTGCGGATTATCACAATTTAAGTTGCATTAAATTGGTTATCTTGCCCGGTATTGCTCACTCTTGAATTTGATTTTGCCCTCAAGGGCCTTGCGCAGACGTGCACACATGGCTTCCCTGTCCTGGTTGAGCGTGCCCGCCAGATTAACGTAGTTAGACGCGTGATTTGCACGGAAAATACTGCCCTCGGAGTCGATATGCTCGAGCAGGATGAGGGTTTCGTGCGCGATTTCAATCGGGTTCATCAGGTAGAAACGGCCCTCCTGCCAGTCGCGCATGAGCGGCGTCGGCAGCTCAAACAGCAGGGTCAGCAGGCCAATGTACTCCGGCTTCATGCGGGAGAGCGCTTCTGCGGTCTTGATGGCGTGCTCCTCGCTCAGCTCCAGCGAGCCGAGACCCGCAATGCAGGTAACGGACAGCTTCATGCCGGCTTCCTTGACCATCAAACCCGCATGAACGATCTCATCGGCGGTTTCACCTTTGTTGATGCGGCGCAGTACCTCATCCGAGCCGGATTCCAGACCCAGATAGATCATATCCAGACCCAGATCGTGCAGCATGTTCAAATCTTCCTGCTTTTTGCACAGAATGGACGCCGGAGAGCCATAGCTGGTAACGCGCTCGCACTCCGGAAATACCTTCTTGATGTAGCGCAGGATTTCTGCCATGTGCTCGGGACGGCACATCAGCGCATCGCCGTCTGCCAGAAAAATACGGCCGACACGGCGGTACATGCGGCGTGCTTCATCAAAATCAGCCTTGACCTCCTCCAGCTTGCGCACGCGGAAACGCTTTTCCTTGTACATATCGCAGAAGGTGCACTTGTTGTGGCTGCAGCCGATGGTGACCTGCACAATCAGGCTGTATGCCTCAGAGGGCGGACGAAAAACTCTGCCTTCGTATTCGATCATGGGTAAAACTCCTTATTTTAGCTATTTAGATAAACAAAACGGACGGAGTATTCCGTCCGTTTGCTGGTAACATTGGGTTAGTCCTCTTCGGCTTCCGGCTCTTCCTCGGCCTCAGTCTGAGGCTCCTCAGCCGCCGGTTCAGCAGCCTTGGGTGCATCGTCAAATGCGTCCTGATATACCGAAGTATCCGCGCACTCCTCTGCGCATGCGCAGGAGGCACAGTCGGACTCGGCACGCATCATTTCCTCCAGCTCATCCATGGCCTTCAGTTCAGCCTCGTGGTAAACTTCCTCTTCACGCTTTTTCTGAAGCATAACAAGCGCTGCGGTAGCACCGGCTGCACAGGCAAGGCTGGTCAGCAGCAGACCTGCTTTCACCTTGGTAGAATTTTTCACGGTATCCACTCCCTCTCAAATGATGCGGAACTATTGTCATAATAAGAATCAATCAAACAAAATACGGCGTAAATGCCGATTAAGTGCTTTGCCTATACTTTATCATACGGACGGGGCAAAGTCAATGCTAACGGCACATTTAGCCGAGCTCGTAGGCGCGCTTAATGCACTTATCGCAGGCTTCCGACACGATTCCGTACAGATCGCGGTCCTCGAGCACCTTCATGCCCTCGATGGTGGTGCCGCCGGGCGAGCACACCGCGCGGATCAGCTCTGCCGGTGTCTTATCGCGGCGCAGCAGCATTTTTGCCGAGCCGATCATGGTCTGACAGATGAGCGTCAGCGCGTCGTCCTCGTTGATGCCGTGCTGCTTTGCGCTCTGCACAAACGCGTCCGCGTAGGCATACAGGTACGCCGGAGCCGAACCGGCATACGGAATGACCTCGTTGAGCATGTTCTCCTGCTCAAACGTGACGGTAACGCCCATGGTGTTGAACAGTTCACAGAGTTCAGACAGCTGCTTGTCGGTTGCAGCCGCATTCTTAACCAGCTGGGTTGCACCCTCGCCGAGCATAAGCGGCGTGTTCGGCATCACGCGGATCATCGCGGTGTCCGCGCCGAGTGCACCCTCCAGCTTGGCGAAGGTTACGCCTGCGGCAATGGATACGACAAGCGGCTTCTCCCCTTCATATTTCGCCAGATTCGGCAGGATTTCATCGAAATTCTGCGGCTTGACGGCCAGCAGCACGATTTCGCTTTCTGCGTAGACCTCGGTATAGTCACCCGTGACGGCGTAGCCCTTGGCTGCATGAGCGGCGCGTTTTTCCTCGCTGCGGTTGAACATCAGCACCTGCTCAGGCGCAAAACGGCCTGCGCGCACTGCGCCTTCCGCAATAGCGGTACCCATGTTGCCGGCACCGAGAACACCGAATTTGTATTTTTTCATGTCAATACACCTCGTTTATGGTTTGTTGTTTCATATATGCTTAAGGCAACACCGCACAATTAAAGCTACGGCGCTTTGCGGAAATTTTATGTCTTGACTTTGTTGCGATTTCACGGTAATACATCAAGTATTACCGCAAAACCGCGCCTTGTCAGCACGCAAAATTTGCTCGCAAATCGCTCTTGTTCAATTATGCGGTATTGCCTTAAATGATAGAGGGCAGCCCGCTCTGCGGAAGGAATACTGCCGTTTCTTTCAAATTATGGCAGATAAAACGATCATATCCGATAAAAGATATTATAGCACAATGTACTTTTCCTGCAAACAGCTTGTGAAAAACTTTCGGATATGGTAAAATAGAAATAATTTTATTTCATTATGGCTGTCATTTCGGACAGTCTAAAAGATATTGTATGTAAGGGAGTAAAACACAAAACATGGAACAAAAAAAGAGAAGCAGCTTCTCCAGCCGAATTGGTTTCGTGCTGGCGGCGGCAGGCTCGGCGGTAGGTCTGGGCAACCTTTGGCGATTCCCCTATCTGGCGGCACGGTATGGCGGCGGTATTTTCCTGCTGGTGTACCTCATTCTCGCGCTGACGTTCGGCTTTTCACTGATGGTTACCGAGATTGCCATCGGACGAAAGACCCGTCTGTCTTGCATCGGTGCGTACAAGGCGCTCGATAAGCGGTTCGGATTCCTCGGCTGGCTGGCGGCGTTCGTGCCGTTCATCATCACGCCGTATTACTGTGTTATCGGCGGATGGGTTATGAAATACCTGTTCACCTTTATCAGCGGCAACGCACTTGAGGCGGCCGACAACGGCGGATTTTTCAGCAATTTCATTGGCTACGATGCGGGTTCGCTGTCCTCGACGATTTTCAGCTTCAACGGACCGACCCCGTGGTTCATCCTGTTCGTGCTGGCGACCACCATTGTCGTTATCTTTGGTGTTGAGAAGGGCATCGAGAAGGCAAGCCGTATCATGATGCCGATTCTCGCCATTCTGGCGATCGTTATCGCAATCTACTCGCTGACCATTCCGGGTGCGCTGCAGGGCCTGAAATATTATATTCTGCCCGATTTCTCGCAGTTTTCGGTATCTACCGTGCTTGGTGCGATGGGACAGATGTTCTACTCGATGTCGCTGGCAATGGGTATTATGATCACCTACGGCTCCTACATGCAGAAGGAAAATCTGCTTGAGCACTCTGTCACCCAGATTGAGATTTTCGACACGCTGTTCGCGTTTGTGGCCGGTCTGATGATCATTCCGGCGGTTATCGCGTTCAACGGCGGCGATCCGTCTCAGGTAAACAGCGGTCCGGGTCTGATGTTCATCACTCTGCCGATGGTATTCGACTCCATGAAGTTCGGCACCATTATCGGCGCGGTATTCTTCCTGCTCGTACTGTTTGCGGCGCTGACCTCCTCCATTTCGCTGATGGAAACACTGGTTTCCGTGCTGATGGACAAGGCACACATGAAGCGCAAGACGGCTACCATCGCTATTACGGCAAGCTGCCTGATCATTGGCATGCTGTCCTGCCTCGGCTATGGTCCGTGGGCAACGATCACCATTATCGGTATGCAGTTCCTCGATTTCTTTGACTTTATCTCCAACTCCGTGCTCATGCCGATCGTGGCGCTGCTCACCTGCATCCTGATTGGTCATGTAGTCGGCGCCAAGGTCATCGCAGACGAGGTAAAGGAAGGTGCCGGTTCGTTCCACCGCGAGAAGCTGCACCGCGTTATGGTGCGCTGGGTGGCTCCGGTGATGCTGGCAGCGATCCTCGCTTCGGAATTGGCAACAAAGGTATTCCACCTTTTCACAATCTAAATAGCTGTCGCGGAACTACAGTTCCGCCGACAAGAGGAACGGACCGTGGGCCGTTCCAAAGTCGTCCGAAAGTTCCCATACGGAAACTTTCTCCCTCTTAGGGTATAAAAACCGAGATACATGCTCCCGGTTTTTATGGATTGCTCTGCAATCCCATTTCATGCGCGCTGACGCGCGAAAAGAAACGATATTCAGGAGAAAACCAATGAAAACTGTAACCATTTACACAGATGGTGCGTGCTCGGGCAATCCGGGACCCGGCGGCTGGGGTGCGATCCTGCAGTACGGCAAGGCGGAAAAGGAGCTTTCCGGCTCCGAGCCGTCCACCACGAACAACCGCATGGAGCTGCTCGGTGTAATTACCGCCCTCGAGACCCTCAAGGAGCCGTGCTCGGTCGATCTGTATTCGGACAGCAAGTATGTTGTTGACGGCATTACCAAGGGCTGGGCTAAGGGCTGGCGTGCGCGCGGCTGGGTTAAAAGCGATAAGAAACCCGCAAAAAATCCGGAACTCTGGGGTCGTCTGCTCGATCTGCTGGATAAACACGAGGTGCGGTTCCATTGGGTCAAGGGTCACGCGGATAATCCGTATAACAACCGCTGTGACGAGCTTGCCGTCGGCGAGTATCAGAAGTATAAGTAAAAGCAACACCTTCTTCACATTTGGTGAGGAAGGTGTTATTTTTTGCGCAAAAAGGTCTCTTTTACGCCAATATAGAGTAAAACCACGCCGAAAGCACGCCGCAGCAGGTCGGTGTCCACTCTTGCGGCAAGCAGCGCCGAAAGCACGGACGTCACCACGCCTGACGGTACGCAGCATTTGACCGCTTCCCTTTCGATGAGTCCGTTTTTGCGGTGCGAAATCAGCGCTGCAGGCGCACACGAGAGAAAATACAGCAGGTTGATGCCGCCCGCCTGATACTGCCCTGTCCCTTCAAAAAGTGTCAGATACAGCAGCAAAAGTGAGCCGCCGCCAATGCCGAAGCCGCTTAAAATACCGGTCAGCAGACCGATTGCGACCGCAAGTACCGCGCTCACAGCAGCAGGACGGCACGGATGCCGCCGTAGAGAATCAGCACGCCGAATGCACGGCGCAGCCAGTCTGCCTTTACCCTGCCGAATAACTTTCCGGCCAGCACGCCGCCTGCCGCGCCGCCGAGCAGATACGGCACCGCCTGCGCAATCGGCAGACCACCCTTTAGCCGGTAGATCACCGCCGAGACCGCACACAGCGGGAAAATTACCGCGACTGAGGTCGCAAACGCGCGCTTCTGCTCCATGCCGCACCAGGAAATCAGCAGCGGTACAAGAAATAACCCGCCGCCTGCCCCAAAAAATCCGTTTGCTGCACCGGAAAGAGCACCTGTGACCGCATATTTCACTGAAATTTTCATAAAAGAAACCCTCCGGTGACAGTTTGCACCGAAGGGCTTGTTTTTATGTGTATTATTTGTCGGCTTCGCGCTCGCGTTCCTCTTCCTTTTTGAGCTTCTGCTCGTTGGCGTAAACACGGTTCTGCAGACGGCACAGTTCCTGTGCAAGCGGGTCCGGCAGGTTGATCTGGTCGAGCGCATACGCCGGAGACGGACCGACACGCTGACCGGCAATCTTGACGACGCGCGCCTTGATGCCGACAACCGTGGAATCCGGCGGAACCTCCTGCAGTACGACAGCATTCGCGCCGATACGGCTGTTGTCACCCACCTTGAACGGTCCGAGAACCTTCGCGCCGGTCGAAATGAGCACGTTGTTTCCGATGGTCGGGTGACGCTTGCCGGTGTCGTGACCGGTACCGCCGAGCGTTACACCGTGGTAAATCGTGCAGTCGTCGCCAATCTCGGCGGTTTCACCGATAACGATGCCCATGCCGTGGTCAATGAACAGGCGTTTGCCGATCTTTGCACCCGGGTGGATCTCAATACCGGTCATATGCCGCGCAAACTGCGACAGCGCACGCGCAAGAAAGAAATGCTTGTGTTGGTACAGCCAGTGCGCCTGACGGTGGTAAAACAGGGCGTGAAAGCCCTGATAGAGCAAAACAACTTCCAGTGTGGTGCGTGCTGCCGGGTCGCGGTCCCGGATCGAGCGTGCATCTTCAAGCAATCCCTTAAAAATCATAGTATCCCTTCCAAACTTTAGGGGTATAAAGCAGTATATGTAATCGGAAGATAAAAGGTTCCGACAGCCGTTTATGATACTTGCATAAACGAACGATAGTATCATTATAGACTCTTTTCGGTGAAAATTCAAACACTACGTTGAATTCCGTGAAAAAAGTGGTATAATGTAAGAAGATTATGCTGAACGAGGTACGAAAATTATGAAAATTACTGTCATGGGACTGGGTTATATCGGTCTGCCGACGGCGATCACGCTGGCTGAGGCTGGTTTTGAGGTCTGCGGCTTTGACGTAAACAAAAAGACCATCGAAACCCTGCAGGGCGGTCATATCCATATTGTAGAGCCGGGTCTGCAGGAAGCATTCGAGAAGGCTGTTGCACACGGTCATCTGCATTTTTCCGAAGAGCTTGGCAAGTCCGATGTATTTTATATTTCGGTGCCGACGCCGTTCTTCAAGGACGAGAACGGCAGCCACAAGGCCGATCTGCGCTTTGTAGAGTCTGCAGGCCGTATGGCAGGCAAGGTGCTCGAGCCGTCCAATCTGGTCATTCTGGAGTCCACCGTGCCGCCGCACACCTCCGAGATGCTCGCACGCGTACTGAGCGAGAAATCCGGCATCCCGATGAATGAGATTCACGTTGCACATTGTCCGGAGCGCGTTATCCCGGGCAACATGATGTACGAGCTGAAGAACAATGACCGCATCGTCGGCGCCCGCACGCCGGAGGCTGCTGAAATGGCGGCATCCATCTACGAGAAGGTGCTTGAGAAGGGTGTCGTTCACAAGACCGACGACCTGACCGCCGAAATGTGCAAGCTGACTGAGAACACCTTCCGTGATGTCAACATCGCTTACGCAAACGAGCTGTCCGTCATCTGCGACAAGATGGGCATTGACGTTTTTGAGCTGATCAAGCTGGCAAACTGCCATCCGCGCGTTAACATCCTGACCCCGGGTGTCGGCGTTGGCGGCCACTGCATCGCAGTTGACCCGTGGTTTATCTACGAGCAGTTCCCGGCGGAGGCGAAGGTTATCCTTGCGGCACGCGAGCGCAACGAGAACAAGCCGCACTTCGTCGCTGACAAGGTTGTAGCAAAGATGAAGAAGGTAACCGACACGGTCGGCGTGCTCGGCCTGTCCTATAAGCCGGACGTTGACGACCTGCGTGAGTCGCCGTCTATCGAGCTGTGCCACATCCTGCAGGAAAAGGGCGTAAAGGTTATCGCGTGCGAGCCGTTCGCCAAGGACACTGAGGTGCAGAACATCCCGAACGTATCGTTCGAGGAGGTTCTCAAGGCAGATTATCTGGTCATCACACTCGGTCATACGCTGTTCAAGGAGAATAAGGACAAGATTGCAGAGAAGCCGTACTTCGACTGCGTTGGTATGATGGAATAATTTCGCAAATAACAGAAAGCCGCCTGTCCGGGCGGCTTTCTGTTATTTGAAGTAGGAATTAGTCGTTAGAAATGAGTAATTATGGGCGTTCTGCCGCTGAAATCCGGTTCATATAATGCGGAACAGGGGAGAGGTGGGATGCCGATGGACGATATCTTACAAGTAAATGAGCGGCTGCGCGGCCTGATATGGGGCGCGCCCATGCTGATTCTGCTGCTTGGCACCGGATTGTACTTCACGGCGGTGACCGGAGTTTTTCAGGTGCGGTACTGCGCGCTCTGGCTGCGGAAAACGCTGTTTTCCTGCTTTACCGGTGCCGCAAGACGGACAAGCGGCGGCGTTTCTCCGTTTGCGGCCATGTGCACCGCACTTGCCGCAACGGTCGGCACGGGCAATATCGCGGGCGTGGCAACCGCGCTGACGCTCGGCGGTCCGGGCGCGGTGCTCTGGCTGTGGGTGAGCGCCTTTGTCGGCATGATGACGGCTTTTGCGGAGAACACGCTCGGCATGCTCTACCGCGAGCGGGGAGCGGACGGCAGCTGGCGCGGTGGAGCCATGCTGTACCTGAAAAACGGTCTGCACAGTCCGCTATTGGCGGGAGCCTTTGCACTGTTCTGTGTGCTGGCATCGTTCGGTATTGGCAACATGAGCCAGTGCAACTCAATCGCGCAGGGACTTTCCAGCTCGTTCGACATACCGAGCGGGATCGTCGGCGCGGTGACAGCGGTTTTGCTCGGCGCGGTGCTTCTCGGCGGCCTCAAACGGCTGTCCCGCGTGACGGAAACACTCGTGCCGTTCATGGCGCTGTTCTACATGGGCGGCGCGGTCGTTGTGCTGTGGGTGCATCGAGCGAATCTGCCGCAGGCGTTCGCGCAGATTTGCTCGATGGCGTTCGATACAAGGGCAGGCACGGGCGGCGTGCTCGGCTACGGCATGACGCAGGCCGTCCGGGCGGGCGTGTCGCGCGGCATATTTTCAAATGAAGCCGGACTGGGCTCGTCCGTCATGGTGCATGCCGCCGCAGACGCAAGGGAGCCGTGTGAACAGGGAATGTGGGCGGTGTTTGAGGTGTTCTTCGACACGATTGTGATGTGCAGCGTCACCGCGTTCGTCATTCTCACGAGCGGGGTATACGACGTAAGCCGCTACGCGCTCGCGTCCGGAACGCCTTTGCTTTCTCAGCTGACAACCGGTGCACAGCTTACCGCAGAGGCGTTCTCCACCGTATTCGGACGGTTCGGCGGTGGCTTCGTTGCGGTGTCGCTCGCGCTGTTTGCATTCTCGACCCTGCTCGGCTGGTCATATTACGGGCAGCGTGCAGCGGCCTATTTGATGGGGGAGCGGGTAATTCCGGTCTACAAGGCGGCCTTTCTTCTGGCGGCGGTAGCGGGCTGCATGATGCGGCTTGAGCCGGTGTGGGCGCTCAGCGACACGTTCAACGGCCTGATGGCGCTGCCTAATCTGGCGGGCGTGCTGGCACTTCGGCGGCAGGTGATTGCGGAATGGTGTCGCTATAAACACGATTTATGACGTTAAACCATTGCAAGTTGCACAAAAATATCCTTTCGGACGGAAAAAACAGGATTAGCACTTGTAAATCCGGTTAAATCCATATAAAATAGAATGGAATTGCGGACACGATTTGTCTGTGTATAAGGGGGAAATAAGGAATGGACGTTACGGCAACTGTTTGGACACTGCTGCCACCGATCATCGCGATCGCGCTTGCGCTGATCACAAAGGAGGTTTACTCCTCGCTGATGATCGGTATTCTTTCGGGTGCGCTGCTCTATACGGGCTTCCATCCGCTGAAAGCCGTCGAGACGACTTTCACCATCATGGGCGGTAAATTGGGAGATAATATCAATATTTGTATCTTCCTCGTACTGCTCGGTATTCTGGTTTCACTGATCACAAAATCGGGCGCGTCACGCGCATACGGTGAGTGGGCGGTCAAAACCATCCGCAGCCGGCGCGGCGCGTCGTTTGCGACCTCGTTCCTCGGAATGTTCATTTTCGTGGACGATTACTTCAACTGCCTCACCGTCGGCACGGTCATGCGCCCGGTGACGGACAAGTACAGCATTTCCCGGGCAAAGCTGGCGTACATCATCGATGCAACGGCGGCTCCGGTCTGCATTATCGCGCCGATCTCTTCGTGGGCGGCGGCGGTCGGCTCGTCCCTGCCGGAATCGAGCACGCTGGACGGCTTCTCGCTGTTCCTCAAGACCATCCCGTTGAACCTGTACGCGCTGCTCACGCTGGCGTTCCTCATCTGGCTGATGGCTGCTGATTTCGACTTCGGCCCGATGAAAAAGTACGAGCTTGCGCATAAGGATGACGATCTCTCTCTGATTGAGGAGACTCACGTTGTAGCCGGCTCGGGCAAGGTTTACGACCTGATCCTGCCGATCAGCGTATTGATCGTGCTCTGCATTGCGGGCATGCTGTACACCGGCGGCATTCTGGAAGGCGCGAACATCGTTGAGGCGTTCGCAAACTGCGATTCTTCCACCGCGCTGGTGCTCGGCTCGTTCTTTACGCTGCTGTTCACCTTTGTGCTGTACATCCCGCGCAAGGTGCTGTCCTTTGGCCAGTTCTGTGAGGCATTCACCGAGGGCTTCAAGGCGATGGTTCCGGCTATTCTCATCCTGACGCTCGCGTGGACGCTGTCCGGTGTCTGCCGTGAAGAGTACCTCAACATCGGCGGCTTCGTATCCTCTGTGGTGAAGGCGGAATCCACCATCGGTATGTTCATGCCGGCGGTATTCTTCCTCATCGCGCTTGGTCTGGCCTTTGCCACCGGTACCTCCTGGGGCACGTTCAGCATCCTGATCCCGATCGCTATTGCGGTATTCGGCGATGCACCGTCCACCATGCTGATCATGACCGTGGCAGCCTGCCTGTCCGGTGCGGTCTGCGGCGACCACATTTCGCCGATTTCGGATACGACCATCCTCGCATCCGCGGGTGCACAGTGCAACCACATTGATCACGTTTCCACGCAGATGCCGTACGCGCTGATGATCGCGGCGATAAGCTTTGTAGGCTTCCTTGTCGGCGGTGTGACCGGAAACGACATTCTGGCGCTTGGCGTAGGTGTGGTGCTGCTGGTGCTCACCGTTGCGGTTATTACTGCACGCCAGAAGAAAAAGGCGTAACAACGTCAATTAAAGTCGCAAAATTATGCTCTCCCTTCGGGGAGAGCATAAAATTGCAATAAACCCCATTTTATCCGGTCAAAACTGGATAAGCAGACTCCCGAAAGAAGGTATCCCATTTGACCACTGACCTTACCGTCGGAAAACCGTCGCAGAAGCTGTTCTGGTTCTCGATTCCGCTGCTGCTCAGCGTTGCATTCCAACAGCTGTACCAGATGGCTGACTCCATCATCGTAGGCCGTTTTGCCGAGACCGTAGAAGCCGGTGAGCTGGCGCTGGCCGCTGTCGGCGCGAGCTACCCAATCACGCAGCTGTTCGTTGCGGTTGCAACCGGTATCAACATCGGTACCGGCGTACTCGTCTCGCAGCTGTTCGGCGCAAAGCGCTATCTGCGCATGAAGACCGCCATCTCGACCGCACTGCTCACCACCACGGCGGTGGCGCTGCTGCTGACGCTGATCGGAGCCATCGGTACGCACGGCATCATGAACGCGCTGTCCACGCCGGAGAATATCTTTGCGGATGGTTCTCTGTATCTGCGCGTGTATGTGTTTGGTCTGCTGTTCCTGTTTATCTATAACGTGTGTACGGGTATCTTCAATGCCATGGGCGACAGCCGAACGCCGCTGATCCTGCTTGTGCTGTCCTCGGTCGGCAATGTCATTCTGGATATGGTATTTGTTGCCGGTCTGCACTGGGGCGTTGCCGGTGTTGCATGGGCGACGTTTATTGCGCAGGGCGCGTCCGGTGTGCTGGCATTCGTGCTGCTGCTGCGCCGCGTGCGTTCGTTTGATACGGGCCACCACTTCGTGCTGTTCGCGCCCGAAATGCTGCGCCGCCTGACAAACTATGCCGTGCCGTCCATCGCACAGCAGAGCTTTGTATCGGTCGGCAATGTGGTCATCCAGTATTACATCAACCTGTGCGGTGCGACCGTTATCGCGGGATTCTCGGCGGCAAACCGCGTCAACCAGTTTGCGCTGACCTGCTGCATGTCGTTCGCGTCCGGTCTGTCCAGCTATGTTGCGCAGAATATCGGCGCCCGCAAGCTGGACCGCATCGGTCCGGGTCTCAAATGGGGTGCGGTGTATTCACTCGGCCTGTCCGTGGTATTTATGGCGATTTATCTGCCGTTTGCGAACAAGATCATCAGCCTGTTCGTTCCGGCGGGCAGTGCCTCCGGCGTTATTGATGTTGCACGAGGCTATCTGTTCACGGTCGTACCGTTCTATCTGGTCGTATGCACCAAGTTCGTGTGCGACAGTGTGCTGCGCGGTGCCGGTGCAATGCGTCCGTTCATGGTAACGACGTTCTCCGACCTGATTATCCGCGTGGTGCTGTCCATTGCGCTGTTCTATGTGGTCGGCAACGAGCACGGCATCTGGCTCAGCTGGCCGATCGGCTGGTTCCTCGGCTCGGGTCTGTCGGTGTTCTTCTATAAGTCCGGTGCGTGGAAAAAGAATCTGCCTACATTCTAACCGGTCGCAAAATTGCGAAATGAAAGGGTTTCCTATCTGGAAACCCTTTTTTATGACTTTTTCGTACCTGTTTCTTAATAATCTGCCGGAATTTCTACAGAAAGAGCTTCGCCGGACGTGCAAGCTTCCAATTTTTTGCTTTTGGGTAGGGACTTTCTGCATTTCGTTCCCGCAAAACTGCATTTCGTGAAAAAGACGTTCCGGCTGATCGAAAATCTGCTATGGTATAAATACAGCAGACAACGCGGAAGGCACGGACAGCACCGTCGAGTAACAGCTTCGATACCTGCTGGCGAATTGCAAGACCGCAGCTTCCGCAATATAAAGAACAACTCCTCATAATTGAGATACCCCGCCGGATGGAAAGCGAGTAAAATTCCGTTCGGCGGGGTACTGTTTTGCACGGAAAAAAACGAGGCGCGCATGCCGTTCACAGGAATGGTGGGAGCACCGGGGTTTTGAAATTGCGTGACGATTGCGGCTCTGTGTGATATGATGGAGAAAAACAGCAGGAGGCGTTTGGGTGAGGATACTTTTTATCTGCCATGGGAATATATGCCGCAGTCCGATGGCAGAATATATCATGAAGGAACTGGTAAAGCGAGAAGGCGTCGCGGGTGACTGGGAGATCGAATCGGCGGCTGTCAGCCGTGAGGAGATCGGCAATCCGGTGTATCCGCCGGCGCGGCGCAAGCTGTTTGAGCAGGGAATCCCGTGCGGGCAGCATGCGGCGCGGCAGATGACGCGCGCAGATTACGATCGGTTTGATCTGCTGATCGGCATGGATCGGTCCAATCTGCGCACCATGCAGCGCATTTGCGGCGGCGATCCGGACGGAAAGCTGCATTTGCTGCTGGATTTTACCGACCGAAAAAGCGAGGAGGTCGCCGACCCATGGTATACCGGCGATTTTGATGCCGTGTGGGAGGATTTGCTGGAAGGGTGTCAGGCGCTGCTGAGGGAATATAGGTAAGAAAAAAGGAAACCCGGGTGGGTTTCCTTTTTTGTTGGGGGTTACTTGATAGACAGGTTTCCGTCAGCGTCGACGGTTACAGTGAAAGTCAAATCCTTGTAATCGTCAGCTTTAATAGTCACGGTAGTGTCACCTTTGGTAAAGCAATCTTTCGAGAAGTCCAGATAACTCTTGGCGCCAGAAGAGGATTCAGTTCCAATCTTAAAAGTTTTAGTAGAATCATCATAAATGCCGCCAGACTTCAGCTCAACATTATTATCGAGAGTAACCTTCTTGACATTATTCAAATAATCTTCAATTTCATCTCCATTGAAAGCTATGCGATAAAAAGAGGCTGTTATGAGTGAAGCAGGTACTTCCTCGATTTTTGCAATAGTCGGTGCGGCAGAAGGCTCTGCGGATGCAGTTCCGACATAGGTAATTGCGGGAGCATCCCAACCAGAACTAGGTACAGCGGTAAGAACAAGTTTATCACAACCATCAGCGGCAATTACAAGTTTTTTCTCGGCATACATGCTCAGGTACATATAGATATAACCATTCTCCGTATCAAGATAATATTTGTCGGAAGAAACATCATCTGCAGAAGTAACAGGTTTGCAAGCGGAACCACCTAATTTAATAGAAGTGATTTTCTGTACCCATGCCTTATTATTGCTGAAATCAAGAATATATTTAGAACTATATGTGCTGGTAGATTTTACGGTCGGTGCAGTAGTAGGTAGCTTAACCTCAGTGTCAGTATTATCCGACTTCTTCGCCGGAGTTTTTACTTTAACAGTTGCATTTTTATAGCCGTCAGCAGTAAAGGTAAGCGTATACTCGTGGTTTGATTCCAGACCCGAGAGCGTAAAGGCAGTTTCGCCGATTACCTTGCTGATATCAGCTGCAGTGCCTTCATCTACCTGAACCTTCTTTACATTCTTCCACCAATCGGCAAGGTCGGTGCCAGTCAAAGTGATTTTGTAGCTGTTGCCGTCCTTTATAACGCCGTTTTCAGCAACAGACAGGGAAGGTGTATCCTTTTCGGTTACGGTTTCAGCAGATTTGTTAATGGTAACAGTCAAATCTTTGTAACCCTTAGCGGAGATAACAACTTTGTTTTCGCCGGTCTTAAATGCACTGCCACCAAGAATCAGAACCTTTTCAGAACCCTGACCATAACCCCATTTATATTCGGTGGAATCATTGGCGGGATCACCGCTAAAAGAGGAATATTCGGTATAGTTAGTGCCATTTACGGAAATTTTGTTAATAGCAAGTTTCCAAGTGCCAATTTGAGAATCAGTGTAATCAGTAGAATTAGGAATTTTTACACCATAGAATTTTACGGTGTATACACCGTCTTCGACACTCTGCTGAATGTCCATATCCGGAACCGGATTTTTAACAACAGTACCCGCCATCGTAAAGTCAGTGCTCAAATCATCATAATACTGAGCCGAAAGCGTTACCGTATAAGTACCCGGCTTTACATTGTACAGGGTCAGGGTCTTATTATCGTCACTCTTGACATAATACACCGCGTCGCTGCCTTCGTAGCCGTACCAATATACATTGTCAACATCATCGCCCTGCTTGAGGGTAACAAGGGACAGGTTTTTCAGGAAATCGCCATCCGAGCCGTTGACGGTGATGGTTACCGGCTTGCCTTCCTGATCAGCAGAAACAGTCAGACCTGTAACACCTTCCGTAACCTTTGCATAGTTAAAGGTTACATTCTGCTCCTTATAACCGCCGGAGACAATCTTTATTGCGTTTTCGCCGATGTGCAGCAGATCCTTTTTGATGGTAATGGTGTTGTTTTCGGTATTGATGGTGTAGTAATTTTCGCCCAGATACCGCCAATCGCCATTCAGGTACAGGCCAGTAATCTTGGAGAGATAATCATTAGAACTGTCAGCGGTAAACTTCAGTACAACATCATCGCCTTCGGCGTAAGTGCCCTTATCCGGAGCAACATAATTCAGCTTGCCGGAGACAGAACTGTCTAGTACATCGCCCAGCAGACCGTCTTCCATAACTTCCTTCGTAGCATGCGGCGGATTTACGCTTGCCGCTGCAGAGATAGTATACTCGGCAAACGGCTTCCACAGTTTGGAAGAATCTGCCTTGGAGCCATAGATGTGATTCATATAGTCCTTGCCGCTGTAATACATGGTATTGCCCTTGTTAAAGGTGGAATCCAGTGTAGAGGTGCTGTAATTCCAGTATTCCAGTACGGCGGTGGACTCAGTGGTGTCCTTGTTCAGCTTGTTCAGCACACAGGCATTCGCAATCAGATCGCCCTTGAACAGGAAATCAGTCGAGATGGCATAGCCGCTGGAGGAGCCATCGCTGCTGCTGCCGCCGGAGATACTGCCGGTTGCACGGCTTACGGCATCCAGCGTCAGTGCGGTCTGCGTGGGAGCGGTTTCGCCTTCCTGCACGGTGAACTTGGTGGTCGCTGTCTTAAAGCCGTTTGCCTCGATAGTCAGCGTGTACTGACCCTTGTATTTCAGGTGGTTTGTACCGTTTTCTGCGGATTCGTCGTTGTACAGAACGAACAGATCCTGACTGAACAGATAGTAATCGTTAATGTTCGTCAGTTCATGCTTTGCACCGGACGGATCGGTCAGCGTTACCTTCTCAATTGGGTTGGTAATGCCGTAAACCAGATTGCTTACCGCAAAATGCAGGTTTTTGCCGGATTCCGGCTTTTCCTCAACCTCAAAGGTTGGAGTCTCTGCATTTACAACATGAATCGGAACCAGTGTTGAGGAAGTTACGCCTGCTGCATCTGTAGAGGTTACGCGGACAAAGTAACGGCCGTTGGAACGGAAGTTATCCTGGTTGGCCTTGATGGTCAGGGTAGCAACTGTGTTGCCGGCATGATTTGTCTTACCCTTGGTAAATTCCAGATTATAATTCCAGGTGCCCTTGTACTGGTCATAGCTTACCAGCTGTACGGAACCCTTCTGATTGTCTGCGGAATACGGTGTAATGTGGTCAAACCACTGCTTGTCCGCATCCGAAGTGTAGTTGAACATGATGACAACATCCTGTCCCAGTTCGGTGGAAACAGAATAACTCGGATGCGGATTCGGGACAGCCTTGGTGCCGAAGGTAGTCTTTTCGGCTTCGGTGCGGATGTTGCCCTTGACATCGTAATTCGTCAGATAGTAATCCCAAATTGCCAGCGGACCATGCTTGACAAAATAGTCCGGCAGATAATGGTCACCGGTGTAAACTGCACCGTCAACCTTGGTGCCGAGGTCGGTGGTCTGAGTTTTGCTGCCGCTGGTCAGGATGACAGAACCCGGCTGTGCCACGAGCGGGAGCTTGACGACAGAGCCGTCATCGGTTACCGGAGTAGCATATTTTGTTACATCAGCACCATCAACGGTGATGACGGTATTTTCCTTGGTGAAGCCGGTGCGGAAGGAAAGCGCCAGATATGCGCCTGCATCGGTCGTTACGACCTGCGCGTCTGCAATCTCGGCCTTGACAGTCGTATTGCTGCCGCTCGAAGAGCCACCGGAGGATGAACCGCCGCTCGACGAACCGCCGCTCGATGAACCGCCGCCGGAAGCTGTGCTGCCAACCGTCTCGGTCTTACCTGCGGAAACCGCTTTATCGCCGGCCTTGACGCCGGAAACGCTGTCTGCTGCGGTAACCTTGGTGCCGGTGGTGGTAACGGTTACGTTATTGGCGTTCGCCTTTACGGTTCCAACCTTGCCTGCACCGGTAATCTTTGCGCCTTCTGCGTTGACGTTGATGGAACCGACAGACGCGCCGCTGTTTACGGTAATGGCAGAACCCTGTGCGACTGTGATGTTGTCAACCGAGCCGGAAACCGCAATGTCGGTATTGGCGATAATGCCCTTGCCAGCCTTGGTGTCCTTGAAGGTTACACCGCTTTCGCCGCCGCGCAGCACAATGCGGCCGGTGACAGTAACACCCGTCAGGTCGATTCTGCTGACGCCGTCTGCAATGATGAGATCGCCGTTGATGGTCTTGCCGGACAGGGAAACGCTGTTTTCACGTACAATAACGCTGCCGTCCACCGTGGCAGACA
>PVML01016896.1_pt1:87500-186449 | contig 186449 bp, 159 predicted proteins | sample 1853371 | NCBI WGS metagenome assembly PVML01 (sample SAMN08533508, study PRJNA380276) | Human gut metagenome, whole genome shotgun sequencing project. | isolation source: participant 1, chromium library | host: Homo sapiens | collected 2017
GGCCGAAAGGCGTAGGCGATGCACATACGGTAGAAATTCCGTAACCACCGAACATTTAAGCTAGAGGGACGCTTTCTTTAAGGTTATCCCGGGCGATGGTTGCCCCGGGCGTAAGGGACCGAAATATAGTAGGGAAGTAACTGGCGAGAGAGACGAGAAAAGCTCTAGTGTATACTAAGGTGCCCGTACCGCAAACCGACACAGGTAGATGGGATGAGTATTCTAAGGCCAACGGGAGAAGGGTTGTTAAGGAACTCGGCAAATTGGCCCCGTAACTTCGGGATAAGGGGCGCCTGCGAGAGCAGGCCGCAGTGAAAAGGCCCAAGCGACTGTTTAGCAAAAACACAGCTCTCTGCTAAATCGAAAGATGACGTATAGGGGGTGACGCCTGCCCGGTGCTGGAAGGTTAAGGGGAGTGCTTAGCGCAAGCGAAGGTGCGAACTTAAGCCCCAGTAAACGGCGGCCGTAACTATAACGGTCCTAAGGTAGCGAAATTCCTTGTCAGGTAAGTTCTGACCCGCACGAATGGCGTAACGATTTGGGCACTGTCTCAACAGCCCGCCCGGCGAAATTGTAGTACCGGTGAAGATGCCGGTTTCCCGCAACTAGACGGAAAGACCCCATGGAGCTTCACTGTAGCTTGATATTGGATCTCGGTATTCCATGTACAGGATAGGTGGGAGGCTAGGAAGTAAGCGCGCCAGCGTTTATGGAGTCAACCTTGGGATACCACTCTTGGGATATTGGGATTCTAACCTGCGACCATGAATCTGGTCGGGGGACACTGTCAGGTGGGCAGTTTGACTGGGGCGGTCGCCTCCAAAAGAGTAACGGAGGCGCTCAAAGGTTCGTTCAGCACGGATGGAAATCGTGCACTGAGTGTAAACGCATAAACGAGCCTAACTGCGAGAATGACGGTTCGAGCAGTAACGAAAGTTGGAGTTAGTGATCCGGCGGTATGTGAATGGAAATGCCGTCGCTCAACGGATAAAAGCTACCCTGGGGATAACAGGCTGATCTCCCCCAAGAGTCCACATCGACGGGGAGGTTTGGCACCTCGATGTCGGCTCATCGCATCCTGGGGCTGAATTCGGTCCCAAGGGTTTGGCTGTTCGCCAATTAAAGCGGTACGCGAGCTGGGTTCAGAACGTCGTGAGACAGTTCGGTCCCTATCTGTTGCGGGCGCAGGAATATTGAGAGGAGCTGTCCTTAGTACGAGAGGACCGGGATGGACGTACCGCTGGTGCACCAGTTGTTCTGCCAAGGGCATAGCTGGGTAGCTAAGTACGGACGAGATAAACGCTGAAGGCATCTAAGCGTGAAACTCCCCTCGAGATAAGTGTTCCCATCCTTCGGGAGTAAGGCCCCTTGTAGACTACAAGGTTGATAGGTCAGGAGTGGAAGTGCAGTAATGTATGGAGCGGACTGATACTAATAGGCCGAGGGCTTGACCTTAAATGTTAGGTAACCTCGAAAGATAGCTTGCGAGTAGGATTGTTCAGTTTTGAGGGTGTAAAGAAATAAATTACACTTTCAGATTGTGAATGAGAAAGTAAAGCACACGAAGTGTGCAGGTAAAGTTTTCTTTACATACTTTCTTTTACACAAGAAAGTATGCACCATTAGCTCAGTTGGTAGAGCAACTGACTCTTAATCAGTGGGTCCACGGTTCGAGCCCGTGATGGTGTACCAGATTCGGTGCGCTGTGGGTTCGAGAGAGTCCACAGCGAAACCGAGATACCGGAAGTCTAACTGTTATGGCCCGTTGGTCAAGCGGCTAAGACGGCGGCCTCTCACGCCGCAAACGGGAGTTCGATTCTCCCACGGGTCACCAAATTTCTTCAAGAAAGATGTTGACAGAAGGCTGATGGTATGGTATAATAATAAAGCTGCACAGGAATGTGCAACGAAATAGTAGGTGTTAATGGTGACGAGGGTACACCTGTTCCCATTCCGAACACAGTAGTTAAGCTCGTTTACGGTGACAATACTTGGCTGGCGACGGCCCGGGAAGATAACTCAACGCCTACACTTTAGCAGCAACGAAAGTTGCTGCTTTTTCTTTTTTATTCTAAAAAAACAACGAGTTTTTGCTTGTGGGGAAGAAAAAGCGAAAGCGTCGATTGGAGTACGAGAGAAGCCTTCTGATATAATGAGAAAGCGACGCCAGCCGTTTGCGGTTGGCGTCGCTTTTATGCGCCTTTAGGCGCTGCTATACCTTAGTTGGGTTGTTATGCATATCTGAGGAGGGGCTAAGTAAATAAGAAAGCTATGGGCGCGGTACGCTGCGCTGAACGCGTCTATCGCCGTTCTGAGAAGGAGCCGCTTCCGGACGACTTTGGAACGCGTGGGGCGTTCCTGCTTGCCGGCGGGACTGTTGTCCCGCCGGCAGTCGCAAACAGGAGGGATTTATGCCAGTCTGGAGAATACCATAACAGCAATTCCCAGTACGACGAGAATAACACCGGTTGCACGGTTAAGCGTTTCCGGTGCCGCCCTATTGGCAAAAACCGCTGCGATACGAGCCCAGACAAGCGTGAAAATCACGCAAAGCACCCACACAAGCGGATCCGGCATGCCGCCGATGGCGAAGTGCGAGACTGCACCGGTCAGCGCGGTGAACGTCATGATAAATACGCTGGTGCCGACTGCGGTTTTCAGTTCGTAGCCGAGCACGGAGGTCAAAATCAACAGCATCATCATGCCGCCGCCGGCACCGATAAAACCGCAGATAAACCCGATCAGCACACCGCAGACGATGGACTGCACGGCACGTTTGTGCGCGGATACGCCCATCATTGCTTCTTTGGTGGTCATAACCGGACGGACGATGAATTTTACGCCGAGCAGGAAGGTCATAAATACGGAAAAGCTGCCCATTGTCCGAGAGGGCAGCAGGCTGGCGATGTAACTGCCGACCACGGTGAACGTAAGCACGCTGACCATCATCAGAAGGCCGTTTTTCACATCGAGATTCTTGTTTTTGCCATAGGTGTAGGCGGACACAGCGCTCGCCAGTACGTCGGACGACAGGGCAATGCCGACCGCCATATACGGGTCCATGTGCAGGAAGGTGATGAGCATGGGGCTGATGACGGCGGCAGCACTCATGCCCGCAAAGCCGGTGCCGAGTCCGGCACCCATGCCTGCGAAAAACGTAACAATAACCGTGAAAAGCAGGGTCATATCAGTGTACCTCCTGCAGAATTTCGTCTAAATTGTGATTGATAACTGCGGCCGTATCGGCAAACGCCTGCCGCTGTCTTTCGCTCATGCCGGAGAGCAGCCGCGCGGCAAACTGTGCTTGCAGCGCGCGTCCCTTGTCGATGATCGGCTGCGCCTGCTTGGTGCACAGCAGACGGGTCTTACGGCGGTCACCGGGCACGGGTTCACGGTGCAGATAGCCTTCCTCGACCAGTCGGTTGACGTTGACCGACACAAGATTCGCCTTGATCTTGCGCAGTTCTACAATGTCGCTTGCCGTGTCGCATTCCGGATTGTTAGCGAGGAACAGCAGGATGTCAAACGCAGTCTGCGGCAGGTTCAGCTCGCGGCACAGCGAGTGACACAGCGCACTGTATGCCAGATCGGTCTTGTGCGCAAATTCCATGTATGGATTCATGAAAACACCTCTTCAAAAATAGATAGTCTAAATTTGAAGTAATTATAACATGGGACAGCGAATGTGTCAATCACATATCAGCAGAAACAAAAAGAGATAAAAAATACCCTTATTCCGAAGAATAAGGGTATTTCTATTCACTGTATTACGCCAGTGGGCAACAATTACTTGTTGTCAACCTCTGCCATGTGCTCGATGAGCATCAGCAGCTTGTTGGAGTAGCCCCACTCGTTGTCGTACCAGGAAACAACCTTTACGAAGGTGTCGGTCAGGTAAACGCCAGCGTTAGCGTCGAAAATGGAGGTGCGCTCGTCGCCCAGGAAGTCAGAAGATACAACAGCATCCTCGGTGTAGCCCAGAACGCCCTTCAGGCCGCCCTCAGACAGCGGCTTCTCGGAAGCAGCCTTCATAGCAGCGCAGATGTCTTCCTTGGTAGCCGGCTTAGCCAGGTTAGCAGTCAGGTCAACAACGGAAACGTCCAGGGTCGGTACACGCATGGAGATACCGGTCAGCTTGCCGTTCAGCTTCGGGTAAACCTTGCCTACAGCCTTTGCAGCGCCAGTGGTGGACGGGATGATGTTGCCGCAAGCAGCACGGCCGCCGCGCCAGTCCTTCTTGGACGGGCCGTCAACAACCTTCTGAGTGCCGGTTGCAGAGTGTACGGTGGTCATCAGGCCCTCGGTGATGCCGAATGCCTCGTCCAGTACCTTAGCGATCGGAGCCAGGCAGTTGGTGGTGCAGGATGCGTTAGATACGAAGGTCATATCCTTGGTGTAAGTGTTCTGGTTAACGCCCATTACGAACATCGGGGTGTCGTCCTTGGACGGAGCAGACATGATAACCTTCTTAGCACCGCCATCGATGTGAGCCTGTGCCTTCTCCTTGGTCAGGAATACGCCGGTAGACTCTACAACGTAGTCAGCGCCAACCTTGCCCCACGGAATGTTCTTCGGGTCCATCTCTGCAAAGAACTGAACCTTCTTGCCATCAACGGTGATGGAGTTGTCATCATACTCGATGGTGCCGTCGTAACGACCGTGCATGGTGTCATACTTGAGCATGTATGCCATGTAGTCCGGAGTCATGAACGGATCGTTTACCGCTACGAACTCAATGTTCGGGTTCTTCAGACCAGCGCGGAAAACCATACGGCCGATACGGCCAAAGCCATTGATACCTACTTTGATACCCATTTTACAGTGTTCCTCCTAAATGTTTTGATGAAGTTCTCTGTTGATGTTATTATTATACACTAAATGCGCAGTTTGCCGCAAGGTGTAATATTTGTGATTTTCTTGTCATTCTGCCTTGCATTTTTGTATAATTTTCTTTGCAATGACAGTAGCGGCAGTGGTATAATAAACACATCGTACAAAATATGGGGATTCGGTTTGTATAATCCCCCGATTTTCGGGATGAGAAAAGCACAGCGCGCGCCGTACTGTTTTTTCACATCCGCGAAGACAGAGATTAGTATGCCAAATACCGCGCAGCATATACCGGACGCAGGAAAACACGATCGAGAATGACAGCAGCTTTCCCACAGTACAAAGGTAAAATTACACGGTGTTTTGGGAGGATAATGATGGAAGACGCATTTTTTTCGCAGCTGGACGGCAACGCAGTCCGCGAGCTGCTGCTGCGCACCGAGCTGCGGCATGCGGCGCTGTTCGCAGTGAGCGATACGCTGCGTATCGAGCGGTGCAGCGACGCGGCACAGCAGCTTTCTGGTCTGCACCCGATGGAGGAGCTGGATCCGTTCCTGAGCGGCAGCACGCGGAATATACTGCTCCGGTGCATAAATACACAGTCTGCCTGCACCGCAGAGGAGGACATCGACGGAACGGTCTACACGGTCGAAATGATCCCGCACCGCGGCGGTGCACTGCTGGCGTATCTGCGGCGCGACCGTGCCGCCTATGACGGCAGCCTGCGGGTCATTCAGGACAAAAGCTCGCGTTATCTGGGTGCTTTGATGGCCGAGGCCGAGCAGGTGAAGGATCCTGCATTGGCAGACGGGCTGCGGCGGCAGTGTATGCGGCTGTACCGGCTGCTGACGCACTCGGATTTACTGCACGACCCGCTGCTGACCGAGCAGCTTTCTCTGCGGCGCTGCGACCTGTCAGCGCTTTGCCGCGACGCTGTGCAGCAGGCGGAGACGCATGCGCCTGCGGGCAGTGCAAAATTCATCGTACAGGTGCCGGAGCATGCAGACGCGCTCATTGACGCGAGACTGGTGCGTACCGCAATCTATAACCTGCTGACAAACGCGCTGCGCGCAACACCGGAGGACGGCGAAATCACGGTTTCGCTGACCGATACGCGGGATTTTGTGACGATTGCGGTTGCCGATACCGGTCCGGGACTGGATCCGGCGAAGTTCGATGACCTGCTTTCCGGCTGGCGGCGCACCACCTCGATAGACGATTACCGGGCGCTCGTGCGCGGCGGCACACCGCTTGGTCTTGGTCTGCCGCTCGTGAACCAAATCGCGCAGGCGCACGGCGGACGGCTGCTGCTCACACAGAGAGAGGGCGGCGGCAGTGTGCTGCACCTGTGTCTGGCGCATTTGCCGCATACGCTCGAGGATGACCTGTTCCGCGCACCGACTATCATCGAGGACGGCTATACCGCCGAAGAAATTGAATTTTCCATCCTGGAATGAAATAAAACAGCCTCGGAGGCGTGGAGAAATCGCACTCTGAGGCTGTTCTCTTATGTGTTGGCGGGAGAGCTGTATGAACCGCGGTAGACCTTAATGGACTCCGGCAGCCAATGCCCATCCGCAGGCTTCTGAATTTCGGTGATGGTGTACGTCAAACCGCGGTATTTGGCGTATACGATGGAGGTTTCGCCGTCGTACACGGCGATTTTCGTACCGTCAGGCATGGTTTTCTGCCGGATAGTGAACGATTCACCATCCAGTGTGCATGTGCTGATAAAAAGCAGGCCGCCGGCCGGCATATAGCTGATGTTCAGACTTGCAGCCAGTACGCACAGCAGCGGAACGATCAGCAGGAATGCAATGCGTTTTTTCATGGAGCCATCACCTCTTTCGCGGAAGCTGTCTCTCGGTATCTGCACTATAGCAGATAAAACGTATTTTTACAATTCGCGTTTTGACCGAAAACTGTGACGTGGAATTGACGTCCCAAAGACATAGAAAAACCACCTGTTATTAGTGATAACAGGTGGTTTTGCACATTATTTGATCTGCTGAGACAGGTTGTACAGCACCTGTGCCAGCTCAACCGACTTGATCTGTCCCTTGGGATTGAATGCGCCGTGATTGTCGCCGTTCATCAGTTTGTTGGTCTGACAGAACGCAACGGCATCCTTTGCCCACGGAGCGATCGAAGAAGCATCGGTAAACGCGGTATTCACACTCGTATCAGTCGAAACCGTAATCTTTCCGGCCTTTTGGAGCAGCGTGATGTAGCGCTGCAGCACTGCCGCGAACTCCTGACGGGAGACGGAGTCATAGGGACGCAGATAGTGCTGACTGTCACCGGTCATAATGCCGGATTCAAAGCAGAACGAAGCGCCATCACGGTAAAGCTCGGGGATTTCGGCGTAATCGGGCGCTTCCTTAACAGCCATGCCCGCATAGGATGCAGTTAGTTTCGGGTCAACGAGCTTTGCACTGTTGTAAATCGCTTCGGCAACCGTGCAGCGGTTTTCCGCCGGATTGAACCACGGAAAATATTCTTTACCGTCGATATGACCCGCCGGCAGCATGATGTTGTTCTCAATCACATAGCGGACTGCGGGCGTGAACCACGAGTTCTCCGGCAGCTCGTATTTCTGCTCGAACTCGGCATCGGTCAGGTCCTTGTCGTTCTTGGTGTAAAGGTTGTTTTCCTACTCGTCGGCGGTCTGTGTGGTGGATACGGTGATATCAACGTTATCCGGAAGGTCGGCAGCGAGCGCGGTGGTGCTCATGGAGAGTGCCGTTGCACCGGTGAGGAAAAATGCCATTACCTGTTGAAATTTCATAGAGTGTACCTCCTTGTCTGCGGCAGAGCCGCAAGTCAATAGATGTATGACGTATATCATACTCTGCGACTATTATAGCATGGTCTGGCGGCAATACAAGCGGTGTAACACAGATGTAACGCAAACGACACAAAGCTGTCGCGCAACTATAGTTTCGCCGACAATGTGTTAGCAACTGCCGTTATCGAAAAAAGAGCGGACCGATCGGTCCGCTCTCAGCGTATTCGCTTAAATGCTTTCGGTGATGATGTCCATAATTTCCTCGCGGGACAGCGTGCGCGGATCGACACGGAACAGGGCACCCATGGTGCTTGCTGCGTTGTCAGCAAGTTCGCCTGCGTCTTCCGGCTTTACGCCGTAGTCGGACAGGCGCAGCTTGTCCACGCCGCACGCCTGCTGCAGCTCAGCCAGCGCAGCGAGAAAATCGCCGTCCGCACGTCCAAGTGCGTGTGCAATGGCCTGCAGGCGGTCAGCCGAGGTGTCCTTGAAGCGGCTCCAGTATGCCTTGGACAGCATGATCAGACCCGCGCCGTGCGGCAGATCGGGATGGAACGCGCTCAGCGCATGCTCGATGGCATGCTCGCCGCTGCAGCTCGACAGCGTTTCGACAAAACCTGCCAGCGTGTTCGCCAGTGCCACATCCGCGCGTGCATCGGCGTTGCTGCCATCCTTAACAGCCGCTGCCAGCGATTTGCCGATCAGCGCAATTGCCTGCAGCGCGAACATGTCGCTCATCGGGTTTGCAGTCTTAGCCAGATAGCCTTCGGCCGCATGGAAGAATGCGTCAAAGCCCTGGTATGCCGTCAGATGCGGCGGAACGGTCATCATAAAGTCCGGATCGACGATCGAAATGGTCGGGAAGCACTTCTCACCGCCGCCGCCGATCTTTTCCTCACCGTTGGTGATAACCGTGAACGGGTCAGCCTCCGTGCCCGTGCCTGCGGTCGTCGGAATGGCAACAATCGGCAGTCCGGCATTGACCATGCGCTTGCCGCCGCCCGTGCCACCGTGAATGTAGTCCCACCAGTCGCCGTCGTTGGTCGCCATAATGGCAACTGCCTTGGCCGTGTCGATGGACGAGCCGCCGCCGAGACCGACAACAAATGCAATGTTCTGCTCACGGCAGAGCGCAGCGCACTCGCGCACGCCCTCAATCGTCGGGTTCGGCTGTACCTTGTTGTATACCACGGTCGGATGACCGGCCTCCGCCAGCGTATCCGCAACCTTGGCCACATAGCCCAGTCTGGTGGTGGAGGTGCCGCCGGTGATGATCAGACCCGTGCCCTGCGGCAGACGTACCTTGGCCAGACGCTTGACCGATCCGGCACCGAAAAATAAGCGTGTCGGCATGTAAAAGCTAAAGGTTCCCATAAAAAGACATCCCCCTTTTAATTCAATTAGTAATTAGGAGTTAGTAATTTGCGTTCAGAGTGAAGATAACGTAACGGTTTACGTTCTTTTTCATGCAAAATCCATGCAATCTGCTGCGACCGCGCCGCAGCAATGCAGAAAACGGCTGCCGCGGCAACAGGGCGGCACTCGTATTGGCTATGCGAAAAAATATGCCGGGGAAACGCCCAGCATTATTATTATACCAAATCTGCGCCGCGCGGGAAAGAGTGAAATTACCGAAATAGTATGCTTTTTATTGTGCAGTATGCTCGTAAAAATCTGCGTAAAAACGCTTGACGTTGTGCAATATTGATGATATTATAATGACACAGAAAAGATAAAGGCAAACACCAAAGGCAAAGTAAAACAGGGGTTTTACTCCAAAAGGCGCAAACCTTCATCTAATCTGAAGGATGTCAATCCGGTTTGATACCCACGAAAGAGGTGAGTCCAATGGTATCAGAAGAGGCATCTTACCAGTTCGCGGGACTCGCCGCGGCGCTGTGACCGAAACGATCAAGGTGATAGCTGAAAAAATGAGCGAGTTCCAATTCCACAATTTGAACCGCCTGAAAAGCGCGATCGGCTTCTAAGCAAAGGTAACAACAACGGTAACTTTGGGGAAGCTATCCTCGTGAATTTAACTATCCGTACATGGCATACTAAGACAGTCAAGCGGATCGAGGCAGCAGGAAAGTAAGGTTCATACATGACAGAACCCTGATATTTGATGCGCCGGCGAACAAAACGAAGTATCTTACGATACCTGCCGGATGCTGCACCAGCCGATGGGCATACTGATGAGTATCTGTAGCATAGACATACCGCATCGGAACGAGATGATATCAAAGTCCGAGTAAAATCCGGTTCGACAAGGCAGGCTGTATCACATCTTCCGCCGAGCAGTGACGCATCACCCACTGGAAATAGAGTTCCCGAATGTAGGAAAGGCAACCAAACGGATTATGTAGTTTGTGCAGTAAACGAACCTTAGCCGGGCGGTTCCGCGAACGTAAGATCGAAAGATGCCGAAAAAACAACCGAATACCAATCCAAATGCGATGGGAAATATCCTGTCGGGAAAAGAGGATCTATGGAGATTTGGAAGTAAAAGCCCTCGTTCATGTGTCTGTGAATGAGGGCTTTATTCTGTTCTTTTTGTCAATGGCAAAATAGATAAAATAAACGCTGAAAATCTGTATAACTGCACGAAAACATGGTTTTGGGTAAAGTTGCTTTGACGAAACTGTCAAAACCCTGCTATGATAAAAATGAGATGTAGTGCAATATATAGAGGAGCGATACTTATGAAAATAGACGGAAACGAACTGGCCATCCTGCAGAACGACCTTGATCGCGAGGGCAAGAAGGAAGAAGCGCTCAAGATCAAGCTGGAATTTCTGCGTCAGGTGCGCGAATCCGGTGACCACTGCCCGTGCAAGGAGGCGTGCCGCCATCATGGCAACTGCTTCGAGTGCGTGACTATCCACCGCGGACACCGCGACCATTTGCCGATGTGCCTGTGGGATATGGTAAATGAGCGGCTGGCGGCTCTCAGCCACATGACCGAAGGCACGCTGCGCGCCTACGAGGACCGCAAGGCCGCGGAAGGCACCGAATGTGGTGACTGTTCCGACTGTCCCGGCTGCGGAGAATAAAAATATAACGGACAAACCAAAGCGGTTTGTCCGTTTTTATCTGCCGATAAGTGCATATGGCGCAAAGCCAATCAATTTGCGCGGCAGCGTGCGTTCCATTCCGCTTGTCGGCTGGAATGACGTTTTGTGACAGTATGAAAAAAGGACTTGAGTGAAAACTCAAGTCCTTCTGTCTGTCGAAAAAGTCGTATAGTCAGCATTTTTCAGCATTTCGCGCGGCAGCGCGCATGAAATAGCATTTGCTCTGCAAATGCTCAAAAAGGGGGAGCATGTATCACCCTTTTTGAACTTCTGGAGGGAGAAAGTTTCTGTATAGGAACTTTCGGACGACTTTGGAACGGCCCACGGTCCGTTCCTGCTTGTCGGCGAAACTGTAGTTTCGCGACAGCCTCAAAGGACTTGAGTGAAAACTCAAGTCCTTTTGTGTATTCAGAAAGTATTCTTTACAGCAGCTCGTGCTTAATGCGGTCGAGTGCCTCCGGAGCCTGCTGATCCATCTTCTCCGGGAAGCCGAAGTAGGATACGCAGATGATATTGTCGCCGCCAACCTTCGGTGCGTCCGGCTTCAGCTGCTTGTTTGCGAAGTCCATCTCACGCAGGGTCTCGAAGATGCCGTCGAAATCAACCTCGCCTTCACCCATAGCGGTGTGCTGATGGATGGTGTAGTCAGCACGACCGTGCTGGTTCAGCCAGGGCGGATTTACGATGTAGCGGCAGTCCTTGGTCTGGTTCCAGGTGTCAGCCAGAAGAACGTGGGTGAGCTCATCGCCGGCGTACTTCAGCATGTGGCGAACGTCGCCCTTGCCCTGATCGTAGAAGAAGCCGTGGGATGCGGAGTAAACGTAGCCCAGGTTCTTGGAACGGAAGGACTTAACGATGTCGCAGGCCTCGTCGTTCAGCTCTACGAAGTCATACGGATGGGACTGGCACTCTACGCGGATGCCCTCACGCTCGATGATCGGGAGAAGCTCCTCCATAGACTTGAAGAACATGCCGTTGCAGATCTCCTGCTGGTTCGGGTCGCCGGAGAACTCGGTGTTGATGACCGGTACGCCCATGTCAACCGCGATTTCAATCATACGCTTCCAGTTTGCAACTGCGTGCTGGCGCTGCTCCTCGGTCGGACCGGACCAGCGGTAAACAACGATGAAAGAGGAAATCTCTACACCGGTCTCCTTGAGAGCCTGCTTGTACTCTTGCTGGCACTCCTTGGAGAACAGCGGGTGCTTGTAGAACGGGTTGATGCGCGGATGCGGGGACTGCTCGATGTACTTGTAGCCCCAGTCTGCTACCTTGTGAACATAATCGTTGATGGACATCTGCTTGGCAAGAACGTCAACGTCAAATGCGATTTTCATAAGAATGATCCTCCTTGTCTGTTTGCCATATCAAGGGTGGCTTCCCTGTTTGATGGCTCTATTATAAAGCGTTCCAGCCGTCTTGCCAATGATACAAATTACCCTAAACCTGCGAAATCCTGCTATTCGCTATTGCATCAAACGGATACTTCTGGTAGGATAGAGACAAGGAGAGTGACCGCTATGCTGATTCCCGAATTAGGTGTCCATCAGACCTCGGAACGGTACTTTTTTACGCCGTCTTCGCTTGCAAAGGAGCTTTTTTATTACCCGACGCGGCTCGGACATTACTTCTGCAGCAGCCGGTATTCCTTCAATCATCGGTCGGAAATTGCCCTGCAGGGTGATCACAACCAAAATATCATGCTGTTTTTTGTGCATGATGGTGCAATGGAGCTGACGCTGAACGGTACGCCTGCCATCGCCGGCGCCGGACAGATTGTGCTGTTCGACTGCCGTGAGCCATACAGCTATGCCGCCTCGGACGGACTGGAGTTCACCTGGCTGCTGTTCAACGGCCTGAATGCCCGTGCATTCTATCAGAAAATCCTGCAGGCACGCGGTCGCAGGGCATTTTCGCCGGCCGCACCGGCGGAGATTGCGCAAATGCTGGATTCTCTGCGGAGCGCCTGCGCCGAGGAAGCGCGGCTGAGCGAGGCACGGTGCTCGCAGCTGATCCACCGACTGCTGTGTCTGCTCCTGCTGGACGAGACTACCGAGAGCACCGCAGGCGGCGACCGTATTGCACAGGCCATCCGCTATATGAACCGGCATTTGTTCGAGCCGATCGGCGTGCAGGACGCGGCAGCAGCCGTCAGCCTGAGTCCATCGCATTTCTCACGGCAGTTCAAGGCGCGGACCGGCTATTCGCCATATGAGTATATCGTGCTGCGCCGCATCGACAAAGCGAAGTATATGCTGGCCTCCACCGAATTGTCGGTCAAGGAAATCGCCTACGCGACCGGCTACAACAGCGAGGAGAATTTCATTCACAGCTTCCGCAAGAACGTTGGCGTTGCACCCGGAATCTTTCGGAAGTATCCGGTCTAACCGCTTGACAAGTGTGAAAAACGCTGATAAAATAAAGCAGTCGAGTAGCAGAAGTGCGTAAATCCAGATGGATTTACGCACTTTTTTCTTTTGTGCAAAAGACAGGTTGTGGCAGCTTTCCATAAAGACTCCGAAAATCCAATCAGGAGGTTTCGATATGGATCGGAACAAGGCAGAAAAACGAATGGCGACCGCGCCGGTAGGACGGCTCATGCTGCAGATGGGCACACCGATGATACTATCTATGATGCTGCAGGCGGTCTACAACATTGTGGACAGCTATTTTGTGGCAAACATGGCGGAAAACGGTGAAATCGCGGTCAACGCGCTGACACTTGCGTTTCCGGTGCAGATGATGATGGTCGCCGTCGGCATCGGCACCGGTGTTGGCGCAAATGCGCTCATCGCACGCGCGCTTGGTCAGGGTGATCGAGAGAAGGCGGGGGCAGCGGCAGGCAATGCGCTGACGCTCATGGGGATTATTTATGCGGTGTGCCTGCTGTTCGGCGCGTTCGGTGCGGGTGCGTACATCGGCTCGCAGACGAGCGACCCGACCGCACTGGCGATGGGCAGTCAGTACCTGCGCATCTGCTGTATGGCATCGTTCGGCATTCTGTTCTTCTCAGTGTTTGAGAAAACCCTGCAGGCGACCGGCCGCTCACTCTATTCCACGATTGCACAGGTGGCAGGCGCACTGACGAATATCGTGCTTGACCCGATTATGATCTACGGTCTGCTCGGCTGTCCGAAACTGGGCGTAGAAGGTGCGGCATGGGCGACCGTGCTCGGTCAGATTGCGTCTCTGGCTCTGGCAGCCGTGTTCCATTTCCGTCTGAACAGGGAACTGCCGTTCAGACGCAAGGCTCTGCGCCTGCGCCGCAGTATCGTCGGCGAGATTTACTCCATCGGCGTACCGGCCATCATAGCACAGGGTGCGATGAGCGTGATGAATTATTGTGTTAATCTGATTTTCGGCAGTCTGGACAGTTCGTATGTCACCGCTTATGGCATTGTGTACAAAATTCAGCAGTTTGTTTTGTTCGCGGCATTTGGTCTGCGTGACGCGATTACGCCGATTGTGTCGTTCAGCTATGGCATGCAAAACGCGAAACGCATCCGCGAGGGCGTGCGCTGCGGCCTGATGTATACCAGTGTTCTCATGCTGGTCTGCACTGCGGCTGTAGAAATGCTGGCGCAGCCGCTGGCAGGTATTTTCTCACTGTCCGCAGGCACGATGGGCCTGTGCGTGACCGGTTTGCGCGTGCTGGCGGTCAGCTTCGTGTTCGCAGGTGCAAACATTGCCATACAGGGCGTGTTCCAGGCCACCGAGGGCGGTGTGCAGTCGCTGCTCGTGTCGCTGCTGCGTCAGCTGATCTTCGTACTGCCGGCGGCATGGCTGTTCGCGCGCCTGCTGCCGGCAGGCGTGTGGCTGGCGTTCCCCATCGCGGAAGTGCTGACCGCAGTAATCGCCGCCGTGCTGTTGCGGCATACCGCAGGGAAAGGCCGCCTGTCACAGCAGGATCACGCTGCTTCACTGAGCAAGTAAAATCCTGCCTGACAGAATATACGATTTTTTACACAGTTTTTTGTCGCTTCTCATGAATCATCCGACCGAGAGACTCGACACTGTGCACAAGCACAGAGGATATAATCTGTGAATAGTGCCCAAACGACTGGGAAATTGTGCTTATGTTAAGCAAAAAACGCTGAAAAATGAGAAAATCTATAAAAACCTCTTTTCTTTCTGCTGTTTTATGCTATAATGAAAATAACATAAAAGGGCTTCACGAAGTACAATCTCAGGAGGTAGTTATTATGACCAGAGGTATCCGTGTAAAGAATACGGACGACATTCAGAAGATCAACAAGATCGTAACCCGTTACGGTTTTGATATTTGGATTCACGGCAAGAGCGGTATGGTAGACGCAAAGAGCCTGCTCGGTATGTTCCTGCTGTCCCTGAACGAGCCGCTTCAGATCGTTCTCGAGGATGACGTTGATCCGACCGCACTGTTCAAGGATCTTGCGGATTACCTGGAGATCGACGACGAGGACTAATGTCTCTCGTATAACAGCTTTTGCAGTTCAATTTAACATTTTTCGAAACGGTGCAGTCTTATTGACTGCATCGTTTCTGTTTTCTTATGCTATACAAGAGACTGAAATGATTTTTCTATTTCTTTTGCGTGGCTTCGGATGCTGTTCATGCGGTGTATCCATTCCGGCGGATTACAAAACCCGAAGGGAGAAACTTCTTTACGAAGTTTCTCCCTTCGGGTTTTTGTTTTATTTCACTGCAATCAGATGGTGTTGATATCAACCATTTCGCAGTTTTCGATCTTAACATCGCCTTCCAGGCAGCGCAGCAGCGCGGAAACCGTATCCATCGAGGTCAGGCACGGGATGGCACGCTCGACCGCGGTACGGCGGATGTGTACCGAGCCAAGCTCCGGATGACGGCCCTTGACCGAGGTAGCAACAACGTAGTCGATCTTGCCGGACTCGATCAGGTCGATGATGTTCGGGGACGGCTCATCCACATTGCGGATGGAGTTGGTTGCGACCATGTGACGGTTGAGCACGTTTGCGGTGCCGCTGGTAGCGTAAATATCAAAGCCAAGAGCCTCGAAGCGCTCACCGATGCGGATTGCCTCCTGCTTGTCCGAATCGCGGACCGAGATCAGGACAGCGCCCTTCTTCTTCATCTGGAAGCCTGCGCCGGTCAGACCCTTGAGCAGTGCCTCACGGAAGGTCTTGGCAACGCCCAGAACCTCGCCGGTGGACTTCATCTCAGGGCCAAGCTGGGTATCCAGATCACGCAGCTTCTGGAACGAGAATACCGGAACCTTGACCGCATAGTGGTCGCTTTCCGGATGCAGACCGGTGCCGCAGCCCATGTCCTTCAGCTTTTCACCGAACATGCAGCGGGTAGCCAGATCGACCATCGGCACGCCGGTAACCTTGGAGATGTACGGTACGGTACGGGACGAACGCGGGTTTACCTCGATAACGTAGATCTGATCGTTGTACAGAACGAACTGGATGTTGACCAGACCGAGAACAGCGAGGTTCTTTGCCAGAGCCTCGGTGTACTTAACGAGGGTGTCCTTGTGCTTCTGCTCGATGTTGATGGACGGATAGATGGAAATGGAGTCGCCGGAGTGAACGCCTGCGCGCTCGAAGTGCTCCATGATACCCGGGATGAGGATGTCGTCGCCGTCACAGATGGCATCGACCTCGATCTCGCGGCCCATCATGTACTTATCGACCAGAACCGGATTCTCGACCTTGTTGCGGGTGATGACTTGCATGAACTCGCGGACATCGGCCTCCTTGTAGGCAATCTCCATGCCCTGACCGCCCAGAACGTAGGACGGACGAACGAGAACCGGATAGCCAAGCTCGTCAGCCGCCTTGACAGCTTCTTCCTCGGTCATAACCGTGTGGCCCGCCGGACGCGGGATACCGCACTTTTCGAGGATAACGTCGAACTTTTCACGGTCCTCAGCGGCGTCGATCGACCATGCCGGCGTACCGAGGATCGGAACACCGAGCTTCTCAAGGTGAGCCGCAAGGTTGATGGCGGTCTGACCGCCGAACTGTACGATAGCGTAATCCGGCTTCTCGGCCTCGACAACGCCGGTAACGTCCTCCGGTGTCAGCGGCTCGAAGTACAGACGGTCTGCGGTGTCAAAGTCAGTGGAAACGGTCTCCGGGTTGTTGTTGATGATAACGGTCTCGCAGCCCAGCTTCTGCAGCGCCCAGACAGCGTGAACCGAGCAGTAGTCGAACTCGATGCCCTGACCGATACGGATCGGACCGGAGCCAAGTACCAGAATCTTTTTCTTGCCGGACGGAGGTGCAACCTCGGTCTCATCATCGTAGGTGGAGTAGTAATACGGGGTCTCTGCCTCGAACTCAGCGGCACAGGTATCAACCATCTTGTATACCGGCAGACGCTTAACGTCCGAAATGTCCTTACCGGACAGCTGCTCGATGGTCTTGTCGAGGAAGCCCATCTTCTTGGCGCGGATATACAGATCGGAGTCGATCTTCTCTGCGGAAGCCAGCTCCTTTTCCATGTCGATGATATTCTGGAACTTATGCAGGAAGAACACGTCCATCGTGGTGATGTCGTGGATTTCTTCAATGGTCATGATGCCGCGGCGCAGAGCCTCGCAGATATGGAACAGACGCTGATCGTCTGTGCGTGCCACGCCCTTCTTAATCTCGGCGTCAGACTGCTTCTGGATGCGCGGCGCGATCATGCTGTCCAGCTTGATCTCACAGCCGCGAACGGCCTTCATCAGCGCGCCCTCAAAGGTGTTGTCGATGGCCATGACCTCACCGGTGGCCTTCATCTGGGTGCCGAGGGTGTTGTCCGCGTAAACGAACTTGTCGAACGGCCAGCGCGGGAACTTGACAACGCAGTAGTCGAGGGTCGGCTCGAAGCACGCCTTGGTCTTGCCGGTAACGGCGTTGGAGATCTCGTCCAGACCGTAGCCGACGGCGATCTTTGCCGTTACCTTTGCGATCGGGTAGCCGGTCGCCTTGGAGGCCAGTGCAGAGGAACGGGAAACACGCGGGTTTACCTCGATTACGGCGTACTCGAAGGATTCCGGGTTGAGCGCGTACTGCACGTTGCAGCCGCCCTCGATGCCGAGCTCGGTGATGATGTTGAGTGCGGAGGTACGGAGCATCTGATATTCCTTGTCGCACAGGGTCTGCGACGGCGCCACTACGACAGAGTCGCCGGTGTGTACGCCGACCGGGTCAACGTTCTCCATGTTACAGATGGTGATGGCGTTGCCCTTGTGGTCGCGCATTACCTCGTACTCGATTTCCTTCCAGCCTGCGATGCACTTCTCGACCAGAATCTCGTCAACACGCGAGTACATGATGCCGGAGGCTGCGATCTCGCGCAGCTGCTCCCAGGTGTAGGCAATGCCGCCGCCGGTGCCGCCGAGCGTGTACGCCGGGCGGATGATGACCGGCAGACCGATCTCACGGGTGAAATCAACCGCATCCTCAACCGAGTGAACAACCTTGGAGGCAATGATCGGCTCGCCGATCTTCTCCATGGTGTCCTTGAACATCTGGCGGTCCTCTGCCTTTGCGATGGTGGTCGGATTAGCGCCGAGCAGCTTTACGCCCATTTTATCAAGGAAACCGTTCTCGCACAGCTCCATGGCGAGGTTCAGACCGGTCTGACCGCCGAGGTTGGGCAGCAGAGAGTCCGGATGTTCCTTTTTGATGATCTCCTGAACGGCTTCGACGGTCATCGGCTCGATGTAAACCTTGTCCGCCATAGCCTTGTCGGTCATGATGGTTGCCGGGTTGGAGTTTACCAGAACAACCTCCAGACCCTCCTCGCGCAGTGCGCGGCACGCCTGCGTGCCTGCATAGTCGAACTCGGCAGCCTGACCGATAACGATCGGGCCGGAGCCCAGTACCATTACCTTATGAATATCCTTGCGCAGCGGCATTACTGAGCGCCTCCTTTCGACTTTTCAATATTTTCGATGAACTTATCAAACAGATACGAGGTATCCATCGGGCCGGGGCATACCTCCGGGTGATACTGCACGGTGAATACCGGACGGCCGATGTGCTCGAGGCCCTCAACGGTGCCGTCGTTCAGGTTGACATAGCGCACGCGGGCGATCTGCGGGTCAACCGACTCGCCTACAACGGCATAGCCGTGGTTCTGCGAGGTGATGTAGGTGCGGTCCGCGTCGATGTCCTTTACCGGATGGTTGACACCGCGGTGGCCGTACTTCAGCTTGGTGGTCTTTGCGTCGATAGCCAGTGCCAGCAGCTGGTGACCGAGGCAGATGCCGAAGATCGGCATATCGGACTTCAGCAGCTCCTTGAGGTTTGCTACGATCTCGACATTCTCCGCCGGGTCGCCGGGGCCGTTGGACAGCATCACGCCGTCGTACTTGCCGACTACGTCCTCCGGCTTGGTGTATGCCGGAACAACCGTGACCTCACAGCCGCGCTTGCACAGCTCGCGCTCGATGTTGTACTTTACGCCGTAATCGAACAGGGCAATGCGGTACTTGGTCTCACCGTCAGCGGGATAAACGATATTTTCGTCGCAGGTTACGGTCTTAACCGCATCCTTTACAACGTAAGCCTTCATTTTCGCAATGGTCTGCTCATCCGGCTCAAAGCCCTCGGTGTAAATAACGCCGTTCATAACGCCCTCGCCTCGCAGCTTGCGGGTCAGACGGCGGGTATCAATGCCGGCCAGACCAACGACCTTCTGCGCCTTGAGGTACTCGTCGAGTGTTACCTTGCAGCGCCAGTTGGACGGGTATTCGCACATCTCGCGCATGATAAAGCCGGAAACCCAGCTTTTGCGGGACTCGTAGTCGTCAAAGTTGATGCCGTAGTTGCCGACGAGCGGGTAGGTCATGGTAACGACCTGACCGTAGTAGGACGGGTCGGTCAGAACCTCCTGATAGCCTGCCATGCCGGTGTTGAATACGACCTCACCGATGCTCTGTCCTTCGTAGCCGACTGCGGTACCCTCGAACAGAGTGCCGTCCGCCAGCAGTAAGTATGCTTTTTTCACTATATCCACACGCTCCTAAATGAAATTCGCGGAATTTCTATTGTAATAGAACGCAGCTTGCTGCGTTCATAAAAAGTCGGGACATGCGCCTGACTTTTTATACCTCGACTCAGCGGCCTTGGGCCGCGTCCGGGGGTATCAAAAATCAGTTTCTACTGGAACTGATTTTTGTATATAGGGGGTATTGGATACCCCCTATAATCACTTAATGGCGTTTACGATGTCATCGCGCATCCGGATGGCTTCTGCGCGGGCAGCTTCCTTATAATCCTCGCCGTTATTGCCGGTTTTCTTCCATGCACACATGATGCCGCGGGAGGAGTTGACGATCGCGCCGAGGCCGTCGTCGTTGAACGCATTGGCGATGTCCTTGGCGGTTGCGCCCTGTGCGCCGTAGCCCGGTACGAGGAAGTAGCTCTTCGGCAGCAGCTCACGGATGATCTTCTGCTCCTCGGGATAGGTTGCGCCGACTACGGCACCGATCTGGTTGTAGCCGCACGGCGTATCCAGACCCTCGCCCCACTTTGCTACCATCTCCGCCATGCGGGCGTAGAGCGGCTTGCCCTCCATGTCGCGGTTCTGCAGCTCGCCGGAGGACGGGTTAGAGGTCTTTACCAGCATAAACAGGCTCTTCTCGCGGCTGCGGCACTCCTTGAGGAACGGCTCTACACCGTCGGTGCCGAGATAGCCGTTTACGGTAACCGAATCGCAGCCGTACGGTGCGATCTCGGTATCGCCGACGCGGGTCTTGCCGAGGTAAGCCTCTGCGTAAGCGGTTGCAGTAGCGCCGATGTCGTTGCGCTTGATATCGCCGATAACGTACATGCCCTTGGCGTGTGCGTAGTCGATGGTCTCCTTGAGCGCCATCGCACCGTAGGAGCCGAGCAGCTCGTAATACGCAGCCTGCGGCTTTACGGCCGGAACAATGTCGCACAGTGCGTCGATCAGGCCACAGTTGAAGGCTACGACGCTCTCAGCGGCAGCACGCAGCGTTTCGCCGTGCAGCATCATGTTGCGTCCCGAAATATGCTGCGGGATGTACTCCAGTCGAGCGTCCAGGCCGGCTACGGTCGGGTTGCCCTTTTCCTTGATCTTTTCTACTAAGGTTTGGATAGACATTCGGTTCTTCCTTTCTCAGGTGCGATGTTGTTTTACGGATTGCGAGCTTGTATGTTTACACTGTCTTCGCCGTCCACTTCGGTCAGGCGGACAAAAACGCGTTCATCACGCGCGGTAGGCAGGTTTTTGCCGATATAATCCGGCCGCAGCGGCAGTTCGCGGTGACCGCGATCGACCAGCACAGCCAGCTGTATGCGCTCGGCGCGTCCTCGGTGAGAGATGGCTTCGATGGCGGCACGCACGGTGCGTCCGGTGTACAGCACATCGTCCACGATGATGACGGTCGCGCCTGCAATACGCGGATCGAGATCGGGCAGAGGAGCGTCCGTGCGCGGCACGTCATCGCGCCACGGCGTAACGTCCAGCTCGAGCACAGGAGGTGCCTTGCCTTCGACCTCGCCCAGCTTGGCAGCAATGCGCTGCGCCAGATAGATACCGCGTGTTTTCACACCGGCGAGCAGCAGGTGCTCCGCGCCCTTGTTTTTCTCTACGATTTCGAACGCAATGCGGGTCAGTGCACGGCGAATGCCATCCTGATCGAGTATGATCTTCGGTTCGGTCAATCTGCCGCCTCCCTTCAAAAATGCAAAAAAATGACTCTCCGCCACAACAATTAGCAGAAAGCCGCACGAATACTACACCTGTCCCCCTTGTCTTACGGCTGACGGCGTATGCACTGTTTTCTGCCTTGCGCGGCTCACGGGCCGCACCTTAAAGGCGGATTGTTAGATATATTATATAATATGAACATGCGATTGTAAATAGTCGATTGTGCCAAACAAGCAATTTTTTGCTGTGTAAAATTTGAGGGACGAGCGGGCATACTGATTCTATAAACTTTATGAAAGGCGGTAGATCTTTTATGCGAATTTCACCTTTTGTTTCCGGCATTGCAACCGGAGCGATGGCAGGCGCGGTGGTTTCGATGGTAGCGGCCGGCGCGATGCTCAATCCGTCGATGCGGCGGAATGCCAAGCACGCGGCGCATAAGGCGGAGCATGCGATGCACAGGGCGGCAGACCGGGTGGAGGATTTCATCGGGTAAAGAGGTTCGCCATTTCTGGGCGAGAGATTTCGCGCGCTGCGGCGTGCGGGGAACGTGCGCCATCCGTCGCGGGAACAAAAAGGGTAGACACCTACGGTTTCTACCCTCTTTGAACACCCGTTTCCCTTGCGGCGTAGCTTGGGTGCAGATGGTAGACTGCGTAAGCGTAGAAAAGGGGAACGGCAGAGGATTTTTTCTTCCGCGTGGTATAACACCGTTTCGCATTTCAGCTGCCGTACTGCTACACAGGCGGTAAAATTAACGCAGGCGCGGCATGACAGTGCCGCGCAACGTTTTTACCTGTGCAGATTATCTAAATCCTGCGGTTGTAGCCAATTTGCACTAGAAAACGGTTTGCGCGGCACTGTCATACTCCAGAGTACCCTCTCTTGCCCTTCGGGCAATTCACCTTGTGCCGCGCCCTGCGTAGAATAGCCGGTATGTGTAGCAGTAAATTATCCGAAATGCGAATGTGAGGATACCACGCGGAAGAAAAAATCCTCTGCCGGACTCTTTTTCCACGCTTACGCAGTCTACCATCTGCACCCAAGCCCTCTGAAGGAAAGGCAGGAGTTCAAAGAGGAAGGGAAACCATGGGTGTCCCTTCCTTTTTGTCCTCGCGCCGGACGGCGCAACGTCTCGCTGTACCGCGGCGCAACACCTCGCTCAGATAGGCGAACCGCCTGCGCGTTTCGGGCACACCGGACAGCGGGTGTCGAGAAATACTCGCCCAGAGGGAACGTATCGCTTCGCGGGTCGCATGCCTCGGACAGCGCGTGCCGCTGTTCATGCAATTTTCGTTTGAAAACCCCGCAAAAGGTGCTATACTATAACCACTACACAAAGGAGAACCGTAATTTATGAAAATTCTTATCGTAGTGGATATGCAGAAGGATTTTATCAGCGGCCCTCTCGGTACGGCTGAAGCGCGCGCTATCGTGCCCTATGTGGCAGAGAAGGCAAAAAATACACCGCGTGAGAACCTGTTTGTCACGCTGGACACCCACCAGCCGAACTACATGGAGACAAACGAAGGGCATCATCTGCCGGTGCCGCACTGCATCGAAGGAACGGAAGGTCATGCACTGGACAATGCCATTGCTGCCGCTGTGGACGGCATTCCGGCGTCCCGCATCATCCGCAAGCCGACGTTCGGCTCGGTGGCCCTGCCGGACATGCTCCGCGCGCTGCCGGAACCGCCGACGGAAATTGAATTTGTCGGCGTATGCACCGGCATTTGCGTGATTTCCAACGCCATGCTGTGCAAGGCGGCATTCCCGGAGGCGAACATCGTGATCGACGCGGCACTCTGCGCGTGCGTCACGCCGGAGTCGCACGACACTGCGCTGAATGCGATGCGTCTTTGCCAGATGGAAATTCTGCATCAGGGTGAGGAGCCGTGGCGCAAATGAGCAGACCCAAGATCAAAATTACGCTGATCGACCGAAAAGGCAAGCACGGCTGTCACCGCGGGCACAAAATCGGTGACAGCTTCGACTTTGACACCGAGCGCGGGCAGCTTTGCCCGATGGCGATGCACGTTGCGTTCCCATACATCGACATTCTGCGTTACGGCGGCCATCTTCCCGGGCAGGAGGACGGCACGGCGGTGTTTTGCTGCCCCGATGTGGACACGATCAACGTATTCCGTATTGAAATTGTAGAATAATCGTAAGACGGAGGGCGAAAAGGATATGGATATCAAAAAAGTTACGGGCGTGTATTTCAGCCCGGCAGGGAGCACAAAAACCGTAGTCCAGACGGCTGCGGCGGAACTGGCGCGTCTGTTTAAGGCAGAGTGCCGGTACATATCACTCAACACGCCGTCTGACCGTGCGCAGGAGTATCAGTTTGCCACGGATGAGCTGGTCGTATTCGGCTGTCCGGTGTATGCCGGAAAACTGCCGAACAAGATCTCGCCGGACTTTGCACGCATCCTGCACGGCACGGGCACACCGGCACTGGCGCTCGTCACCTACGGCGGCAGAGCGTATGACAACGCGCTTGCCGAAATGTGCGAGCTGCTGACAAAAAACAACTTCAAACCGGCGGCAGGCGGCGCTTTTTTGTGCCGGCATGTATTCTCGGACAAGCTGGCGGCAGGCCGTCCGGACGCGGCTGACCTCGGTGAGCTGCGTATGCTGGCACAGGGCGTGGCGCGCAAGCTGAGGAGCGAGGGCGAGTTCAAGGCACTCAAGGTGCCCGGCGATGCAGAGGCGGCTTACTACACGCCGCTCAAGACGGACAAAACGCCCGCAAAGTTCCTCAAGGCCAAGCCGACTACGGCGATGGTGCTGTGCGAGCACTGCGGTCTGTGTGCGAAAATCTGCCCGATGGGTGCGATTGACCCGAACGACCCGTCTAATATTCCGGGTATCTGTATTAAGTGCTGTGCCTGCACGACCTACTGCCCGACCGGCGCAAAGAAGTTCGACGACCCGGATTTCCTGTCGCACACGGCTATGCTCGAGAAATTCTGGACCGAATTCCGTAAGGAGAATGCAGTTTTTCTCTAAGGCGTTGTTGTAACAACGGATAATGCAAGGAAAATCCCCGCCAATGGCGGGGATTTTTGTTACTGATCAAAGTTTTGACTGTATTCAGTAATACCGAGCATACTGCGGATTGCATCGCACGACCAGAAATATTCTTCAGGTGAGTCATATTTACCGGTGGTGGAATTGATTTGCGCATCATACACATAATTATAGTATACATAGCCGTAGTAATTCGCTATGTTAGCATCGCTGATAGAACCCATATTGGTGTCGGTTTTTTCACCGATTTTATAGACGGTATACTGTTGAGTATCACGGAAATAAACACCTATATAACCAGTACCAGAATTATAGATAAGCGCATGAATTTTTGCGTTGCTTGTAATAAATGCGCAAAAACTTCCTTTTCCGTTAGGTTGTAGGCTCTTTAGCTCAGAGAGTTTAACAATCTCATTATAACGTTGTTGGGCATTTGGCAGCAATGTGCTGCCATGGATTGCTTGGTTCGTAGCAGATGCAATGGTAGAAGCAGCTTTGTTAGCAGGTTTCCAGTTTGTATTCGACCCATAAAGTTCGACCATTTCTGTTTGAATCGCCTCATGCAGCATTCGCGTTTCCGCGATGACCTGATCTTTTTTCGCCTTGTCGATATACCCGGTCAGGGCGGGAATGAGCAGCGCGGCGAGGATGGCTAAAATAACTAGCACGACGATCAGCTCCACGAGCGTGAAGCCGCGTTTTTTGTTTTTGGAGTACAGCATTTGGAAAAGTTCCTCCTTCCCGATTGCGGGATAAAGTTCGGTTTTCTTAGTATACTCGAAAATATGCAATAAAGCAAGGAGATAGATACAGATAAAGTGCACAAAAAATAAAGGGTTCCTGCCAAAAACACAAAAAAGAAATTGGTTAAATCGGAGAAAGTGTTTTGTAAAGCCGCAGAAACATTGAGATTTACAGCAGGGTGTGATAAAATAATATCAACCTGATAAAAAAGAATCACCTGCAGAGACAGGCGATGAGCAGGTCCGCACTGCGTATACAGACGCAGGTGCGCGAGTGGCAGATGCCGACGGATTGCAGCCGGTCGGTGAGTGCCGCAGCTTTCGGCAGACGGAAGCGGGAGAGAGAAATGAAGAGAGAGTATTGGGTTACGGAAATGAAGAAATGGGGCATTGAAAATGCAAATCTATGACTGGGTCAGCATAGGCGTATTGTTCGTTCTCGGTATCTTGTTCTATTTCCGGCCGGCATGGCTGTTGGGTGAAGACCGGCAGCAGGCCGATGGCGTGGTAAGCAAGGTACGCACTGTCAGCGCGGCTGCGGTGGTATGCGCCATGGTAATGACCGTGATCTGCGTGATCGGATAAAGAAAGAATTGGCTGCAAAAACGCTCCCGTTCGGAAGGTGGATTCCGAGCGGGAGTGTTATTTTTTACGATTTCGATTGCGGTCTGGACAGCAGCGCGAACAGACAGCCGAACACGATCGCGGCGGCAATACCGCCTGCCGCACCGGTCACGCCGCCGGTGAACACGCCGAGCAGACCGCTCTCCGCAACTGCTTTGGCGACGCCTTTCGCTAGCGAGTATCCGAAGCCGAGCAGCGGCACAGTCGCGCCTGCACCTGCGTAGTCCACGACTGCCTGATACCAGCCGAGCCCCTGCAGGATCACACCGAGCACCACCAGCGAAACGAGAATACGCGCCGGTGTCAGCTTGGTTTTGTCAATCAGCACCTGACACAGCGCACAGATCAGTCCGCCGACCCAGAAAGCGTTCAGGTAGTTCATGCTTCGCTCCTTTCCAGCACGACGGCGTGGCAGATGCCCGCAATTGGCTGTCCCTGCTGCACCGAGGTTGGACTCATCATCGCACCCGTGCCCGCAAACACCAGCCGGTGGATTTTGCCGCGATGCATATCGCGCAACAGCGGTCCGCAGAGAACTGCCGCTGAGCAGCCGCAGCCCGAGCCGCCTGCATGCGCGTCCTGCTCGTCACCGAAAATCAGGCTGCCGCAGTCCGAGTAGACCGGGGACAGGTCGATGCTGTCGCCGCGCAGCAGCGTCAGCAGAAGGTCCGCACCGATGTGACCGAGGTCGCCGGTAACGATGCAGTCAAAGTCCCGCGGCTGTGCGCCGAGATCCTCCAGCAGCGCGGAAAGGGTGTCGGCAGCAGCGGGGGAAGATGATATTTTAGGACTATGCGGTCTTTCCATGCTTGCGGATATAGTCCTGTGCTGCCGCATAGGCATCCGAAAATTTGAATTTTATCGTGATTTTACCGCCCTCATGGACGTAAATCATGTCGATCAGTTCGACAATGACTTCGCGCGTCAGCGTTTGCAGATTGCGGTATTTGATGAACTGCGACAGGAACGAGTTGGTCTCGTTCACGCCGTTCTGCACCTCGTCGATGCGCGATTGCAGGGACGCAAGGCGCGTGTCCAGCTTGGCCTGCTGCTGCTCGAACTGCTCTTTCAGCCGATGGTATTCCTCGCGGGAGATGTCTCCGGCTTTCCAGTCTGGATACAGGGACAGCTTCATCTGCTCGATGCGCTCACGCTCGGTTTCAAGCTGTGCCCGCTCGGTTTGCAGATGGTCTGCGGAACGGCTGCACGCGCCGCTGCGGTTGATCTCGGCAATCAGCTCATCCATCTCAACGGCCAGTGCAATCTGGCTGCGGAGCGTTTCGAGTACGGCCTGTTCCAGACGGTCGCTGCGGATGGTATGCTTCGTGCAGGCGCCGCTGTGCTGCTTTTTGAACGTCGAGCAGATATAGTAGTAATAGTTGCGGTAAGGCTGTGAAATCAGCTTTCGGTTCATTGCCTTGCCGCAGTCCGCGCAGCGAAGAAAGCCGGAGAACAGATAAACCTGCGGCTGTGTGGGTGCGGTGCGCGTATCGCGGGCAAACAGGGATTGTGCTTTGGCGAACAGTTCGATGGGGATGATGGCCTCGTGCGTCTGCTCAACGGTGATCCAGTCTTCCTCGGGAACGGCCTCGCTGACATGCAGCTTGTAGCTTTTCGTGCGTTTTTTGCCCTGCACCATCGTGCCGGTGTACAGCGGATTGCGCAGGATGCGGCGCACTGAGCTGTCCGGCCACAGATCGTCCAGCGTGCCCGAGGCCGGATGGCGGTAGTTCATGCCTTGCTGCCGTTTGTAGGCGGACGGGTTCGGGATACCCATGGCGTTCAGTTTTTTTGCAATGCCGAGCACACTCGTGCCGCTGATAAACCAGTCGAAAATGTCGCGTACAATCGCAGCGGCTGTTTCGTCAATTAGCAGACGGCTGTGGTCATTCGGGTCTTTGCGATAGCCGTAGGACGCGAACGAGCCGATGAATTTGCCCTGGCGGCGCTTCAAATCAAGCGAAGCGCGGACCTTGTTCGAGATGTCGCGGGCGTATTCGTCGTTGAGGATGTTTTTGAACGGTACGACGAGATTGTTCACCGAGCGCGGGTCGAGGTAGCTGTCCACGTTGTCGCTGACCGAGATGAAGCGCACGTTCAGCAACGGAAATTCGTGTTCTAGATACTCGCCGACGCCGACGTAGTTACGGCCGAAACGCGACAGATCTTTGACGATGACGCAGTTGACGAGGCCTGCACGCAGGTCGACAAGCATGCGCTGAAAGTCCGGTCGGTCGAAGTCGGTGCCGGTGCAGCCGTCATCGGTATACAGACGGGGCGCGGTCATGTCGGTCTGCGTGTCTACGAACTCGGTCAGCAGCTCGCGCTGGCTGGCGATGCTGTTGCTTTCTTCGCGGTCGCCGTCCTCGCGTGAGAGACGAATGTACAGCGCCGGCTTCCACAGGGTTGTGGATAATTTTGCGGATGAATGCTCATATTTACTTTTTCGTGCCATTTTGGTGCCTCCTTCAAAAAAACAGGCGGCACGCTGATAGCTGTGTTTTGTACGTTTATTGTACCACAGCGCGCAGCGTACCGCAAGTTTCAAGATATATTATCCGGTTTTTGACACTATTGCAGCTGTCTGCACATGCCGGTCAGACAGGCTTGCAGGCTAGGCGCGCTGTCATCGAACAGCACCTCGACCTCAGTGTCGCCGACGCGGAAGCGGTGCGGATCGCCGATGGCGGCGGCGAACAGGCGCAGCCGCTCGTCCACTGGCAGGGTCGGGTCAATGCGCGCCTCGCGGATGTCGGGGAGAGGGCAGGGAAGTGTGGACTTGAGCATAGGGTTGACCTCCTTTGGTTTGGGTGGATAACAGAGACATTGTATATTCTTTCCATTGTTATACTATATATACGACTGGTGGAGGATAATCGGATTTCGATGTATCAGACACCTGCGGAACCGCGCCTGTGTTGCGGCTCGATGCCGCAGGTGCTATACTGAGAACGGGATTACTCGCGCGCCTGTTCTGCGAAAAGTTCATATTTCTCGGCGTTGTCACGCAGAGTCTGCACATCAATCAGCAGAACACGAGGCAGGGGGCGCTTGCCATCCTTGAGTTTGCCGATGTGGACGGTGTTGCTCTTATCCTCATTTATGGTCAGACAGCCGATATCCTTCATACCTGTTTGATGACACCCTTCTTCTCCTTCCAGATGATGCCATTACGCTTGAAGAGGTTCGTCTTTTTGCGGCACAGATCAAACTCGTCGCTGTCGATTGCTTCGCAGAGGAGGAAAGCTCATATTTCTCGGCGTTGTCACGCAGAGTCTGCACATCAATCAGCAGAACACGAGGCAGGGGGCGCTTGCCATCCTTGAGTTTGCCGATGTGGACGGTGTTGCTCTTATCCTCATTTATGGTCAGACAGCCGATATCCTTCATACCTGTTTGATGACACCCTTCTTCTCCTTCCAGATGATGCCATTACGCTTGAAGAGGTTCGTCTTTTTGCGGCACAGATCAAACTCGTCGCTGTCGATTGCTTCGCAGAGGAGGAAAGCAATATTTCATTCATTGAACTTTGATTGAATCATGCGGAATTCCGTAACCTGCTTGCGGACAGATCGGTGAACCGCCTCCCAAAACTTCTCGTTGAGAGCATGCTCATCACTGGAAGACAATTCCATGCGCGCTTTGATCATCTCAACCATACCCACAAAGGCCCACTGGAGCAGAGCGAGGTTGTCCTGAATGCGGCGCTCGCGTGTGAGCAGCTCCGTAAACTCGTCTGCCTGCTCGGCGTGGGTGAGCATGACTTCAACGATTTGGGTCGGTTCGTGGATTTTGGTTTGCATAATTACCCCTCCTACAGGTGCATTGTTCCAAATTCAATACAGGTTTATACTGCTTCATTGTTATAATATATAGCCGCTCATTTAACGTTTTCAGAACGCTTGATTTTGCAGTTTTTGCCCGAACCATCGGTTTCGATATGCTTGAACGCTTCCTTGACAGCCGCGTTCTTCCGAGCTTCTTTCCATTGCCCCGGCTTCATACCGAGCTGTCCCTGGACCTCTGCAATCAAGATTGGGGAACCGTCCCAATCCGCGAGCCATTTGAGCAGCTTTGAGGCATGGGTCGGTTTTCCTTGAAAGGTTCGGCCGGCTGCCAGTTCGGACAAGCATTCGAACGGTAATTCGGAAATCTCGTCATGTTGGCAGTCTCTGAACGATTCACGAACGTGCATGACAACCTCTTCGGGCGGCTGAATCAGCCACAGAGAAACTGGTTCTTTACCGCCATGATTGCGCAGCGTACTGCGGAATACAAGCTGAACCAGATCGCGCGCCATCGTTAGATTTCTCATTTTCTGTACGCACGCCAGATCGTCTGTATTCCGGAAACTCGGATCGAGACACGCCTGCTCGAATTCGCCCCACGCACTGCCATCGAAATCGAATGCCAGTGCTCGATTGAAATATTCTTCCGAGTCGAAACGGCCCAAACCGGCACAAATCACGCAATCCGCTTCATTGTATCGATTCGATCCGTTCATGCCTCCGAAATACGGCAGACTCTCTTTGGGTCCACTGTTGTCATCCGCTTGAAGCGGAATCAGACGATCGTGGAACTCGCTCAGGGCATCCCAAAGCTCTTTCGCGTAGCCCTTGTATGTAACCACAAGGACCTTGTGCCCTGCCATACCAGACAGCTTGTTCTTCAGCCAGACCGTCAGTACGTTCCGAGTCGTTTTATTCGCCATCGCGGTCTTGCTGACGCTGAACTGGGTGTCGGAACGCTGCACATGAATAGTGAGCCGCTGATACGATTCCTGCACATTTGTCGAAGGTATATCGACTTCAGGATTCTCATACAATTCGGGCGAGAGAAACGCCGAACCGCTCAAAATGAACGTGTGCAAGTCATCTCGTATGTCGAACAGACGGCAGTGCGGAACCGTTAATTCGTGTTCCTGACCGATTTGATAGGCAGCGGGCTGCTTTGACAGTACGCTGACCGTCTCAATAATTTCGTCGGAACGCGGACCGGCATAGCGCTCCAGCTGATCGCAGAACGGATCCAGCTTGCTCCAATCGAATGCTGCCGCATTGAAATCGTCCGATGTTGCCATTGCAATGCGACTTCCGTTCGCTTTATACTGCCGAAGCAGTTTTTGAAACGGAATACGGAGCGAATAGTTCAGCGTGCTCAGCAGCGTCTGTTTTGGCTTGTCCCAGCCCAGCTCATAGCTGGGTTTGTACGTCGAAATCATTCCTTCACAGGCAGCAATCACACTCGTTGAAAGCTTAGAAACTTTCATCAGATTCGGTGCTTCATCAACAATCAGCAGCTTGCGCGTGTAAATCGTTTCCTCGCCGGAACTCCACTCACGCAGAGCAGACAGATTCTCGATATAATATTGATCGTATCGAGCGTGCATAAAGACGAGGAACGGTGTCTGATTGGCCTTATCAGCGGCATGCAGCAATCTGCATTCTGCCGCCTGAGGGAAATCTTTTCCGGGACATTCTGCACGCGTCTGCACATCGCTGCGCTGACAGCCGCCATGGGCAATATTAAAATCGTTCGGGCTCTCGAGCACGCGAACGAGATCGCGGTTAGGAGCGTTCTCCTGTATCAAGTCGCGCAGCTCGTACGCCTCGGCGGTTTTCTCAACGACAAGGATAACGCCGCCGAGCGACTTGGCGTAATCACTCATGCGAACGAACTCGCGCGTCAGCACCTTGACAAGCGCACGCACCAGCGTAGACTTGCCCATCCCCGGCAAGAGCGGAATGGTCGTGACCGGCTTCTCCGCCTCGCCCAGCATCAAGCGGACAGTATATCTGAGCAGCTCGCGCTGCCCAGATATATATGTTATCGCACGTGTAGAAAAGTACTCGTCAAGCTCGTCCATCACTTGTCCCGTCAAGTCGGCACGACAGTGCGGAGAATGCGCGCTCCACTCCAATGCCCGAAACTCTTCGTTTCCACCGAAACTCGAATCAGTAAATTTTTTAACGTCCTTCATGCCTCATTCTCCTCCGATTCATCAATTTCTGCAACAGAATCAGCTTCGGCTTTGCAGTCGTCCGATTCGAGTGAAAACAGGCTCCCAAGGTCATTCCCGATGCTGATTTCATGCTGTTTGAACAGCGAAAGCAGGTCATTGAGAGCGACACCCATACAGGGCAGCGGCTTGTCAGCAGGCGACAGCTTGTACTTCCACGTCGTGTCGCGTCCGCCGGTGCGGAACGGAATGCCGCCCTCTGTCAAAGCTGCCTGCAACGCTGCTTCGGCAGAGATATCGAGTTCCACGTCCCTCTCTTGCAGCCAGTCCTGATATGCGGTGAGCAAGCTCCTGCGACCACAGATCAGCAAGGGCGTTGTCTGGTTCTTGAGCGTACGCAGCCATGCCACCGACTGCGAATCCCATGTTTCCCCTTCCTTACGGATACCTGCAATGTGGTCATGCAGATACTTCTTGAAGAACAGGAGGAAGGTGTACACGCTTTCCGGATTGAGCTTTGCAGTGGTGTCTTCCGGCGGTTTGGGAGACGTTTCGGGGAGAATCGCGCCCCAAACTGTGCGAAAGAACGCCGATGCCTCATCATAAATGCAGTAGTTTTGCTGAGTACCCCAAATCAAAAGCGTTTCTAGTACGGCAAGCAATTTTGCCTTTACATGTACCATTGTATCAGCAGAGGTACATGTAAACCTGCCATCATGTTTAGATGGGATAAACCGCGCTGCACGCCGCTCAATCTCTGCGGCAAAGTCTTTCGGATTTTTACGACAGAGCACAACAAACTTCCGCAGGGTATTCTGGATATTGCTGTGCTGTGTGAAAAGTCTTTGCAGCATTTCCTCGTCGTAGTTTAACAACTCGTTGCCGTCCAACGTAAAAATTGTACGTTCGCTGCCGGCCAGCTTGCGACCCAATACCACAGGAACAGAGAACGGGTAGCTCTTACTTACTGTGTTGACCACAGCCTGCGGGATACTGTTCTCCAGCGCGACCAAACGGTTGACAACCGGTGCTGGGAGCGTCATACTTTTCTTACCGGCAGTGACCTTCAGCTTTGCATAATCTGCAAGGTCATCACTCGGCCGAGCTGCACAAAGCTCACGGTGCGGCTGCCAGCTGTGAGGTACAGTAGCCGTCCAGTGCTTGCCTTTCCATTTCTCCGGACCGCCGCAGGTACGCAGGAGTTCCTGCAGAACCGGAGACTGGGAGACGGTCTGAATCCCGGTAAGTACGACGGCAATGCTGCCGCCAAACAGCGGGTACAGAATAGAGAGCAGCGGTGCGGTAATGCACAGGACGAACAGCATCAGCAGCGTGGCGTTTTTCTGGCACAGCTCCGGCAGCTGGAACAGCGCCTGGAACGCATCCGAGCCGCTTGCGTTCCGGTAACCCGGCAACCGCGCCGTGTCGGGGTCAAGCGAAACATCGATGGACTCGATGTATACGTGCTTGCTGGGCTTGCTGAACTTGTTGAATTCCTGTTCAGAAATCCGGCTCCACTGATTGCCACAGAGAACTGCATAACCAATGGGATTCCTGCAATGGGTCACCATGCAAAGATCCACATCATCTGTGCTGCCACTAATATCGCAACCCAGCTTGTCAGCTATAACTGCAAGCTTTGCGAAACTTCTTTCGCGAAAATCCATAATATCCATAATAATTACCTCCTGAAAAGTGATTTGGGCGCCCGCTTTCTTTTAAGCTCGTAAACACTTTAACATATTCGCATTCGCTGTGTAAAAACAGATGATTACAAAAAAAATCTAAAATTGTATTGGAGAAAATGTATGGAAGTATCAGAAATTAAATTCCATGAAATGGTTGATAAGGCGTGGATGGTAATTAACCAGCCTAAGTCTAAGAATGCAAAAAAATCTCCGTTTATAAACCAAATTAATAGGATTTTCAAACAAATACAACGTATTCGATGGTTTAAAAAGGAGTTAACCCACGACGCTACTCTGTTGGAATGTCTTAAACTTATGATAATTTTAGTCCATGCATATACCCAAATAGCCGATGATCAATATGAAAAAAGCCTTATTATGGCTACATTTGAGTATACAAAATCTTGCGTTTCAACCAATATATTTTCAGAAAAAACTTCATTATATCTGTCTTCAGCTCTAGAATGGTTTCATTATGAGCAAATGTGCTATAAATGTATAAAAACAGGCTGTCTTGCTTTCCGCTCTAATTATTCACTGTTATCGGACTACGATATTCAAGATGACAACGAAAACGAAAGCCCTGACGAGAAGCGAAAAAGAAAAATCTACCAAAAATTAATTGATAATAGCTGCTACGAAATAGAAGAATTAGTCAAATTATTCTCGAACCGATATCGTTGCGAGATAGACTTACTAAATATATCTCAAGAAATCATTAAAAAAAATATACATCGTCTGATTCAAACAATGATACAGTATCCTAACTACTTTGCCATATTGCATTTTTATTTTTTTCTTACCATAGATCAAAAATCCAGATGTTTACTATGTGATTACGATAAAAACGATTTTGAATTACCCGATGGTATTGAGAAGCTTTTTTTCCCAACTCTTCGCCTAAAAAAATATATGCGCACACGATATGCTAGTGCAGAGTGTATTCAGTTATTTAATGACATAGCAAACATCTTTGCACATAATCCAAATTCCATTTGGAACACAGTCTCAGGCTTTGCAATATTTAACGAGGAACGAACCAGACAGTTATTAGAAATCTATGTCACTCTTTGCGATGAAGATAATGATGCCTCATACTTTGAACCGCAAGGCGATGAAGAATATTATGACTATATCCAATCTACAGAATCAGATGAAAATAATGATTACGAAGGTGTAAGCAAAGATTTTGATGAGTATTCAGAATGGCTTAGCTATAGAAAAAAACAGACTGCAGATTTCGATTCTGAAAAAATCGCGTTTTTACTGCTATATTATTTAAACATATTGAGATATGAACCGTTGACGCGTGAACAACGAAAGCAGTTAACTAAAAATTTAAAAAAACTTCCTGGATATCATATGGTCTTGTGGTTGCTTCGCATTCTGAATAATCGAACGATACTAGCCATAAAATGTGATGCCGAACCAAGTACACAGACTAAATCCGCCATAGAACAACTGTATACTGCGATAACATCTATAGCAAAGGATACTGTTGGACCCGACGTTTCATTGCGAAAAAAATATGAATATATTTGGAAAAAATTTGATATCAAGCAAGATATACTCTCTGGCATTGGATATTGTATGGAGATTGGTAATCACACCGATTACAGGATTGCATATAATGCAAGATATTATGGCATCTATAAAGATATAATGCAGTTCATTAAGAATATCGAAAATCGAAGGGAAAAGCTTTACCCGCAATGGTTCAAAGATTATCAAGATAACCACTCCATTCTTTCACCCAGTGAACAAATCTATGTACTTAATAAGCGCGAAAAAATCGTGCGTCACGCATGGAAAATCGAAGATTATATAAAATTCACACAGATATATACAGACAAATCTACATTTACTCATTGGATACAGACACAGATACAAGAAGATAGCAATATTTCCACTGCCTCCAAAAATACAAATAAACCTAAAGCCAAGAAACCTGACGCAGAGTCCGATCTTTATAATAACGTAGTCGAAACTGAAGCTCTGCGCAACCACATCTCTGCCGCTGCCTTCTACCAGATGATCAGCAACCTAATCTACTTCATGCGTGAGGAGATGCTGTCGTTGCTCTAAAGCCTTGCAGTGCACGAATATCTATCAAGGGGGGGATATCTGTTCCTTATACTCAATAGCAAGTCCCCCTTCAGTGGAATGAATCATCAAGTTGATCTACGGCTATACTAATTGCACAAATCACATTTGATTATATAATTTGTGCATTACATAGCATAAACTTGAAATTTAAAATCATTTATGCTATGCTTTTATCAGGAGGGTTGCCGTATGATTGCTTCACACAAGCTCAGAAAACGAGATATCTATCTAAACAAGCTCATCGCCTTTCAGGACACAGAGCCGATCAAGGTCGTGACCGGCATCCGCCGCTGCGGAAAATCCAGTCTGCTCAAGCTGATGGCTGCTCATTTGCGCGAGAACGGTGTCAATGATGAACAGATCATCGAGACGAACTTCGAATCCTACGAGTTCATCAAAATGACCTCAGATGACCTGTATCAGTATGTGAAAGAGCGTTCGCTGCCGGGCAAGCGGATGTATCTGTTTTTCGATGAATTGCAGCGTATGGCAGGCTGGGAAAACACGATCAATGCGTTTCGCGTGGATTTGGATTGCGACATCTATATCACCGGCTCCAACGCCTACTTGCTTTCGTCGGAATACTCCACCTATCTGTCCGGCCGCTGTGTGGAAATCAAAATGCTGCCGCTGTCGTTTGCAGAGTTTATCGATTTCCATGGTTTCACTATTCAAGAGGTCAAAAACGCGCTCGGCGGTACAAAAAAGCAGGCAGTTGATGCCGACGGTACCCATTACGAGCTGCGTGAGATTTTTGACGCCTATATGCGGTACGGCGGCATGCCGGGTATTGCAGATGTCGGGTTGGAACAGGACAAGGCCCTTACCCTGCTGGACGGCATTTATTCGACCGTCATTGTGCGCGATATTCTAGAGCGCGAAAAGCGCAGAGGCCAGCGACAGATCACGGACGCAATTCTGCTCAAAAAAATCATTCTGTTTTTAGCAGATAATATCGGCAGTTCGGTTTCCGTATCCTCCATCGGCAATACGCTGGTCAACGAAGGCCTGCTCGACGATGGCAATCGCAAGACAAAGCCCAGTACGCATACCGTTCAGGCCTATGTGAATGCGCTGCTTGAAGCATACTTTTTCTACGATATCAAGCGTTTTGACATCAAGGGAAAGGAATTTCTGCGCACATTGGGCAAGTATTACATCGTAGATATCGGTCTGCGCAATTATCTGCTCGGTTTCCGCAACCGTGACAGCGGCCACGCGATTGAGAACGTCGTTTACTTCGAGCTGCTGTGCCGCGGCTATGATGTTGCCATCGGCAAGGTCGGCACTGCCGAGGTGGATTTCATTGCAACCAAGGCCGATGAGAAGCTGTATGTGCAGGTAACGGAATCCATGGAGAGCGAAACCGTGCGTGCGCGCGAGCTTGCTCCGCTGCAAAAAATCGCAGACAACTACGAAAAAATCGTGCTTTCACTCAATCCAGGCCTGGATTCGTCCTACGAAGGAATCAAGTCGCTGAATCTGATCGATTGGCTGCTGGAAAGTAAATAATAAAAGATAACCGCCAGGTTCCTCAAGTCGGAGAAACCTGGCGGTTACTTTTGAATATCAAATTTATCCGATGTGGCGCTGTGATGATGTGTCGCCGGAAACGGTCTTTACCGCCTTGCTCATCTCCTGCATCAGAGAAGCATGGCTGAGGTCAGATGGATCATCTGCGTAGCGGATCCAGTAGTGGTCATGAGCGACAATGCCGTGTGTCTTGCGGCAGATTAGCTTGGGCTGGTAGAGCGTCAGTCCGGCGATGGCGAGCAGCTCTTTGGCATTCTGCCGTGTTGACGGGAAACACCGATCAGCGAAGAATTTATCCAGCCGCGCGGCTGTCGGCACGGCCTTGCCATCCATGCCGAACAGCAAAACAGGCAGATGGGAATGATCGAGCACGGTAAACTGCGGCTGCTTCATTGCATCATAGCAGACCTGCACAACGGGAGTTTCTTTCCAATAGATTGTGAAATCAACAGGTTTCATGCAAAATACTCCTTTAACTGCTGCAATCTTATCTGCAAAATCGTACTGCAATAGTCGTGCATCTGTGCAGACAGCGGCAGACCATCGAATACAGTATCCGGAATGCTGTCCGGCAGGACAATCCCGCTCGGAAGCTGTTTTATCAGATGCAGCTGTTTGGAAAAGCTCGTAGAGAATGGTTTGGCTTTGCAGGAATACAGATATTGTTCAACCGGACGATGCTCCGCCTGCATGAAACCAAGTGCATAACCGTTGTCAAACAACGGTGGAAAACGGTATGAACCATCTGTTTCGTCCTTGAGAACGCCAAAATTATTCAGATGACGATCCTCATTGCAGATCAGGAAATCAAACAGCAGCATGGTGTTCAGATAGTCTCGTGCATCCAGCCCGGTCAGCGTACGAAACAGGTCAATGACAAGCGCATAGTTTTCTTTTGCGGAAACAGCCCATTGAATGGGCGCATCCGAACTTTCCACCATGGTCTCAAACGAAATATAACTCTCGTTCTTGTGACAGAAGTTGTGCGAAATCGTACCAAGCAGGAGTTTTTCATCGTCTACACGAATGCGGCATAGCTGATATTGCACGACAAGAATATGCAGCAGTTCACCAACACGCGAAGCAATGACTTCTGCAATGGCATCCTGATATTCACGCCCATGATCGACGCGATTCGCTTTGACATAGCAATCGGTTTCCGGCTGATACCATTTCATTGCGTCGCCCTTGCTCATAGCTGAAAGCAGTGACGGAATACTCGTCGCAGTTTCAATAAAACCATACAACGCACTCACCTGCCTTTACTACATTATATAGATTTCTTCCATTGGGACGCAAAAGATCATTGCAAGAATATAGAGAAACAAACAACTCCCGGCCGTGAAGATTGGTCAGGAGTGAAGAGTGCTAAGAGCTGGAATTATGGAGTTTTTCGAAGAAAACTTATAATTCAATCTATAACTAAAAACCGGAGCGAAGGCGATATCTGCACTGTGTAAACACGAAATACATAATCTGCGTTATGCCTTTACGCGCTACAGCACTTCGTACAGCTTGATAATACGTCCGAGCATCAGCGCAGACAGCACGGTTCCTACACCGATGCCGTAAAACGGGCTGTGGTTGATGATACACAGCAGGGCGCTGATCGCAACCATAGAAAGGTCAAACGAGTTCTTGACCGCGGAAAACCGCAGATGAAATACTTCGGAAATGGTGTTCACAATACCGTCTGTCGGCGTGAGCACCATTTTGCTCTTCACGCACAGAAATACGCCGGCCGCGGTGACAAACATGGTCAGCGTAAAGCAAAGCAGCCGCGTGGGCAGCGCGAACGGCAGCACAGGAATGAGCCAATCGTACACATCGGTCAGCACGCCGAATGCGAACGAAAGCGGGATTTCGAGCAGATAAGTAAGTGTAATTCTGCGCGACAGAATGCACTGCATCACTACAAAAATCAGATAACAGATGATGGACGCGGTGCCGAGTGAAATGCGATAAATCTCCGAAATGGCATACATAACCGAGCTGAATGCCGCCACACCGACGTTGTAGCGCACGTTCAGCACAACGGCCGCCGCGATCAGATTAAGACCGACAATGTACCAAACGGCACGCTTACCGGTGCTTGCAGTTGTTTCCATGTGCATTCTCCTTTAGCTGTTTTTCAGATTGTCCAACGTCTGAGTAATGAGTTTGAGCAGTGTATCCCGCTCCTCCGCGCTGATATGGTCAAGCAGCACATCGCCGAAGTCGGTGCAGTTGCGGTGCATGGTTTCGTGCAGCTCCTCACCCTGAGCGGTAAGCGTCACGGTTTTGTATCGTGCGTCATGCGAAGACACATGGGTGATGAGCAGGCCCTTGTTCACCATGCGCTCGACAATGGCACGCGCCGCCTGATGCGTAATCCCGAGGTGGGTTTTCAGGTCAGCGGCGGCGCTTTCCGGGTGCGCGTGGAAGAACAGAAGCGCGTCTGCCTGATCGGCGGTCAGACCAAGTTTTTTCAGATCGCGATTGCGCCGCTGTGTGATGGTATTTGATAGTTGCTGTATCTTTCGAGATAGAATATAGGTAGACTGCATGAATATCACCAGATTTTTATATAATATACAATACGTTGTATATTATCAGAAGAGTGCCGTTCTGTCAAGACGAATTCTTCCCCCGCCGAACAATTCCGGTTGTCAAATCTGCTGAAGCTGTGTTATGCTGTTGCTATCAGCAAGGCACTGCGGCAGGAGGCGTTGAACAATGGATCAGGGGCATATCATATTCCGTGTACTGCATCACGAGAATATTTCGATCACAATGGATGCAGGCGTATCGCTGTTTTTCGGTCTGCACGGACAGTACACGATTTCCACTGCGCAGGAAAGCTACACCATCGGTGCTTCCGAGGTATACGCCGTATCTCCGTTCACGCTGTACCGCGCTGTCAGCGGAGAGGATGCAGGCGTACTGCAGATTACGCTTTCGCCTGAAATTCTGCAAAAGGCTGACTGGCCGCAGCGGCAGATGATCGACTGCTATCTGTCCCGCAGTACACTGACGGATTCGGTCGCGCAGGACATTCGCAGACGGTGTGCGACACTGTTCCGGCTGTATTTTCAGCAGACTGATCAGGTGGAACTGCAGCGGCAGGCGGTATCGCTAGCCTCTCTGCTGTGGAGCCGCTTTTCCACAACCGACTCGGTTCAGCCGGAAGATAGCATCAACACGCTGAAACTGCTGGAATCCGCACTGAAAATGATCCATACGCAGTGGAACCAGTCGATTTCCCTGTCCGAGACAGCGGCACAGCTGTATGTATCGGACAGCTATATCTCGCGTGTGTTCAAAAAATATGTGGGAACCACATTTACCAAGTATCTGGTCGATCTGCGGCTGTCCCATGCGGTCAATGATCTGAAAGGCACGGACTCAGTAACCGAGATTGCCTACCGCAACGGCTTCAAGAGCGACAACTCGTTCATCGACTTTTTCAAGAAAGCCTACGGCTGCACACCGGGCAAGTACCGCCAGCAGCTGAAACAGCCTGCAAATACGATAGAGCCTCCCAAAGCGGATATTTCGGACTGGCTGCAGGAGCTTCTGCAGTATGCAGACGGCGCAAGCCTGCGTTCGGACAGCCCGCCGACCGTCATCCGAAAAACGATTCGGCTGCCTGAGGCACAGGACGGAGAACCGATTCGGCAAAGCTGGCGGCAGCTGGTGAACATCGGCTACGCGCATGACGGTCTGATCGGCTCGGTGCAGGAGCAGCTGCGCCGTGCGCAGAAGGAGATTGGCTTTACCTATCTTCGGTTTCACGGCATTTTCGATGATGATATGCATATTTATCAGGAAAACGAGGATGGTTCGCCGTGGTTTAACTTTGCCTATGCGGATCTGCTGTTTGACTTTATTCAGGAGATTGGGCTGATTCCGTATGTGGAACTCGGTTATATGCCGTCCAAGCTGGCAAAAACGCAGTATACCATGTTCGACAATCCGGCAATCTGTATCAGCATGTATAATGATTCGGAAAAGTGGCAGGCGTTGGTGCAGGCGTGCTTGTCGCACTGGATTGACAAATACGGTTTGGCGAATGTGCGCAAATGGCGATTCACCGTGTTTTCGATGAATTACAGCAGACTGCAGTATACATCGCCGGTCATGTCACACGAGGACTATTGCAAGATGTTTGAAGCAGCCTATCAAACGATCAAAATGATCGATCCCGAACTAAAGCTGGGAGGTGCCGGTTGTTTTCCGGGTATTTCGCTTGCACCGGATGGTCTGCGCCGATTTCTTCTCGATGTAAAGGAGCACGGCTGTCCGCCGGATTTCATCACGGTGCAATGCTACCCGCACGAAGACTTTGCACAAGATAGTGATTTCTTCTATTTTACCTCTAAACAGACCTCGATGCCGTCGGTGCTGAGTAAGGACAGTAGTTTTACCCTGCACTTTCTGCAGCGGCTGGACCGTATTCGGCAGGAAATTGGCTTTGCAGACTGCCCGATTGTGGTTGAGGAGTGGAACTCTACCTTATGGCAGCGTGATATTTCGGGGGACACCTGCTATAAGGCGGCATGGCTGATCAAAAATGCTCTGCAGAATTACGATCAGGCGCAATATCTCGGCTACTGGCTGCTGACCGACTTTCTTGACGAATGGCTGGTGCCGGGCGGCGTATTTCATGGCGGATACGGTCTGTTTACCATCAACGGCATACCCAAGGCGGGATATCAGGCACTGCGGATGCTGAATCGAATCGGTGAACGCAAAATTGCTTCCGGTGAGGGCTGGTTTGTCTCCCAATCAGAAAATACAATTCAGGTCTATCTGTATCATTACTGCCATTATGATGCGCTGTATCGCTACCGCTACCAGAAGCTGACCGATCCGCACGATGCCTACAAGGTGTTCGAGAGCGACGGACGGCTTAAAATCGAATTGGAGCTGTGTGGTTTGGATCCAGGCATATATCGGCAGGAAATCTGGACGATCAACCGTTCGGCCGGGTCGACCTTCGACCGTTGGATCGAGATGGGAGCTCCCGGAGTTATGACACCGGAGGATTTGAAGTACCTGAACGACATGGCGCAGCCGCTCTGTAAAATCCGGGATACGGATACCGTGGGTACGTTGCGCCTGCAGGCGGAGCTGGAGCCTCATGAGGTTCGTCTGATCGTGTTAAAAAAGAGAGATGGATAAAACTATCATTTGTGAAAATCCATGATTTTTGCAAAGCTATACCAAAAAACTGAACTATACCGCATAAAAATCCCCAGTCATACAAAGAAACCGCCGGAATATCGGGAGCGATATTCCGGCTTTTCTGTATTTCTTCTCTGTATTTGCGAGTAAACTGTAAGCATGAAAATGAGCAGACCTGCAGGAAAACGCTCACACAAGAAAGAAAAGGGGAGAAAAACATGGCATCAGCAAAACAGACTGTGCAGAGCAATGCAAGCACAAATGTAAAAACCAGCATCTTTGAAAAGATCTCCTACGGTATGGGCGATGTTGCATGCAACGTAGTATTCGCACTCACCAGCGGTCTGATCACGTACTTCTACACCAACGTCATGAGCGTATCGGCGGCTATGGTCGGTATGATAATGCTCATTTCGCGTATTTTTGACGGTATTTCCGATGTGGCGATCGGCCTCATCATGGACAAGGTGCATTCCAAGCACGGACGAGGCCGAGCGTGGGTGCTCTGGATGGCACTTCCGTACGGCATTTCCGCCGTAGCGCTGTTCTGTCTGCCCGCAAATGCAACAGCGGCTGTGCAGGCCATCTACATTTTCATCACCTATAACCTGTGTACAACGGTTGTCTACACTGCACTGAATCTGCCCTACGGCGCAATGGCTCCGCTGATGACCAGTAACGAGCAGGATCTTGCCCGCATCAACCTGTTCCGCATGGCGATGTCGCCGATTGGCAACATGATCGTTTCTGCGGCCTCCCTGCCCATCATCAACCGCATGGGCGGCGATCAGGCGGCGTGGATCAAGGTAACGCTCATCTACTCGGTAGTCGCTATCGGCCTGCTTCTCTGGTGCTTCTTCGGCACCAAGGAACGCGTCAACACCCAGGCAGCACAGGAAGCAGAAAAGCTGCCGGCAAGCGTTCGTTTTGGCGCACTCATTCACAACAAGTACTTCCTTATGATCCTGTTCGCATCCCTGTTCCTTGCGGTTTACCAGACCGTCAACGGCACGGTTGCAACCTACTACGCACAGTATATTCTCGGCAACAACGAGTATTATAGCGTGCTCAATCTGGCGGAAAACATCCCGCAGGTAGTCGTTATCATGATTCTCGCGCCGTTCATCAAGAAGTTCGGCAAGCGCAATCTGGTTCTCGCCGGTGCAATTCTGACCATGGTCGCTCAGCTGACGCTGCTGGCAGTCCCGGCAAATCCGGCGTTTGTTGCCGCTGTTGCTGCAATCCGCGGCATCGGCAAGGCTCCGCTGTTCGGCTGTGTATTTACCATGATGGCTGACGTTGTCAACTACGGCCACTGGAAGACCGGCGTTCGCGTACAGGCTCTCATTTTCAGCGCTGCAACGGTCGGCCAGAAATTCGGCGGCGGCATCACCGGTGCAATTATCGGTCAGCTGATGGACAAGTCCGGCTTTACCGGTCTGGCGCAGGAAATCCCGTCCGCAGTAGCAATGGTCGAGAATCTGTACATCTGGGGCACGGTATTCGCCTGGGCGATTATTATCGGGCTGATGCTGGCGTACAAGCTGGAGAAAAACTATGACGGCATGATTCGTGACATGGAGAACAAGGGTATGCTCAAGCAGGCAGACTGACAAGGAGAATCGCAATGTATCAGAACTATCAATATGAAGTAGATCCCAAGGACCCGCTCAAGCCGCTCTATCAGGGTACATTTGAAGAAAAAGTAACGGTTGGCGGAAAAGAACGCCGCTATCTGGTATATATTCCGGAGGGCGCACGTCCTTCGACGGCAGGCGTGTTCATCCTGCCGGAGAATGGCAAAACTGCCGATGATCTCTGGCGGGACAGCTGGTGGCGCATGATTGCGGACACCGAGGAAACCAAGGAAAAGCTGATCGTATTCTTCCTCGAGCCGGAAAACGGCAAATGGCAGCTTGACGAGCCTTACGGCAAGCCGGACGGCGATGTGGCATATATCGACGCGGTCTATCTCGCGGGCACACAGCGGCTGAAGTTCTGCGTGCACGAGTCCAAGTTTTACCTGACCGGCTGCCGCGAGGGCGGCGTGATGGCCAACATGGCGGCGATGTACAATCCCGCCGTGTGGGCAGGCGTGGTCAGTGTGGGTGGCTCGGAGGTGCCGGAGGACTACCGCAAGGCGGCGGCAGCGGATTTCTGCACCAATCTGGACGGCTTTATCGACGAAACACATCGTCTGAACCTCAAAAAAAGCGATATCCCGATGCCTGCATGGGTGATTAACGATCCAGAAAGCCCGGTCGGCACAGACAACGGCACCGCGGGCTACTGGAAGCGTTCCTGCGGCATCACCGAAGATGGCAAACAGACTTCGCCGGATACGGTAACATATATTCGTTCGGCTGAGCCTCCCTATGCGCCCAATCAGGAGAAGGAAGCATTCCGCGTCTGCATGAGCACGATTCCCGGCGGTTCAGCCGATTACGCCAATCTGTTGCTGCGCCGTATTTGGAAGGATTTCCTCTATCGGCAGCGCCGCTGGATGAGCGGCCCGGGCGGCGACCTGCGCGTCACAAAGGACCCGGTGGCCGACCTCGGTATGGAATACCATTACGAGGGGATCGGCGGCTGGATGCGCGAATGGTATGTTTACGTACCGGAGCAGGTCAAGGCGCAGCCGGAAAAGCCGGTTCCGTTGGTATTCGCGATGCACGGCTATACCTGCGCAGGCGAAATCTACGCGGGCAATTCCGAGTGGTACAAGGTTGCGGATAAGCATGGCTTTATTGTGGTGCATCCTTCGGCAACGCCGGGACAGATGCTGATGAGCAATCAGGCGTGCGACCCGGATAATGTGCCGCTGCCGGCATGGAACTTCATGCACAATGCGCCGGACGGACCGGATGAACTGGAGTTCTTCCGCGCGATGCTGGAAAAAACCTGCGCGGCGCATGCGATTGACCGCAGCCGCGTTTATGCAACCGGCCATTCGCATGGCTCGGTCATGACGCAGGTTCTGGCGATGGCGATGAGCGAGGTATTCGCGGCGGTCGCGCCCTGTTCGGGTATTGTTTTTCAAATGCCGGATATGAATATCCGTGCCCTGCCTGAGATCGTAAGCCGTAAAGATGTTCCGGTACCGATCTGGATGTTCGGCGGCGAACAGGAGGCTTGGCTGCTGCCGAACAAACCAACGGCGGACAACGAGACCGGCGACAGCCTGCGCATCTGGCGTGGCATCAACCATATAATGCCCGAGATGCCGGACGATTTCTCGACCGGCTGGACGGTGCACGGCCGCTGGCACGATCTGACCTACCGCCGCGGCGACGGCGCGCCGATGGTGAATTTCACTTGGGTGGACTATATGCCGCATGCGACCATGACTGAGATGAGTTTCCGTATCTGGGAGGAGTTCTTCAGCAAATTCTCTCGTGTAGACGGCGAGATCAAGTATAACCCAGGAGTATAGATGAGCAAAACTTGTTTTGCGCTGCCGACATATAAGCACAATGCAGCCGGGCCTCTCAATCACGAGAGACCCAGCTGTATTTTTCCTGAGATTCAAGATAAAGTGCCATTTGAGTATAATATCCAATCTTGCGTTCGAGCGTTTTCACAACAGAAAGGTACAGCAAAATGGTGTTTGGCAAATGGTATATGCTCATCTATCAGATCAAGGGAGAACAGGTCTTTGTTGAATATGTGATTGACAGACGACAGGATTATCGATGGCTGATTCAGTAAAATCCCCATACATCATCTGACGAGCGCAGGCAGAAATGTCTGCGCTCGTTTTATAGAATTCACTCGCATTTAGATATGTTGAGATGCAGAAGAAACCTTGGAGCATCTTCGGTAAAAGGTATTAGGCTTGAGCCCTGTCTGCCGCATGGCTTCCGCAGCGGTGATTTCTCCTGCCCGCCAGCGAGCAACCACCCGCTCGAAGTTATCCGGCAGAGGCATCGGCTTACGGCCGGTGTACTTGCCCTGTTCCTTGGCGATGGCGATACCTTCGCGCTGGCGCTGGAGAATATACTCGCGTTCGAGCTCCGCGACTGCTGCAAATACGGTGAGCATAAATTTTCCTGTTGGCGTGGTTGTGTCGATAGCCTCTTTGCGGCTGACGAATTCCACCTGTTTCTCGGTCAGCCGTTCCACGAGGTCAAGCAGGTCGCGCGTGTTTCTCGCAAAGCGGCTGATCGACTCTACGATTACCGTATCGCCGCGGCGGACGTACTCCATCATATGGGTGAGTTCTGGTCGATCGGCATTCTTGCCGCTGGCCTTGTCGATGAAAACTTCGTCAACGCCGAGCTCGCGCAGCAGAACTTCCTGTCGAGCTGTGTTCTGCTCCTCAGTGCTGACGCGGATATATCCAATCTTCATGGTGTATCTCTCCTTTAAGTATGGTATAATGAAAATAATAAGGACGGTGACGCTAATGGATAAGACAATCGAACAGGTAAAACAGTTAGCGCACCGTTATGGAGTGCCGAAACTGGTATTATTCGGTTCGCGTGCCCGCGGCGATTATCGCGCCCGTAGCGACTACGATTTTGCGGTATGGGGCTGCACGCCGCAGCAGCGTGCGCAATTCAGCGATGCTGTCGAAAATGATCTGGACTCGCTGTATTCGGTTGATCTGGTGTTTGTCAGCGAACATACCGATGCCGCATTGCTTCAAAATATAGAGAAGGACGGGATTTGCTTGCTGGACCGTTACAATACGAAATTCGAAAATCTCACCAACGCTGTTGAACGCTTGCATGAAGGCGTGCAGGCGTATCAAGAGAACCCGGCTAAAATCATTCGCGACGGTGTAATCCAGCGCTTTGAGTTCACCTGCGAGCTGGCGTGGAAAACCACACGCGAATTTTTGCTCGATCAAGGTTTTACTGAATTGAACAGCCCGAAATCAACGATGCGCAAGGCGTTCTCGTACGGTCTAATTGACGATGAACAGGCGTGGATTGCACTGCTGAATGCCCGCAACCAGACCTCGCACATTTATGATGATGCAACCGCACAGGAAATTTACTCGCAGATTGAGGGCGAGTTTGTATCGCTGTTTGATAAGCTTATCGAGCAGTTGAAATGCGGTTAATTTGAGAATTGCTTACTATGCTGAATATACAACAGACTAAGATTACCGAAATTCTTAATAACATTGCTATGTCCTGCCGCATGGAAGGACTGGAGATGACCGATGAAATACGGGCAATGTGCCTTGCTATCTATAACGGCAGCACAACTTTACAGGATTGCCTGCATAAGATCAATGCGAAATACCTTTGAAACTCATTTATGTCAATAGGATCGCCGCACATTCTGACATATTGCAAAAGTCCGAAAGCGACCCTATTGACATAGTTTTTCGTTGTTTCAGATGGGTATAGCCTAATGACACGCTCAAAAAATACCGACTCTTGATGAGTCGGTATTTTTGTGTTTAATCATCGTCGATGATGTCGGCCAGCAGACCGATAATAGTCAGCGCACCGAGAATGACTTTTCCTGCGTTCATCTTTTCACCTCGTTTCAGTTGTCAGAAAAGTTTTCGACAGCTTCAATGATTAAATCAACAACAGCGCCAACGGCTTGGAAGATTGGACCGAGCGGAATCATAAGCAACATCTCCTTTCCTTAATATGCGTACAGCAGTTCGCCGGTCATCTCGTGGAGCAAGGTCGGGTCGTACAACATTTCCTCGATTTCCTCCTCGGAACAGCCATAGTCCAAGAGTGCCTGCACCTCATCAGCAGAGACACCGAAGGCTTTTGCAACGCTGAATAAGTCATCGTAGTTCACGTGTGCATCTACGCAGAAGTCGCGGTAATATGGAGAATAACGCCGCCACCAATGCTCATAGCTGGTTCTCGGTGCAAATGCTCCGGTAGTGATACGGCCTGCTCGGTCAATCTTCAATATCTCGCCATCCTTTGGCTCCAGAATATCAGTGGGCGCTTTTAGCCGCAGCTTTTTGATTGCTTTGCAAAGGATTTCCTGCGTCGAGGCATAAATCAGAAATCCATCATAGAACATCACGCACAACGGGTTATCTCCAACAACGAACCAGATGGAGTTATCTTTATCAAGCACCGTAAAGACAAATGAACCCTCGACCTTTTCAGCCATAGCTTTCAGGCTGTCGAAGTCGAGGGTCTTGTTTTTCTCTAAAAGCTGCACCGCAACGTAGCTATCTGTTTCGACGCTCGTCAGCGGAAGGGTTTCCTCCATCCGGAGTTCTTTGTCATTCCACAGCACTCCGTTGTGTGCGAGAGCAAAGCTGTTTCCGTCAACGTGACCAAGGAACGGGTGGTTATTCTGGTTAAACTGCGCGTTGCCCTGTGTAGTCATACGGGTATGACCCATGACCACGTTCACACCGTTCGGAATGTGGATCTTCATTTTCCGAGCGGGAAGGGGACGCTTGTAGATCCGAAGGCGGTCGTTAAAGTTATAGGCGATGCCGGTCGCATCCGTGCCGCGAACTTGACACTCTCTTGCGAGAGTGTTCAGGATTTTGTTCTTCGTATGGGTGCTGAGGCACTCCTTAAAATCAATTAAGCCGAAAAGACTGCACATATTACTCCTCCTCCGAAGTGTTTACGGGTTCGTTGACATACAAGCGACGCTCTTTCAAATACTGGATAAGCTCCGGTTCGGTGATGTCATCAAGGAAATCGAACCAGCTCATGTCCTGCACCTGACTGTCGGACATAGAAACAGCCACCTCGACAAGATGATTGACCATCTGCAGGGTGGCTTTGAGGGTATTCAGTTTCAAAGTGCCGCGGAACATACGGATTTCAACCGTGTCCGAGTTCGTAAGATTTACCGCCGTATAGCGCCCGGCGCAGGAATTCTTTGCGTGGTTCATCTGCTCGGACGGCGTAAGGCGGATGCCGTACCGCGCCGCCCAGCGGTTCATCTGTGACTGGGTGCGGCGGCTGAACCGTAGCAGCTCCGCCCAAAACTTTTCCACGAAGTAAAGCAAGCGCGCAATCGCGGCCTCCTGCTGTTCGTAAGTACAGCCGAACGCCAAGCGGGAGATGTGAACATGAAGTCCGCAAGTGCCTGCCGCATGACTGAGATAACCCATGCTTTGCGCGTTGCGGAGGACTTCCGCCCACGGCATTTCGTTCAGGTGGTATTCGAGCGTCATCGGGTGTGTAACGAGCTCCAAGCCTTCATCCAGACTGCCGTCCGTCTTGATGTAGAGATTTTCAGCGTTAGCATTGGCGATGTTTAACAGCTTCTCCGCGTTGCTGTTCACTGTACCGCCGTCGTCGATTTCAAGTTCGACACCGAAATGCCGAAGGCCTTTGCCATGAAAAACAAGGTCTGGCGTGTAGCTGTATTCGTGAATGACATCGTTATGCTCGTCCCAGCAGGATGCGCAGTAGGCGTTGTCGTCATTATCCCAATACGCGCGGTCACGATGAATAATACGGTTGCAGTCCTCACAGCGGACGTAATACTCATCAAAGCAGTGATCGCAGAGTGTGTGGGTATCGTCCTCGACGGCGTTTTCCTCGTAGACCCGCTCGGCGCAGTGGTCGCAGATTACGGTCAGGCGGTCGGCGCAATCTTCGCAGAGCCAATCGCCTTCCACTTCAAACATCTGGTCAATTGAATGCTCTTCACCGCAATTTGCACAAATTCTCGTATCCTTCATTGGTTGTTCCTCCATTTCGTCTGGTAAATATCAATATTCTTCAGCAAGCAGCATAGTAGAATGCGTCAAATCGTCGATGACGAACACCTTCGCGTTTACGGCATCGTCACACGGCACATCAAGCTCGTAACGGTATGGCGGCTGTTCCTGCTCGTGGACAATGTGCTGACCGGTTGCGGTTTTGGTTAAGGTGAACACTTGCAGATAGTCTTTTTCCTCGACCTCCATCGTGAGCACCATGTGCCACATGAGGTTTGTCAGCCACGATGGAATCTCAGCCATCACGCCGCGCGTCAGGAATTTTTGATTGTTGAACATTTTCGCTTCCTCCTTTTTGACAAAAAGTAAGCTCCCGAGAATATCCCAGGAGCTTCTACTGATATAATATATAGATCGAAATGGGGGGGGAAACAGAAAAGGCCTGCCAGCGCAGGCCTTTTCCAAAAGAGGGGTGAAATCGGGCGGTTTGGGTATCAGGAACGCCCGAAGGATCAGTTCTGATTTTCTTCGTCGTGCCGCTTGACCACGCGGATGCCGATCGTCAGCAGCACGGCGGAAATGATGGCTGTGGTGAGGACAAAGCCATCCTGCAAGGTAAACAGAAACCGATCGGCCAGCATCACCGTGCAGATTAGCACGCTGCCGAGCGCTTCAAGCTGAAGGCCGCGCCGACGCGATAACTTGGAAAGCATATGCTCTGCCTCCTTTTACTGAACGCCCATTGCCGCCAGAATGACGCGCATGATGACAAGGCTGATAGCCGCATCAAGCAGGCAGACGGCGATGAGTAGCGGATGCCACTTCTTGTTGGTATCGGTTACGAGCACGATGCGCGCATAGTGGCCGATGAGCGTGCCCATCAGGATACACGCCGGGAGCATCATGGAGGCCTGACCGAGCGTCAGCGCGCCAGCCTCATACATGGAAGCAGCGGTCGCGCAGCCGGAGGCCTTGGCGAAGAACGCCGAGATCAGAACCGCGAATGCCTCGCCCGGCAGACCGAACAGTCCCATGACCGGCGACATGACCGTGCCGAGGATGTCCATCAGACCGGTCTCCTTCAGAATGTACACCAGTACATAGCCGAGGATCATTGCAGGGGTGATATTTTCAATGCCGACCTTGAAGCCCTTTGCGCAGCCCTTGAGGAAGGTATCTACGATCGAGGGTTTCTTTGCCTTTGCCGGTGCGGCCGCAGCCGCCGTATTGGTTGCCTGATTGCTCATTTCTGTTACCTCCTTATGCCTTGCCGCGCTTTGCGCGCAGGATCAGACGGACGATGTTCGCGCCGATCAGCTTGCAGACGAACATGATGACGATGCACGGACCGAGTGCCACCGGGCAGATCGCCACGAGCGGCGCGCCGCCGGTGATGGTGTTGTTGATGCACGCAGAGCCTGCGTACTGATACGCTACGAAGATCGTGCGCTCGTCATCCGTGATCTCGCCGTCCTCGTACAGCTCACGGGTCATGACGGCCGCAACGTCCGAACCGGTAAAGCTCGAGATGAATGCGATGCCGCACTTGCCTGGGATGCCGAGCAGCGGACGAAGCAGAGGACGAAACAGGATGTCCGATGCCTTGAATGCGCCGAGCTGCTCGAATACACCGAGCAGGCCGCAGAAGAACATGACCGCCGGGATCAGGTTGAAGCCTGCCATGAAGCCGTCCTTCGCGCCGGTGCCGCCCTTGCCGATGAGGTTCGCACCTGTGTCACCGATCTGTCCAAACGAGCCTGCCAGATTGGTAAAGTCAAGCACCTTGATTGGACCCTCCGCCGTGCGGAATGCACCGGACAGCACAAGAATGAGCACAATCAGTGCCAGCCACGCGCCAATACCGATCTTTTCCTTGTTTTCTGCCTGTTTCTCTTTGTTTGCCATGAGTTTATACCTCCTTATCCCTTTTGCGCCGCCGCTTATTCGGCAGCCTTTGCAAAATCGTCGTTCAGCGTATACGCTGCGCACGCCGCAAGCACGCTGCGCTGAAACAGCGATTCTACTTCCGCATATTCGTCCGGGGTGTGATTGCCCTCGCCGCGCACGCCCATGCCGCACACCGTCGGCACGCCGCACGCTACCGTAATGCCGGAGTCCGACAGACCGCCGACCTGGAAGCAGCCGATCTCACCGAAGCCGCAGTCATGTGCGGTGCGCTGCAAATGATGGAACAGCGCCATAACGCCGTCGGTCGTATCCATACACTGCATAACACGGCTCAGATCGAGCTCCGCCGTCGTATCCGGCACCGAGTTGTGATTGGTTGCGCGGTGCAGGATTTCAAAAATTTCGTCGCGCACCTCCGCGTTCGGGAAACGGATGCCGATGCGCACCTCGCAAGAGTCGGGGATGGTGTTCTCACCGATGCCGCCGTCCACCATGCCGCAGTTCATCAATCTGCCGCGCATGATGTCGTTCTGCGACTCGATCTCAACGATCTTGTGCGCTGCTTCGAGCACCGCCGAGCGGCCCTTCTCCGGCGCAATGCCCGAGTGGGATGCTCTGCCGTGAATCCTGATGCTGACCGGGCCGCCGCCCTTGCGGCCGACCACGAAACGGTTGTCCATGTAGCCGGTCTCGAAGTTGAACGCCGCGAGCGCGCCTGCTGCCTCCTCTGCGAAGATCTCCTTCGCGTCCGAACGCATATGCAGGTTTTCCTCGTCGCTTGCGAAGATGAACTTGATCGGACGCTCCTTCCAGTCCACGCTGTCGAGTGCCTTGACCGTGTACAGTGCCATGACCAGACCGGCCTTCATATCCAGCACGCCGGGGCCGTGCGCCATGCCGTTTTCATCTACGCGGAACGGATTTTCTTTCGCCGCGCCTTCCTTGAATACGGTGTCCATGTGGCCGATGAGCAGAAGCGGCGCTTTAGAGCTGCCGGGGTTCCATTCGCCGATGAGCATGTCACCGGAGTTCTGAATGGCGCGGACACGGGTGTGGATGCCGGCGTTCTCCATCTCGCGGCGCAGGATGCTGCATACCGCATTCACGCCGTCAATCTGCAGGGTGCCGCTTTCTGTGTTCACCAGATCGCGCCAAAGATTCAGCATCGGCTGTCGGTTCTCGTCGATGTACCGGCGGATCTGCGTGTAAATTTGCTCCATTTTTGTGTACCTCCTTTATTGAAAACCTGTTTTTGCAGGTCTCAGCTTACAGCATTTTCACCGCCGCGCCTGCAATGAGCACGGACACGATGGTAACGGTGACGAAGCCTGCCGTCAGCATTTTCGGCAGCAGGAAATTCAAAATTGCTTTCTTTTCCTTCTCGTTTCGTCCGAATGCCTCGGAGACCTCCTGCGGAATGAGCATGGTGGTCGGGAAACCGAACGTGCAGCTGATGCCGTAGGCCGCCGCGAGGCTGATCGGGATGCGCAGCAGCTTGGCGCACAGCAGCGCGGCCGCCATGGTTCCGAAGACGCCGCAGGCCGCTGCGGTCAGCAGCGCAGGCAGAACGGACAGCACCTGCTCCGGCGTGGTCTGCGCCAGATTGGAAAAGATCAGAATGGTGACGAAAAACGTGATCAGGCTGGAGGCCTGCGTTTTTCCGAGGATGCTTTTATCGAGAAAGCCCAGTGCGAAGAACACCGCTCCCATGATAAGGCACATGACGAAGTAGTGAATCGCGCCGCCGGTCAGCTTGGACGCATAGTACGCGATGACCGCAACGACTGCTAGCTTGGCGAGGTACATCGAAGGACGCTCGCAGCATTTCGGCAGGTGGAGCGGACCGTGATGCGCCGCAGCGTTTTCTTCCTGCAAAGTGCTGTACTGCTCCACGAGCACCGCGTCATCGCGGATGAGCTTTGCGGTGCGGCGAAGCAGAAGGGACGCGATCGGTACGCCGATGAACTTCTGCGTCACGTAAAGCACGATGCAGAACGTCGCCGCCGTCGTGAGGTTCATCTCCTTGAGCGTGCTCGTCATGATGAGCGTTGCTGCGCTGCCGCCTGCGAAGATCGGTGCGCCGGCGATCGCCATTTCGCTGCCGATGAACGGCCGTCCAATCAGTACGATTGCTGCAACTGCGCCGCACACGCCGCACAGCGCCGTGACGACTACCTTCCACTGCCGACGCAACTCCGCGAAGTCGATCGTCGTGCCGAGTGACACGATGAGCAGGCCGGCAATGATGTTGCCGAACCCGGTGATCTGCGCGTCGTCGATCAGTGTGCGCGGCAGGATGCCGCTCCAGAAGCCTGCAAGCAGCAGGATCGCAATGCTGAGCACCGTGGAGAATATTGCTTTGGTTTTCTGCGCAATCAGCTCGCTGACTGCATAGATGCAGAATAGAATCGCAAGTGCGCTGATCGGTGTCATAAGCCTCATTCCTTTCTGTGTCTATACCGTATCATAAATTCGTTATGCCTGTCCAAATCATAAAAGTTATAGTGACGTTATAACCGGGACGGAATAGTATTCCTGTACAGTTTAACGCCCGCTTTTCATGAAAAACAGACAAAAGAATAGGCGCTGTGACTAAATCACAGCGCCTTTGCTTTGACATTATTCAGTATACTATTCTGCACTTTTTTGTCCATTTCACTTTTGTTATAACCCAGTCATAACAAAACGGAATAGTCTGTTATAACCACCAAAACGTCTTATTTCTCATTCTTCGGGTAAAGCTCCTCCAGCATCTTCACAAATGCCTGTGCTTCCGTGCTCAGCATTTCGCGGCTGCGCTGGATCCAGCCCACATTGATCTGCACCTGACAGTTTCGGATCGGGATGGTGCGGATGCCGTACTCCGCGAAGTCAGGTGCGCTCAGTCCCGGACCGAGGCGAACCACATCGGTCGAGCGCAGCAGCGACAAAATCGCCGCGCTGTCGTTGACATAAACGACGCGCTTGAACTGCTCCAGACGCACGCCGTCGATCTCCAGATAAAAGCTCAGATTGGAGAAATAATCGTCCGGAAGGCGGACGAACGGATGGGGCAGGAGCTGCTCCATCGTCACCTCAGACGCATGATACAGCGGATGGTTCGGCCCGATGTTGGCATACCAGGTGTCCGTGCCCAGCGCGTGAAATTGCAGGTTTTTGAACTTCAGCATGTGCTTGAGCTCCTTCACCTGCACGTTGTTGCTCATCACAAAACCAATCTCCGCTTCGCCGTGCTCCACGCTCTCGATCACCTGCTGCAAACGGTTTTCCACCAGCTTGAGCGCTACGCGGTTATCGTGGTAATTGTTGTAGAACTTTGCCATCAGACGTCCCATCGTGATGATCGGATAGGACGCGATGGACAGCACCGGCGCGTGCTCCTTCTCCGACAGGCCCTGAATGAGCTCCATCTGGTTGATGATCGTGCGCGCGTACTGATAGAGCTTTTTGCCCTCGTCGGTCAGCGCAACGCCCTTGTTCGTGCGGTTGAAGATGCGCACCTTGAGTTCGTTTTCCAGATTGCTGATGGCCTTACTCAGATTGGGCTGCGTGACAAACAGCTTCTCCGCGGCCTTGTTGATGCTGCCCTGCTCCGCAATGGCGACAAAGTAGGTAAGCTGCTGAATCTGCATAACTCTGTTCCCTCTTTTGCATGTAATATCTTCAGTATAGCATATCCGGGCGGAAAATGTCAGCCATATTTCTATGGGGAATACAGCTGATGCGGATGAAAAGCATGTGGGTATTTTTCTCCAAAATTCCATAATCCCGTTTTTCAGTACTCCCTACTTCAGGTCAATCTTTACGGATGGGAGCAATTCGTTTGTTGTCAAAAGAGAGCTGAAGGAGAGGGAGGACACCGTACAGCAGCGTGAACCGCGCCGGTATGGAGCTGGGTGAGCGCATCGGGATGCTGGACGACCCCAGCGCTGCGCGTACACATTTCCTGCGAGACTACATTATGGGCCGCATTTGACACCTTTTCTTCCCCCATACAGCCGGAGAACTGCCAGTAATGGTGGTTCTCCGGCCTTTGTGTCTGTGCTTCGGCATGATGAAAAGTAAGCGAAATCACTTGCAAAGGGTTTCGATTTTGCACGCATATAGGCGTGATATTAGCTGTAATGTACCTTGTGTATTCCATACCATACAGAAATATATTTTTGTATTTACGCAAATAGCATAAAAGTATAATTAAAGCGTGTTTTGCCTATTCTCACTTACAGATATAATGAGAATAAGTTAAAACAATAGCGTAATTAGGAGGCTATTTGCGTGAACAAACTGGAACTGGGGCAGAAGATCCGCGCATTGCGAAAGGAACGAAAACAAACACTGGAAACGCTGGCGGAGGCCGCAGACATTGGACTGGTCTATCTGGGAGAAATCGAGCGCGGTATCAAAATGCCGAGCCTTAAAACCTTTATCAAGCTCGTAAATGCGCTGGATGTTTCGGCGGACGAGCTGATTGGTTTGGAAACCAAATCCGGTCGGGATTATTATACGCAAAAGCTCTCTGAACAGCTCCAATCGCTGACACAGGAAGAAGCCGCTGCAGTGCTTTCGATTTTGGAAACAACGATACAGCAAGTCAAAAATTTGAGAAACGAAACGGTCTGATTGAATAAATCAGACCGTTTTTTCGTGACAAATTTTGTCGTATGTGCTATACTCAAATTATGCTAATAGCTTAATTATAAGCTAATATAAATTTAGTGACAGCATATAGATCTCACGAGGGGGAACGTAAAATGAACAGTACGAAATGGAGAAAAATAATAACGTGCATATTGGCCATAACTTTGCTAGCCGGATGTTCAGTTAGTGACTCACTGGGTATTACCACCCATTCGGCACAGGATGTCGAAATCCCTGCAGCGGATCAGGAACGCTTTTCGATGCTTTTCCACGATGAATATGTCGATCAATTCCAGTTGGATGTCGAAAAATTCAGCCAGCGTGAACAAGCTCTGCAGCGAGGTTACGCCCTTGTGAATAGCGAGGAGTCCGAATCCCTTGAGCGAGGGAAAAATTTATTCACTGGTTTCTGCTACTCAATCACTTCTAGAGGATCTACACTGCAGTACTTTGGCGAACTCAAGAACAATAAGCCGGATGGATTCGGTGTGATCTATGATAATTCGATGAGCTATTACACCTATATCGGCAACTTCTCCAAAGGTAAATTCAGCGGTTACGGAATTCAGTTCTCAGATAAGCTGAATGATAACGGCAATGTAGACTATGCCGTTCAGCAGGGCGAGATTTCACCTGAACTGGCTACTAAGCTGAGTGATTACTTTGACCATTATGTGACCTATGAAGGCGAATGGAAAAACGGTGCAAAAAGCGGACGCGGTAACGAATTCACTTTAACTTCTGAATCCGGTTATCCGGAACTCAAAAATTATTGGGCTGGCTCCTACTATCCCGTTATCTATTCCGGCCAGTTTTCCAAGGACCAATATAACGGTAAAGGCCGACTGTTTGAATATGGCCGATTGACCTACGAAGGCAGCTGTAAGAAGTCTCACCCTAATGGCGAAGGTACAAAGTATTATTCCAACGGGCAGGTGCAGTATGAAGGCCATTGGAAGAATGGTAAATACGATGGTTCCGGAACGGCATATAACGAGGACGGCTCTGTTGCATACTCCGGCAAATGGAGAAATGGCGACTACGCGTAAAAAGAGGATAAAATCATGATTGATTTATCACATATTCCATCTAAGCGCCAAGCGGAACAAAAGAATCGCTTCACTCTCTGGGGACATACATTTTCGGTCGATCCGGATATGATTCCATACAACTCGATTCGAAAACAATTTCGTGGATTAGCCCATGAGGCAGAAGCGAATTTTGAGAGTCGTGTCGTTAATCGGTGTAAATCGCTGGACGATTTGATCAAGTACGGTTCAGATATTTTCGGAGAATGCATGCAGCCTCTATGGAATGCATGTGTACAAGCCTTGATTTCGGTCGGTATCGTACACATTGATGTAAGCGAATTTATCGCTAGATACCAAGACTATTACGACTATTGGAATGAAGCATTTGACGTAGTAGCCGACCAATACGCAGCAATCGTATGTAATCAAGCACAGTTAAATGCTTATCGAAAACAACGCCGCGAAAATCGCAGTCGCTTGGAAGGCGGCGGTTTCGGATTGGCCGGAGCTGCAAAAGGCATTGCAGTGGCCGAAACCGTCAATCTTGCATTTGGCGCTGCACATATGGTATTCAACGGATTAGGCAAACTCGGTTCGTCTATTGCTGCAAGCAACAAGAAAAACCAGATCTTTCACAATCCCCAAACGCACAGCAATCTCGCCTATGCAGTTTATCGTTCCGCATTTTTCACCCATACCGCATTGATTGCATGTATGAACGAGGAATTAGGAACAAGTTACTTTACGGGAGCCTCTTCAGCATTGCAAGCAACTAGTGATGGTATTTTGCACAATATACAGCAGTATATGGCCAACAAAGATGCTGCATGGCAGCTGCTGTTAAAAGGGTTATCTATGAACCCCTATCATATTGGTTTTTACCAGTATATCATTGATTATTATGCTGATCCCAAGGGGGAGTTGGAGCAATTCGCTGATTATTGGGGCATTAATATATCTCATTTGAAAGAACTTGCCATAGACGAATGCTGCAAGAAGTTCGATGTTTCCACGGTTGAGACTGCCCGAGCATCTCTGAAACAAATGCAAATCTATATGGACAAATACCATTTCTATGGTGATTTTCCAACGAAAACGCGTGCAAAGAAAGTCTTAAAGGCGTATCACGATTCGCTTTGCTCCGTAAGGTTTGATCTTGCTAAAGCAAAGCCGTATATATGCGAAACGCAGGAGCAAGCCAAGCATATGCAAGCGCAAGTGAATTACATCGAATCGATGATCAAGAGTCATACACTACGAGATGAACCAGATTGTATAGCCGCTCGGCAGCAGCTCGAAAATTTGGAGCAAATCAACGGTGAACCGGTTATGGAAGAAGCAAAACGACCGTATACCATGGCATTGAATCAAATATGCGAAGATTATGACTTAAAGGCGAGAACTCTGTTCGGGAAGGTATATCCGAATCGAGAAACTGTACAAGATGTTTTGGAAATCTATAACGATATGAAAAGAAGGCTGGATAACAATCCAAGTCCTCAGCAATGCGCCAATATTCGTTATCGTCTGGAGGCATTGGATCTTGCTGAAGAAGAGAAGGTCAAAGTCCGAAAACTTATATTTGAATGTGAAAACAAAAAGGAACTAAAAAAGATACGTTCCATCAACTTTGTAGCCATTCTTCTGCTGATTGCTATGATTGCAATCGGTGCCTGCCTGCCGATTACTGCAACGCCGGAACTGCACGATATGCATGTCCTATATCATGGACAGGAGCTGTTATTGCACGATCATAATGTTGTATCCGGTGCACTTGGCATTGTCGAAGGTCTGAAAAACGGTGCGGCTGTGTTCGGCAAATCGGTACTGACGCTGTTTCTCAATGCTTTTGCAGATTATCTGGACGGATTTCACGGGACACTTGACGGGCATATCTTCTGGATGTTGTTCGGATGGGTCAAGGCCCTGTGGGATAATATCTGGCTGACTTTTTGCCGTTATGGTGCCAGCTTGTGGTATACCTTCCGGCAGAGCAACGAAATCGGTTATTGTGCCGGTTACATTACGTCTACTATAATATCGTGGGTCATTTGCAGTCGCTTGTCTAAGACGGAGGAAGAACATGTTGCTGCAATGAAGAAAAAATAATATTTATACGAGGTGAGTAAAGTGAAAAAATTCTTATCAGCTATCCTATCGCTATGTTTACTGCTGCAGCTGTTCTGTGTCGGTGCCGGAGCGGTATCAGCGGATCAATTCAAGGATTTGAAAAACCATTGGGCCAAAGGATATATTGATATTCTTTGCCAGCGCAATATTATCAACGGATACAGCAACGGTACGTTTGCGCCTAATAAATCTCTGACAAAGGCAGAAGCAGCCAAGCTGATCTGCTTATCCGCCGACATTCAGCCAAGCGCCACCGTTGATACCAATTTAACCGATATCAACATGCATTGGGCTAAGAAGTATATTGCTGTTTTGCCAGAGACGCCAAATAAGAATGGTCAATTTCAGCCTAATACACAGATTACTCGTGCAGAGTTTGCTCAGATGGTCGTTGGTGCGATGTACGTTGATACGACCTCGACGGATACTTCTGCTCTGCGCAAGCGCTTTAAGGATTGGGCTTCCATTCCGTCTGAGTCTGCAGAATTTGTGGCGGTTGCTATTGAAAAGGGCATCATCAACGGTTACGAAGACTCTACTTTCCGACCCAATGCTACGCTGACGCGTGCAGAAGCCTGCACCATGCTGAAACGTGCTTTTTATCCTGATGTAAAGTTGACTCCCAGCCATTACTATACGGATACCGTTGCCTACGCGAATAATGTTACGCAAATGGTCTGTGCAGCAGATGAAAGCCTGTATTATGTTGCCGATAATCAGGTCTTCCGTGCCGGACAGAGCGCTGCTGTTTTCCGCGCAGAAGATATCAGCTATACGGCAAGCGCAGATGAGATCCTAAGCCAACCGGAATCTAAGCATTATGATGGCCAAAGAACCATATCGGCAGGCGATTGTGCACAGAAAGTCGAAGAATCCGGAAGCGTAGATTTTGATAATTTTACGCTTGCAGGTATCGCAGCAGATACTGAATCTGGCGATGTCTATGCCATTGTATGGAGTGGCATCAAAGACTATCGCCTTGATGATGATTTGTTTGTAGTGGCTGCATATGACATATCCGCCTCCGACGAACCGGTTTCTGTATTTTTTGACTCAGGTCTTTGGGATTCTGACACAGCGTTACCCAACGGCGAAATTATTTTGAAATCCGGAGATTATATTTATTATTCTTCTGGATATGATTCAGTACACGAATCTTATTGGACTCCGGAAATACTCCGATGGGATTTGACAAATAAACGTATAACTACGCTCTATGACAGCTACCTCCAAAGCGGTATATACAGTATCGGAACATTTAACAATTCAGTCTGGTGTATGGTTGGCTATTCGGACGCAACACTCTGGAATATGAATACTAATCAGAGCTATGACTTAGATGATGTGGGATTTGCTCCTGCTGGCGCATGGAAGAATAATTTCTATTTCTGGAATAGCAAAGAATCTGCACTCTATTGCGCAACCATTCCGACATCCGGTTCGGGTAATCTCTCGTTCCGCCGCTTAGTAAATTCTCAGGATATCCTTAGTAATGACGGATATTCGCTTGGAAGATATGATTATCAGGACTATTCATTGTGGGCAGCTAATTCAGATACCATATACTTCTACAGAGACAGCGCTAATGAAATCCGCCGCATTTACGGGAAATAATACATATCTATTAACTTCTAGTCCGTCAAATGAACTCCCTGCTTTCTGGCAGGGAGTTTCCTTTTGACATACTATAACATCTAATTTACAATCTACAGATTCATCTCGAAAAACTCCATAATCCCAGCTTTCAACACTCGCCACTCCCTGCCAACTTTCACGGCAGGGAGTTCTTCGTTTGCGATCATCTTGCGGACCTGCTGGCGCGTTGTCTTGAGCAGGGCAGCCGTCTCTTTGACGGTCAGGATTTCATCGTTCGACATAGCAAAACCTCCATTAACATAGGTGAAAAACGCATTTCACTATAATTCATGTATGTTTATTCTAATATTGGCGATTGATTGTCAAATCGCACTGTTCAAGCAGGCACAAATACCCTGTAACAGGCCATTAGAAAGAAGATTGCAAATGATGACAAAAGAGAAAAATTGCCGGCATGTATTGATAAGGAATAGATTTATGACTTGAATGAAATATATCCCACCCCCATCTCCTCAAACTTCCCCAACAATTTAATAAACTCAGATTTCCTAATCCTACAATCCTTCTGGACGGCTGCGAGCGAAACGCAGCCGTTCGCCTTTTTCGCGATACGGCGCAGCTTCTTTTTCGTCTTTTCGCGGTACTTGGAGGCATTGATACAGTCCAGCAGCTTGGGAAGCGAAACCGGGTCAAAGTGCATCATATGCAGCCGGTGGAGAAACTTATGCTGCTGATTTTCTACCTGCGAGCCAAGTTCGATCAGCTGACTTTCCCAGTCTTTAGACTTGGTCAGTTTAGTGATTTTGAGCGCTCAAACCGCAATTCCAGCCGCAGAATATGCTCACCAATCTTGATATCATGCCGTTTTTCGAGTTCATACGATTTATCATAAACCGAGAAAGCACAGCTTTTAGACTTATTCTCGATTGTCCACGAATGCTTATTGGCACCCTTGAATTTCTCACCGGAATTTGAATATTTACCGAACTTAACCGTGTTGTAATGGGGGATAGAAAAGGATTTCTTGAAAATATCCAAACGATCTTGAACATCCACTTTGCGTTCATAATATAGATTGCATGTCAAATCACACCTCGACAGCTTGAACTCCTTGAGCCGCCGGTCAACGCCGATTTTATCAAGAATATTCCGCAGACGGTGCTTTACCTGCTGAACAGACTCTTTGTCAGCCTGAAATAATGCGGTCGGTTTATATGTACCGGCGAACAGGGAGGACGGGTTAACAATCAGTACCAACCAGCACGGATGCGAAACAGACTGGCCAAGCTGTACCTCAACACCAATGTCCTTGAACTGTGGCATCTGGTAATACGACGAAAGACCTAATTTCCCTTTGCCGGTGCGAATACACTCGTTTTGTTCGATAATATTCTGAATCTCTGAATATTTGCATTGCAATTTCAGCGAAAATGTGTGAATACCAGATTCATTCATAATCATTTGCTGTTCCTCCGTTTCTGAGCACAGACTGTGCAGCGCCTGCAGGTTTTCGTTTCATGCTGGCCTTGGTATTTGAGAATATCGCATACCATGCAATTATCGCTATGAATGAAGTTGTGTACCTGGCTCAGCTTTGTCTTTATTACTTTCGCGGCTTTAGGTGACTGCTTTTTCGCCTTCTTAATAAAGCTATTTGAGACAGCGTCATCATCGCCGTTCTGATCGTAGAAAAGAACGCAGTGTGCCTTTCGTCCATCACGTCCCGCTCGGCCAATCTGCTGAATGTAATCCGTCATGCTGATCGGTGCGTTGAAGTGTACGACAAGTTCAATATCGGGAACATCAATACCCATCGAGAACGCGGAAGTTGCAATCATAATCTTTCTTGTGCCTTGCAGGAAGTCGAACAGCAGTTGTTTCTTGCAGCGTTCCGGCTTGATTCGTGAGTGATAGCGGGTAACATCGCCGGGGTATATTTCTCCCAGAATGTTGTACAGCGCATCTACATATGTAGTCGTCTGCGCAAAGATCAGCACCGAGCCATCTTTGTGATACTTATCAATTAGCTTGCAGAGCTTCTTGATACGGAATTCCAGCCGTTCCTCCAGTGTTTTCTTGCTGCAGGTAACATCCTTCTTGAGCAGAATAAGATTATCACGTCGCAAATCACTGCGGAGAATAACAGGCTTGTCCATATGCAGACTATCACGAATAATATCCATAGAGTCTGCCGGTATCGTCGCAGAGCAGGCACAGATAACCAACTTATGTTTCAGGTGATTGATGAATTCGCCAATGTGCAGATAAGCGTCACGGAACGTATAACCCCATTCCATAATGGAGTGGCATTCATCTACAACAACCATGAAGATATCCGAATGCTGCATAGTTTCAATAAATGAACGATTTTGCAGTCGCTCTGGTGTGACATAGAGAAAGTTCAGCTTGCCCTTGCGTACCTTGTTCAGTATCTTAGCGATATCCTCTTTCGAGCGGGTCATATCAATATAATCGGCAGGAATACCCTGAGCCTGTAATGTCTGTACCTGATTGTATATTAGCGCAAGCAAAGGTTCGATGACGATAGTCAGCTTGTCGGAATGAGCCAGTCCAACCGTTTCATAGATGACCTGTTTGCCGGAACCCGTGGCAGCAATGACGATTGCGTCTTGTTCAGCATCAAGCGTATTCATCGGAATAATCTGTGCCTTGCGAGGCTTGTCGAAACCGAGCTGCTTCAGTGCAGATTTCAAGTGTCTTTTCATATCCATAGAGATAACCTCCAACGTACTAAGATTATCAATATGTTATAGGAATGTAAAAAGATAATGCCGAATAGTGAATATTTTCCCAAAATAAATTACATTTTTCAATATGACTGATTTCCTTCACAAATGCCTTAACAGGATAGTTTAGGTCTGAATATGGCATTGTAAATGATAGAAAGTGTAAAAAGGTTAGAATAGATAAGTGCGGTTCATGCGCAAAACGACAGGCCCTGCCGCTCGGAAGTATCCGAATGGCAGGACCTGACTTGCTGGGTAGTTGGACTAAATCAGAGAGCAGATTTTTATGGAGTTGTTGGAAGTTCAATAGGCATATTATCAAAAATCATCGAACAGATTTTCAAAATTCAGATTTACATTTTGAAAATTTGACGTATAATATAAATAAAGGTGGTGATTTTCAAAATGCAGATGGAAGATTTGATTGAACTTGCAAAACGTGTGCAGGCACAGCAGGCCGAAGCGCAAACTGTTGAAGTGAAAGCTGCGCATCGCGGCTGTCCAAGCAAGCTGCGCGATACGCTTTCCAGCTTTTCCAACCAGAACAGCGGCGGTATTCTCCTGTTTGGACTGGATGAAAACGAACATTTCACAGCAGTCGGCGTGTATGATTTGCAGGATTTGCAGAAAAAAGTAACCGAGCAGTGCAATCAAATGCAGCCGCCGGTTCGTGCTCTGTTTACCACCGCTGAATACGAAGGCGTGTGGATTTGTTCGGCAGAGATTCCGTCAATTGCCTACGCCGAGCGTCCGTGTTACTACATCGGTGCTGGCATTCAAAACGGCTCTTATGTGCGTGTGGGCGATGCCGACCGTCATATGACCGACTACGAAATCTACTGTTTTGAGGCATACCGCAACCATATGCACGATGATGAGCGCGTTATTGAGCGTGCAACGATAGATTTTCTCGACAAAGACCTGCTGAACGCTTTTCTGACCGAACGCCGTATATCGCGTCCGCAGTTCGCGCAGATGAACGATGTACAGGCTATGGAAATGCTGTCGATCACCCGAAACGGTGTACCGACTATCGCTGGTCTGCTGAATTTCTGCGTTTATCCGCAAGGTTTTCTGCCCGAGCTTGGTATTACCGGCATTGTCGTTCCCGGCACGGAAATTGGTGATACTGCCGACAGCGGAGCACGTTTTCTCGACAACAAGCGTATGGAAGGCACGATCGCCAACATGTTTTCCGAGGCGATGGCATTCTGTATGCGCAACATGAAAACCGCTACGATCATCGACTCAGAAACCGGCAAGCGATGTGACAAAACCGAATATCCGGTCAGCGCGATACGCGAAGCCGTGCTGAATGCGCTTATTCACCGCGATTACAGTATTTACACCGAGGGCACGCCCATTCAAATTGACTTTTTCAGCGATCGGCTGGAAATTCACAGCCCAGGTTCCCTGTATGGCCGTATGTCGGTCGAAGATCTCGGTTTTGCACACCCCGATGCCCGCAATCCGGTCCTCGCCGTTATGACCGAAAGCCTGACAGATGCAGAGCACCGTTATTCCGGCATCCCGACTATGCGCCGCGCTATGCAGGAAGCAGGACTTCCTGCTCCGGTATTCATCAACCGACAGAATGAGTTTGTCGTTGTACTGTACAATCATCCTGCTGAACCGGAGAACCCGGTTATCACAAGCCATACAGCAGACAAAACAGCTGCACTTCTGCAATTCTGCCGCACACCGCGCACCCGCAAGGAAATTGCAGATTTCCTTGGCATTGGAACCGTGTACCATGCCAACAAGCGCTACATTCAGCCGCTGGTTGAGCAGGGTAGGCTGAAACTCAGCATTCCGGATAAACCGTCCAGCCGCAAGCAGACGTACACGACTGACGTTTAAAGGACTCCTGACTCTTTATGGGTCAGGAGTTTTTCTATCTCAAATTACGCAAAAAGGCGGCCGCAGTTTTCCAAATCCGACATATCGTGAAATATATACTATAAAAATGAAGGATGAAAAGAGAAAGTCGAAGGACAAGTGTCGATGTAGTTCTATTGATGTCATGCCATCCCTCCCGAAACAGTGCCGGGACGTTTCGGCTCGTTCCGAAACTTCCTGCTGCTTCTATTATCTCATGTGGGGGAAGCTGCGGGAGGTTTGACGGTTACCTTCGCTGCACGCAAAATCCACATAACACAGCAGCCGGGGCTCCCGTAATTGAGAGTCCCGGCTGTCTTATGCCGAAAGATTTAATTTTTTACTTGCTCATCTCGCAGAAACGCATGAGGATTGCGGCAACCTCTGCGCGGGTTGCGCTATTCTGCGGGTTCAGCTTGCCATTGGAGCCGTTGACGATGCCGTTGGCAACTGCCCACTGCATTGCATCTGCTGCATAGGTGCTGATGGAAGCTGCATCAGAGAAGCTGTCGAGCTTACCGTCTGCCTTCGGAGAGCCTGCGTAGCGATACAGCATGGTGACAAGCTGTTCGCGGGTGATGTTGGCGTTCGGGTTGGTGCCGTCGGACACGCCCTTAGCCTTCGCCCAATTCATGCCCTTCTCGTACCAGGTAGCGCCGCCGGTGGTGTCCTCGCCTGCGTAGCGCGCGAGAACCGTCATCAGCATACCGCGGGTGGTGGACGCATTCGGGGAGAACTGGTTATCGTCGGTGCCGTTCATCAGGCCCTTGTCGGTGACGTACTTGACCGCGTCAGCGAACCAATCGGAGGAAGCAACGTCATCAAAGCCGTTCTTCGAGGGCTTGGTGTCCTCAATTTTGCTGAAGGTCGGGGTGATCGTTACCTTGCTGTCCGGCATGGTGAAGGTGTACTTGCCGTCGGACTTCTTGGTGACGTCAACGGTTTTGCCCTTTGCGTCGGTAACGGTCAGCTTGTCGAGCTGATAGCCTGCATCCGGGGTGACGGTTACGGTAACCGTATCGCCCTTTTTCGCCGTGTTCTTATTCAGAGCGACCTTGCCGTTCGATGCAGTGGATGCAGAAACGGTGTTGGAGGTGCTGGAAGAGGAAGAACTGGAAGAGTGGTGAGAGCTGCCCTTGTAGGTTACGGAAACGACGCAGGTGTCCGAAGCCTTTTCGTGGTTCGCGTCACCATCGTAGCTGGCCGTAAATGTATAGGTCTTGGTCTCGTTGGGGAGCGCTGCGGTGAATGTACCGTCTGTGTTCTTGGTGACGGTGATGCCGTCGCAGGTCACAGCCACAGTACCCGCTTCGGGGACGCCATTGGAGGTGACAGTCAGCTTCACGGTGCCGGAGCCGGTGAGGGAGGTCTGGTCGGCGGTGATGTCGATGGTGGGGGCGGCCTTATCGACAATCAGCGTAGCAGTGACAGCGGAACCCGCATTATAATTATCAGTCTCCGCCGTAGTCAGGCTGACCTTGATGACGCCCGCCTTAGTAATGGTCAGGATATTGCCCTCAAGTGTAGCTGCGCCTGCATTCTCATCCGGATTCTCAACCAGTGCATAAGTGGCTTCACCGGCATTGGGATCAATATTGAACAGATTTCTTACATCATAGGTAGTACCAAAGGTGTGATGTGCGTTCCCTTTCGCGGTATTTGTCACATCGGCCTTGGTGATGGTCACATTGACTGCGTTGCTTGTCCAGACATCCGTGCTGCTGCCATCCGCCATTACCTTGACGGTATAGGTGCCACTCTCAGCGGGGGTATACAGCGTCAGACTGTTTCCAGCGGCGGGGATTTGCTCGCCGTCCTTCATCCATGTGTAGAGCCAGTTTGCACCCGGCTTCTGCACCGACAGGGTAACGGAGCCGTTGGGGTTGTAGGCTGCGCTGACTTTGCCATTTTCTGCCGCGGGGTCAGAAGTCAATGTAACATTGCTGCTCTTGATCCACTTGGCATAGTAAGTCTTTCCAGTTACCGGATTCCCTGTAACCGGGCTTCCAGTACAGGTTTCATTGTCATACCACTCGGCGGTATAGCCTGTGCGGTATACAGCATCAAAACCAGTTTTCGTTGCGTCTACGCTTCCGCCGTTGGTCACAAAGAACGCATGGTTGCAGTTACTGGTTTTTGCTTTCACAGAATTTGCGACACCGCTATTACTTACATAGATATATTTGAAGTTGTCTTTCCAATCGGGCTTCTTCTCATTCGAAGCATACCAGTTGTTAATTGCATAATCACCAACTTCCATGCTTCCAGCAAGCACATCACTCATATCAAATACTGTAATGGGTGTTCTGTTGAATGCACCTGTGCCAATGGATGTGACACCTTTAGGGATATAAATTTGAGTTAAGGCACTATTCACAAATGCACCGCTGCCGATAGACTGCAACTTCGAGTTTTCAGAAATACCTACTTTCTTAAGCGACGAGCAGCCTTGAAATGCATTGGCAGGCACTGAGGTCAAGGCGTCCGGCAGAGAAACACTTGTCAACTTCGTACAGTTAGCTGCAAACTTGTTGGGGATCTCTGTTACTCCATCGCCCAAAACAATGGTCTCAATGCTGTCCTTTTGCTTATTACTCAGACTAAACTGAATTTTACCGGCGCCAATTTCCAGCGTTTTCAACGGTGCCGCACTGTGTCCAGAGCCCCACGTGCCAAACATATTGCTCGGATATGCAACATCAGAGCTTCCCTGAATCTTAGCCGTTTCCAAAGAAGAGCATCTCGCAAACGTATTCTGTCCAAAGGACTCAATCTGTCCCAACTCGATTTTCTCAAGGCTGAAGCAATCCGCAAAAGCGGATTCGCCAATAGAGGTTACAGTCGAGGGGATGTCAATGCTTTTCAACGCTTGGGTGCCATAGAATGCCATTTTCCCTATTTTCGTTAGTTGAGACCCTGATTCAAATTCTATAGCAGTCAGATTTTCTGTATTAGTACAAAAGCTAGCTGGCAGTTCAGTTACATCCTTTGCGATGGTGAGCTTTTCGATGCCGCCCCCTTGAATAACATTGTTTTGTCCTTCGTCATTCACGCCATAGAAATCTACGTTTCCTGGATAGGTAAACTCGGTCATGTTTGCAAGCTTGGTAATTGCATAGGAACCAACCGCCCGAATGCGGGATAACCCATCAGAAAAGTCAACCGTGCTGAATGCCGTGCCGCGGAACGCAGCGACATAAATGGCATCAACATTATCCGGCAGAACCAATTTCCCTGAATATTCTGTCCCATCAATGATGCTGGTAGCTAAGCTGCTGCATCCATCAAAAAATGCATACGGTATTGCAATGTGCTCTTCCGTGTAGGACGTAGCCCATCCGTCTGTGATCTTCTCCGTGGGCTTGAAGTTTGTCCAATCGACAGCTGTAATTGAGGTATCTCTTGCAAAAACACCATCACCATAAGAAGTGACATTTTTGCTAAAGGTCACAGTTCCCGTCAATTCGGTGTAGGCAAACGCACCAGAACCGATACGGGTCACGCCGTCACCGATTACAACTTCTGTAATCGGAACGACTTCCTCCGTTGTACGTTCAGCGTTTGTATCGGAAAGCAGTGCTCTGCGCCAAGGCGCGATATCGCCGGTAAACTCGTCCTTACGCTGCACGTACTGAGCATAATAATCCGCCATAGCGCCAGAACCGGAGATGGTCAGGGTATAGGAACCGTCCCCATCGTCATCAGTCAGCGCCCACTGGACGCTACCCTCATTGCCCTCTGCGCCGCAGCTGCCCTTCAGGACAGAGTTGTTTTGAGGTGCGGCTTCATCATCTTCTGCCGCAAATGCGACCGTCGGCGCCATTGTCAACAGCATGCAAAATGACAATATTGCCGATAACAATCGTTTTTTCATAACTTTTCCTCCTTATTTTATCAGCCTTAACGGCATCAATATAAAAAACGCTTTCAAGACATGGCTACCCATGATTTAAAAGCGTTTTCATATCTTTTTGGAACAGCACAAAAGGGTAGAGTTTTACTTGCTCTGCTTTGTGAGCAGTGTATTGCACCGCGAATCGGTCTGTCAAGTTCTTTTTCACGGCGTACACCTCCTTCTGCCAAATAAAGCGCAGAAGAGGTTAACAGCGTCTTCGCTGATGCTTGCAACCAGCTATCATTGCGGCTTTTGCCGCTTTAGACCCTTCTGGCTTTGCGTCCCCGTCTTTCGACGGGTTTGTCTATTTCTCAGGCACTGTGCCTGAGTTCTTAATTATTGTACCATAAGCTGTATAGGTGTGCAACGGGACAGCCATACAATTCGTGTCATAAAAACGACATTTCGTGCAGCAATCTGATGAATATCACCGTTCAATCCGGTGCGCGCAGGACTGCGAGTGTGCTTTTTATTTCCACTGGGTGCGGTACTGATGCGGGGTAATGCCGGTGCTCTTACGGAAGGCCATAATGAAGTGCGAAGCACTGGAGAAACCGCAGTTATCTGCGATGGTCTCAATACTCTGCGAGGTGGTGAGCAGCTGCTGTTTGGCGGCGCTCAGACGCACAGTCTGCAAAAACTGATGCGGTGTTGCCGACTGGTACTCCTTAAACTTACGCATATAGTAGCAGGTGCTGAGCGCAGCGCGCTGCGACAGGTGCTCGATGGAGAGCGACTTATCCGCGTAATTGTACGTCATATAGTCGGCCGAGTCCTGAATGGCGATCTCGAGATCGCTTTTTTTCTTTTCTCCGAGCACGAGCACGAGCAGAACGAGCAGCTTGTTGATCGTCAGGGAAATAATATGCGGATTGGGCTGGTTCTGGTGCACCGAGACCATGATGCGGCGGACACATTCCTCAATCTCGGCATTGCTTCCGGTGGGCAGGATGAACCCGTGCGTATTGAGAATAAGATGTGTATAGGCCGTGCTGCTGCTGCCTGCAAAGTGGAACCAGCGCATGCGGATCGGTGTGAGGGCGTGATAGCTGTGCGGTTCTCTGCAGTCAAGCAGGATCAGGCTGCCGGGACCGGCGGTGCGTGTTTCACCGCGGTAGGTGACCGACAGTTCGCCTTCATCTACAACAAGCATCTGGCAGATATCCAGATAATTGCGCTGCATACCGTATGTTTCATCGCAATGGGCGCAGGCAAGCGCGCTGCGGCTGCGACGGACGAGTACATTAAGAATAAGAACAAGTAATTCTTGCTGGATATGAGGAAAGAAAAACCAGGTTGCGCATTAAGCCGCAACCGGTTTTTTGCAGTGCGTTCGATATGGGCAGCAACAAAGAAGCCGAGGGTCAGCAAAAAAATGACGGGCAAACTCCCGAATCGACGAACAGAAATCACATAGCAGGCCGTATTGACGCTCAACATAAAGTCCAATGCTGCTCGACCTGCTTGCGGATAAAAACTAACAACTTGTGAATGGTTTTTTTGAAAGGTTCACCGTATCCTATAGGTACGGTGAACCTTTTATTTTGTGTAAGCGAGAGGAGGCACGCATTTGGACCGGAAATATATAAAGGATGTCAAACCGCTGACCGACCACGTTCTGCAGGTCGATTTTATATCCGGCAGCCGCTTGCTGCTGGATATGAAGCCCTATCTGGATAAATTCCGATTCCGGTCACTTTCCGACCCGCAGGTGTGGAACAGCGCGGTGACGAACGGCATTTTTGTCCGCTTCTGCGACGTAGAGCTGAGCCACGACGAGCTTCTGTCCATGGCGGAGCAGGAACACTGACACAAGAAGGAGGAAAATGGTATGAGTAAAAAGCAGATGATACGACGGCGAGGGTTGAGCGCAGGATTGTCTGTGCTGCTGTGTCTGAGTATGCTGCCGGTGGCAGCGCTGGCGGAGGAGCCGGACGGCAGTGAAGATGCGCTCCGGAACACTGCCGTTGAGAAGGTCGATACCGAGATTATTGAAAATACGACTGACAATGACGCTGTCGTCGAGGATGCCATCGTTGAAGACACAGTTGTTGATAGCGATGCTGTGGATGTGGACGCACAGGACATTGACGCGGATGCTGTTGATGCTCAGGCTGTTGCCGCAGAACACGCTCATCCGATTTGCGGCAGCGGGGACGCCTGCACAGACCCGAATCATGATAGCCACGAGGTTATCACGGACTGGAAGCCGATTGGCAGTGAGAGTGATCTGTGGGATACACAAGCGAACGGACATTACTATCTAACAGATAATGTTGTTTTTGACGAGTCTTGGAGGTGTGATGCAAGTATTGTACTGTGTCTGAACGGTCATAGCATTACTTTTGAGAAAAAAGGACAGAACAGCACATTGGACGGTATTTGGATTGCCAGCGATACAAATTTCACCATTTGTGACTGCTCGAAAAAACAGACCGGTAAAATCACCGGTTCTACCCGCAATGGTGTAGATGTATATGCAAGCACAGCGGTCTTTAATATGTACGGCGGTAAAATTACCGGAAACAACAATAAAACTACTGATTTTGCTTATGGAGGCGGCGTTCGGGTAAGGCGCGAGGGTACTTTCAATATGTATGGCGGTGAAATTTCCGGTAATACTTGTAACGTCGGATCTTATGCCTATGGCGGCGGTGTCTGCGTTGAAGATAAAGGTTCTATCTTCAATATGTACGGCGGAAAAATCACTGGAAACACGGCCAAGAATGGCAGCGATGTTGCTTTGTATAGGTATGGCCGTATGTGCCTTTCCGGTGCACCGATCCTTGGCGATATCTACTTGGTTCACTTAGATATCGACGGTATTGATGTAGGAGAAGGCGGCTTAGCTGAAAATACGACCTATCAGATCAACTTTGCTGGAATGGAATCCCCCGATACGGTTTTCCACTGCATCGGTACGATGAGCAAGGAGGATGCCGGTCATTTCCCGGCACCCAGCGGAGCAAAATACGACCAGGGAAACCCCTGGAGCGCGTGGTATAACGGAGAACAGCTCTTTTTCGTGCGTGAAAGCGCCAAACACCAGGGCGGCATTCATCCGATATGCGGAGACGGTGCAGCCTGCACGGCTCCGGATCATGCAGAAAATCACGAAAATATAGCCTGGACACCGGTCGAGTATATCCATACAGAGACTCACGGAACCGAAGAATGGATAGAACCGGGAAACTATTACCTGACCAAGGATACAATCCTTGCCAATAGTGCCTATTCAAGAAAGATCGTCGTCACCGGAGACGTGAAGATCTGCCTGAACGGTCATACGCTGAAATACAGGCCTCGGACGACCGATACAGCAGGTCTTTGCCGTATTTATCTGAGAGACGACGCCAGCTTCTCTATCTGCGACTGCTCGAAGGGACAAAACGGCAAGATCGTTCAGATTTCGGATGACGGGAAATCGTATTCGGCACTGTTCCAATGCCTGCGGAACAGCACGCTCAATCTCTTTGGCGGCGAAATCAGCGGCGGCGGCAGCAGCGAGGTGCCGGATAATACTGCCTATCCAGGCGCAGTAAAGCTGTATGGCGGTACATTTAATATGTACGGCGGTAAGATTACGAACTGTACGACAAATGCACAGTCGGTTATTGATGTAGACAGCTCCAGCGCCAGCGGACTTTATAAGGGGCAGCCTAATGTTCCGGGTGTATTTAATATGTATGGCGGTGAAATCAGCGGCAACAAAATGACGCCGTATAAAGGTCAGCACAATACCGCCGCGATTGATGCAACCTACAATAATGTTAATATCTATGGGGGAAAAATCTGCAATAACACCGCTGTCGGAAATGACAATGTGGCGCATGGTATAGATGTGATTTGGAGCGATCTTACCATCAGTGGCGGCGAAATTACCGGCAACAGCGGCTATGGCGTATGGATGACGAATAAAACACCGGCAACTGCCTTGTCCGGCGGCAAGATAACCGGCAATACAAAGGGAAACTTCTGCTTTGCATTCCAGCGGACGAGCGGCTATGTTTTCTCTACTGCTGTTCTGGATGAAAATATGGCACCCGACACTAACATCGGCATTACCATATCTCCTTTGGAGACCGACAAAGCACCGTATACCCTGTCTGAAGCCTGCGACACGGATAACAGCCGCTTTTTCCACTCGGATATGGCTGGTTATGCCGTAGTCTATGATGAGGAGAGCAAAACCCTGCAGATGCAGAAAGGCACGGCGCTCACTGGAACGCTCGAGATCAACGGTGCTGCGAAGTTTGGACAGGAACTGACGGCAACGCTGACCGATACGAATAACTCCGGCACCTTGACCTATAAGTGGTATCGCAGCGGTGAAAACGCGCCGATCGCAACCGATACCGACAAGTACACGCTGACTGCGGACGATATCGGCAAGACGATCACCGTGGTGGTAAAGAGCAGTGCGGAACTCGGTTCGATGACTGCTGTTACCAAGGTGGTCGAAAAAGCAGACGGTCCTGCGGCTCCGGCTGCATTTACCCTTGGTTTTGCACTCAATGAGGACCAAAAGACCTTCACAGCAACCATTCCGGAGGTAGAAAACGCGGAGTACAGCTTCGACGGGAAACAGTATTCCGCAGTCAACACCAAGACGGACTGTGCGCCGAACACGGAATATACCGGCTATGTGCGAATCCCGGGAACCGATACGCAAAAGGCAAGTGCGGTGACCAGCAGCACGCAGACCGCTCCAAAGCTGACCGTTGTAGCGCCGGTCTTCAAGCCGGACGGCACGACCAGCTTCCGCGGTACGCAGACGGTGGAGATTTCCTGCGCAACACCCGGTGCTTCCATTTATTACACGACGGATGGCACAATGCCGACCAGCAGCGGCACGGCTTACAGCGGTGCGATCAGCCTGACCTCTACCACCACGATCAAGGCGATTGCGGTCAAGGCGGATATGAATGACAGTGCCGTTGCCGCAGTAACCTTTACCAGACGTTCGTCCTCCGGCGGCGGAGGAGGCGGCGGCTTCTCCGCACCCAGCTATTCGGTATCTGTAGATGATGTAAAGCACGGCACTATCGCCGTATCTCCCAAATCCGCGTCCAAGGGCGACACTGTGACCATCACGGCAACCCCCGACAAGGGCTACACCCTCGAAAGCCTGACCGTGCTGGACAAGGACGGCAAGGCGCTCGAACTGACCGACAAGGGCGGCGGAAAGTACACCTTTGTCATGCCGGCGGGCAAGGTCACGGTGAAGGCAGTCTTTATGGATGACAACACCATGCTCAACTTCTTCACCGACGTGCACGCGGAGGATTACTACTATGACGCAGTCCTCTGGGCGGCGCAGAAGGGCATTACCGGCGGTATGAGCGACACGCTGTTCGCTCCGAACGCTGCCTGCACCCGGGCACAGATCGTAACCTTCCTGTGGCGCGCGGCAGGTTCGCCTGAACCGAAGGCGCTGAGCAGCTTCGCGGATGTTCCGGCAGATGCATACTACGCCAAGGCAGTTGCATGGGCAGTTGAGAACGGCATCACAAACGGTACGACCGATACCACCTTCGGCCCGGATGAGACCTGCACGCGCGCACATGGCGTAACGATCCTGTCTCGCGCAGCCGGGACAAATACCGCTTCGGGCAACAGCAATTTCGCTGACGTAGACGTGAACGCATATTACGCAAGTGCGGTCAAGTGGGCGGTTGACAATGGCATTACCAACGGTATCAGCAGCAGCCTGTTTGGCCCGGACAGCAGCTGTACCCGAGCACAGATCGTCACGTTCCTGTACCGTATGTATCAGGGCAAGTAAGCAGTACAACACAGATATCAGGCTATAACTGAAAAAACAGGACTCCTCGGAGTCCTGTTTCTTTGACAATCTCAGTATTTTTTCGGTTTCTATCCCGAAACCGACTGTGGTCTCATCATTTATTGAGATAGTGCAGAAGGCGAAGAAATTCTTCATTATCCGTTTTTTCACAAATGGCATCGATGCCTGAGGAAATGATCCATACAGCCATGCCGCGCTGAGCACACAGTACGAGCAGATCAATGATCATCTTGTGATGTGTGGACTCCTGTCCGGCGAACGGGAAAAAACAGATAAGCAGGCGCGGATTAAGCAGATACCACCGATAATACGAAAATCGAAGCCGTTCAGGGTAGGACCAGCTGCTCAGTGGCTGCAGCAGCATTTCCTTCGGAAACCAGCGCAAAGCCTCGGATAAAATGTTGGATACAATTTTTTTGCGGATGATATGCTGTCCGGCCTTGGGGATAAGGCTGGTGCACAGATTGTCGAGCGCGGTCATGTTGTCGAACAGCACGCCGCCGGGGCGGTCGGGTCGCTCAATCTGAATGCCGATCTCGCTGCCGATGACGCGGCCGAGATCGCCGGGCTGGTACAGGCGGCCGTTGAGCCGGAAAAAGCCGCTCGTCCAGCCGCGATCGCCCAGAAAGCATTCATGCAGGCGGCGGCCGGTGTTGTAGTTTTCATCGCGCAGAAAAGCAATCTCGCCGCGCCTGATATCAAACGTCATCGGCGGCAATGCGGGAAAGTGCAGATCCCGAACAGAAAGCACGGGGGCGCCTTCTGTCATAGCAGTGTGCTCAAAGCGTTTAACGCCTCTGCCTCCCTCCCAGCCGAGCAGCTCAAACAGACGAGGGCCATACTCCTCCGGATACAATCTGAAAAATGTACGCCGGTCGCGGATTACATCGATGCGGCTCGCGTATCGGAACATGAATGCTTCATCCATGTCAAACAGGAACACCGCTGTACCGTGGCGAAGCAGCAGCTGCACGCAGTCCATTAGCTTTGCAAGATCCTGGCGACGCAGCGTCTCGGTCAGCCGGTCGAGCACAAGCAGCTTGTAGCCGTTGAACCATGCACGAAAAATTGACAGACGGTAGTAGTCAAGCATGGAAAGGTCGATAAGCCGCGTACTCCATGGCAGATTAAGTCCCATCCGGTGGAGCATGTCAGTCGCTGCGAGTGATGTCAGCCGTTCAGTGCTTGGGAAGCGCTGCCGAAGATGATTCGTACGAACAAGTGCGAGAACAAAATCGCGCATGGTCAGTTCCTTGCTCGCGAAACGAGATTTGTCCACCACAATGGCATTCTGACGAATCCAGCGCTCCAGACCGGTTGCGCCAATGCGTTGCTCGCAGCAGAATGCCCGACCGTCGGTAAACACCGTTTTCCCCTTGAAAATATCGAGATATGCAGTACCGGAGGTAAGGTGTTCATCAACATAAACACCGATACACTCACCGTGTGCGATGGAAACATCAAACTGGTACTGCCCGCTCTCGCTGTGAAAATAGCCATGCTCGATGCGAATAAGCTCTTCTTTCATGTCAGTCTCCCTGCATCAGCAGCGGCATCGTGACGCAGCACTCCGTACCGATACCCGTTGCACTGAAAACGCGAAGACCGTAATCTTCGCCGAACATCAGCCGAATACGGCTGTTAACATTGCGCAGCGCGATTCCGCCGCGTTTTTTATCTCCGGAGACTGGGCTGCCATGGACAAATTCCTCGTTAAGCAGCATGACCTGCTCCTCAGGCATGCCGACTCCGTTGTCCTTTACGCGCAGGAACAATGTATTGGCACTGTTTTCAATGGAGATATATACGATGCCATGTCCGATTTTGCCTTCCAAACCATGTACGACAGCGTTTTCTACGAGCGGCTGGAGAATGAGCTTCGGCATTCTCGCCTCAAGCAGATCTTCATTTTCCATTTCAAGCTCCATTTCGAGTTTGTCGCCGAAGCGGCAGCGCTGGATGGTGAAATAGTTTTCCGCATTGTCCAGTTCATCCGAAAATGTGACATATTCCTGTACATTTGATATGGTATAGCGAAAAAACGTAGCTAACGCTTCGGTGGTTTCCGCAATATCCGCACAATCCGCCAGCAGAGCATCCGAACGGATAGCCTCGAGTGCATTATACAGAAAATGCGGGTTAATCTGGTTTTGCAATGCCAGATATTCGGCCTGCTTCTGCCGCAGGCGAGTGATCTCCTCACCGTGCAGACGATCTACGATTTCCCGGAAGAACGCGAAGATCTCGCGGGAGCGGCTCCAGTCTGCGCCGAGGACGGCATCCACATCGCCGTCTCTGCCATAGCGGCGGAGTGCCCGGCGCAGTTTCCATTGTGTTGTCAGCCACATAAACGACACCTACCTGTAAAGCTTTTTGTATTCGGAAGGACTGATGCCTGTCGTTTTCTTGAACAGTCGCGAAAAATATTTCAAATCACGGTAGCCGATCTGATCAGCGACGTCCTGCACAGAGTTTTCATCACTGCATAGCAATTCCTTGGCCTTGTTCATGCGCAGCTCAGTTAAATAATCCATAAAATTCTGGCCGGTCTCCTTTTTGAACATGGCGGAAAAATATGTTGCATTAAAGCCGACCGCACTGCTTACATCCTCAAGGCGCAGCGCCTCCTGATAGTGCTGCTGAATAAAGCGTTTGGCATCCGTAATCGGACGCGCCTCGCGCAGCATGCGCTCGTTGCGCAGACGATCTATTTCGCCACACATATCATCGTGCAGCAAGCGGAACAGCTCCTGTGCGTTGATGGCCTGCCACAAGCCGTCCATCATGCGCTGATAGAAGCTGTTGTCGGTCTCGCCGTTCCGCTGCATTCCGTAACGCATCGCCGTGAGGATCTCAAGAAACCAGTCCTCCAGCATCTTTCCCCAAAGCGGCTGCCTGGACATAACATCGCGGTAGCTGTCCTCGAGTTCACCGATGTACTGCTCCTTGTTCAGATATTCGGCGGCTTCCTGAAAACGGCGCTTACAGCTGCTGTCCATCGTGTAATACGCGTGAAAATCAGGGATATCAGTCTCCGCATCACGCCAGACCGGAGTATGACACAGACGATCGATACACAGCCAGAGCGCCTCGCGCATAGAAGCGCCAAGCGCATCGGCAGCGGAGCATCGGCTGCCAAGGCAGATTGTCGCACGGATGCCCCAGAACAGATCGCGCTGCTTTTCTATTTCCTTACGTATTTTGGTGAAGCATTGCTTGACCTCGACCGGCTGGTACTCCGGCAGATAGGCCGCAACAGCAACACCTTCTCTTCGAATGGCTGCGGCAAAGCCGCATTTGAGCTGTCCAAGCTCCTGCCGGACGATTTCAAGTGCGTGCTTCATCATGGCGTGCACGCCATCCGGGTTCTTCCATGCTGATGGAATATCCGGTTTGACAATAGCGGCGAAATAACAGCCGTTGGATGGCAGACCGTATTCCAGATTGAACGACCGCACCGCACTGGAGGTACGGACATCGCCGTGTATCTCGCCTATCAGCGTGTCAATGATACGCTCCTGCTCACGCTCATCGCTTTTCTTCAAACGGTACTCAATCGTAGCCTGCTCGCTGAGCTTGCCCTTAAGTCCGGTGAGAAGATCGGTCATCTCCTGCACCTTGAGCGGCTTCAGCAGATAACCTTCTACACCGTATTTCAGTGCGTTCTGCGCATATTCAAACTGGGCATAACCGCTGACAACGATAAAATGCAGCCCCGGCTGTATCTGCTTTGCCTGACGGATAAGATCAATGCCGTCAAAGCCCGGCATCCGGATATCGGTTACGAGCAAATGCGGCTGTTTGTCGCGTATCATCTCAAGCGCATGCATACCATCGCTTGCCATGCCGACAATCTCAAAGCCAAGACTTTCCCAGTCAATCAGCTTGCACATCAGCAGCAGGACCTTTTTTTCATCATCTGCCAGTACGACCCTTAACATACATATTCCCCTTTGAAGGTAATTTTAGGAAAACAGATTTTGCTTGTTGATAGGAAAAAGGGAAAACGTAACCGTTTTCCCTTTTTCTTATTCATAATAACACTGTTTGCAAGGATTTGCAAAGCATTTTCAAGTAATTACTCGTAATCCTTAACGTTGCTGGAGTCGATCCAGGTGTTGTCGGTTACGATCTCGGTGGTATCGAGGGTTTCGCCCTTGAGCAGTTTAACAGCAGCCTCGATGCCGTTTGCAGCCATAGCGCCGCCGTTCTGAGAAACCGTACCGGAGATACGGCCATCCTGAATAGCTTCGAAGCCGTCCGGCGTGCCGTCAACGCCTGCGATAACGATACCGGAGTTTGCACCTGCTGCGTTGCCGGCGCCTACTGCCATGCCGTCGTTCTCACAAACGATTGCGTCCAGATCGTAAGCGGACAGCCAGCTCTCAACGGTGGACTGAGCGCTTGCGGTGTCCCACTGGCAGTCAGCCGGTGCAACGACCTGCTTGATCTCGGGATAGTTCTTCAGAATGTTCTCATAGCCTTCCATGCGCTGCAGACCGCCTGCATCACCGGAGGGGCCGGTCAGGATAGCGATGTTGCCCTTGCCGTTGAGGAGCTTTGCAACCTGCTCCATCTCGGTTTCGCCGGCCTTTACGTTGTTGCCGTAGGAAACAGCGGAGATGCCGTTGTTCTGCCAGTCGGTGCAGGCAGAGATGATGTTGATCATAACAACGCCGGAATCAGCTGCGGATTTTGCAGCATCAGCAAGGCCGTCCGGATCAACAGGCTCGAACAGGATGGCATCATAGCCCTCGGATACGCACTGCTCAATCTGGCTGATCTGGGTAGCAGCGTCCTGATCAGCACTCAGGATGGTCAGGTCAACGCCCAGCTCGTCAGCCTTGGCCTCAGCAGCCTCGGATACGGCAATCTGGAATGCGTTGGTCTGGTGCTGCTGGATGAGGGCGATCTTGTAGGAATCGCTGCCGGAATCAGCACCGGAATCGGTGCCTGCATCAGAACCGGTGGAAGTACCGCCGCAGGCAGCCAGACTCAGAGTCATGGCACCGGTAAGCAGCATAGCGAGAAATCTCTTCTTTGTCATTTTCTTTTTCCTCCTTAGAGACGTTGTGAATATGATGAAGAGGAGAGGGGAGCGCGAAGCACTCCCGCTGCCTCTTTATCAGCAAAAATCAGTTTTTCTTGGTCTTTCCCTTTACGTCGATCAGGACAGCTACCACAATGATAACGCCCTTGACGATCTTCTGCCAGTGGGACGATACGCCCATAATGTCCAGACCGTTTGCAATAACGGTGATGAGCAGACAGCCGATGACAACGCCCCACGGCTTGCCCACGCCGCCGGTCATGGATACGCCGCCGACAACGCACGCCGTGATGGCATCCATCTCGTAGCTCTCAGCTGCGGTCGGCTGGCCGATGGTAACGCGGGAGGTCATCAGGAAGCCGCATAGACCAGCCAGCAGGCCGGCAATGGCGAACGTGGAAATGCGGATGGCAGTGGTGTTGATGCCGGAAACGCGGGCCGCCTGAAGATTGCCGCCGCAGGCATAAACACGCCGTCCGTAAACCGTTTTGGACAGAACGAATGCACAGATGATGATAACGATTACAAGAAAGACGGACAGCATCGGGATGCCTGCGATAGAGGAGGCAGCGACCGCCTTGTATTCCTTGCTGATGCCGGTAATCGGCTTGCCGTTGGAGGTCAGCAGCGCCAGACCGCGAACTGCCGTCATCGAGCCGAGTGTCATAATAAACGGGGGCAAATCGCCAATGGCAACGCCGATGCCGTTTACCATGCCGACTGCCAGACCGGCCAGCATCGCAACAACGAGCGGCACGATGAGCGGCAGGTCGCCCTTGCCGAGCAGCGCGGCCAGAATGCCGGTGAATGCAACGGTGGAGCCGACCGACATATCAAAGCCGCCTGCGATGATGACGAACATCATGCCGAACGCCAGAATGCCGTTGATGGAAGCCTGTTTGAGGATGTTCACGAGGTTGGTCGGTGCGATGAAGCTGGGCTTCAGGCAGGTAAGCACAACGACCAGCGCAATGAAGATCAGGAAAATGAAGTATTCGCTGATCAATCCCTTGATATTTTTCTGTTTCATTTCTCTTTTCTCCTTATACTTCAATCGCGGAGGCCAGTGTCATGATACGTTCCTGCGAGAACGCATCGCGCTGTACCTCACCGGAGAGATTACCCTCGCACATTACCATGATGCGGTCGCAGACACCCATCAGCTCGGGAATCTCGGACGAGATCATGATAACGGCCTTGCCCTGCTGTACCAGCTTGCCGAGCAGCAGGTAAATATCGCGCTTGGCGCCGACATCGATGCCGCGGGTCGGCTCATCGAGGATGATGATATCCGGGTCGTTCAGCAGCCACTTGGCGATAACGATCTTCTGCTGGTTGCCGCCGGACAGGTTGCCCGTAATCTGGTCGCCGGAAGGAGTTTTGATGTTCAGCTTTTTGATGTACTCCATGGAAGCGGCGCGTGCCTTGTTCTTGTTGTAAAGGCCGTGGCTGAGCAGCTTTTTGATGGCTACCATGGCGATATTGTCGTTTACCGAGCCGCTGAGGTTCAGACCGGTGACTTTTCGGTCCTCGGTGATGAGGGCCACGCCCTCCTTGATGATGTCCTTCGGAGAATGGACCTTGACCTGCTTGCCCTTGACGAAGATCTCGCCGGAGGCCAGCTCGTGCATACCGAAGATGCCCTCGACCAGCTCACTGCGGCCCGCGCCTACCAGACCGCCGATGCCGAGGATCTCGCCGCGGCGGACGGAAAGGCTGACGCCCTTTACCTTGTTGTCCGCGCGGACGATGTTCTTCGCCTCAAAAACGACATCGCCGATTTCGGCCTCCAGCTTGGGGAATACATCGGTAATCTCGCGGCCGACCATCATTTTGATGAGTTGAGCCTCGTCGAGGTCCTTGGTGTCGCCCGAACCGATGTACTGACCGTCGCGGTAAACGCTGATACGGTCGCAGATGGAGAAGATCTCGTCCATACGGTGCGAAATATAGATAATGGCAACGCCCTTAGCGGTCAGGCTGCGGATATGCTCGAACAGCAGCTCGACCTCGCGGTCGGTGATGGCGGCTGTCGGCTCGTCCATGACGATGACCTTTGCGTTAATGGAAATTGCCTTGATGATCTCGATCAGCTGGCACTGTGCAACGGTTAGGTTGCGCAGCTTTTCTTTCGGAGAAACGTGCAGGCCGCATTCCTTGATGAGCTTTTCAGCCTCTGCGATCTCAGCCTTTGCATCGACCAGACCGTTTTTGCGGATCTCACGGCCGACGAAGATGTTTTCATACACGGACATATCCAGAATCGGATTGAGCTCCTGATGAATCATCGCAACACCGTGATCCATGGCTTCTTTCGGATTGGATACATGGTACGGCTGACCGTTAAAGATGATCTCACCGCCGCTGTCCTTTGTGTAAATACCCATCAGAATTTTCATCAGAGTGGATTTACCGGCACCATTCTCGCCCATTAAAGCGTGTACCTCGCCGGGCTTAACCTGAAGCTGCACATGATCCAACGCCTTCACGCCGGGGAAGGTCTTGCTGATATCTTTCATTTCCAGTACATACTCCATGCTGTTCTTCCCTCCTCATGTGTCATTTTATTGTCATTATTTTATCAAACTGCTGCACATAGGAAAACACACAATCTTCACATATGGGGGGACGATTTTTGGATTTTTCACAAATATAGCATTTTGTTTAATTTATAAAGAAATATTTTGTGCTATATGCATAAAACACTGCCGCCCAAATCTCCGGAAGCAAGTCTTTAGCGAAACGTTTTTCACTTTCGGTACGTTAACTCGAGCCGCTTTCTTGGCTTTCTCATAATATAATTTCCCGGAAATGATATGGTATATAAATGGCAGATAAACGTTTGCGTTGAACCGCTGTCTATAGCTTCAAGCTATGGACAATGACGAGTTTCTCGTATTTTACAAATGGGTCATCAGCCGCTATACTAATATCATAAAATAAACGAGTTACTGCTCATTGCATAGATCAGAAAGGACAACATCCTATGAAAAATCCCGCCCCTTATCGTTACGATATTGTCGGCAGCTTCCTGCGCACAAAGGCTATCCACGAAGCTCGCAGCAAGTTTGAAGCCGGCGAAATTTCCGCTGAAGAACTGACCAAGGTCGAAGATGCCGAGATCACCGGTCTGGTAAAGAAGGAAGAGAATGTCGGTCTGCACGCCGTTACCGACGGCGAGTATCGCCGTTCCTTCTGGCACATGGACTTCCTCTGGGGTCTGACAGGTACGCAGAAGGTCAAGTCCGAGCACTTCTCCGTCGCATTCAAGGGCTTCCAGCCGAAGGCTGAGACCGTAAAGATCGTGGACAAGCTGGATTTCCCGGATGATCATCCGTTCCTCAAGCATTTTGCATTCCTGCAGAGCGTGGCTTCCGACCTCGTACAGCCCAAGCAGTGCATTCCGTCTCCGTCCATGCTGCATCTGATCTGCTGTGTTCGTTCGACCGACTACCAGCCGATCGAGCGCTACAAGGACGAGCAGGTTCTGCTGGACGATCTGGCAGCGGCTTACCAGAAGGCGGTAAAGGCGTTCTACGCTGCCGGCTGCCGTTATTTACAGCTCGATGATACCTCATGGGGTGAATTCTGTTCGGCTGAGAAGCGAAAGGCATATGCAGAGCGCGGTATCGACGTAGATGAGGTCGGCCGCAAGTACGTTTATGTGCTCAACAAGATCCTCGAAGCAAAGCCGGAGGACATGGTTATCACCATGCACATCTGCCGCGGCAACTTCCGCTCGACCTGGTCGTCCACCGGCGGCTATGAGCCGGTAGCGGAAATCCTGTTCGGCCACTGCAACGTGGACGGCTTCTTCCTCGAGTACGACAGCGACCGTGCCGGCGGTTTCGAGCCGCTGCGCTACATCGGCAAGCAGAAGGTCGTTCTGGGTCTGGTAACCTCCAAGGATGCCAAGTTGGAGAACAAGGAAGACGTTATCGCGCGTATCCGCGAGGCTTCCAAATATGTGCCGCTCGAGCAGCTGGCGCTCAGCCCGCAGTGCGGCTTCGCTTCCACCGAGGAAGGCAATCTTGTCACCGATGCGGACCAGTGGAGCAAGCTGGCGCTCGTCAAGGAGATTGCAGAAGAAGTCTGGGCCGATTAAACAGCAGGACAGTCTAAAAAGCAGGGAACATGGAAACCGGCAGGTCTCACCGCCGGTGTTTGGATAAGAAAAACATTTGCGCAGATAAAATCCCACTTGATGTCAGGTACGGTATCAAGTGGGATTGTCTGTTTTCTGTTTCTGTTCGTTCTAACGGGAATGCCAGTGAATGGTTATGATAATAGCGGATTTTATGCAAAACACAGCGCTCAGCGCACCGAAAAATGTATGGGTCTAAATTTACATCTTCGGGCGCCATCGCCGCACCCATGTTGGCCGCGTCCTTGACGCCCATTTCAACCATTTTGCCGAACAGGACATGCGTCACGCGCACATCGCACGGCTCCGCGCCGTTCGGCACCGGTTCACTGCCGAGCACTGCCGCGCCTGCCGCTGTGGCCGTCCATTGTGCGGTCGGTGTGCGCTGACCGCCGTAGGCAAGCGGAAAACGGTACTGCCGCTCCGCCGAGCAGAAATGCGAGGATGCTGCCGCAAGCAGGCGGTCTGCCGCGCCGCTCTCGACCAGACAGCCGCCGAGCGCAAGACCCTGTGCCATAGTCGAGCATGCACCGTACTGCCCGAGATAGGGTACATTCGCGTGCATGGACGCTAAAAACGAGCCGATGCACTGGTTGAGCAGGTCGCCTGCAAGGATCAGGTCGAGCGAACGCTCGGGCAGGGTGGCCTTGCGCAGCGCAAGCCGGATGGCGGTCTTTTGCAGTTCGCTCTCCGCCAGCTCCCACGAGCGCTGCCCCATGCGGTCATTCTTCGCCACATAGTCAAACCGCTCACCGAGCGGGCCTTCGCCCTCTTTTTTGCCGACTGCCGCTGCGTGTCCGAGCAGATACGGCCGGTTTTCGAGCGCAAGCGTGCGCTTGCCGATGCGCTTTATCATACCGAACCGCCTCCCGTCAAAAACAGAATGAGACCGTAAATGACGCTTGCCGAAATGCCGTATACCAGCACCGGTCCCGCGATAACAAACAGCTTTGCGCCCAGACCGAGGATAAGCCCCTCGCTTTTGAACTCCATCGCCGGAGAAACAATGGCGTTTGCAAAGCCGGTGATCGGCACAATCGTGCCTGCTCCCGCATATTTTGCAAGCTTTTCATACAAATGCAGACAGGTGAGCAGGGCACCGAGAAACACCATTGTGATGGCGGTCGCGGCGGCTGTGTCCTCGGTATCCAGTCCGCGGGAGAGCCACAGCTGCCGTACTCCCTCGCCGACCGTGCAGATCGCACCGCCAATCAGAAACGCCAGCAGGCAGTCGCGCCACAGCGGCGAATTCGGACTTTTGCGTTCGAGCAGCTGTTGATAGGTTTGTTTATCCAGTTTCATGCAAGGTTCCCCTTTCTGTACGCGTAGTTTGCCCAGCCATTCCGGGATTATCCATCTGACCCTGTAAAATAAATGCGAACTGACCATTTTCGACAGACCATATTCGCGGTATGATAAATAAAACATATCAGATCAGGGGGATTTATGATGGAATCCAAGAAAAAAGCGTTTTCGCTGTACGACATCGTGATGATCGGTCTGATGGCGGCAGTGGTATTCGTTGTTACCATGTTCCTGTCCATTCGCATTCCGACGCCGACAGGCACCACCATGATCAAGCTCGCAAACGCGTTCGTGCTGCTGTGCGGTCTGCTGCTCGGACCGGTTCGCGGCGGTCTTGCAGCCGGTATCGGCTCGATGATCTTCGACCTGATGACGCCGGAGTACGCACCGGAGGCGTGGATCACTTTCCTGCGTTTCTTCCTGATGGCATGGCTGTGCGGCGTGATCGCTTACGCCGGTGCCGCTGCCGCAAAGAAGTTTGCGCGCAACCTCGTGGCGTGCCTTGCAGGTGCGGTGTTCTCGTCGCTGCTGTACATGCTCAAGGGTATTATTGAGCTGATGATCGGCGGCAGTGCGCTGGTTCCGGCTTTTGTGGCCAATATTCCGAAGCTGATGACCTCGCCTCCGAATATCGTTATCGCGGTAGTTGTTGCAATGGCGCTTCTGCCGGCGCTGCAGAAGGCGATGAATTCGACCTCGTTCGGCCGCCATATGGCAGAAAAGTAAACAAATCCGTTGAGAAACGCGCCTGTCGAGTATCGGCAGGCGCGTTTCTCATGCTTTGCAGAAAGCTGGATTTCGTGGTATACTGTAGTCATCTAAAGAAAAGCACAGCGAGGAGGAAAACAGTATGGCGGATTTTGTGTCGCATCATCTATTTGGCAGGCAGGCGCTGACGGTGTTTCCCGCACCGGCGCAGCGGGCAGCGGCATGCCGTCCGGCGTGCTTTTTCTGGGGGTGTCAAGGACCGGACCCGCTGTTTTACCGGAAAATCCTGCTCGGCAGTCCGCTGCACAAGCTGGGCAACCGCATGCACTCGGAGAAAACGGACGAGCTGTTTGCGGCGCTCTCGCGTGCGGTGCGCGACCTGAGCGGCGACGCGCAGGAGATCGCAGCGGCCTATTTCTACGGCTTCGTGTGCCATTATGCGCTCGACAGTGAGATTCATCCCTACGTTTACTGCCGGCAGGTGCAGTTCTGCACCGAAAATCCGAAGCTGTCCGCGTCGGCGGTGCACAGCCGTATTGAAAGCGACATTGACTATCTGCTCTACGAACGCGCATGCCACCGTCCCATCACTGAGTTCGATCCGGAGGAACGCTATCAGCTGTCACCGGTCGAGCAGGCGGTGCTGTCGGTTATGCTGCACGCGGTGCTCAAAACCGTGTACGGAGCCGATGTTTCCACGCATGAGCTGCGCCGTTCGTTCGCGGAAATGACTTCATGGGAGAGTTTTCTCTATTCGGAGAGCCGCGCCGTCTATCGCGGAGCGAAAAAGGCGGAAGCCCTGCTCGGTCGGGGCGCCCTGCTCACCGGTCACATGAAGCTCGAGCGCCCGATGTGGGATGCGCTCAATCTGGCTCATCAGCCGTGGCATAACCTGTGGAAACCGGACGAAATCCGCACGGATTCCGTGCCGGAGTTGTTCGGCCTGGCGCGTATTCGTGCCGCCGCTCTTGCCGGACAGTACGCCGCGCAGTTTGACGCAGGCTGGCTGATGCACTATCACTTTGATGAGCCGTTCGACAGCGGCAACCCGAAAAAATGATAATGGAAAATGAAATGTGAGTGCATTTTTCATTTGTCATTGCGATTGCAAGGGAAAAAGACTGTAAAAGACAAAAGGCGCCTGAAAAGGCGCCTTTTGTGAGGCTGTCGAAAAACTATCGTTTTCCGAGCAGCCTCTCGCTCGAAACCACGCTTTCGAGCGAATACTGAAGAAAAACCGCGCCCTACGGGCACATTTTTTCTTCCCTTGTATAAATTCCGAGATACATGCTCCCGGAATTTATGAATTTGCTTCGCAAATTCTATTTTATGCGTGCTGCCGCACGAAGCGTAAAAATTAAAATAATACTTCTTTGACAGACTGACAAAAGGCGCCTGAAAAGGCGCCTTTTGTGTTAGACACCGCTACTTTTTCGTTAGTCACGGCTATTTTTGACCTGATTTCTTTGCAATACGGCAATGCCTGTGGTAAAATTGTAGGAAATCCGAAAGGAGGTGCAGCAACCGTGCAGTACGTGCTGTACTATTTTATTGCAGTCAGCGTCATCGGCGCGATTGTCTGCATTTACGATAAGCTCGCCGCGGCTCGCGGCTGGAGGCGTGTGCCCGAGCGCACGCTGTTTTTCTGGGCGCTGATCGGCGGCGGGCCGGGCGTGTACGCCACCATGCTCATCATCCGTCACAAGACGCTGCACCATATTTTCATGCTCGGCATACCGGCAATTATGATTCTGCAGGGAGCAATTATTGTTGGTATTTATAACATTCTGTATATGAAGGGACTTCTATGACAAACGCACTTATCCATATTTTCATCCGCGATGCGGAAAACACCGGCGATTCGCGGGTGCGTGAAAAATTCGGCGTGTTGTCCGGTGCGGTCGGACTGGCATGCAACCTGTTCCTGTTTGCGCTCAAGCTGATCATTGGTCTGCTTACAGGGTCGATTTCCATCGCGGCGGACGCATTCAACAACCTGTCGGACGGTCTGTCCTGCCTGATTTCCATTGTCGGCTTCAAGGTTTCCGGCAAGGAGCCGGATGCGAAGCATCCGTTCGGCTACGGACGCACCGAGTACATCGCGGGACTGATCGTCTCGTTCATCATCATTCTGGTCGGCTTCGAGTTCTTCAAAACCTCGCTCGACCGCATTCTGCATCCGGCTGCCGTAGCGTTCTCGGCGGTGCTGATGGGGATTCTTGCCGTATCCATGCTGGTTAAGCTGTGGATGGGCGCGTTCAACGTCAATATCGGCCGCAGAATCGACTCTCCGGTGCTGATGGCTGCCGGTCAGGACAGCCGTAATGATGTTATTACCACAGCTGTTGTCGTACTCGGCATGGTAGCCGGCCGGTTTACCACGCTGCCGGTGGACGGCTATGTGGGCGTTGCCGTTGCCGCGTTTATCCTCTGGTCGGGCATCGGCATTGCGAAGGATACGGTTGCGCCGCTGCTCGGCGAAGCCGCCGATCCGGAGGTTGCCCGCAATATTCGGCGGATTGTAATGGAGTCCGACCATATTGTCGGCGTACACGATATGATTATCCACAATTACGGTGCGGGCCGCTCAATTGCGTCGCTGCATGCCGAAGTGCCGAGCGACTCGGACTTTGTGGCTGTGCACGAGGAAATCGACGAGGCCGAAAAGCGTGTCTGGCAGCAGACCGGTGTGTATCTGGTCATCCACATGGATCCGATCGATATCAATAATGCGTATGTCAACGCGCTGCGTGAGCAGACCGACGGCGTGCTCCGTCAGATCGACGGACAGCTTACCATGCACGACTTCCGCATAGTGGACGGCAAACGCCAGATCAACCTGATTTTCGACGTTGTTGTGCCGTTTTCCTATGACGAGGATGCCAAACGCGACCTGCTGATGAAGATCTATGACGGCCTGAAAGCGATCGACTCGCGCTATAATCCGGTTGTAACGCTCGATCATCAGATGTGATAAGAAAATAATGAGCAGGAAAAGGAGGTGCTTTCGCATCTCCTTTTTCTGCTAAAAATAGCATAGAAAAACGGTAGGGAACAAAATAATCCGCGAAAACGGCAAGTTATCATTGCAATACCCCGGAAATTTGCTATAATGGAGATAGCGTTTTTACGCTTTATCAGATAACATTATTGTTTGGGGGAATTTAAGTGAGCTTTTTCTCGGGCCTGCTTTCCGCACTTCCCGGTGCAGTGGCGCAGGGTTTGATCTGGGGACTGATGGCGATCGGCGTATTCATCACCTTTAAGGTGCTCGATCTGGCCGACCTGACCGTCGATGGTACGATGGCGACCGGCGGTGCGGTGTGCATCGTTATGATGACGCACGGCGCGAATGTATGGGTGGCAATGCTGTGCGCTTTCCTTGCCGGCATGCTGGCTGGACTTATCACCGGTATTCTGCATACCTGTATGGGGATTCCGGCGATTCTGGCCGGTATTTTGACACAGCTGGCGCTGTTCTCCATTAACCTGCGCATTATGGACAAAAAAGCAAATGTAGCGATCAATCCGGACAACTACAAGCTGCTTGTTTCTCTGCGCAACGTTAAGAAGGTGACCATCGAGAACCCGATTTTCGTTGCGGCTGTCTTTACGATTGTGGTTATCGCACTGCTGTACTGGTTCTTCGGTACGGCGCTCGGCTGCTCCATCCGTGCGACCGGCGCAAACCCGAATATGAGCCGTGCACAGGGCATCAATGTTGATTTTGTCAAGGTGCTCGGTCTGATGCTGTCCAACGGCCTGGTTGCACTGGCAAGTGCGCTGTACTGCCAGTATCAGGGCTTCGCGGATGTCAACGCCGGCCGTGGCGCTATCGTTATCGGCCTTGCCGCTGTCATCATCGGCGAGGTGCTGTTCAGCCGTATTTTCCGCAACTTTGCGATGCGTCTGCTCGGCGTATCGCTTGGTGCGGTTGTGTACTATCTGGTTATTCAGGTGGTCCTCAACCTCGGCCTGAACACCAACGACCTGAAGCTGATCTCGGCTTTCGTCGTTGCAATCTTCCTTGCTGTTCCGTACTGGAAGGGCAAGTATTTCCGCGGTGCAGCCAAGAGCGCCGCAAAGACTGACGCAAAGGAGGTCAAGTAACATGCTGCAGCTCAAAGGAATTTACAAGACCTTCAACGCGGGCACGGTAAACGAAAAGCGTGCCATTGACAACCTGAACCTGACCCTTGAGGACGGCGATTTCGTTACCATCATCGGCGGCAACGGCGCCGGCAAGTCCACCACGCTGAACCTGATCGCAGGCGTGTATCCGGTGGATGCGGGCATGATTCATCTGAACGGCTACGACCTGACCAATCTGCCCGAGCATAAGCGCGCGCGTTTCCTCGGCCGCGTATTTCAGGATCCGATGATGGGTACTGCCGCTACCATGGGCATTGAGGAGAATTTGGCGCTGGCATACCGCCGCGGTCAGAAGCGCGGCCTCGGCTCCGGCATTACGAACGAGGAACGCGAGCTGTACCGCGAAAAGCTGGCAACGCTCGGTCTGGGATTGGAGAACCGCATGACCAGTAAGGTTGGTCTGTTGTCCGGCGGTCAGCGTCAGGCGCTGACCCTGCTGATGGCCACCCTGCGCAAGCCGGATCTGCTGTTGCTCGACGAGCATACCGCAGCGCTCGATCCGAAAACCGCAGATAAGGTGCTGCAGATCACCGAAGAGATCGTCGCACGCGACAACCTCACCACACTGATGGTAACGCATAACATGAAGAACGCCATCCAGTACGGCAACCGTCTGATTATGATGGATGCCGGTCACGTTGTCGTTGATATCCGCGGTGAGGAAAAGAAGAACCTCACCGTCCGCGATCTGCTCGAGAAGTTCAATATCGAGAGCGACCGTATGCTCCTGAGCGAATAAGCAAAAAGAACCCGAAACACCGTTTCGGGTTCTTTTTTTAAGATGGAAAAGAGTGTAGAGTGAAGAGTTGAGAGTGGAGATTACGATACCTCCTACCTCCTATCTCAAAAACTCTCCACTCTTCAATCTCCACTCCTCACTCTTTTATGCTCCATCCGAGGGGTGTCCGCCGGAACAGCGCATTGTGCAGTCCGGCCAGCGCCTGCCATGTGGCGCGGTCGGTCAGGCCGGTCTGCGGCAGCTGAAAGATCTGCTGCGCCCGCCGGACAGCGGCCTGCGTATCACTGTCGTACTCGCCGGTGAGCGGCACGGCGGCAATCCGGTTGTAATGCGGCGCAATTTCGCTCAGCATGAGCTGGAGCACATACACCGAGGGACTTTTCGCGCCCGGCTTCAGCACGGTATCGCTCTCCGGCGGGAAGAACGCCGTCTGCATGGGAAGTGCATCGGCGGCGATGAGCGCGGCATATGAAGCGTAGATGGCGTTCCATGTGCGCTGGTCGGCGATGCCCGTCACCGGAAGGCAGTGCTGCTGCTGGTATTCGCGCACGGCGGCGGCGGTCTGTGCACCGAAAATGCCGTCCGGCACGAGCGGAGCAGCGCTGCCCTCAGACTGCTGGATGCGCCGCAGAAAGGTCTGCAAATCGAAAATATGGCTGCGTTTTTGTGCATCGGTGTACAATCACGTTGCCTCCTCTCCAACGGGATAGCCGGGGTACTGTCCCGCAGCATTCTGGCTGCCGGCCAGCACGTTTTCGGCAAGATCGGCCATGCCCTCCCATGTCAGCGGGCCGATGGCGCCCGTGGCGGGCAGGCCGAGCAGCGACTGGATGCTGGCGACTGACGATTCGGTCGCATCCCCGAAAATGCCGTCCTCCGCGACGGCGGGCACCTCGGCGTAGCCGCGCGCGATGATATTGATGAGCTGCTGCGCCTGCCGCACGGCTTTGCCGCGCATCCCCTTGACGAGAAAGGTTTCCGGCAGGCCGACGAACTGCCCGAGCCATTCCTGTTCGGGCTGGGAGAGCAGCACGGACTGGTAGGTCGAGAGCAGAGCATACCACGTTTCTCTGTCCACTGCGCCGGTCATGGGCAGCCCGACGAGCTGCTGGTAGGCGGTCACTGCCTCGCGGGTCTGCGGGCCGAACACGCCATCGAGCTGTCCCGCCTGCCAGCGCGGCAGCGCATCGTAAAATTCACCGACGATGGCAAGAAAATACTGCAAAAGCTGTACGCCCGGGCCGCTCATGCCCTCGGTCAGCCGTTCGGGATACTGGCGGGAGATCTCACTGAGGGCCAGTCCCTCGCTGTTGAGCTCGCTCAGGCGCTTGACATTATTATAAATGAACGCGATGCGGTACCATGTTGCCGGGCCGACAAGGCCGTCCTCGGTGAGGTTGAACTGCCGCTGGAACGCCCGCACGGCGCGTTCGGTATCTGCGCTGAACACGCCGTCCGTGGGATATATCTTCGGGATGTTCGGAAAATTGGTCGAAATGCGGTTGAGGCGGGTCTGGACAGTGCGGACATCCTCGGAAAAGTCGCCCAGCCGCAGTGTCACGCCGGGGAACGACCCGCCGAGGTTGGGCGAGAGCGGTGCACCGGTGACGAAATTGATGTCGCTGCCGTAAAACGACTGCAAGATCTGCTCGGCGGAAAGTCCCTGCTCGGCCAGCGGCACGGTTCCCCACTGGCTCAGCCCGCCCGGACAGGTGACGGTCGTGCCGTTGCAGTATTGCGTGAACAGCGGCTCGATGGAATCGCCGCGGGTGAGGTAAGTGCCGATCATATCGTCTACGATGGTGGAGATGTTCTCGAAAATATCGCGTCCGGGCACGAAAGACTGGTCGTAGCGGGTGGAATTGGTGATGTCGAAGTCATAGCCCTGTGCGCGGTACCATTCGGTGAACACGCGGTTGAGCACATAGGAGATCTGCGCGTACACGTTCGCACGGATGGCCTGTTCGGGCCATGTCGGGTATATCTCAGACGAGGCCACATTCTTGATGTAGTCCGCGAACGGCACGGTGATATTCTGCGCGTTCTCGGACGGCGCACCGAGGTGCACCGTGATGGTTTCGGGGATGGAAACATAGGGTTCGGGCAAATCTGTCCCTCCTTTTACGGATTCTCCGGCAGAGCCGGATCGAGGGCCTGCGGCATGCCGGTGGCGGTCAGGTCGGTCGGCGCGAAGCTCTGGTTTTCCTTGAGCGGCGTGAGCGCCACGGGCAGCATGGTCGGCACGCCGGAGAACATCGCGATGTGCAGGGCGGTGAGCGGCGTGTAGCCCTCGGCGGAAATCTCGACCGTGTACACCGCGAACGGCGGGCCGCCGTCCGGGTTCAGCGAATTGCTGCGCGGCGGCGTGTCGAGCACCATAACGGGTGTCATGCCGCCGCTGTCGGTGGTGACCGAGTGGAGCAGTGTACGCATACCGCTCTCATCCGGCACGGTGGAAACGGAAACGATGGCATTCTCGAGCGGCAGTGCGCCTAACGCGGTCGTGACGAGTACACGCAGCTCGGCGGTGCCGTCGGTCAGTTCAGCCATGAAAAAACCTCCTTGTCAGCAGGTGGAAAAACAGATATACTAAAGGTAACAGCCGCAAAGGCGGCAAAATCTCGAAAGGCGGGGACAGTATGCAGGATTACAAAACGATGATCTCCATGTGCGCAGAGCAGGAGGAGAAGTTTCAGTTTGAGCATTTTTCGCGCGAGGATGCGCTGGAAATCGGCCTCAAGCTGCATGAAAACGCAAAGGAGCAGCCGGTTGCGGTTGAAATTACGGTGAACGGTCTGGTCGTGTTCCGTTACTTCGCAGAAGGCGCAAAGCCGGACAGCGAGCTGTGGCTCGCGCGCAAGCGCAACGCGGTTGATCTGATGGAAATGTCCTCGCTGCGTTTTTTCGCAGAGCTGGAGGACGCAGGCGAGACCTTCGCGGATCGTAAGCTCGACCCGAACGAGTACGCCGCAGGCGGCGGTTTCCCGATCCGGCTGCGCGGCACCGGCGTGATCGGTTCCATCTGCGTTTCCGGCTATCCGGACCATGTGGATGACCACCAGCTCATTATCAACACGCTGGCGGAGTATTTTGCGTAACTGCTGAATTGAAAATGAACGTGAGATTTTCGCGGTTCGTTTGTTCATTTTCCATTTACCATAGGGACACCCGTTTCGGCGGGTGTCTTTTTTTACGCCAAACGCACATGATAATGACGAAACCACCGGTCGAGCTGGATGATATATGCGAAAATCTGCGGGGTACGCATCAACTGTCCGAACCACGGCTCGGCAAGACTTTCCGGGCGCCGCATGAGTTTTTGCACGGCATTCCGGTCGAACAGGGAAGCGGCGACCGAGGTGTTATCCTCGAAAATACGGCGGACATAGTCCGCGCACAAGCGGGTATAAACCGGATGAAAGGTTTTCGGATACGGACTTTTCTTGCGGTAAACGATCTCTTTGGGCAGTTCATCGGCGAATGCGCGGCGCACGATGCCCTTCTCACGCCCCTCGAGCGACTTGAAGTCCCACGGCATATTATAGGCATACTCGACAATGCGGTGGTCGCAGAAGGGCACGCGCACCTCAAGACCGGAGTACATGCTCATGCGGTCCTTGCGGTCGAGCAGGGTTGCCATGAACCAGTCGAGGTTGAGCACGAACATTTCGCGCATCCGGGCGGCCTTTTTGTCATCAGACGACAGCTTTGGCGCACGATCGCAGGTGTCGCGGTAGTGCTGGCGCACAAATTCCTCGCCGTTTCTAACGGCATCCGGTGTGAGCAGACCCAGACGCAGACCGACTGACCGTGACCACGGAAACGTATCTTCAAACAGAATTTCCTCACGGTGGTACCACGGATAGCCGCCGAATAACTCGTCGGCGCACTCGCCGGACAGGCAAACGGTGGTTCCGCCGCGCTTGACGGCCGCACAGAACAGCAGCAGGGAGGAGTCTACATCGGCCATGCCGGGCAGCGCACGCGCATCCGTCGCGGGGAGCAGAGCCGCGCACAGTGCCTCCGGCTCGAGCACAACGCGGTGATGGTGCGTACCGAGAAAATCCACCATTTGATCAATATACGAATCGTCACTATTAGGTTGAAATATACTCTTTGTAAAATATTTATCGTTGTCCCGATAATCCACCGACCAGGTGTGCAGCGTTTCGCCGCGGGCCGCGTAATCTTTTGCCGCCAGCATGGACAGGATGGACGAATCCAGCCCGCCCGAGAGAAAACACGCCAGCGGCACATCGCTGACCAGCTGACGGCGGGCGGCATCGCAGATGAGCGTGTGCGTGCGCTCGATGGTAGTCGGCAGGTCGTCCTCATGCTCGTGCGCTTCGAGCTGCCAGTAAACGTGATCGGTGAAGTTTTCCGGAGCCAAAACGGCAAAATGTCCGGGGAGCAGCGACTTTATCTGCCGAAAAACACCGGATTCCGGCGGGCGTGCCGGTCCGAGCAGCAGCAGCGTTCGCAGGCCGTCCTCGTCGAGCGCAGGCTCGATCTCCGGATGGCACAGCACGGTGTCGATGGTCGAACCGAAGGTCAGACCGTTGCGAATGGGAGCGAAAAACAGCGGTTTCACGCCCAGCCGGTCGCGGCAGAGCGTCAGTCGGCGTTCGCGTTTCTCCCAGATAGCAAAGGCGAAAATGCCGTTCAGCCGCGAAAATGCGTCAGTTTTCCACTCAAGATAGGCGTGCAGCAGCACTTCAGTGTCCGAATGTCCGACAAACTTGTGCCCGCGCGACATAAGTTCTGTACGCAATTCCGGTGTGTTATATAACTCTCCGTTATATATAATGATAGTATTCCTGTCGGGAGAGTGCATCGGCTGCTTGCCGCCCTCCGGATCAATGACGATCAGCCGCCGATGGACAAGCGCTGCGTCCTCGTCAAAATAGGTGCCTTCGGCATCCGGCCCGCGCGGCGTAAGCGTTCGCTTCATTCCGTGAAGGATCGGTCCGCCGCGGCGTGCGTCACGTTCATAATCGACAAAACCGCCGATACCACACATAGGCGATTCCTCCTCTGATTGATGGTTTCCTTCTGTTATATGCGTTAAATGTGAAAAATATGAAGTAAAATCGTAATTTTTCTGAAAAAATATAAACAGCAGCAAAACAAGACAAGGGATGCGTGCAATGTGCGTTCATCCCTGCCGACATTTGGCAGAAACGCACAAAAAATGGAGTGCGGATTTTATCAGAAAAAGAATGTTAAATCCTTGACAAATGGTTTCCGGCCGCTATAATAGAGATAGACATGCTCCAAACAAGGGTATCGCTGGACGCGGCGCTGCGGCCACTGACCGTGTGCGCTGTGTTTTTGTGCGTATCCGCATTACTTATTTATTTGGGAGGTTTATGGCATGGATTTTAGGCTTACAAAAGAAGAAGCACTGTTCCAGAAGATGTGCCGCGAGTTCGCTCTGAACGAAGTAGAGCCGATCGCAGCTGAGATCGACGCGGAAGAGCGCTATCCGGAGGAAACCGTTCAGAAGCTGATGAAGTACGGACTGATGGGCATTCAGTTCCCGAAGGAAGTCGGCGGTTCCGGCGGTAACTATATTTGCTACTCTATCGCAATCGAAGAGATGAGCCGCGTATGCGGTACCACCGGCGGCATCATGTCCGCTCACGGCACCCTGGGTGCTTGGCCGATTTACGCATTCGGTACTCCTGAGCAGAAGGAGAAGTGGCTGCGTCCGCTGATCGAGCCGAAGGAAGGCGCCAAGATCGGTGCATTCGGCCTGACCGAGCCGAACGCAGGTACCGACTCCGCTGCACAGCAGACCATGGCTGTTAAGCAGGAGGACGGCTCCTACATCATGAACGGCTCCAAGGTGTTCATCACCGGCGGCGGCCGTGCAGATACCTACGTTGTATTTGCTATGACCGACAAGACCAAGGGCAACAAGGGCATTTCTGCGTTCATCGTTGACAAGGACGACCCGGGCTTCTCCATCGGCAAGATCGAGCACAAGATGGGCATCCGTGGTTCCCAGACCGCTGAGCTGATCTTTGAGGATGTTCATCTGCCGGCAGACCGTCTGCTGGGCAAGGAGAACGGCGGCTTCAAGATCGCTATGATGACTCTGGACGGCGGCCGTATCGGTATCGCTTCTCAGGCTCTGGGTATCGCACAGGGCGCTCTGGATAAGGCTATCCAGTACATGAAGGAGCGCGTACAGTTCGGCAAGACTCTGGACAAGTTCCAGGGCCTGCAGTGGATGGTAGCTGACATGGCAACCCAGATCGACGCTGCTCGTCTGCTGGTTCGCCGTGCTGCATTCAACCACGATGTTGGTCTGCCGTTCACCAAGGAAGCTGCTATGGCTAAGCTGTACGCTTCTGAGGTTGCAATGGACGTTACCACCAAGTGCGTACAGATTTACGGCGGCTACGGTTACATCCGTGAGTACCCGATGGAGCGCATGATGCGTGACGCTAAGATCACCGAGATCTACGAGGGCACTTCTCAGGTTCAGAGAATGGTCATCGCTGGTCAGGTTCTGCGCTAAGAAAAGGAGGAAAACTGAACTATGAAGGCAATTGTTTGTGTAAAGCAGGTTCCGGATACCTCCGGCAAGGTTGCTGTTAATCCCGATGGCACCCTGAATCGTGCATCCATGCAGACCATCACCAACCCGGACGACCTGAACGCTGTAGAGGCTGCTCTGAAGCTGAAGGACGCTACCGGCTGCAAGGTCGTTGTTATTACCATGGGTCCTCCCCCGGCAGAGGGCATGCTGCGTGAGCTGATTGCTCGCGGCGCTGATGAAGGTGTTCTGGTTTCCGCTCGTGAGTTCGGCGGTTCCGATACCTTTGCTACTTCCCAGATCCTGGCTGCTGCTGTTAAGAAGGTTGGCCTGGAGAAGGACGACATCGTATTCTGCGGCCGTCAGGCTATCGACGGTGATACCGCTCAGGTTGGCTCTCAGATCGCTGAGAAGCTGAACATCCCGCAGGTTTCCTACGTTGCCGGTATCGAGAAGGATGGCGACAAGGTTGTTGTTAAGCGTATGCTCGAGGACGGCCACATGACCATCGAGACTCAGACCCCGTGCCTGCTGACCTGCATCAAGGAGCTGAACGAGCCCCGTTACATGTCCCTCAGCGGCATTATGGACTGCTACTCCGCTCCGGTTTCCGTATATGATTACAACACCCTGAAGGACGATCCGCTGATCGATCCGACCACCATTGGTCTGAAGGGTTCTCCCACCAATATCTTCAAGTCTTTCACTCCCCCGCAGAAGGGTCAGGGCAAGATGCTCGAGGGCGCTGACAAGGCTACCTGTGAGACTCTGGCGGCTGAACTGCTGAAGAAGCATATTATCTGATTGAAAGGAGAACAGAACAATGGCTGATTTTAATAACACCAACCTCGCCGATTTTTCCGGCGTATGGGTATTCTGTG
>PVML01016839.1_pt1 | contig 185577 bp, 191 predicted proteins | sample 1853371 | NCBI WGS metagenome assembly PVML01 (sample SAMN08533508, study PRJNA380276) | Human gut metagenome, whole genome shotgun sequencing project. | isolation source: participant 1, chromium library | host: Homo sapiens | collected 2017
ACAGGCCGTCTGCGACAATTAGCAACCGGGCTGATATGCGCAAAGGGACTATGCTGCGTATTCTGGAGACTTTACGAGCAGAACACTTTGTGCGCTATGACAGCCGAACGAAGCGGTATCAGTTGGGGGTAGCGATTTATATGCTCTCCGCCAGTGCTTTCTCATTTAACGATTTGGCCGCTGTAGTACGGAGCTATGTAGAGAGTGTTACCCGGGAGTTGAATTTGGTTGCCCACCTGGGAGTGCTTCAAGAGGACAAAATTGTACTGATTGATCGAGTGCTTCCAAACAGTAATTTTTCTGTCTATGACCTATACTCTATCATTGGAGGGGAGATCGAACCACACTGTACTGGTGTTGGTAAGGTAATCAGTGCCTTTGCCGACCCTGAAACTCGCAAAAGACTGCTGGACACCTGCAGCTTTGCACGTAAATCTCCCAATACCATTACCGACCGGCAGGAATACGAAAGGGTGTTGGAGAAGGTGCGGCAACAAGGCTATGCCGTCAATGTAGGGGAGAATGAGGAGTACCTAAAGTGTATTACTTATCCCATTTTTGATGCCAAGCATGAAATCATGGCTGCTTTGAGCCTGACGGGAGTCATTCAGTGCTTCAACCAGGAGTTGGATGATAGCTGCCACAAAGCTCTGCGGCGGGTTACAGCCCAGGTGTCCCAGGAGTTTGGGGCGGGTATTGTATAAAGTTATTTATAGTAAAACATGGGAAACCATGTTTTTACTATGGATATAAAATAAAAAAGAGTTTTGTAGGACAAAACTAATGGGAGAGATTAGATGAGACACTGGAAGAATGACAAAGAGCTGTTTACACTAATGAAAACCTACCTTTACACTGCCGTAGTAGGGGATATCATGGATGAGATGGGACTGCAGAACCAGTTTCTGCCTCAGCGGATTAGGCCATTGAAAGAGAACATGATACTGGTAGGTAGAGCGATGACCGTGTTGGAGAGCGATCTGGTTTCTGACGGCTGCGGTACCCACAATCCAGCACTGGGCGGCTCCTTTGGCCTGATGTTAGATGCTTTAGATGATTTAAAGGAGGATGAGGTCTATGTCTGTTCTGGATCCTCCGATACCTACGCCCTGGTGGGAGAGCTGATGGCTACCCGAGCTAAGCAGCTTAAGGCAGCTGGCTTTGCTGTCAACGGGTTTATCCGAGACACGTTGGGAATTCTGGATCTGGAAATTCCTACCTTTAGCTATGGAAGTTATGCCCAGGATCAGGCTCCTCGGGGCAAGGTGTTGGATTACCGAGTACCAATTTTGGTGGGACAGGTTCGAGTGAATCCAGGAGATATAATCTTTGGTGATATCGATGGCGTACTGGCAATTCCCCAGGCCCAAGAAAAGGAAATCATCCAGCGGGCTTATGAAAAAGCCACTGGGGAAAAGACTGTGGGGGAGGCCATCAAGGCGGGCATGTCCGCTAAAGCGGCTTTTGAAAAATACGGCATCATGTGAGCAGGTGAAGCCATGAAAGAAAATGATATCCTATCTGGCGAGCAGGGGGCGCTCAAGCGGGCACTATATAAGTCTATGGGCTTTTCTGACAGTCAGCTGCGAAAACCAGTAATTGCCATTGCGAACAGTTATACCAACGCTACCCCCGGCCATTATATACTCAACCAGCTGTGCGAACAGGTAAAAGCGGGGATTCTGGCCGCTGGTGGGACACCTATGGTATTTTCTACAGTGGCCCCCTGCGACGGTATAGCTGAGGGACATGAGGGAATGCGATACATTTTGCCCACTCGTGATCTGATCGCGTCCACTGTAGAGTGCATGGTCCGGGCCCATCGCTTCGATGGATTAGTTCTGCTGGGCTCCTGTGATAAAATCGTCCCGGGGATGCTCATGGCTGCCGCGCGGTTGGAGATGCCTGCCATTTTCCTCAACGGTGGACCTATGATGCCTGCCTGCTACAAGGGAAAGCACTATGACGGCAATATCATCACCGAGGCCATTGGCTGGAAGCGCCAGGGGAAAATAGATGAGGCGGAGTTTGCACGCATTGAAAATCTGGCTGAGCCCTGTGTTGGTTCCTGTGCCATGCTGGGTACAGCCAACACTATGTGTTCGCTGGCAGAGAGTCTGGGGTTGGCTCTGCCGGGTACAGCTGCCATTCCTGCCGTGATGGCAGCCCGAATGGAAGCAGGGGTGCGAACTGGTGAGGCTATTATGGAGTTGGTGCGCCGCGGTATTACCAGCAAGGATATTCTCACTCATAACACCTTTGAAAATGCCATGATCCACCTACTTTCTATGGGGGGATCTACTAACGGTATTTTGCATCTCCAGGCTATTTACCACGAGGCAGGTCTGGGAGAGCTGGAGCTAGAGGCCTTTGATGCCCTCAGCCGGCAGGTGCCTCAGGTAGCTTCGATTTATCCTGCGTCGGAGCATGATATGGTGGATTACTATGAGGCGGGCGGTGTACCTGCTATCCTCAGAGAACTTCGGCCTCTACTTCACTTAGAAGAGATTACAGTGACTGGACACACAGTGGGAGAGAACCTGGAAAAGTTCCCGGATACCACTCGCCGGGAGATCATCCGGCCCTTTAGCGACCCCTTTTCCCAGAGCGGTGGTGTGGCAGTGCTCCACGGTAACATTGCACCGAATGGATGTGTGATCAAGCCGGCTGCTGTACCGGCGCACATGTTCCGCTACCGGGGGGTGGCACAGGTATTTCATACAGAGGAGTCCTCCTATGAGGCGGTGCTCCGAGGGGATGTAAAGCCAGGCACCTGCATGGTACTGATGTATGAAGGCCCTAAAGGGGGGCCCGGAATGCCCGAAATGTATAAGACCATGAAGTACCTGGAGGGAATGGGTCTCTCCGACAGTTGTGCTCTGATTACAGATGGGCGATTCTCTGGTTCAAACCGTGGACTTTTTGTTGGTCACATCTCCCCCGAAGCCTATGAGGGAGGCGATTTTGCCCTGATTGAGGATGGGGATGAGATTGAGATCGACATTGAGGCACGTTCGATTTCTCTTCATGTGTCTCAGCAGGAGTTGGAGTTGCGGCGGGCACGGCTGGAACTCCCCAAAAAGGAGATCAAACGGGGATATCTGCGGACCTATCAGCGCATCAGCACCTCGGCAGCTAAGGGAGCCATTGTGGAGTAATCGGAGAAGATAATACTTTTAAAATATTTTAAGGAGGAAGAGAACATGAAAAAGATCACCGCACTTATCCTGAGTTTTTCTATGGCGCTCTCACTGACGGCCTGCGGAGGCAGTCCAGCCCCAGTGACTTCTGGTGGTGAGACGTCTACTCCGGCCAATGCCGAAGCCAAGACCATGAAGGTTTCCATTGGTGTACCTGAATCGCACTTTGAGTACGTAGCTTGCGAGAAAATGAAGGAGCACATTGAGACGTCCACAAACGGCTCCGTCAAGGTAGAGCTCTATGCTTCCAACCAAATCGGCAATGACCAGGAAGTACTTGAGGGCCTGCCTCTGGGGGTGGCACAGATGCTCCCCTGCGGAAGCGATATCATCGGAAATTTTTGCCCAGAATACAGTTTACTTTCCCTGCCTTATCTGTTTGATGACATTGAGCAGGTAGATGAGGTGATGACCGGTGAGTTTGGGCAGGCTCTTCTGGATAAGTTAGATGAGCTTGGCTATGTGGGTTTGGGCTTTGGCGATTTCGGATTCCGCCACATTACCAATAATGTGCGCCCCATCCAGACAGTGGAGGACATGAAGGGCCTGAAGATCCGCACTATGAGTGTTCCCATCCACCTGGAGATGTTTGAGGCTATGGGTGCTAGCCCTACCCCCATGAATAGCAGCGAGGTATTTTCCGCTCTGCAGCAAGGCGTGGTGGACGGACAGGAGAACCCCTGTAGCAACATTTACTCGAATAAGTATCACGAGGTCCAGAAATACTTGACCCTGGACGGTCATGTCTTTACCTTTGTCACTTTTGTGTGCTCCAAGGAATGGTTCGAGAGCTTGACCGAGGCTGAGCAGACCGCTGTCCGTGAGGGCGTGGACATTGCTACTGAATACATGAGCCAGGCGTGTACAGCTGAAGATGAGGCTGCCTTGGAAGCCATGATTGCTGAGGGGCTGCAGGTGACTGAACTGACTGAAGAGGCCAAGGATGGATTCCGTGCCGCTGTGGCGGATGTTCGTGAGCGTAACGGCAATGCGATCAATCCTGAGATGTATCAGCAGATGATGCAGGCCATTGAGGCTGCCGCGTAACAAGGGCATTTCGAGGTGGTGCTGTGACGAAACGGTACTGCCTCGAACGATTTAAGAAAGAGGTGAACCTGTGAAAAGGTCAAAAAAACCACTGGAATATTATCTCATAGCTGTACTCTTTACTCTGTTGATTCTGGTATGCTTTCTGCAGGTGCTATTTCGCTTTGTACTCAGCCTACCCCTGGCTTGGACAGAGGAGTTGTCCAGGTATCTGTTTATCCTGCTGGTCTATGTAGGGGCTAGTGCCGCAGCAGGGGAGGGCAAGCATGTACGGGTAGAGATTATTGACAGCGTGTTACCCGCCAAGGCAACCAAGGCATTAAATATTATAGTTCAACTTTTGTGCGCCTTGATTTCCCTAGTCATCGCCTTCAACCTAAAGGACATGATTTTGAATGCCAACCGCATGAATCAGCAATCTGCTGCTCTGCGCCTGCCAATGGCGGTACTGTATGTACTGGTGGCTGCCATGTTTGTCCTGATTGCCGCACGGTTTCTCCAACGGATCGTGTATCTAATGAAGAAGGGGGAGGACGAGACATGAGTACTTTTATTATGATGATGGTCGTGTTCCTGGCTCTGGTATTTTTGGGGGTCCCTGTTTCCTTCAGTATTGGTATCTCTACAATGGCTGGCGTATTGACTACTGGGATGCCGCTGGCCTTTATGTCCCAGTTGGCTTTTACAGGGCTTGACTCATATACCTACATCGCTATTCCCATGTTCATTCTATCCGGATACTTGATGGAGACGGGCGGACTGTCCAAGCGGCTGATGCACTTTGCTTCCAGCCTGGTGGGCAATGTCCACGGCGGACTTGGTATCATTGCGGTGCTGTTTTGTACCTTCTTTGCAGCTATTTCTGGTTCCTCCCCTGGTACAGTAGCCGCTGTAGGAGCTATGATGGTCCCGCCCATGGTGGAAAAACATTATGACCGGGACTTTAGCGCCGCCCTTATTGCTAGCGCTGGCTCCCTGGGCGTGCTTATTCCGCCTTCGATCCCCATGGTGCTCTACTGCATTGCTGGAGAGGTATCCATCGGCGAAATGTTTATGGCTGGCTTTATTCCGGGATTTATTATGGCTGCTGCTCTGGCGGCGACTACCTATATAATCGCAAAAAAGAATGGCTACCGCTCGGATGAGGGGAGATTCTCCTGGAGGCGGGCTGGAGACTCCTTCCGGCAAGCTATCTGGCCTTTACTTTCCCCGGTCATTATCTTGGGGGGCATTTACAGCGGTATCTTCACTGCTACCGAGGCTGCTGTTGTTGCGGTGATTTACTCGCTGATTATTGGCCTTTTTGTGACCAAAGAACTGAGAATGAAGGACCTTCCGGAACTGCTTTATAAAACAGCGGTTACCTCCGGCACTACCGTGTTCATCCTGGCTTTTGCAATTGCCTTCTCCAGATACCTGACCATTCAAAGCATTCCCAAGATGGTAGGCGAACTGATCCTGGGAATATCCAGTAATCCTTATGTGCTGCTGACCCTGTTCGCTGTGCTGGTACTTATTACCGGGACCTTCTTGGAGACCGCATCTCAGGTACTTATTTATACCCCCCTCTTCCTCCCGCCTCTAATGTCCATGGGCGTAAGCCCGCTGCAATTCGGTGTTGTGCTGACCGTTGGAACCATGCTGGGCATGATGACCCCGCCCGTGGGTATCAATTTGTTTGTGGCCCAGGGAGTCAGTGGAGCAAAGCTGAGTGGTATGACCCGCAAGATTATCCCTTTCCTGCTGGTCATGTTTGCTGTGCAACTGGTGCTGGTCTTTGTACCCTGGATGTCTACCTTCCTGCCTGATCTGTTGGCAGGTTGATATAGAGATAAGGCCGAAGAGTGCAGATCAAAGGTCTGGTTGGTTGAAAGAAAGGCCATTTTGACGGAGACTTGCCATGAAGCCATCGCGCTCAACAACCCCAGCAGATCGTTGTGCTTGGCCAGCGACTATGTGATGGCGGCCTAGTAATAGAGAAAGGAGCACGGCAATGAAAGTTGTTTTGACTGACTATGCTTACGACACACTACAGCCTTTTAGTGATGTGTATCAGGCGGCAGGAGTGGAATTTATCCCCCTTCAGTGTAAGAGCAAGCAGGAGGTTCTGCAGGCCACGGAGTATGCCGACGGTGTAATGACGCACTACGCCCACATTGATCGTGAGGTTATTGACAACCTGAAAAACTGTAAGATCATCATTCGTAGTGCTGTAGGGGTGGAAAACATCGATGTAGAGGCCGCCAATCAGCGGGGTATCTCTGTGGCCAACGTACCCGACTATTGCATTGAGGAAGTTTCAGATTATGTGATACTTCTACTGCTGGCCAGCGCCAAGAAATTCTGTGTGCTGGAGCGAATGGTCCAGCGGGGCGAGTGGGACTACGCCATTACCAAGCCTTCCGACACCATTCATGGCAAGACATTAGGACTGGTGGGCTGTGGCAATATTGCTCGGGCGGTAGCCCGGAAGGCTAAGGTGTTCGACATGGACATCATAGGCTGCGATCCGGGTGTGACAGAGCAGGAGGTTGCCAAATATGGAATCCATCTGCTGCCCCAGGAAAAGGTTCTGCAGGATAGCGATTTTCTCTCCCTGCATGCCCCTCTGAACCGATACACCAAACATATGATTAATCGGGAAACCCTGAGTCAGATGAAGCCGGGGGCCATTCTCATCAATACTGCTCGGGGGCCTCTGGTAGACGAACAGGCCCTGCGAGAAGCGGTGCTGAGCGGCCATCTAGCCGGGGCAGCACTGGATGTGCTCAATGAGGAGCCTGTTCGGCCGGACGCTCCTCTGTTGGGGCAGGAGCAGATCATTCTTACACCCCACTGCGCATGGTATTCGGAAACGGCCATGCATACCTTGCTGAAAAGTGCTGCAGAAGAGGTAGTTCGGGCTCTAAGGGGGGAACCCCTTTTCCATCCAGTGAGCCATAACTGAGATTACATCAGCGAAGGAGATTATCCTTAGCAGCAAAAAAAGAAACTCCCATCTGACTCTTAACAGGAAGTTAGATGGGAGTTTCTGCGTATAACGAAAACCGTTATCCAGCGGCTGATCTGTAAACCACACCATTTATATGCAGCTGTCCTAGCACATGATTTGCTCTGGATCCAATACAAGCAACCCATCATTTTGATTGACCTCTGCGCAGATCCGATCATCAAAGCTGGATTTTGGAAAAATGTATAGAGAAACAAAACATTCTGACTCCTACAGAGTCAGATTCGCAAGAGTGCTTAACGGAGTGACGAAAAGAAATTTCTTTTAATTTGTATTTGCCGATTGGATTATTTTTTCATCTGCGGAGATACGGGAACACGATCGGTCTCTGTTTTTGAAATATGGAGGGCGTGGACTGTGGGGAATTGGCGTTCTGGTCCACCGATGACAGTTCTTAAGAATACCAAAAGTGGAAAAAGCAATCCGTCAGCCTGTGGGTGTTTCGGTTTGTATTGGTTCGCTCCTTTATGCTGGCGTCCATGGAAAAGTGCGATTCTATGATCCTTAAACTCGATGATATTTTGCAGAAAGACCCTGGTTTTGGAGGTGTTATCCCACGCTTTTTGGGAAAATATCTATCGACTGATGATTTTTCCTGTGTTATAATTTTTCAATAAATACGCGTATATCTTTTCTAAGATGGGAAGTGAAAGTGATGGGAGATGAGCCAGAGAAAAAAATGCTCAAACGCATTTGTACGGGTCTGTTGGCCCATGTGGATGCGGGCAAGACCACCCTGTCGGAGGCGCTGCTCTATGAGAGCGGCCAGCTGCGCCGCCTGGGACGGGTGGACCACCGGGACGCCTTTTTGGACACCGACGCTCAGGAGCGGGAGCGGGGCATCACCATTTTCTCCAAACAGGCCCGCCTGTCTTTGGACGGCCTGGACCTGACCCTGCTGGACACACCGGGCCATGTGGACTTCTCCAGCGAGATGGAGCGCACCCTCCAGGTGCTGGATTACGCCATTCTGGTTATCAGCGGCACAGACGGCGTTCAGGGGCACACCGCCACCCTGTGGCGGCTGCTGGCCCGGTACCACATCCCCACCTTCCTGTTCGTCAACAAGATGGACCTGGCGGGCACGGACCGGGCCGCCCTGCTGGAGCAGCTGCGCAGCCGGCTCAGCGGAGGCTGTGTGGACTTCTCTGCCTCGGACTGGGAGGAAAGTGCGGCCCTGTGCGACGACGGTATTTTGGAGAAGTATCTGGAAGAGGGGACCCTGGATGACGGGGATGTGATCTCACTCATTCGCCACCGGAAGGTGTTTCCCTGCTGGTTCGGTTCGGCGCTGAAGCTGGACGGCGTGGTGGAACTGCTCCAGGGCATCGGGCGGTATGCCGTCCCGCCCCTGTACCCCCAGGAGTTCGGCGCAAAGGTCTTTAAGATCGCCCGGGACCACCAAGGGGTCCGTCTCACCTATCTGAAGGTCACAGGGGGCAGCCTCCGGGTGAAGGCCCTCCTCACCAACCGCCGGCCCGGCGGCCGGAAGACGGCCGGGCCGCTCTGGGAGGAGAAGGCCGACCAGCTGCGCCTGTACTCCGGCCCCCAGTACCGTCTGGCGGAGACCGTCCCGGCGGGGGAGGTGTGTGCCGTCGCGGGCCTGAGTCATACCTATCCCGGCCAGGGCCTGGGGGTGGAGCCGGAGGCCTCCGTCCCGCTGCTGGAGCCGGTGCTGTCCTATCAGGTGCTTCTTCCGGAGGGGACCAATATCCACACCGCCCTGCGCCAGCTGGGCCAGCTGGAGGAGGAGGACCCGCAGCTCCACATCACCTGGGACGAGACCGCACGGGAGATCCGCTTCCAGCTCATGGGCCAAGTGCAGCTGGAGGTCCTGCGCCGCCTGATCTGGGAGCGCTTTGGATTGGAGGCTGCCTTCGGTGCGGGCAGCGTCCTCTATAAGGAGACTATTCTGGAGCCGGTGGAGGGGGTGGGCCACTTTGAGCCCCTGCGCCACTACGCCGAGGTCCATCTGCTGTTGGAGCCGGGGGAGCCGGGCAGCGGCCTGCGCTTTGACGCCGCCTGCTCCGAGGACCAGCTGGACCGGAACTGGCAGCGGCTGATCCTCACCCACCTGGCGGAGAAGGAGCACCGGGGAGTGCTTACCGGCGCGCCCATCACCGACATGAGGATCACGCTGGTGGCCGGTCGGGCCCATGTGAAGCACACCGAGGGGGGCGATTTCCGCCAGGCCACCTACCGGGCGGTGCGACAGGGGCTCAAGTGCGCCCGGAGCATTCTGCTGGAGCCCTGGTACGACCTGCGCCTGGAGGTGCCCGCCGACCAGGTGGGCCGGGCCATGGCGGACATCCAGCGGATGGGGGGTGCCTGCCAGCCGCCGGAGCCTCTGGGGGAGATGACTCTGATCTCTGGCTCCGTCCCGGTGTCGGAGGTGGGGGACTACGCTGTCCAGGTGGCGGCCTATACCCGGGGGAGGGGGCGGCTGTCCTGCGTCCCCGCCGGATACCGTCCCTGCCACGATCCGGAGGCTGTCATCGCCGCCGCGGGCTATGACAGCGACCGGGATGCGGACAACCCCGCCGACTCCGTGTTCTGCGGCCACGGGGCGGGCTTCGTGGTCCGCTGGGACCAGGTCCGGGACTATATGCACGTGGACAGCGGCCTGTCTTGGGAGGCTCCGGAGCAGGAGGCTGCCCCCGGTCCCGCACTCCCACGCCGGGGTTCGGTGTACTCCGGCTCGCTGGAGGCCGACGAGGAGCTGAAGGCCATCTTTGAGCGGACCTACGGCCCCATCCAGCGCCGGGATCTCCGCCCCCAGCCCAAGCCCCGGAAGCGGGACGAGCTCCCGGAGCGGCAGACCATCCTCTCACCTCAGGAGCTGGGCCCGGAGTACCTGCTGGTGGACGGCTATAACATCATCTTCGCCTGGGACGAGCTGAAGGCCATCTCCCAGGACAATCTGGGCGCCGCCCGCCAGCGGCTCATGGATATTTTGAGCAACTACCAGGGGTATCGCCGCTGTGAGATCATCCTGGTCTTTGACGCCTATAAGGTCCCCCGGGGTGTGGGCGAGGTGTCCCGCTATCACAACATCTATGTGGTGTACACCAAGGAGGCTGAGACAGCGGACGCCTATATTGAGAAGGCCACCTATGCCCTCAGCCGGAAGAAGCACAGGGTGCGGGTGGCTACCTCGGACAACGCCGAGCAGATGATCATTCTGGGTCACGGAGCTTTGCGTGTTCCCGCCGCCGCCTTCCACGCGGAGGTGGAGCAGGCGGCCGGACAGATCGCCGCTCTGCTGGCCCGGCAAAACCGTTCCGCACCCTCCAGGCCGGTCCAGGCAGCCATGGAGCGGGCCAGGCGGCAGGCGGATGGATGATGCCTTCCTGTGTGTGGGCACAAAAGCGCCGGAGCAAAGAGACGTCCGCTCCGGCGCGGCATACCATGATCCAAAAGAGCGACACACTGAAAAGTGTGTCGCTCTTTTGAGAAAATGCGGATAAAAATGCGGACTCAGTTCCGAAAGCAGCCGGTCTGAAAAGGCGCATAACCGGCCTTTTGGCCGGCGGCGCAGGGCGAATTTACTTCGCCCGAGCATTTAAATACCGAGGGGTGGAGGCGGCCTCTGGACGCCGGAACCAAAAAAGAAAGACACGACTTCTGATGGTTCCCATAGGTACATTTTCTGAACCGGGTGAATTGTCAGGCACAGAGGCGGACGGCGGAAACCGTCCGCCTCTGTGTTTTCATGCCAGCAATCGGATGATTGCTTCTTTCTCTGTGATTTCTTTGGTCATGCGCGGTGCGTGGTCGCCCTCCCGCATGGGCGTGTCCAGCGCGCCGATGTCCCGGTACACGATCCGAACGCTCTGGCCAGCGGAGCGGGAGTGCTTTTTCGACCGCTCCCCGATCTCAATGCGCTGGATGAACAACCGTAGCAGCTGGGGCGTCAGTTCATCGATGGCGGTGTACTGTTTGGCCTTCTCGATGAAGGCGTCCACATTGGCGACCGAGGCTTTCAGCCGTTCCAAATGTTCCTCCTTTGCGGGGATGGCCGACTCCAACTCTTTCTGCTCCGCATTATAGTCGGAGGAGAGCATCCGGAACTGCTCGTTGGTCACACGCCCAAGCACGTTGTCCTCGTAGAGCCGCTTGAACAGGGCGCTCAGTTCGCCGTCCCTGCGGCGCATGGCGTCCAGCTCCTTCTGCACGCGGTTGATCTCCCGCCGCAACTCCATTGTGTTCTTCTGGTTGATGTACTCCGCAAACTGCCTCTCCTTCATCCGGGCGAAGTGAGTTACCCTGCGCAGGTCATCCAGCACGATCTGTTTCAGGTCGGCCTCCCGGATCTGGTGGGGGGTGCAAGCATCCTTTCCTCTCTTACCGTAGGTAGAACACCGGAAGTAGTACTGATCCTCCCGCATCTTCTCCGTCCGACAGAGCACCAGGTACTGTCCGCAGTCGGAGCAGTAGACCAGACCAGAGAATAGATTCGGCTCCTCCATGTGCTTGGGCGGGCGGCGCTTGTGTGCCCGTACATCCCGCACGATGTCCCACAGCTCTTGAGATATCAACGGCGCGTGGGTATTCTTCACCAGGATCTGCTCGCTCTCCGGCCTGCGAATCTGCTTTTTGTTCTTGTAGGAGAGCGTTGTTCGCTGCAGGGAAAGCGCGTGGCCGAGGTAGACGATGTTCTCCAGGATATTGGCCACCGTCTTGCCGCACCAGCTATATGGGCGGGTCGTGTCCAGGTGGTTGCAGGTTTTCCCAGTTTCTTGGTAGTACTGGTTGGTCGGGTTCATGATCTGCTCCTTGGTCAGGATTCTGGCGATCTGGTTGGGCCCTTTCCCAGCGGCGCACAGCTCGAAGATCCGGCATACCACAGGGGCAGTCGCCTCATCTGGTATGATCTCTTTGGAATCCTTATCCTTCTTCTTGTAGCCGTAGGGAGGCTTTGAGCCAGAACGCTCGCCGCGCTCCGCCTGCATCTTCTTGATGGCCCGCACCTTTTTGCTGGTATCCTTGGCGTGGAGCTCGTTGGCCCAGTTGCGAATGGGGTTGAAGTCGTTGCTGCTCTCCACCAGGGAATCCACTCCGTCGTTGACCGCAATGAACCGGACACCCTTCTCCGGGAAGTAGAGTTCCGTCAGCTGTCCCACCTGCAGGTACTCCCGTCCCAACCGGCTGAGATCCTTGACGATCAGGGTCTCCACCTCACCGCCCTCGATCATCTCCACGATTTTTTTCCAAGCGGGCCGGTCGAAGTTGGTCCCGGAGTATCCGTCGTCAGACAGGAACAGGGTGTTCTCAAATCCATTGTCTGCCGCGTACTTCTCCAGAAACAGCTTTTGGAAAGAGATTTGTCAAGGGGGAATTTTCTTTTAACCATATCATTATTTGTATTGACTTCTCTATCACAGGGTAATATAATCAATACCGAATTAAATAATGATTTCTGTGGTCATCTTCATATATTGCTATGAGGATGAGCAATAGGGAAATCGGTGTAAATCCGATGCAGTCACCTCTGCTGTAACGTGGACAAGGAAACGATGATGCCATTGGCGGAATTCCTGCCGAGAAGGCGTTTTCTTGGATGAAACGGAGCCAGAATACCTGCCGCAGAAATGTATTTAGCGATTTCTGGGATGAGGAAATGGCCGTATTTTTATGTGTGCTGTCAAATTACACGGTATCAGTCTTTCCCCGAGAGCAGATTGGGGGAAGACATTTTTATTATGATTATGTCTTTTTGAAAGATGAGGAATTGGTATGCTCGAACTGCAATCCGTCTGTGTTGAATTTTCGACCGAAGGCGGTCCTATCCGCCCAGTAGACCAGGTTTTTCTTACGATAAACCAGGGCGAAAGGCATGTTATCATTGGAGAAACGGGGAGCGGAAAGAGCGTCCTTCTGATGAGCATTTTGGGACTCAGCGGAGGCAATGTAACGGGGCATATTTTATGGAACGGAAAAGAGTTAGTGGGCCTATCACCAAAAGTGTACAATCAGATTCGCGGAAAGGAGATTGCGTATATTCCACAGGGCAATTCCAGCGGATTTAACCCTCTGATGCGGATTGGCACGCAGATTGCAGAGTCCCTCCGGATTCATTTGAAGCTGGGACGCGCTGAGGCGCACACCTATGCAGTAGATGCGCTGCGAAAACTTGATTTCCAGGAGCCGGAATACTGGGTGTCCCGGTATCCGCACCAACTCAGCGGCGGGATGAAACAGCGGGCCCTGGTTGCCATGGGCACAATCGCCGGCGGGCAATTGTTGTTAGCGGACGAACCGACAAAGGGGCTGGACGAAGAGCGCAGAGGTGATGTCATCAACCTGTTTGACGAACTGTCACGAACTTTTACAAAAGAAAAGATATCCCTGTTGTGTGTGACCCACGACCTGTATTTTGCAAAGAAGATTGCAACACATATCCATGTTATGTATGCGGGACAGATTTTGGAATCAAGTAGCTGTGAGGAGTTTTTTTGGTCGCCACTACATCCATATTCCCAAATGATGATAAACTCCCTGCCGGAACATGGCTTTCAATATCCGAAGGGGTTCGCCCCATCCCACGAAGAATACGACGGCCTCGGATGTCGCTTTGCTGGCAGATGTCCCAAAGCGCAGGCGGGCTGCTTTCGCGCAAAGCCGCCCGTTCTGGCAGCGGGAGAAAGGCAGGTGCGGTGTCACCATGTTTCTCAAAGCAGATAACCTCTCGAAAACCTATTCCAGCGGATTTCTCAGCGGCAAGAAGGTCTCCGCTTTGCAAAACGCCAGCATCACCATCCGTGATGGGGAAACCGTGGGCATCTTCGGGAAGAGCGGTAGCGGAAAGACGACACTGGCCAATCTGATCGCCGGGGCGATTCCCGCGTCATCCGGCCGGATTTTCTGGGACGACAAGCCGGTTGTATACCCCTATCGCGGTACACTCCGGCGGGCCATTCAGATGGTATATCAGCACCCGGAGGAGGCATTTGACCCGTGCTGGAGTCTGGAGCGGAGTTTAATGGAGCCCTACCGGATTCACCGACTCGACTTCTCTGAGGAGAAATTCACCGCCCTCCTGGAGCAGGTGGGCCTCTACAAGGAACATCTCTCCCGTGACCTGTCCTCCCTGAGCGGCGGAGAACTACAGAGGGCCGCACTGGCCCGTGCCATGTCCATGTCACCTAAGTTGATCCTTCTGGATGAGCCCACCAGTATGCTGGATTCTATCTCCCAGGCGCAGATCCTGCAAATCTTGAAAACGTATCAAAAGCAGCACCGGACGGCGTACCTGCTGATTACCCATGACCTGCAAGTCATGCGCCATATGTGTGACAGGTGCTACTTTCTGGAAAATGGCTGTATCCAGGGGGAGGAGGAATACGCCCATGTGGAAAAAGAACCTTAGACGCTTTATCGGCAAACTGCTCATCTCCCTTTTGACCATTTTCCTGGTTGCCACGTTTAATTTCTTCTTGATTCGCTTTATGCCGGGCGATCCTTTGGAGCATCTGGTGGGAGAGGAAGATTACCTCTACCTCACCTCCGCGCACCCGGAGGTCCTGGAGGAATTAGAGGTGGAATATGGCCTGGACGGTACACTGTGGGAGCAATACACATCCTATCTGGGGCGGCTGCTCCATGGGGACCTGGGACACTCCTATAAAAATAAAGTGGCGGTATTGACCTTGATCCTACAGCGGCTGGGACGCACCTTCCGCCTGATTCTCCCGGCAATCGTCCTCTCCTCCCTCATAGGCATCTTCCTGGGGGCTGTGGCCGGATGGCGGGAGGGGAGCCGGTTGGATCGCGTAATTTCCCGGGCGTCGCTTATCATCTATTCGGTCCCGGGGTATTGCCTGGGGATGCTGGGGCTTATGGTGTTCTGCTTTTGTCTGGGCGTCGTCCCCTCCGGCGGGATGTCCAGCGGCGGCCTGACAGGTCTGGCCTATGTAAAAGATGTGCTGTGGCACATGGCGCTGCCCGTAGGAATCCTGACACTGAGCAAGTCAGCATATGTCATTTTGATGATGCGCAGCAGTGTCCTGGATGAAAAAAAGGCCGACTACGCCCTGGTATCCCGTACCAAGGGGCTGAAGAATAGCCGAATCCTGTTCCGCCACATTTTCCCCAACGCGGCCCTCCCTATGGTTACTATCATTACCATGGAGGTCGGGTTTATTGTTTCAGGTTCCATGATGATTGAGCAAATCTTTAACTGGGATGGTATGGGACTCTTGGTATACAGGGCCATCGGAGGAAACGACTATCCGGTTTTACAGGGAAGTCTGCTTGTGTTGACAGTGTGCGTTGTTCTTGCAAACGTACTATCGGATCTGTTTTGCGCGCTTTTGGACCCGAGGATCAAGGATGGTATTTGGAGTGAATAAGAAACTGCTTAAACAAATCTGGCCGTTGCTCATCCTTCTGGCAATTGCAGTGTTCGCGCCGGCGATTGCCCCGTGGGACCCATGGGAAATGACAGAGCCCTTCCTCAGACCGTCCGCCCAGCATCTACTGGGGACCAATGACCTGGGCCAGGATATCCTGAGCGAACTGATCTATGGGACGCGGACCTCCCTGATCGTGGGATTTTCGGCTGCGCTGATTATCACGGTTTTTGGGAGTTTTATCGGAGCCTGCGCCGCGTATTTCGGCGGCTGGATCGACGCGGTCATTATGGTGTTTGTCAATGTGGCTTTGGCCATACCGTCGCTGCCGCTGATTATTGTTTTGTCCGCGTTTCTGAACCGCAGCATCTGGAACATTATTCTGTGCATCTGCCTGACCGGCTGGGTGGGCACGGCCCGTATCGTGCGTTCCCAGACCCTGCGGTTGAAGGAAATGGGCTTTATCCGAAACTGCCGGACCATGGGATGCGGGCCATTCTATATCATTACACAACACATCCTGCCAAATCTGAAGGAGATTATCCTCACCAAAGGCCTTTTGTCTGTGGCCTCCGCCATGCTGACAGAGACGAGCATCAGTTACCTCGGGCTGGGCCCGATGGCCAGCAAGAGCTGGGGAAGTACCCTGAACGATGCGTTCCGGGTTGGCGGGATTTTTAATGGATATTGGTGGTGGTATTTGCCGCCGATTATCTGTATCAGTCTAACTATTTTCTGCTTTCTGTCCCTGAAGGGACTACAAGCGGAGAATGGAAATAGTACATTGCAAAACCGAAAGGAGAAGAAACAGTAAATGAAGAGGGCAAAGAGAATTTTGGGGATGTTGTTATGTCTTACCATGCTCCTGTCACTTGTGGCGTGCGTCTCAGATCCGGTCCAAACGGACGAGCCTTCTGAAACAGAACAGCAAAGCGACGTTTCCGGCACAGATGTAGAACTGCTCAATGTGGGGAGCATCTACCAATTTGATGTAGAGAGCCCCTATTGCGAACTGCTCAAATACCTCAGTTATGATGGGTTTATGTACAGCAACCTTGTCCGCTATGGCGCTGACAACGAGGTGGTTCCGTGCCTCTGTGAGCGGTTTGAAATCGCAGAGGATGGAACGTCCGTTACCTTTTACTTCCAAGAGGGAATCAAGTGGCACGATGGGCAGCCCCTGACCATGGAGGATATCGAGTTTTCCTTGAATCTCTGGCTGGATGTATTAAAGCCCTCTGTGGCGCTGCGGTATATGGAGAGCGTGGAAGTCCTGGATGACACCAGTATCCGGGTCAATATGCAGAGTTCTTGCGCCTATGTCTTCCTGCGCCACATGATTATGTCCAGCTCCGGCTGCGTGATTTACCCGAAACACATTTGGGAAAACGTGGAGGATCTCAAGTCCTTTACTGGCAGGGAAGCCATGATTGGCTGCGGCCCTTATGTCTATGACAGTTATGACGACGAGGCGAAGATCGCCTACTTCAACCGCTACGAGGATTACCACGAGGGCGTGCCCACGATTAAGCGGATTGCCTTCCACCTCTATGAGAGCCCCGAGAGTCTGGTTATGGCCTTCAAGAACGGCGAGATTGACTGTATGTTCCAGTATGCTGCTGGCCTCTCTGGCAACTATGTGCCCGCCATTCAGGAACTGGACTATCTGAATGTGGGTGAGGAGGTAAACCTCGGCGGGCCGATTTTGGAGTTCAATTTTCAGGATGCACTGATGAGCGACCTTGATATGCGCAATGCCGTCTATTATGCGCTGGACTATGAGCTGCTGGCTGCCACAGATGGCGGGGAATACTGCGTGCCTGGCACCAAGGGCGTCATTTCCCCGGGCAACATCGGCTATGCAGACGATCTGCCGACGAACCAGCAGAACACAGAAGAGGCCAACCGGATTTTGGATGAGGCCGGATATGTGGATATCACTGGAGACGGGCTGCGGGAAAACAAAGACGGCTCTGCCATGCGCATTATGGTAAGCCCGGCTTACAGTGCCTCTAAGGGAGTACTGTATCAGCGGCTTGCACAGGTTGTGGTACAAAACCTCCAGGATGTGGGCCTCGACGCCTATCTGGACGAGGACGTGTCCAACTCGGATGCCTGGCAGGCCCGGTGGAGGGGTAATAAGGACTTCCAAATTGCCATCACCTCCTGTTCCCAGGGCGTAGCAATCATCGACACCGTGAACCAGGGCCTGGTGGAAAAGGCTGGCTCGGATGGTACGCTAACCTGGAACGGCACCAATAATAACCCGGAGTATGTGGAACTTTTCTCTCGCATCATTGACTCGAAGAATCCAGAGGAGTACGCTGATGCAGCCTATGACAGCCAGCACTATCTGGCCGATCAGATGGTGGCTATCTCCCTGGGTGTCGAGAGTATGTTCTATCCCTATAATATCGAAGACTTTACTGATTGGTCGTTCCGTAGCGGAAATGGAGCATTTTCTTATGATACTTGGTTCACGTTGAAAAATAAGTAGAGCTGTACTCAGGCGATTGACAATTATAGAAATATGATAGCAACGAGGACCTGGAGCATTTTCGCTCCAGGTCCTGTCATCCCCATTTTATTTGCTATAGTCAATGCCCGTTCTTCTGTGGCGTGTATACTGGCACTGCCGAAGCAACAACTGCATCTCCTGTTCTCCTGAATTTTCGCGCAAAAGGCGGCGGGCTTGCCCCTGGGCCTCCATCCATCGGATGGGCGAATACTGCTTGCCAAACGTCAGCTCAATTTTTCCCTGGGCGGCAGCTTCATGGGAATCACGAATTGCCAGCTGAGCCTCGTACAGCTCCACCGGGTCAAGCCCGGCGGCCTGCGCCTCTACTTCGGCATACTCCTCCAGCGCCTTGTCCAGCGCTGCGGAATACTTCTGTTCCTGGTCCACCAGTTTTTGGAGACCGTCCTCCATAGCGGCAATATCCTTGCGGAAGGCTTCGGCCCCGGCGTCCTCGGCATATTCAAACTGCTGCAACAGCAGCGCCTTCTCGGAGCGCAGTTCCTCCAAATCCTCGGTCAGCTCCGCAATCCTGGCCGCCAGCTCCTTATGCTTGAAAATCTTCCGGGCAGGCAGGACCTTCTTCTCGGCCAGCAGGACTTTGCGCTCCCTGCTCTTGTCCTTGATCTGCCGCACCAGCCCGGTGTACCGCGCCATCTGCGGCCGGTACACATTAAGGGCGTCCTGATACCGCTCCCGGCCCGCACGGATGTGGGAGAGCTGATAGCAGAAAATCAGCACCCTGCCGCGCAGCTTCTCCAACCGCTCCGCCACGGCGGACACGGTGTGGACAACCAAATCGGACAGCTTTTTAAGCTCCGCTTTCAACTCCCGCAGCAGGGCGTTGTCCGCCTTAATCTGCCGGTTCAGCTCACAGCGGTCGGAGAGGATGCCGCGCCGCTCCAGCGCCTGGGCCGCCACGCCCTCATGAATCGTGGGCCGTTCCTCCAGCCCCCGCGCCGCATGGCTGCGGTGGTCGATGCGGCTGTCGTGACCGGCCAGCTCCAGGCAGCGGTTCGCCGCTGCCGCCCATGCCTCCCGCCAGGCCAGCAGCTGTTCCTCGCTGTTCCAGTGCGCAGAGATGGGATTCTGCCGCCCATACTTCGTGCTTTTCGGATACTTGCTGGCCCGTTCATACCCGTGCTTCTCAGCCTGGGACGGGACCATATAGACTTTCTTCTTGTCCACCTTATACTGGTATTGCTTCTCCCAGCCCTCGGCCTGCGCCGACTTAAACTCAGCGGCGGTGAAGCCCCGCTCCTCGCCGTCCTTCACACAAAGGTACTCCTTCTCCGTCTTGTACTGCCATACGCCCGCCTCTGTCAGCGGGCGTACCGTCAGCAAAATGTGGGCGTGGGGATTGTGGCCGTCGGTGTCATGGATGGCAACATCGGCGCACATCCCCTCCGCCACAAACTGCTCCCGGACGAACTCCTGCAAGAGCGCAACCTGCTGCCCCCGTGACAGCTCGATGGGCAGCGCGGCGACGAACTCCCGCGCCAGGCGGCTGTCCTTGGTTTTCTCCGTCTCCTCCACGGCGTTCCAGAGCTTCTCCCGGTCCTGCCATTCCAGGGGTGCCATTGGCGGCAGGAACACCGCCTGCCAGACAAGCCCCTGCTTTCGTGTGTAGTCATGCTGCACCCCGTCGTACTCGTTGAGCATCCGGGAGCAGCTCAGATAGGCGGAAGCGGCCACAGCGGAGCGCCCCGCGCCCCGGCTGATCATCTTCGCCTCCAGATGATAGATTGCCATTCGTTTTCCTTTCCGCCTGCGCACAGGCTGTTTTTTGTTTCTTTTTACAAAAAGAAAATGGGCGCGCCCCAGCCCAGGGACGCGCCCATCTCTGCGGCAAAGCTACCAGTGGCAGCTTTGCGCAGGCAGACGGCGGCTGTGATGGAGTGGCGTCTTGCCACCCTATCGCAGGGCCGGCTGCATGGACGATGACAGCAGCGCCGGCCGGGCTGTGGCATCGTCCAGCGGCTCCCGCAGGAGCCGCAATCCCCCTCGGAGAGCGCACGGTGGCCGAAGGCCATACCACCGCCCGCTTGCGGGTGGTGAGTAAGTGCGCCCTTCGGGATAAAAAAGAGGAAGGCCCCCGGTTTCCCGGAGACCTCCCAGCCGTTTTCAATCGTGTCCTGTCAGCTTTCGCCGCAGGTACTCTTCCAGATTATCAAGCCCCACCGCCTGTACTTCCGGCAGCACTTTTTCCAGTACAGCGCCCTCCTGAATGAGCCGCCTTGTCCGGGCTTTTCGTTCCGTCACTCGGTCCCGTGCCTGGGCTTCCTCCAAGCGGTGCTTTGCCTGCAACAGTTTCTTTTCTTCACTTGTCATAGATTTACCTCCGTTTCTGCCAGATCAGGTCATAGCCCAGCACATCGGCCAGCTGCATGACCTCCTTATAGCGGATGGATTCCCGCTGGAGCTTGGCCGACAGGTTGGAAACACTGTCCGACCAGCCGTATTCCTCATGGAGCCGGTCAACTACCTCTTGCATTGTGTATCCCGCTCGGACGATCTGCGCCTTAATCTCGTTGCGTACCGTCATAATCAAAAATCCTCCTACATTTACTTGATAAAAAAGCGAAGCCGGTATGCCCTCAGGCATAGCCGCTTCGCCGTGTCGTGAAAAATTCTCTTGTTACCAAATCCGTTCAGAATTGCCGGTGTGATGTCCTGCCCATAGGTCGCACCTTCCGACTTTTCCGTTCCGTGTGACTTGGCTTGAAACCGTGCATTTTCCCATGATTCCATGTACCCGGTTCACCGGGACGAGAAGCACGGTTTCGTAAAATGATTTCTTCCAACCGTCAAATACTTTCCGATTCCCAATTGCCCTGATTTACCCCTCCGATTTTGCCAGTGATTTTTGAGATATAGCCGCCGAATTGCTATAAAAGGGAAAACATGAGGCAATCAAAGTGTACGTACGTACACGGTTCAGCGCCGCCATTCCTCCGGCACATCTTCCGGTACGTACGTACGCATCGAATCACCAGAAAACACTGATATATGATTTCTCACCAATACCTCGATTCCCAGAAAGCCACGCACCCGCCGTCCGGCAGCATTGGTCACATTGTTGCAGTATTCCAGATTATAGCGGCTCTGGCAGGCTATCAGGGCTTCGCTGAAGCTGCGGGGTTTCAGGGCAGGCAGGTTGTTCTCGGTGCAGTAAATCTGGTATGCCTCATACAGCTCTTTGGAGCTGGCAGATAAATCGGCCTTCAGGCGAACATACCCGTCTGAATCCAGAAAATCATAGACATTGTTGTTGTCCCGTTTGACTGTTTCCCGGTTTTCTCTGGTGCGGTCACTTTCGGTGAACTTGAAGTTGTTGGCGGCCACCCGCTGCAATCCCTCAAAAGCCCACAGCAGAATGCCCTCCACCTCGTCTTTCATCTTCTCGGCAAGGTCGGGATCATCCACACGGCCAGTTGTTTTTTCTTTCGTGGTCAGCACCAGCTGGCGGCGGTATAATCCGTCGCTGCGGTCAAACAGCGCCTGCAAATCTCCGTTGGAGAATGCTAACAGCCGGGCGCACATCCATCCCTGATAGCTCTGCTTGCCCTTGCGCTCCAAATCCATCTTGCCCTGGGCGGTGACGATGGATTTCACATAGTTGGTTTGGCGCAGGGCCTCCATCCGCATATCATCATCCACGCACAGGAGAATATGCTCCAGATCCGCACGGGCAAATCGGTTCTCCGATATTTTCCCGATGCTGCCGTCCTTCATGTTAGAACCGAACAAATGACCCAGCACGGCGCCAATCTGGCTCTTACCCTCACCGCCGTTACCTTTAATCACCATCATCCGCTGCCCCTTATTGCTGGGAATCAGGCAGTAGCCGATATATTCCTGCAAGGTCGGGATGTCCTCCGGGTAGAGCAGGCCATCCAGAAATTGCAACCAGAGAACAGGTTTTGGGGCGTTGGGCTTGTAGGACACGGGGAAACGGTTGCGGACGATTTTCGGCTTTCCCTCCACAAAGGTTCCGTCCAGAAAAAGCGTGCCGTTGGAAAGATGAATCCGATCCGGCTCCGGGGGAAAATCCTCCACCAGCGCCGCCAGTTTCATCAGCTCCACAATGTTGCTGATTTTGCGGGGAATGTTGCTGACCGCACAGCATTTCAACTCCTCAAAAATTTCTCCCCGCAGGGGTAGTTCGTCTGTCACACGGCCTTCGGGCGTGAAAAAAGCCCCGTTTGTGAAGATGATCTTGTGCGTCTGCAAGAACTCCTCACAAAACAGGGCTTCGTTGATGCTTTTGCCATCGAACCAGACGGGCATCCCGTCAAGCTGCGTTTTGTTTTTCATAGGCACCGTCCTCCTTTTTCAGTCTGTCCAGCCGTTCCTCCAAACCGGCAATCAGGCCATCCTTGTTCAGCATTTCCACGATTTTCACCCGCTGTTCCAGTTCGGCGGCAATGAGCAAATCCGGCAGATACTCCACATAGTCCAGCATCTGGCAGGCTTCCACAAACCGGTCATCCAGAACATCTTCCGGTGTCTTGGGTGCGTACTGCACCTTCCAGCTTTCCAGAAGATGCAGATAATCACACAGCACCCGCAGACAGCGCACTTCTTCCCGCCGGTATGCTTTCAGCAGAGGACGCTTCGGTTTTGGTAAGGCGATTGCCGCTGGGTGCTTGTCCGGGTCAATCCCGAAATCCTGTGACAGTTTCTGCGCTGCTTCGTAACTGTTCAGGCCAAACAGCCTTGCCACAAAGTCAATCACATCGCCGGTGGCTCCGCAGCCGAAACAGTAAAAATACCGTTCGTTCAGCTTCATGCTGGGGTGTTGGTCCTCATGGAACGGACAACTGCACATCCCATTTCGGTTGACTTGCAGCCCATAGTGTTTCGCTGCATCCGGCACACAAATATTCTGTTTTACCAGTTCAAAGAGTGTCATGAAAATCCCTCCGTTTCAGGGCATAAAAAAAGCGGCCTGCCCGGTTTGTTGGGGCAGGCCGCAGTCTTTATGCAGTTTGTGATGTTTCCGTTTCTTTGGCTTTCCGCTTTTCCTGCCGGTAGAACTTCTCCCGGCAGGCGGGTTTGCAAAATTTAGCGTTGGGGCGGACAGACTGGAACAGCTCTCCGCAGCACTGGCATACCAGCTGGTACGGTTCACCCGGAACGATCAGCCCCTCGGCAATCTTCTGTTTGCGCTCCTTCTGGCGCAGATACTTTTCATGGTCACGGATGCGCTTCTGGCGGCGCTTTTCCTCCGCAGCCAGTTCTTCCTCGGTGGGTTCGGGCATGGGCACTTCAAACTTCCCGATGAAATTCAGATAAATCTCAATTTCCTGCACCCGCTCCCCGGTGCTTCTGTCCGGGGCATGAACCAGAATTTTCTCCACAAATTCATGGATCATAGGGGCGGTCAGCTCGGTGAAATCCGTATATTTCTGTGCCAGCGCCAGAAAGTGGCTGGCACGGTCGGTATCCTCGTGAAATTGGTCCAACTGTGCCTGCTCGGATGCAAGCAGCTGTTCCAGCTCCGCCTGTTCCTTTTCATATTCGGCACACAGCAGCTCGAACCGTTTTTCCTCCAATTTGCCCATTGCATAGGTTTCGTATAGCTTTTTAATCAGCACATCCAACTCGGCGCTGCGCCTGCGCTCTTTGGCAACCTTGCGTTTCAGCTCCTTTGCCGCTTCCTGCTGGCGAACCTGTGAAATGCTGCGTACTTTCTGAATAAGTTCCTCCTTGTTCTGGATGGCATAACTGGCGGTGGTGCGGATGGTTTCCAGAATCAGTGCATTTAGGGCTTTGGTGCTGACGGTATGGGAAAAACACATCTGGGTTTCACGCTCAAAAGTCAGGGTATAGGTGGAGCAGTTATAGAAGTCGGTTCCATACTCCCGCCCGTCCTTTTGACGCTTACCACGGTGGTTATACATCTTGGCTCCGCAGTCGGCGCAGAACACAAGGCCGGTCAGGGGGTTGGCAACGCCGGTGGTATCTGTCCGGCGCACCGTCCGTTTCACCTGCTGGGCGAGCTGCCAGGTTTCCGGGTCAACGATGGCCTCGTGGGTGTTCTCAAAAATCAGCCAGTCGGACGGGTCATTTTTTACCCGCTTATCCCGGTAGGACTTTTTGGAGGAACGGAAATTCACGGTGTGCCCCATATACTCCGGCTTGGTCAGCATAGAACTGACCGTGAAGCCGTACCAGTCATAGGGACGGCTGGTGTCCACGGTGTTCTTACGGCTGCCTCTGCCGTTGCGAGCCAGATAATAGGCGGGGCACTCCACCTGTTCCTGTGTGAGTATCTTGGCAATCTCATGGGGACCGTGCCCCTCCACCGCAAGCCGGAAGATCCGCCGCACCACGGCGGCGGCTTCCTCGTCCACCAGCCAGTGGTCCTTGTCCTCTGGGTCTTTTTTGTAGCCATAGATGGCGTTGTTGGTGGTTGGCTTGCCCGCCTTGCCCTTGACACGGTATGCTGCCGAAACCTTTTTGGACTGGTCACGCAGATACCATTCATTCATGATATTGAGAAAGGGCGCAAACTCGCCACTGTCCTGTTCCTCGCTGTCGATGTTATTGGCAACAGCAACAAAATGAACCCCATTCTGCCGGAACATTACCTCGGTGTAAAAGCCGGTTTGCAGGTAGTTTCTGCCGATCCGACTTAGGTCCTTACACAGCAGATGGGCCACCTTGCCCGCCTCGATGTCCGCCACAAGGCGCTTCCATGCGGGACGGTCAAAGTTGCCGCCGGACCACCCATCGTCTGTGTAGTGGACGATATTGGTGTAGCCCCGCTGTGCTGCATAGCTTTCGAGATAACGTTTCTGGTTCAGAATGGAGTTCGAGTCACCCGTGAGGTCATCGTCACGGGACAGGCGCTCATAGAGCGCAGTGATTTTTTCTTCCGTCTGTCTGTTTGCCATATCAGGCGCTCCTTTCAGACGGACGGCTCATTTGTGGCAGTTCCATTATACCACATTCCGGCTGGTTTGCCAGCCCGTCATTGCGGATCAGCCGCAGAATTTTATCTTCCATCGTTTCCTCGGCGGTTTCGCTGAGGTAGACACGAACTTTATAGGTGGTCTTGCCAATGTGCCGAGTCAGAAACACGGCGTTTTTATCTGCCATAGAACCTCTCTTTCTTGCGCTTTCAGCGCATCCGGTGTATACTGTTGTTATAGTTCCGATGTTTGTAACCTGTGATTATGTTACTTCTTTTTTGTGTCAAGCCTGAACATGGCAAACGTCCCCTTTCTCCTGCGTGAGCGAGCCAATGTAACCCAAGTAACTTGTTTTCAGATTACTCTTTCACTAACAGGAGAAATCCGGGGTGCAAAACGGAACCGTTTTTGAAAAATCGCAAAATATTTTTTGAAAAGAGGTGGGGGCATGGCGTATCTGTCTGATGATGAGCTTCTGGATACCGAGGGTGGCTTCACCGTATGGGACGATAAAATAGGCGCTGGATCGGTGGAAGAAACGCTGGAACAGGCGCTTGCGGAAGAACGTCTGGCAGAGCTGGAAAATGAGCTGGAGCAGGACGAGCATCCCATCGACTATGAAGCAGAGCTGGAGGACGAGGAGGAAGAAGCTGCCCCGGTCAGTGATAAACGGCTCAAACGGGAGATGCGGGCCGAGGCCATACGGCGGCTGGAGGAAGCAGCACGCATGGAGAAGGATTTCCGGGCCGTGGTGGAGGAATGGAACAAGCTGGACCGGAACCGGGAGCGCCGGGAACGGGACCACGAAAACCTTCGTGGGGATGTGCCGCTGGAATATCAGGCGGTGCCGGAACCCAAGCTCATTCCCCGCTGGTTGAACAACCCCGCATACCGGCAGCTGATGGCCGGGAACTTTCTGGACATCCTGTTTGACTGCCCCTATGAGATGCACAACCTGACCGCCGATGCCTTTGTTTCTCGCATGGTGGAAGAACTGAGTGAGGAACACAAGGAAGTCCTGTATTTTCTTTCTTTGCGGCTGTACAGCACCACCCGGCTTGCCGCTGTGCGTGGGCAGTCTGACCGCAACATCCGCAAGCTGCGAAAGACCATCCACAAAAAATTGCAGCGCCAGATGTATGACCATCTGTGCAGAAAACAGGAGCATGGCGGCAGCTTGACCTTGCGGGAACGTCAGTTTTTGGAGGAATACTCGAAAATCGCAAGGAAACAGGGCAAGGACGCCGTGATCCGGCGGGAGAACAAGACCAAGCGCAGAAAAAAGAAAAACCGCCCCTGATAATTGGGACGATTAAGGAGAAAGGGCGTGTATGATGAAAAATTTATTTGAACAATCCCGTTCCTATTGGGTGCGGTACGATCATTATGAGCTGAAAACAGCGGAAGATGGCAAGCGGTATATCACCCCCGGCAAGAGCGCAAAGCCGGACGTCTACAATCCGCTGAAAGAGGTCCCCAACATTGTGCTGGATGCGCTGAATGTGGGGATGCTGATGATGGGGCGCAAGCCGGAAGCAGAAGTGGAAAAGGCGATAATGGAGTTTATCACCCGGTACGGCCTGCTGGGGCTGATGACCGCCTTGCCCACCACGCCGTCCTTTATGGATTACGAGGCGGTGTACCTTCCGAAAAACCACTTCATCAAGGAAGAATCCATGGCGACAGACAAATACCTGTCCCTGTTTTACCCCTTTGACCAGCTGGACTTGGTGAAGAAAGGCATTGAATCCACATGGAATGTGTCCGGTGACCGGACGATGGTTGCCCTGACCATGACGTTCATGGACGAGCCGATGGCGAAGAACATGAGCTTTCAGCGGGAATATGCGGAACCCTACGACTGGGTTGCCCAGCAGTTCAAAGATTGGGCCTTTACGCTGACCACCGCCATTTTGTACTACAATGACTATGATTCTATCGACGAGGACGCACGGGGGCTGTATCGCAAGGCCATGGCTGCGTTTGGTGGGATTGCCCCCAGCTACCACATCGAACTGCTGGATAAGCCCACTATTTATTGGGATTTTCACTCCCTGCTGCTGGGTATCCAGATGATGTTCAGCTTCATGCTGGTGGACGGTGACCAGCCCCTGCGCCTGTGCAAGAACTGTCAGAAGGTGTTCCTGGGCAGCCGGTCCAACGCTGCCTTTTGCAGTCCACGGTGCAAGAACCAGTACAATGTCTACAAGAGCCGGGGAAAGAACCGGACGGATGGAGGTGACCAGGAATGAGCGAGGAACAGGGGCTGACCCCGTATGAAACCAGAGAAATCCTCTTTTACAAGACCGAAAACGGAGAAGTGCGGGTGGAAATCCTGCTCTTTCAGGAAAACCTCTGGCTGACACAGGCAAAAATGGCAGAGCTGTTCGAGGTACAGAAAGCAGCCATTTCCAAGCATCTGAAAAACATTTTTGAATCCGGCGAACTGAACGAGGATTCAGTTGTTTCCAAAATGGCAACAACTGCGGCGGACGGGAAACGGTATCAGACCAACTATTACAATCTGGACGCCATTATCGCTGTGGGGTATCGTGTGAACTCCAAAAAGGCGACCATGTTCCGCATTTGGGCGAACCGGGTGTTGAAAGAGTTCATCATCAAAGGTTATGTGATGGATGACGCACGGCTGCGGGAGCCGGAGAACTTTTTCGGCAAGGATTATTTCGAGGAACAACTGGAGCGTATCCGGGACATCCGGGCCAGCGAGAGAAGATTCTACCAGAAAATCACAGACATCTATTCCCAGTGCAGCGCCGACTACGATGTGGAAAGCCCCATCACAAAGGAGTTTTTCGCCACGGTGCAGAATAAGCTCCACTATGCGGTCACCCATCATACCGCCGCCGAGATCGTATATGGCCGTGCCGACAGTACCAAGCCCAACATGGGGCTGACCACATGGAAAAACGCCCCCAAAGGCCGCATCCGCAAATCGGATGTCACCGTCGCTAAAAACTATCTGAACGAAACGGAAATGCGTAACCTGAACGAGATTGTCACCATGTACCTGGACTATGCGGAACGGCAGGCCCGCCGGGGAAATGTCATGTATATGGCCGATTGGGTCAAGCGGCTTGACGCATTTTTACAGTTCAACGAGGAAGATATTCTGCATGATAAAGGCAAGGTGACCGCCGCCATTGCCAAAGCCTTTGCTGAAAAAGAGTTTGAAAAGTTCCGAGTTTTGCAGGATCGGACCTATCAGAGCGACTTTGACCGGCTGGTTGCGGAAACGTCGGATGATCTGACAGAATAACCATATACACAGAAAGCCCATGCCTCCGGTTATCTTGCCGGCTGCGTGGGCTTTCTGGGCTATCATATAATATTTGCATCGGCTTTATAGATGGGGAGAATTCAAGATTGGTTCAATTACAGCGCGGAAGTATCCATCTAATTCTTCTGGAGTCTGTTTCTGCTTATTTTGAATCCACCAGAGAACCATTTCAACAAAACTTCCTGAAATATGATTGACCAGAAAATCCGAGGGTATATCATGCAGCTGACTTTGGTTCTGATCAACGATTTCTATTTGGATCAGCTCTTTGAGGCTGTTTTTGAAATAACGCAGAAAGATGTCGCTATTTTCACAGGAAAGCAGCCCCAAAATGTTGCTGTCGTTCTCTCGAAGGTGATATAAGAGATGGCAGAAAATTGATTGTGACGTTTCTTTTTCCGAATATAAACCGTGTAAATGGCTCTTTTCTTTGGCACTACTGACAATATGTCCAAATAATTCTTCACAAACATATTTCAGGAGTTCATCCTTCGTCTGGAAATGAGCATAAAATGTGCTTCTTCCAATATTCGCAAGATCAAGGATTTCCTGAACAGTAATGTGGCTAAAACTTTTCTTTTCAAGTAAGTTGCGAAAGGCGTTAAAAATTGCTGCTTTAGTTTTTTGTTGGCGTCTATCCATGGTGTTTCCCCTGTACAAATCCAGCAAAAAGTTCGATAACATACATTTCTGCCGTTCTATTTATTGTTTCCATAAAGTTAGTTATGCTATAATCGAACATATTGTATGATAACATATAAATTATATGTTTTTGCATAGCTTATGTCAAGGAGGCAACTATGGAACAAAATACGAAGAAAGGTATTGCATTTGCAGTCCTTGCGGCGGCGTTGTATGCGATAAATGCTCCGTTTTCAAAATTATTGCTTGAATTTGTACCACCCACTTTGATGGCCGGATTCCTTTACATTGGTGCGGGTGTGGGAATGATGGTCATTGCTTTTATCAAAAAAGTGCGAAAGTCGGAAGCAAAAGAACAGCCATTAACAAAATCCGAATTACCATACACCATAGCCATGATACTTTTGGACATTACTGCTCCAATCTTTCTATTATTGGGGTTGAACGCTACAACTGCGGCCAATGTTTCCCTGCTTAATAATTTTGAAATTGTGGCAACAGCTATAATTGCTTTGATGGTATTCAAAGAACACATCAGCGCAAGACTGTGGCTCGGAATATTATTTGTCACGTTATCCTGTGGGATATTATCCTTTGAGGATGTGTCCAGTCTGCGCTTCTCTTATGGTTCATTATTTGTGCTTCTTGCCGCTGTCTGTTGGGGATTTGAAAATAACTGTACTCGGAAAATCTCTTCCAGGGATCCTTTGCAAATCGTCTTGCTGAAAGGTATTTTTTCAGGTATTGGATCTGTTATTATCGGTTTATCGATTGGAGAGCGAACCACATCTTGGGGGAGCATTATGTTGGTCATGCTTCTTGGGTTCGTCGCCTATGGACTGAGCATTTATTTCTACGTTTATGCACAGCGTTTATTGGGTGCCGCACAAACAAGTGCATATTATGCGGTTGCACCATTTATAGCAGCAATATTATCGCTTATAGTATTCAGAGAGTTTCCAGACATCACCTATTTCACGGCGCTCGGTCTGATGATCGTTGGCGCTTGGCTATCTTCACAAGATAAGCCGCTCAGAATAAGGAAGCATCGAAAAAGCCATATTCAAAACGATAGCACCGACTAAGAAAACCACCTGAGCCACTTCACTGTTTGAGGCTCAGGTGGTTTTTGCTATTATTTCTGTTTATCTTTCAGCTGATTATAGGCTTCCTGTTGGGTAATCAGCCCCGCCGAAAATTCATACTTGAAATGACTCTCGCTTTCCTCACATTGAGCGATAGCGTTTTGTGCGCGGAGTTCTTCCACCAGCGCATAGTCCTCTTTGCTGAGCCGCTGGGATAACTGCTCCATCAACGCCGCACAGGTTTGGATCGCCTTGCGGTATTCCGGGGACGTGGGCACTACCGTTTCACAGGGATAAAACTCCCCGTTATACATGGCTTCCAAAATCATTGCGTTCCCTCCCTCTACAGTAGAACAGCTCAGCCAGGACAATTTCCTCGGCCCTGTTGTGGATGGAGTTCATGGAGCGCACCCATGCCATCTGGTCGGCAGCTTTTAGGGCTTCTGTGACGCCCTCTTGCTGCATCATGGCTTTTTCAATAATTTCCAGCCGCTCCCGGCAGGCGGTGTCGCTTTCCTCCAAGTGGGGAAACAGCTTTTCAGTGACAATGAGATCAGTATACAGAATGGGCCGGTGTTCTTTTAAGTAGGCACGGCGCAACCGGCCATATCTCCCGATATGGTACTCTTTGGTGTCCGCTAACGCAAGGTCTGGAATGAGATAGTCGCCGCATTTGGTGTAAGTCAGTTCCATACAAGGCTCCTTTCGTGGGAATGTGGTTGACAGTTACGGTAGGCTTGAGGGCATCCCTCCTTTATCATAACTGTCTTTTCATTCGCCACAAATGAGCCGCCAGTCATGATGTAATGTTTTTTGGTGTAATCCACCCTCTATACATTACATCATGATTGTGGATGGAGTTGGACTCCCCCTGCCGCTCGTCCTCCTGACTGAGCCGGCCATAGAGGATATTATATTTTTGGCTTGCCATATTTTGTAACCTCCTTTTCCTGGGGCAAGCCGGTATGGGGCAGCAACAGTATACCCCACCGGCTCCCCCAAGTCTACTGAAACATCAGGCGCTGTGGCCCTTTTCGGAAAACGCCGCGTCGATGAGGGAGAGCAGCTTGTCCGTGGGTGTCGCTATGGTCTCGGCGGGAAACACAGAGGTCACATGGAACACCTTTCCCCGGATAAGCATCTCCCTCTGGCACTCCACATTCTGCTCCTGCTGGTGATACTCTGTATCACGAAACATCGTCATAACTTCCCCATTGTTCTGCTCCCGCAGTACGGCCATCTCCGGGTGATAACTTCCCAGAACGCCGGTATCCCGATATACTTCGTAATCTTTTTTCATATTCGCCTTTCTTCCCGTATCAGGGAACGGTTGGCCTCAGCCCATGGTCTGCTGCCAGGTTTGTTCTTCCTCGTGGTCGTCCTCTTTGTGGCCCATGGCGATCTTCTTCTCCCTCTCCTTGCGGAGGGCTTTTTTGTCGCTGTGCCGATGTGTGGTGGTAGCATCCCTCACGGGATCAGTGTCCTGATCGCGCTCCAGAGAGCGGCCAAGCCGGACCAAATCGTCCGCAAGACCACCATGCCCACCAGCGTGCCCAGCAAAATCAGGGCCAGCCAGATCAGGACGGACAGTACCGTCTCCAAACTGGGCAGAGAAACAGAAAGCCCTTTCTTCTTCCCAGCCTGTTTCAGCTCCGCCCTCATTTGGGCCACATCTCGCGCCAGCGCCTCCAACTGGGCCTGGGTGGGGAGCTGTCTCACCTGCCGGGTCAACGCCCGAAATAGGGCCTCCTGTGCCGCAACGCTGGCCTCCAGGCGCTCCAGCCGGTTGCTGTTGGTGCTCTCCAGCCGGTACAGGGCCGTGAGTACCGCCAGCAGATTCTCCCTGTCCTGCCTCGCGGGTTCGGCTGGAGGCTTGGGCGGTGCCTGAGACTGGGATCGGTTTAGCTGTTTCAATTCCTCCAGAGATAATCTCTGCCCGGATTCGGAATTCACGTTCCATGACCTCCTTGGTGTATTTTGCTTCGTGGAGCCGGTCATCCCGACATTTCATCCCTTCTGGTGTGGTGTAGGTGATGTTCTTCCGGCCCTCCGTCCAGCGCACCTGGTAGCCCTCGCTCTCCATCAGAGAAATAAATTCGTCTTTGGTTTCGGCGTACTTCATGCACTGGTCGATGGTGTTCATCAGCCGGAACTTCCAGCTCTCACCCTTGGCGGCGGAGCGGTATTCCCGGCTGCCCATCCGTTTCTGCTTGACCTGCTTTTCAGGCGGTGGCAGGATCTCCAGACCGTGGGCGGCACAGATCTCATCGCTGGCCAGCCGGTGAGCTTGGAGGTCGGCGGCGCTCTGGTGAAGTTTCTTGCCGTTTTGGAAAGAGACGCTGTTGACGATCAGGTGGCTGTGCAGATGGTTGGTGTCCATGTGGGTGGCCACCAGCACCTCGAAGTTAGGGAACTCCCGCTGGGCCAGCTCCAGACCAATGGCGTGGGCCTCCTGGGGCGTCAGGTCGTCCTGCTCACGGAAGGACTGGACGAAGTGGTAGTACTGCCGCCCATCCGTTTTGCGGAATCGCTCCTTGGTGAGCTGCATTTCAGAGAGGGCGGACTGGGCGGTGCAGTTCCAGCCGATCACCAGCCGCTGCCCCTCCCACAGCGTCTTTTCGTCCTGCTGGGTGTACCGCAGCACGCCGCCCAGAGCGCCCCGGCCTCCGCCCCGGTTTTTGATTGCGGTGAAGGTGGCCATCTCAGGTCACCTCCCGCATAGCTGCCGGAGCTGCTCGCTGATTTGGGCGTAGCCCTCCGCCAGCCTGTCTCCGTACACGATGGTGACCTTCCCCATATTGGCCAGGGTGGTGAGCTGGTTGAGATTCCGCCCCTGGGCTTTCAGCTCAGACAGCACCTTGTCCAAGCCGTCCACCCGGACGATCTTCTTGCCCAGACCACAGAAACACAGGTAGTCGGTGACGGTCAGGCCCAGCTCCTGCGCCTTGGCCCGAATGCGCTCTTTGACCTGCGGTGTCACTCGCAGGGTGATAATCTCCGTTTTCTTTTCTCTCTGCATTGGTACCTCCTTCGCCTCTCATCCCAACCCAAACGAAAGCCCAGCGCAGCGGGTTTCGTTTGGAGAGGAGACGCAGCGGAATGAATGCGCCCTGCCGCTGGCGGCGGGGCAAATGATGTGGAGCTTGCGTCGACGACGGGGTTCGGGGCAGCGCCCCGGAACAGTGGCCGGCGTATAGCCGGACGCGATGCTTGCCCTCCCGAAAGGGAGGAATCCCCGTTATCGGCACCCTTTCGCATAACCTCCAGCTGGCTGGTCAGCAGGGACGATGGTGACGGTGTTTTCAGCGGGGAAATCATCGACACCATCGGCCCTTTTTAGGCAGATGAGACGCTCCCCGTTGCTCTTTCGGAAGGCTACTGCGATGCCGTTCCGCCTCAGTGCGTCAACGCTTTTGCGGAGCTTGTGGGAGAAACTGTTTGGGGTAAGCCCCTCCGTACTGTCAGGGTCGATCTTCTCCAGCAGCGCCTTGGCAGGGGCGCAGATCTCTGGCTGCTCCCGCAGCAGGGCAGAGAGAAGAAAAAGTATCCGCCCGCAGGACTGCTCTGCCTGTCCGCAGTCATCCGAGAGTAGGTTCCAGGTGTGCGTCTCACTGTTGAACTCCAGAGACAGCTCCCGGTATGGGATGTCCCTGCCTGTGCAGTAGAGGGTGGCTGTGTTCTCCCTGCGCTTGCTTCTGCGGAGCACGAAGTTAGAATCCGTGGCTCCGCTCAGACCCGTGGTGCCGGAGATCATGTTCATGGGGTCGTCGTCGTTCATCTTCCGCAGGTGGTGGATCAGAAGGACGGCGATGCGGTGTTGGTCTGCCAATGCCTTGAGGACGCCGATGTCCCGGTAGTCGCTGGCGTAGGGATTGCTTTCATTCCCGGTCGCACGGATGCGCTGGAGGGTGTCGATGACTACCAGCCCAGTGGCCGGATGCTCCCGGAGGAACTGCTCCATCTGTTCCACCAATCCGGCGTGGAGCTGCTGGGACATCACGGCGAAGTGCAGGGTGGACGGCGCGTCCTCCGTGAGATCCAGCAGTCTGCTCTGGATGCGCTGGAAGCTGTCCTCCAGGCAGAGATAGAGGACTTCGCAGGATTTTGTGGCGAAGTTCCAGAGGGGTTCTCCCCGTGCCACCTGGAGGCACAGCCACAATGCCAGCCAAGACTTGCCGGTCTTGGGCGCTCCCGCCAGCAGGTGGAGACCCTGGGGCAGCAGGTTTTCCACGATGAACAAGAGCGGTTCGTAGGGGATTCCCAGCAGAGTATCCGCGTCAATCGTGTCTAATTTTTTCATTGGAAACATCTCCTTTTCAAAAAGTAAGGGTGGGAACCGCCGGCGCTCGGTCCTCACCCTTCTACTTGTATTGTGGAGATTTTTTTGGTACACTCAGAGAAACGGCAGACAAATTAAAATCATTTGCAGACAAAAAAGAGGTGGCCGCCTTGTTTACATCCATCGCTTTCTACATCGGGGAGAAGGTATTAGGGCTGAACGACCGGGAGTATCCCCTGGGAGAACTGACTGCGGAGGTTCTGAACATCTCCCCGGAGGAGTACCACGAACTGCACCGGATAATGGGCAGGGCGATGGAAAATATGGATCGCTACGAAAAAAATTTCCAGATGCAGGACTGGTTCAACGCCAACGAGGAAATGATCTGGCTCCACGAATCCCTGATTCGATACAGAATTTTTCGCCTGATCCAAGAAAATTCGGAGGTACTCTATGAGGCGCGGACACTCACAGAGCAGTACACACTGTTCCCTGAAGATAAGGAAAACTTGACTCCGGGAGAGCGGGATATGGAGATTCTGGAGCAGATTCTGAACTATGAAAATTATCTGGAGCACCCGGAAGAGTATGGCGGAGCGGATCATCTTGGCTATCAGATTAACGGCGAGCACTTTGAAACGGAGATCCCCCGTCCGCCAATTCCACCTACTCCGCCGGAAAAGACCCGGGCGCTACTGATTGTGCCGGGGCCGCTGGAGACAAAGTGGGAGTTTTACAAAAATTACTGCATGACTTATGGGAAAATCCTCATGGACATCGCCTCCGTCTGCCAGACGCTGCGGGCTTTCATCCGAATGGGGCTCTCCAAGTTGGACAGGCTGACGCCGGACAACTATTTGTCGGCGATGCATACCTTCCTGTTTCACGAACGCGCTCACAAGTGGATCGCCAACCCCGTGGACGGGACTGGGTTCTATACCCGCATGGACGATGTACGGCTCCATCTGATTCCCAGGGAGACCGTTCCCGGCTCCGGTACCTTCAAAGTCTATGAATACTACGAGGCGGATCAGCTCCAGACCATGCTGAAACTGGACTTCTACAAAGGGCTGGAGGCCGGCCACCTGATTCGCCGGTGTGAGAACTGCGGGCGGTTTTTCCTGCTCCGGAAAGGGTATCACACCAAGTATTGTGACCTGCCCAATCCCACCAACCTCAAGTACACCTGCGCCCAGCTGGGCTACCGGATTCGGGGCGTCAAGGAGGAGGCAGAGGACAGTCCGCTGTCCCAGGCACTCTACCGCTGTTTCCAGAGGATCGACAAGGATCGGTCACGGGGAAACATCACAGCCGAGGAGCGGACGCTGCTACGGGAGAAGGCCCAGGAGCTCTACCACACGGCGCGGACAAAACCGGGAACAAGCTACGAGGCATTCAATACATCATTGTCTACGGAGGAACTCTATCCGCTGTGCGGTGTCCAGAGAAAGAGCAGGCCCAGGGGGAGGCCAAAGCGAAACACCTGAGTCTTATTACAGAAAGAAAAGAGGCGGTGGGCCTTGACCAATGAGGAACTGTACTGGAAAATTCAGGTTGGAGATTCTGGCTCTTTTGAACAGCTCTACAGACAGCTGGAGAACTTCATCCGAGCCATCGCCCTGGACGCGGCCAGAAAATTTGGGTGTAAAGATACCGCAGCGGTAACACTGCTGGAGGATCTGTGCGCCGAGGGGAATCTGGAGTTGTGGGAACGGATACAGAGCAGCGGCTACGACGGAGGCGCCGGGAAACTGACCACTTGGCTCTACCCCTTCCTGCGGGGGCGGATGTACCGCTATCTGGAGACCAACCTGGGCGTCATGGCCCTGAGCAAGGACGAGATGGCGCGGGTGCGGCTGGCCCAGCGGCTCTATCATACAGAGGACAAATCTGTGGAGGAGATCGCCGCACAGATGGGCATTTCCGAGACGGCGGCCGCCCGGCTGATCCGCTACAACACCCATTTTCTCTCTGTATTTGATCTGCAGAAGGAAGATGAAGAGGGCGATCCTCCGGAGCGGCTCCTGGCTCACCGGCAGGGAGCGTCCGCCGAGCAGATCGTCTACCGGAAGGTGTGTCTGGAGCTGCTGGAGCCGCTGTTCCGGTCATTGAGCGTCAAAGATTGCTCCATCTTGGGCCACACCTTCGGTGTCTACGGATACGAAAAACTGTCCGCCGACGAACTGGGCCTGCGGGAGATGCTCTCCCCCGACGGGGTTACAAAGGCCAGAAAAACAGCTTTGAATCACCTGCGACAGCGGTATCCAGGCAGCGAACTCCACCGCTGGCGAGAGGTGTTCCGGTTAGTGAACCGGGCCAGACAGGAACCTCCAGGCGGTGGGCACGGCCTGCCGTATCCGGCATGGTGGAGCTCCAAAACCACCAATGACAAAATCTTTAGAAAATGACAAAACCAGCCGCCGCGCTCCACAGAAACGCGGCGGCTGGTTTCAAATCTACATTGCAAAAATGTCGAAAAAATTACGAAGAAGGACACCTGCTGTCCACCTGATATGGTATAATGGAAACCTCAGGGATCTTCAAAACACAAAAACTTATGGGGAGAAACTTCCAGTACGGAGGCAATATCGAACAGCGTGTCCAGCGACAGTGCTTTGGAGATGTTTGGCGCCTCCAGGTGGCCAATGAAAGCGGGCGTCACCCCGACCTGCTCCGCCAGTTCCTCCTGAGTCAGGCCCCGGAACTTCCGGTAGTAGGCGATTTTCAGCCCGATTTGACGGTATTGTTCCTTGTAAATCGTTTTCATGCGCAATTCCTCCAGCGTCCCTTTTATGGTAGCGGATTGTGACAGGAATTGACATGAGCAGATAAATATACTATCAGATAAGAGTCTGCCTCATAAAACAGGATTGAAGAAACTTCCAGAACTAATTATAATAAAAAATAGAGTTCAGTTGAGTACAACCAGACAGGAACGAGTGGTAGAAAATTTCCGCGTGCCTGAGTAAGGAAAAGGAGGATATCATTGGAGCCAAAAGAAACATCCAAAAAGCGTTTTTATCTCAAGTGGCCCTGGAATGTGCTGGTTTACATCACTCTGGTGGTTCTTCTGCGCATCTTTTCCATTCCCCTGATCCTCCTGATCATGTGGTGGAACAAGAAACAGCAGCCCGATGGCCCGGAGGAGGGCTACTGTCTCCAGCGCACCCGGGGACGGCTGAAGGAGCTGATCCTGGCCGCCATCTTCGCGGTGGGCGGCGGTCTGGCCATCTGGTTCTTCGCGGTGGCCGAGACCATGCCCTATGAGGCGGAGCGGCTCAAGGAGGAGATGAGCTTCGGCTATTACCTGATCCCCGTGGTGGGGGCCGGAGCGATTCTGGTGGGGCTCGTTCTGGCTTACCGGAGCCTGCGGGACGCCCTGGTTCCGGAGAAAAGTGCCCTGGCCCGGTCCATTCGCAGCCAGCTTCCTTATCCCGAGGAGGCGCCCCCGGTCAAGGAGCTCTTTGCCATGGTGGACCAGGATTTGAAGCAAAACGGCCAGTGGTACGGCAGACTGGGAGTTGGCAGGGAGTGGGTGCTGGGGGATGAGGCGTCCTCCATCCCCCGCATCCGGGGTGTATTCAGCCGTGTGGAGCGGCACACCCGCCACGCCGGAAAACGCACCCAGGTCACATACATCTATGAGATCTGGATTGTGGATGACCGCCGGCAGCAGCAGGTCACATCGCTCAGGTCCAAGGGGGAAGTGGAGGAGGCCATGGACTGCCTGCGCCGTCGTGCCCCCGCCGCAGTCTTTGGGGAATACAACTCCAGGGAGTACAACGACCTGATTTACGCCAAGGAGGAGGAACGGCGGTACGCCCAGGAGCGCGCTTACCGGAATCGGGCGGCGCAGTATGAGGAGCAGAACCGCCGGGAACAGGAGCAGCGGGCACAGAATCAGGTGCTTACCCTGCCCGACGGCTCGGTGACCTCCCGCATCACCTGGGACACCATCCATCAGCTGCTGCTCCGGCCCAATCAGACCGGAGAGATTGCTCCGTTCCAGTTGGTGCCCGGCGTCCCCTTCCAGGGGCAGGGACGCACCTTCAGCCGCCTGGTCTGTCTGGCCGGCGGTATGGCGCAGCCTACCCGCATCCTGATGGAGGAGTACTCCGGCACTCCCGGTGTGCCCGGCCGGTGCGCCTGGACCCAGGATCTCTCCACCGGCGAGGCGGAGACGGTGCTGCGGGGCTGGCTGCGGGGGGAGATCCCTGCTCTGGACGGCTGGATCCACATGGAGCGCTCCGGCCGCACCTGGCAGCCGGTGATGGAGCGGCAAAGCCGGACCACCTCCCCCACTCCGCCCCAGCCAAACCCGGACTGGCCTTGGGCCCTGACCGTGGGCGGGTACGCCGGCAGCACCTCTGATCCGTCCTGGCAGGACATTGAGGAAGAGCTGCGGGAACTGGTCCAAGACCCGGACAGCTTCCTGATCCTGGAGCAGAGGGACTCTCAGAGCCTGGAAAACTACTGGTTTATTCAGTGCGCCGTTGCAAGCCAGGGGCCGGACGCGGGCAAGTACGCGGTGGAGATCGGTTGTCCTTCCTCCGAAGGTCCCCGGCTGTGGGAACGAATTGAACCCGATGTGCGGGGAGCCATCAAGTATTTCTCAGATGCCTACTATCACAGGGGGCTGGATGTCTCCGGATTCCGGGACATAGAGGTTTAGGGAATGTTCTGTGCATTTGTAGTGTGGAAGCGGCGCGGCAAACCGGCATTTGAATAGAAATAAGGAAATAAAGATTATGGATTTTGATACATTTAAAGAAATTGTTGGAACGGTCAAAACAAAATATCCCCATTTTTTTGAATTGGAGCATGACAAAATTCCAACGATGAAAGATGTGATTGCATTCCAAGAGCAATATCAAATTAGTTTACCAGAGAAATACATACAATTTCTCTTGAACTTTGGCGGTGGCTATTTTGGCTCCGCAATAGTTTATTCCTTAGATAAAAACAGCTATTTTTCCATTTATAGCCACAACCCAGCTAAAGTGGAAAATTTGCTTTTCATGGCCGACAATGAATGTGGAGATTATTATGCTTTCCAAATAGAAAATGGTAAGTGCAGAGAGGAAATCGTTTTTTATGACCATGACAGCAATGCGATAGAAGAAGCTGGGTTTTCTGATGTTTTTGAATATCTTGTAAAAACAGGATTATGTAGTGCCATATAATTTACCTTGAACAAACAATTCCCGTTGATCGGGGAGTGAGTTACCCATCAATATGTACGTTCAAGGATTGGACAGGAGGAAATACTCGTGGGACGATTTTTCAGCGACAAGGTGGAGACAGCCCTGAAATACATCTACTATGACTTAGCCGCCGGGCGGGGCCAGGAGGGCTTCCAGCTGCTCCAGGAGGCGGCGGGGGACGGGGACGCGGACGCCTGTTGTCTGCTGGCCCGGTGCCTGTACGGGCCGGAGTACACCTGGCCGGGACACGGCTTCCCTGTGGATGACCGGGCAGGGGACGAACTTATGCGCCGCTCGGTGCTGGGGGGCAGCGCCATCGGGGTACTGCTGTCCCTGCGCAGCGGGGTGATGAACCGCCGGCTGGCCCAAGCCATGCCCCTCACCCTCCGGGAGGCCTTTGACACCGTGCTGGACAAGGCGGAGCACGGGGAGCCCTTCTGCCAGATGCTTGTGGGAAACGTGTACTTCTGGGGGGACTTTGTGCCGGTTCTGGGCAGGGATCGGGAGGACTTTGACAGCGGCGACGCCTTCCAGAGCTACCTGCGGGAGAACTATGCCAAGTGCGAGGACTGGCTGTGGCGGGCCTATCGGAACGGGGTCTCCCTGGCCTGCCTGAACCTGTCGAATTTTTATCGAAACGGGAAGCCGGGTCTGATCTCCCCCCGGCCGGAGCAGGAGCGTGAGGTGGATCGATATGGGTCGGAGAAGAGTTACCCGGATGTCATGTGCTTCTACGCGGACGACATTTATAGGGACGACCGGGCCAAGGCCTTTGAACTCTACCGGCGGTCAGCGAAGCTGGGTGAGCCCCGTGCCTTCTTCTGGGCGGGCTACTCCTACGAGCTGGGGGAGGGGGTGCCCAAGGATGACGCCAGTGCCGCCCAATACTATCAGCAGGCGCTCTCAGCCCCCATTCAAGAAAAAGTAAACCCCGCCAACCGATTGGGTATGTACTACTATGACGGGCGCGGCGTGGAGCGGGACTACGCCAAGGCCTTCCAGCTTTTGAAGTGGGCGGAGGACCACAGCGGTCCGGTCATGCTTTACTACCTGGGGGCCTGTTACGCCAACGGCCAGGGGACCCAGCAGGACTATGCCAAGGCTTTGACTTATCTGGAGCAGGTAAACTGGAACTGCCACCCCGCGTTTTATCTCTTGGGAAAGATGTACTGTAACGGCCTGGGGGTGCCGATGGACATCGCCAAGGGCGTGGAATACCTCCAGAAGGCCAGCGAGGTGCCAGAGGCCAAGGAGGAGCTGCGGCACTACAAAAAGACCTTCTTCGGCAAGTGGGTGCGGCGGTGAACGGAGGAAAAAGTGGACAGGGGACGGTTCACCCTGTGGGTGTTTTTTTGCAATTTGCGCTGTTTCCCGGCTGTCCTGAGGCGGATGCCCGGTCAGCGGTGGAGAAAGCTGCCCGAAACCCGCAGTTTTATATTGATTTGGACAAGTGTCAGTACGCCGCCTCCTATGAGGGCACCCAGGCCCTGATCGCCGGAGAACTGGCCTTTGATGCTCTGGCAAAGGAGCTGTCCCGGCTGTCCCAAAATCCGGTGATGCTGCTTTATCTCTGCGACGGGGACTTCTGGGGCTATGACTTCTACGGCGGCAAAGAGGAGGATCACTTCTCCACCATGCCCGACTATTTCGATTCCATCTCTCAGGCGGAGAAAGAACGGTTGGCCGGAAATCCAGCGGTCCTGGCGGGGTGGTTTCCCATCTGGGATCAGGCGCTCCTGTCCCGGTATCTGCTCCACTGGACGGATCATGAGGAGGAACTGGAGGAGGAATGCTTTGCCTGTTCCGGGGACCGCTTCCCCTATGGGGACTGCTGGCAGGCCACCGACTTTGCCGCCCAACTGGGGTTTCCCTGGCCCTTTGACCAGGCCATGGAGGAGACGGGAATCACCCTCCCACCGCCCCTGCCTACCCTGGGAGAGATTTTGGAACAGGGTATCCCACCCGTAAGCCAGGAGGCGGCGGAGCTTTTGGAGCGGTCTCCGCTGCTCCGTCTGCCCCACGCCCTGATGCCAGAGTATCAGCTTGTTCTGTTGGCCGATCCGAGGGTAGCGGAGCTGGGACTGAAAGAGAAGAACCCCCGGGAGGCGGCAGAGTCCCTCGGTGGCTATTGCTGGTCTGTGAAGTTTCCCGAGCGGGACCCTCTGTGTCAGCAGCTGTCTATCGCTGCTGCTTTCTGCGATTTCTGGCTGAGCGGGGCGGGCTGGGGTTGGCTGGACAAGGCCACTTACGAGCCTGTCTACGGCGCATACGAAAAGCCTACTGATATAAAGCTGCTCCGGGCCCGGGCAGCTCTCACCGACTTCACCAAGCGGCACCGGGCTGAGAAAGATCTGAACCGGCTGATGGAGCTTGATCCAGCCAACCAGACGCTTTATCAGGCCGAGATCCAGCGGTGGAAGCGCGAGGAACAGCGCTGGAGTGCCCGCCAGGATCAGGATTTTTCCAACTGGGAGCGGCAGGTGGAGGAGCGCAAACGGAAGGAAAAGGAGCGGGAGGAACGGCGGCTGCAGATTATTTTGGAGAAACGCCGAAAGAAGCAGGGATAATACGAAAGAAGAACCGGGAGGACTGCGCCTGAATAGGGCACGGTCCTCCCGGTTTTTGATTGCTGGCGCAGGGTTCATTCACTTGCGCCGTCTGTCTCTTTCAAGAGAGGGCGCAGCTGTTCATATGCGACGCGTCCTGAAATCTGTCGTGTAGAGATTATGTATGAACGCTACTGTAAAGCGCTTTATACAAGAGAGGAATTTGTCGCAGACGGCCTGTTCTGTCGTGAAATAGACGGGCTGTTTTGTCGGTCATCGCCGGACATCATTGTCCGGCGCCGGTGCGTTTTGTCGCATAAGAGAAGGGGATGGCTCCAGCCATCCCCTTCTTTCCGGTATTCAAGAAACCTCGCCCTCCAGGACGAGTTGTACCATCCGGTCATCAATAATGGCCCGGCGGTTTTGGTATGCGTAGACAAGAGACTGGGTACAGGCCCGGTTAATCAGTCTCGGGATGCCGGATGAGAAAGAGTGGACTGCTTTCATGGCGTCCTCAGAGAAGATTGCGTTGGGGTGTCCAGCATAGGTCAGTTGCTTCTCAATATAGGCTTTCGTCTGAGCGTATTCGTAAGGCATCAGAAAGCACTGAATATCAACCCTGTGGAGGATCGCTCTGTACGCTTGCAGCCGTAGTTTCTCCCATAGCTCCGTCTGGCCAGCCAAAATGAGTGCGAGGGGATTTTCAGAATCCATTTTGTAGTTGAGTAAGAAGCGGATTTCCTCCAGCATTTCCTTAGAGAGTAGATGCCCTTCATCCACAATCACAACCAGTTTTCGGTGTCCAACTCCACGCATAATTTCAATTTCGTGGTGCAGTAGATTCCTTGCGTCACCTCGGTAGAACCGTGTTTCACACCCCAGCTGCTCCAGAAGACCGTTGTAGAAGTGTCTCGGGGTAAGTTTAGATTCAGAAAGGTAGAGTACGGTGTAATCTTGCCCATCTAAGACGCTTTTCAGGCGGCGCAGAGCCGTTGTCTTCCCCGTGCCCGCATCCCCAACCACAAGAGCAAAAAGCTGGCGGCTGGCAGCATAGAGCAGACGGTTATAGACTTCTTCGGTATCCTGGTCTTCATAGAGATTGTCAACAGGAATGCCCCGTACAAAAGGGGTATGTGTCATTTCAAAAAATTCCTCGTACATGCTTGTCACCCCTTTTCAATTTCTGTGGTGTAGGAAATCGCCCTCCTGCGCTGCTTGTCTTGGTATGGTTCCGTTATGGCATCCAATAGACGGGAATGGTCAACGGGAATACGCTCAATCTCTTTTCGTTTTGGCTTCGGTGCAACTTTTTCGCCAACTACAATCTGCCGCACTTGAAACGGCTCATGGTCTGGTGTCTCAATCGTAAGGATCTCTGTACAGATTGGGTCATAGACTACATCAACCTGCTTGCCGGCAAAAGCAATGCCAAGGTCATATCGTTTTCCGCCAAAACTAATTACACCACTCTTGTCGGCCTTACGGGATTCACAATGCAAAAATGCTCGTGCCATCAGAGCCTTGTCCACAAATCGTGGAGGCATGGAATCGGACTTAAATGCAATTTCTGGCGTTGTGCCAAGAGCACTATGCGGTTTGGAGTGGTAACATTCATGTAGCCATGCTTGGAATTTTGTGTTCAATTCTTGCAGGCTCTCTGGTGGATGTAGACTTACCTCTGCTAAAAAAGCATCCATCGTTTGGTTAAATCGCTCCTGTTTGCCTTTGCCCTGTGGATTTCTGGGCTTTGCATAGATCAGCCGGATACCAAGCAAATCGCAGGCGCGCTTCATCCAGCGTGTTCGGTACTGCGTCCCATTGTCAAAATAGAGTCTCCGTGGAAGCCCAAATTTCAGCATGGCTTTTTGCAGGGTGTCTTCTACAATACCTTGCTCCATCGTCCCGTAAAACTCACCGTGGAGAATGTATCTGGTAGCATCGTCAATCAGGCAGGAGAAGTAGGTCTGTGTCTGTACACCGCCAAGATTGAGCACAAGTCCATATTTAATATCTCCTTGCCACAGGTCATGCCGGTGCAGCCGTTGAAATCGTTGGGAAGCGTACCCTTTGTCATTGTAAAGCTTCATCATTGCGGTGGAATACCCTGCACGGCTCAAAGCATCCTGCAATGTGGTTCGCTTCAGAAATCCGGGAGGAGCCTTCTTCTCCAACTCCAGGATTTTAATAATTGTAGGGATGCTCCTGCTGGGAAGTTCCCTGCGTAGCTGGATTGCCTCATCCAGTAGCTCTTGTGGAATTTTGTAGTTACTTTGGCTGCTCCTGCTCTGCGGTTTCAGTGCTTCAAAACCTCCATTCAAATATGCGCAGAGATACCGTTCCAGAGTTCGTTGGGAAATCTGGTTTCGTTCGCATATCTCCTGTCGTAGCTGTTCCACCCGTCTGCTATCCATGTTTTGGGACAGCAGCGGTGCAATCATAGACATTCGCTCCTCTGCAATCTCTGCGGCGAGCTTCCTGTTTTTCATTTCCATGCTGGAATCGCCTCCTGTTTTATTGGCATGACACCAGTATAGCCGGAGGAAAATCCATTGTCATGGCGGAACGGTGCTGTATCCAATTTCCGCTGTTTGCTACCAGCCGGACAAAATGCACCGTCTGCTGGCGCAGAGTGTAGCCGGGGTGAAATGTCATCGGAAGGAGGTTGGCTGCAATCAATCCGGTTGCAATATTTTGGGCATAACAGATGAACCACGCAAGCCAGGATCGGATGCGCAGCCAGGTAGATGTTTCACAGGTATGTCGGGCTTCTGTAGATTCGGCAATCTCACAGAATGCTTCCACTCCATATCGCTTATATGGAATGAGGCTATCCGGTAACTCTCTGTGTGTTTTTCCACAGCACTGGCACTTTAATACTCTGAGATGGTATTTGTGTATGCAGTCTCCATATCGGACTTTCCGCGTACAGGTTCCATGAACTTTAAGTGCTCCTCCACAGATTGGACATAGGCTGCTCTCTTTGCTTAAAATTTTGGTAGTGTCCCCGTTGCAGGACAATTCATACTGTGCTATACTAATCATGGTTTGTGAGAGGGAGCATTGAGTCGTTGTAATTATTGGAAATGTGCTTGTTTCCAGTGATTGGACTCATTGCTTCCTCTTGCCTCATTTTTTGAGCTGTCATAATAATAGCATATCCAACTAAAAACAAGAAGCAAAACCGAAAAAATATATGCAAAACACAAAATTTAGGTTGCCATATACGAAATTATTCAGTATAATGAAGATGGTAGCTACCTAACAAGTATCAACGGTTCCAAGAAAAGGAGGAAAGTACCATGAAGAAAGTCCTGTCGGCTGTGTTAGCTCTCGCAATGGTGTTCTCTTTGTCCTGCACGGCTTTTGCTGTTGAAGAAGTCCCGTATGAACCGGTAGCCACGGAGGAAACCAATATCGTGCCGAAGTCGAGCCTGTCTCTTTCGTTCACCTCTTTGGGTTCCGGTTCCAGAAAGACTTCCAGCGAAACATACTACATTTCTGGTGAAGATGCTGTACTTACTATCAACTCCTGCACATGGAGTCCCTCTTCTCAGGATGTAAAAATCGGCTGGTATAATGTGGACACCCGGGTAACATACACTGTTACCTATGAAGGTGGAGATATTAACAGCAAGAGAGTCAACTCCAGTGGTGTTCCAGATGGAGATTATAAGGTTTGCATTGTGAATGGCGGAAGTAAGAGCATCACCGGAGCTATGCAGTACGAGGTAAAATAACCATGAAAAAGGGAATTCATCGAGGATTAGGGCTATTGTTAGCAATCGTGGTGGTTGCCATGTTAGCTGCTTGTTCTACTAAGGATTCTGTATCGGAGGTTCCAGACAAGGATGACAGCGATGCCATCGTTCCTCCGGCTTCTGTTCTTCCATTTGCTGATGTGGTGGATTTAAGTGAATACTTTGTAGATGAGCCTGTGGAATTCTCTGAGAGTACGCCAAAAGGAGAACTTGTGTGCGTCAATATTGATGAATCTCAATATTCAAAAGCAGACGATACCATTCTGTTGCCCAATGAAAAAACAAAGGCAATGGCCGTTCATTGCACTTGGGCCTCTGCTTCCAGAACAATCTATATTGGATTTATCGATGAGGTGTCTGAAGAGGTGTATACCCTATCTGCCGTTGGTGGTGCTCTTACAGGAACGCTCGATCTGAGTTCCCTTCCAGAAGGTGAATATCGTCCCATCATGTACAGCAGCGACAACCAAAATATCAATGCTGTTATGCTGTATCAATTCCAATAGTCTCAAGTTGAAGAGAGGTGCCGTTCTACCAAGAACGGCACCTCTCTTTTCCCTTTTATGATATAGCGATGCCAAAACAGACCGGCTTCAACGACAGATTAGCTCGGCTGTCGTGACAAAACAATCCGGCTATGCGACAAAACAGACCGGCTATTTCTGGACAAAACAGCTTGGCCTTAACAGGAATTCTATCAAATCAATATTCAGGGGTGCCAAAAACTCAAGGGTAAGCATTCGGGGAACTAAACGTAGTTGCAGAATTTTGACCCTGAAGTTCCATGAGGAGATTTTCACTAAGGTGACGCCACCTTTAGGATCTCACAGGTAAAACATAAACGCCTATGATACAATTTGTTTGCATTCATAAGCGTTTCCCATACACGGCGTTAAGCCCCATAGGTTCACATTGTGTACCTGTGGGGCTTATACCTTATGTCGTGTCCTTCTTTTTGGAACATCGCAACACTATAGATGCAACTATTTTCAAGTTCGGAGTAACATTTGCCAATCTGAATATTTTGGACTGTGGCTTATGTAGAAAAGCCTATTCTTAGAATGGCAAATGCCAATAGTTCAAATTAAGGCACCACAAAACTACATCTACAACGACTATAATTAGTAGAATAACATTCATCCAAAATACATATGGCAAGCGTTTCCTTATGCGGGTTATACCACAGCATGTGGGAGCACCATCTTCTCCACAAGTACAATTTTCACTTTTGCAGCGGGCATATATGTTTCGACCTATAATCTTCCACACAATATACATCATCAAGAAGATTGAGTTAAAGATAATTAACCCACACAACAATACGAAGAAGGCTGTTTTAAAAAGGCAAACCTCTTTTATGCCGCTTAATGTATTACCCAGAAAACTTATACTTCCCGAAAAAGCAAGAACAATTGCCGCAAAGATGCTTAGAACAGCTATCAACTCCGTTTGCATTGAAGATACAGTCTTTTGAGCTTTCTCAAGTTCATCAGTTGCCGTACGCAGATTTCTTTGGAGCGTCTGATTTCGTTTTTCCAAATCTTTTACTCGCTGTTCATTAATTGAATAATAACTATAGCGGCCAATCTCCAAGTTTATATGATCACTTAATTTAGACAGTGGTCTATATAAACCTCTAAACTCCTTTTCCCCGCCTATATAGTCCTTCTCAACCATTACCCGAGCTGCTTCGATATTTTCGGATAGGTAATCCAAGCTGTAAATATTGTCCTCTTTTGCAATTTCGACAATCAACGGGAAGAAATCGAAATAATTGTGCCGGAATCCATCGGTGTATAAAGCCTTAAGTTTTATTGATATGGAGCGAATCTCAGTTTCATCCATGCAAGTTGAGGCCATTTCATAAAGACAATTTCGCAATTCATTCTGTCTTCTAATAGATTCCTCAATTAGCATGTGACTGCACACTCCATATCTTCGATAAGTGAGAATGGAATAATACCACGGTTCCCAAGACCGTCTTGATATACGGTATCCCACGGGCCACCTTTTCTGTGACTCCTATTCACAAGGGTACTCGCTGGTATTGGAATATAGTCATCTGTTATTTTATTAATAATAGCTGTGTCTCCACTTGAAAGCTCAACCTCATAAGTCCTATTGATAGGGGTACCCGCGTAAGAGCAAAACTCATAATATGCATCAGGCACAACCGGCCCGAGTTGCCATGCGCAAATTTCATTGAAAAAAAGTGCGGTTCCTGTTTTCTTGTAGTAGTCAATCCATGTATAGTAAAGCATCTTTTGTAGTTTGAGATTACTCACTGGGCGGTGCTTTCCAGAACAGTAAGACACTATATATTTTGCTATATCAACTGCGGAGTAAGTCATCATAATACCTCCTTTCATAGTAATTCTATATTACTATTATTAGTATAGCAGCAATGGAGAATTAAATCTACATGTTCAAGTAATTTTCTCAATCTATATTAATGGAGCTCCAGTGTTCACTGATCTCTTTATATATAGCTTACACTTGCTCCAAAGTTACATATTTCAATACACCTTTACATCAACTAAACATACCTTACTTAATGTAACAAGGACTTGATATATTTATAGTTCTTTATTAACCATCATAGATGGTCCATATATTTTAAATCTAATTTACGGAGGAACAGCTATGAGGTACAACAACTTGAAAAAGCAGGAATTGGTATCCCGGTATTACAACGGAAAGTCTGTTACAGAAATCTGCGAGGAGAACCAGATTTCCAGAAGCACCGTTTACTCTTGGATTCAAGCCTATCGGCCCGTCGAATCCAAAAACAGTTCTCGTACCGTCACTCCGAAAGACTTTGACAGCCTTCTCCGCCGCTGCGAAAAGCAGGAGCAAATCATTGCGGTTCTGAAATCCATTCCTGCGATCGCCAATGCTACGACGCAAGAGAAGCTTGCAGTATTGGAACCACTTTATGGCCAGTTTAGCGTCCATGTTCTCTGCGAAGCCTTAGATGTTCCGAGGGGAACCTTTTACAACCATATCAAGCGGAACAAACGGGATAACAGCTCCTATACAAAACATCGGGAAGAGTTGCGATTGGCAATTAGAGAGATCTTTGAGGAAAGCCGACAGACATTCGGAAGTGAGAAAATTTGTGCCGTACTTCATGAGCGTGGCTATCGAGCTGGCACAACATTGGTCCGGGAACTTATGAGTGAGATGGGTCTGAGCAGCGTATCGACCACCTCTAAACGACAGTGGAAAAAATCCAACAGCTACGAGCGGAAGTTTAACATTTTACAGCGGCAGTTTCATGCAGAAGCTCCGAATTGTGTCTGGGTCAGCGATGTTACCTGCATAAAACTGAAGGATCGCTATTACTATCTCTGTGCCATTGTAGATTTATATTCCAGAAAAGTGATTGCCCATAAAGTATCCACACGCAATAGTACACAGCTGATCACAGCGACACTCAGGATGGCCTACGATGCCCGAATGCCGGGGGAAAATTTGATATTCCACAGCGACCAGGGTAGTCAATACATTTCCCATGCGTTTCGTCAGCTGCTAAAAAAGTTAAAGATCACGCAGTCGTTTTCCAGTGCGGGAACACCCCATGACAACGCCGTAATGGAATCGTTCTTTGCCGTGTTCAAGAAGGAAGAGTTTTACCGCAGTGCTTACCGCTCCGAGGCTGAACTGCGAAAGAAGGTTAACGAATACATTGCTTTCTATAATCAAAAACGCCCACATACCGCTCTGAATCTTAAAACACCAGAGCAATATGAGGACGCATTTTTCAGGAAACAATAAAAGTTTTATTTCTGGAAAGTGGGGTTCGAAACTCAGATTTTCTGCTGCTTCTGTCTCCATTTTCAACTGTTTGAACTTTGGTGTCCAGATTCTCACAGACCGCCTATTGCAGCAAATCCCTTGCAGCAGCAAGGCTTTGGAGATAAAACGAGGGCCGACTTTCAGGACAGTCCAAAAAAACTATTCCAAAAGTCGACCCTCGTTCATATGGTGACCCAGCGGGGACTCGAACCCCGGACCCACGGCTTAAAAGGCAGTTGCTCTACCGACTGAGCTACTGAGTCATTTGAAAAGATGTGGGGGGAAGAAAAATGGCAGGGATGGCTGGACTCGAACCAGCGAGTGAGGGAGTCAAAGTCCCTTGCCTTACCACTTGGCTACACCCCTATATCGCAAGAGACGAAAAAAGCGAGGGGCCGGAGCCGCAGCTCCGGCCCCTCCGCCTATGTTATGGGGTGGGTAAAGGGACTCGAACCCTCGACACCCGGAACCACAATCCGGTGCTCTAACCAACTGAGCTACACCCACCATCTCGGATGACTGTGAAAGGAACCGCTTCAGCGCCCGACTTCTGAAGAAGTGGCACGCCTGAAGGGACTCGAACCCCTGACCCACTGCTTAGAAGGCAGTTGCTCTATCCACCTGAGCTACAGGCGCGTATGGAGCGGGTGATGGGAATCGAACCCACGCGACCAGCTTGGAAGGCTGGGATTCTACCATTGAACTACACCCGCATGGACAGCGTGTTCCTCTCACATCGGCCAGGAAATCATAACATAGAATGCAGAGGTTTGTCAATCCTTTTTTTAATTTTTTCTCCCGGAGCGAAAATTTCCCCGGCGGGGCGTCCAGCCCCGCCGGCGGAGTCCTCAGCCCAGGGCCGCGTCACAGAAGCCGCAGCAGTCCACGCCGCCAATCCTTTTGACCAGAGGGGGCAGATAGTGCTCCGTTTGGGTGATGCAGCGGGGATTGCGGCAGATGGGGCGCGTGCCGATCTCCACTGGAGCGGGGTGCTCGTCCCGGGGCTGGAGGGCCAGGTGCTCCAGAAGGGCCATGCGGGCGAACATCCCATACCGGGCCTGCTGGAAGTAGACGGCGCGGGGGTCGTCGTCCACGTCCACTGTGATCTCGTCCACCCGAGGCAGGGGGTGCATGACCAGCATATCGGGGCGGGCCCGCTCCAGCTTGCGGCGGGTGAGGACATAGATGCCCTTGTTGCGCTCGTACTCCAGGGGGTCCACAAAGCGCTCCTTCTGGATGCGGGTCATGTACAGCACGTCCAGCTGAGGGATGACCGCCTCCAGGCCGGTGACCTCGGTGAACCACATCTGATGCTCCCGCATAAAGACGCGCATATAGTCCGGGACAGCCAGTTCCCGGGGGGAGATCAGAAAGAACTTGATGTCGTTGAACTTGGCCAGGGCCTTGATGAGAGAGTGGACCGTGCGGCCGTTTTTCAGGTCGCCGCACAGCCCAACGCACAGCCCGTCCACGCCGCCCCGCAGGCGGGTGATGGTGGTCAGGTCTGCCATGGTCTGAGTGGGGTGCATATGGCCGCCGTCCCCGGCGTTGACCACCGGGACATTGGAGTACAGGGAGGCCGCCTTGGCAGAGCCCTCCCAGGGGGTGCGCATGACCACCACGTCAGCGTAGTTGGAGACCATTTTGACCGTGTCCTTTATGGACTCGCCCTTGGACACCGAGGAGGAGCTGGGATCCGCAAAGCCAAACACGGAGCCCCCCAGACGCATCATAGCCGTTTGAAAGGAGAAGTTGGTGCGGGTGGACGGCTCATAAAACAGGTTGCAGGAGACCCGGCCCCGGCAGGCGTCAATGAACTGTTCCGGAGCATCGATGATCTCGCTGGTCCTGGCGTACAGGCGCTCCCACTCCTCACGGGTCAAATCACCAAAATCGATCAAATGTCGCATTGCGGCCCTTCCTTTCCTCGCTTCATTCCAATTCGTGTTATTCTATCACAAAGCGCATGGCCCTTCAACCACCAAGCGCGATTTTTCCGGTTTGGCAGCGCATGATTTTTCCCGGCGGGCACACCATATATCTGTGTGAAATAGACAGGTGCGGAGGTAGATGGCTTTGGAATGGATCTGGTATTTTATCTGGTACAGCTTTCTGGGCTTCCTGCTGGAGGTGGGGTATGCCCGGTGGACCGGTGGGAGGCGGGACCGGAAGTGCTTATTGCTGCTGCCTCTGTGTCCGGTGTACGGCCTGGGGGCCTGTGCAGTGCTTCTGCTGCCCCCGTGGGTGCTGGAGCGGCCCCTTTTGCTGGTGGTGGCGGGAGGAGCGGCGGCCACCGGAGTGGAGTATGGGATGGCTCTGTTCTATGAGCGGGTGCTTCGGGTCTCCTTCTGGAATTATGACGGGCTGACGGGCAGCATCCACGGCCGGGTCTGCCTACCCTTTGCACTGGCCTGGAGCCTGTTGATCCTCCCCCTGGTGTATCTGGTCCATCCGGCTGTGGCCCGCCTGGCGGACGGCATCCCGGCCCCGGTGTCCTGGGCGGTCCTGGCCGCCCTGATTGGGGATCTGGCCATTTCCGGCTTGATTCTCCGGCAAACTGGGGACCGGGCCTGCCTGCAATGGTATCACCGCCAGTAGAACTGCCTCTTTTTGGGCAGGGAGCTGCCCGAAAAAGAGCAGGATTTTTTTGTAAGTCCGCCAAAATGTGACCGTTTTGCGTTCGGAAAAGGAATCTTTAAGATAAAAAAACAGAATATCAAGTTGGCACAGTTCTTGCTTCTAATAAAGGGCAGACGCCCGATTTGCGGGAAAACCGTAGACAACAAAGGAAAGGACTGTTTAAGATGGACGAAAGGCTTGATTTTCTGTTTTTGACAGAGGAGGAGGCAGTTCAGGCTGGGGCCAAGGATATGCCGCGCTGTATCGAAGTGATGGACGAGATGTTCAGTCTGCTGGGCCAGGGAGACTATCTGATGGGCACGCCAAACCAGAATGCCCATGGGATCAAGATCTATTTTCCGAAGGAGACTCCCTTCCCCAATATGCCGGTGAAAGGTCCGGACCGCCGCTTTATGGCTCTGGTGGCCTATCTGGGAGGCCGCTTCAATGTGTGCGGAGAAAAGTGGTACGGCTCCAACATCGCCAACCGGGACAGAGGACTTCCCCGCTCCATTCTGACTACCCTGCTGAACGACCCGGATACCGGGGCTCCCATTGCCTTCCTCTCCGCAAACGCGCTGAGCTCCACACGGACGGGTGCGATCCCTGCTGTGGGCGCCAAGTATTTTGCCAAAAACAACATAAAAGTTTTGAGCGAGATCGGCGCCGGTGTGATCGGCCGGGCCTGTGTGGCCGCGCTGATGGCGGTACTGAAGCAGGTGGAGGAAATACGGATCTATGACATCAATCAGGAGGCGGCCCAAAAATACTGTCAAGAGCTGAGCGAGACCTATGGCGTCCGGGCTGTGGCGGTAGAGAGTGTGGAAGCGGCAGTCCGTGGGGCCGATGTGATCAATGTCGCTACCGCGGGGGCGGTGTCACCGGAGATCCATGATGAGTGGCTGAAGGAGGGCGTGCTCCTGACCCTGCCGGCCAGTGCGGGGCTGAGTCTGGACACCATGAAGAGCTCACGGATCGTGGTGGACAACTGGAAGATGTACGAGGCATATGCCCAGGAGCTCCGCGGCCTTCCCGGAGGCTATGCCGCCAATTTGAGCGGGATCTGCGGCTATCTGATGGATTTGGTGGAGAGCGGAGAGATCCCGCAGAAGGACATCGTCAACCTGGGCGATGTGATTGCCGGGAAGCAGGAGGGCCGCAGAAACGATCGGGAGCGGGTCATCTTTATCATGGACGGGATGCCCATTGAGGATCTGGCCTGGGGCTATACGGTCTATGAAAATGCCAAAAAGATGGGCCTTGGGACCAAGCTGAATCTATGGGAAAAGACCCGCTGATTTGACATCTCAATTATCATAACGAGGAGAAACGGAGGAGACATCCATGTCAGTCAATGACTTTTTACTGGATTTTGCAGTTGCATCTGTATTTATTATGATCGGCCAATTTCTCCGCGCAAAAGTAGGTTTTATACAGCGCTTCTTCATTCCTGCCAGTATGCTAGCCGGCTTTATGGGGCTGGTCTTCCGCTATGTGTTCCCGGGCTTCCTGCCCATGTCTGATTCCATCGGCTCTTATCCCGGTATGCTGATCATGGTCATCTTTGCCGCGGTCGGCATCAATGGCTTTACCATGAACAAGGGCGGCTCCAAGGGAGACGTGGCCCGCATGAGTTCCTATCTCTCCTATAAGATGGTGGCGCAGGTGATCCAGTACGGTCTGGTGCCCGCCTTCTCAATTCTGGTGATCTCCAATCTGTGGCCTGAGATCAATTATGGCTTTGGCCTGCTGCTGGCGGCCGGCTTCTCCGGTGGACACGGCACCGCAGCCGCCGTGGGCAGCAGCTTTGCGAATCTTGGCTTTCCGGACGCCCTGGACATCGGTCAGACCTGTGCCACTGTGGGGATCCTCGCTGGTGTATTCGGTGGAATGTTTTTTATCAAGCTGGGCACCAAAAAGGGCTGGACCAAGTACATCAAGGACTTTTCCTATCTCTCCGGCGAGCTGAAGACTGGCCTGATCCCTCCGGAGAACCGCCCCGCGCTGGCCAAGGCAACAACCTCTTCTGTGGTCCTGGATCCTCTGGCCTGGCACTTTGCCATCCTGCTCACTGCCGCCGGCGCCGGCCGCCTGCTCTATCAGTTTTTCTATGACACCTTCAACTTTGACGGCCCATCTTACCTGTACTCCTTCCTGGTGGCGCTGGTCATGTTTGCGGTCTTTAAAAAGACTGGTGTGGAGCAGTACATCGACCCCGACCTTACCAACCGCATTTCCGGCACCTGTACAGACTATCTGGTGTTCTTCGGGATCGCCTCCATCGACCTGGGCATCATCGTAAAGTATGCGATGCCGCTGCTGGTGCTGCTGCTGTTTGGTATTTTCATCGTGGTCATCACCCTGTTGTATTTCGGCCCGGCCATGAACAAGGGCAGCTGGTTTGAGCGTGCGCTCTTTGTGTTCGGGTATTCCACCGGTGTGTTTGCCATCGGCTTCATCCTTCTGAGGATCGTAGATCCGGAGAATAAGTCCCTGACCCTCAATGACACAGCGTTTGCCTGTATCTTTACCACATTCAGTGAGCTGTTTACCTGGTCCTTCGGGCCGATGATGCTGCTCAATGGACAGCACTGGCTCTTCATCGGGATCCAGCTGGCCATCATGGCGGTGTGCATCATCGTCAACCTTGTGATGAAGTGGTGGTGGATCAAGCTGCCCCTGACCCGTCCTGCTGTGGGGGAGGATGAGGGGTAACAGACTGTTCTGCGCAGACGAGCTCAGTCTAACCTCAGAATCTTGGAACAGAGGGGAACTGCTTCCCCTCTGTTCCGGTTCCATCTTGCCTTCCCGCTCCTTGTCTGATATGATAAATGCAATCCACACCGTCTCTGACAGCGCTGTGTTCGGAAAAGGAGTGAACCCATTTGGAGTTTTTGGAAGCGTCAATTTTTCAAAAGGGTTATATTGATGGTATCACCATTTTAAATCTGGATGGAGAGATCCTGTTTTCCGCGAAATTCAATAAGAAGCTGTCCAATCTGGATGAGGCGCAGCAGCTGATCGGACAGAATTTCTTAGATGTATACCCGAATCTGACGCCGCAGAGCAGCACGCTGTACCGCGCGATGCAGTTTGGACGGCCGGTCTATGAGGAAAAGCAGTATCTGAAAAAACGCGGAAAGGATGGGATCCTGATCACCTCCATCTCTTTCCCCATCAAAAATGGGGATCGGATCGTGGGTGCGATCGATCTATCAATGCAGGAATCGGAGGAGGAAGAGGATGGACTTCCAAACAGCAGGATCGAACTGAGCCGGGACAGCTTCCAGCGGGACCGGACGCAGAAGCTGTCAACCAGCGCCTCTGCGGCTTTCCGCACTGAGGATATTATCGCGGTCAACCAGAAAATGTGCCAGGCCAAGGACTATATTTCCGTGGTGGCCTCCTGTGACCTTCCGGTCATGCTCTGCGGGGAGACAGGGACAGGAAAAGACGTCTTTGCGCAGGCGATCCATAACGCCAGCGCGCGCCGGGATGGACCGTTTATCGCCCAAAACTGTGCCGCGATCCCGGATACCCTGCTGGAGAGCATCCTGTTTGGTACGGCCAAGGGCGCCTTCACCGGTGCGGTGGAGAGTAAGGGGCTTCTGGAACTGGCCGACCACGGTACGCTTTTTCTGGATGAGTTGAATTCTATGCCGATCTATTTACAGTCCAAGCTGCTTCGGGTGCTTCAGGACGGGACCTTCCGAAGCATTGGCTCGACCGAGGTGAAGAGATCGGACCTGAAAATCATTGCGGCGCTGAACCAGGATCCGATCCGCGAGATCGCCTGCGGCCATCTTAGACAGGACATCTATTACCGTCTGAGCATTATGTCCATCTTAATCCCCCCTCTGCGGGAACGTAAGGAGGACATCCAATCTTTTGTAGAGACCTTTATTAAGCGGCACAACAAAACCTTTCAGAAGCAGATCCGCTACGTCTCCCACGAGTTGATCCAGCGCCTTCAGGCCTATGACTGGCCGGGGAATGTCCGGGAACTGGAGCATATCATCGTATATGGCATGAGCGTGGTTTCCGGCCAGGCGGACACCCTGACCTTTGCAGATGTGGAAAAGAAGTTTACCCAGCTGTCCAAGACCTTTTCCTCCACGGAGAAGATCCTCTCCATGCCCCTCAATCAGGCGGTGGATGGATATGAGAGGGACCTGATCCACCGGGCGCTCTTTCAAAGCAAGGGAAATGTATCTGAGGCGGCTAAGGTGCTGTGCATCCCACGGCAGACGCTTCAGCGCAAAATTAAGCAGCACGGGCTGGATCCGGCAACATTTCAGGGGTAGGCCGGCGGTCCGGAGAAGAAGGCGCCGTAAAAGGAAACATGGTGTGACAGATGGAAAAATTCAAACCGACAAAGAAAAGCTGCTGATAACCGATAAAATTTCGATTATCAGCAGCTTTTGTGGAAAAATTTGCAGTTTAGCTTGTCATGCTGTGATTCCGGAAGTCATGCCCTTGTGGGGGATCTGAACAGTTGATATCAATAATATTGCGGCTTTGACATTGGATATTTACAGGTCGGGGAACAGATTGTCCAGAAGAGCGGTGCAGAACATTTCCTCCCACTTGTACATTCCAGAATATTCACCGGCATTTTGAGCATCTTCGGAGCCCTGTCCGGTCATCGCGTAGTAGATTGCAGTCCCGGTTTCACGGTCCAGGAAGAAACCGGCCAGCAGGCCATACGCCTCGCCGAAATGCCCGGACAGAGAGATCTTGCGGTCCTTCAGGAGGCAGTCGCCGCCTTCAAATTCGCCGGACATCTCTTGAATACCAAAGCCATAGCGGCACATCAGACCACCATAAGTATTGCCGTTGCTCTGGTCGGGCAAAGCGCAGAAAGTTGGAGTGAACATGGCGTCTACAGATTCCTTAGATATGATTTGTGTTCCGTTGACTTTTCCATTATTAAGGAACATCTCGATCAGTACCTTCATTTCATTGGGACTGATGCGCAGACCGCCCTGAGGACTGAAGAGACAGCCGTTGGTGCCGATTACATAGTCATCCAGCGGTTCCAGCGTAATGGCGGACTGAAGATCCGGATTGGTGATCAGTACCTTGTTCGGGTCCTGAGGGACACCGCGGTAGTCGTCAATTTGAGCGATATAGGGGCCGTCTTCATCCCAAACGCCGTCCGTCTGCTTCTGATACAGTGTGGCAACATTCTGGATCTCATCGGCATCAAAATCACCGGGATTGTAGCTGGCCTTCAATCCCATGGGCTCCAGCACATTTTCCCGCATATAAATGTCGAAGCGCTGGCCAGTGATCCGCTCGATGATTGTACCAACCAGACCGTAATTCAGATTGCAGTAGTGGAACCAGTTTCCGGGGCTTCTGTCCACACCGTCAGTGGAGTTTTCAAAATGTTCTCCATCCATCCAATATTTCCCTTCTGGGGTGAAAAATTCCTTGACGGAATACTCAGGCGCAATGGAATATACACTGCCGTCCTGAATCGAGGAGGTGTGCGAGAGGAGCATCCGGGTGGTAATGGCCTTGTCTGGGTAGTTAGGATTGCGGAGGGTAAATCCCAGATAGTCGCTGACATCACGATCCAGATCCAGCTTTCCCTGTTCCACCAGCCTCATGGCGCCAACGGCGGCAAAGGTCTTAGAGATAGAAGCGGTGCGGTAGCGGCTGTCCAACTCCAGGGGAAGGTTGTTTGCCGGATCAGCTGCATCGATATAGCGGTCTCCGCCGGTACGCTGATAGATCAGTTCCCCGTCCCGATAGGCCATGACAGCATAGCCGGAAACTCCGGGAGAATCCATAATGGCGTTGAGATCTTTTGCGGCGGGATCTTCCGCTACCTTGGAGAGGTTGCTGAGGGCCCGGTCAAGCTCGGAAGCGGTGATGGCCTGGTCCCGATCGATCCCATCCAGAACACCGTTGGCAGTGGCCCAGGAGATGGCGTCATCCGCCCATTTGGGGGTACCGGCTTCGATCGGGGCGCGCTTGGTGAGCGCCAGATTATGCTCTTTTGCATATTCGTACAGCACAGTGGCCAACTGATCGCGGGTGATGGCCTGATCCGGCGCCATAGTATGGCTGCCATAGCCCACCATATAGCCTTCGGAGCTGATCCAGTGGAGTGCGTCATCCGCTTCGGTGAGATCGGAGTATGGCTGTGTCTGTGAGACAGAGGGGCGGTTTGCCAGAGCATACAGAGCATCCGCAAGGTCCCGCCGGGTGGCGGTCTCCTCGGCAGCGGCAGCGGGGCACAGCAGGGGGAGAATCAGAGCGGTGGATAGCAGCAGTGGCAGCAAGCGTTTTTTCATAGCAGTTTCTCCTTCCGATTTTTTTAGGGTCTGACTTGGTACAGTACATGGGAAAAATGGAAGCTAAAGATCTCGGGAAATCTATATCACCATCCAGTAATGATCCATTTGGAACGATTTCTTAAAAAGTAAAAACCAGCAAAACAGGAAGCGTGACGGGCACACCCTGGTTTGCTGGATTTTTTCTGCGGTGATGGAATGGAGAGTTCCATCAAGCAGAGAAAGCAGCGATGGACTTGTAGTTCCTATTATAGCAAAATAAACAAAAAAGTCAAGAAAAACGAAAATATATATTGAAATTTTATCTAATTTATCTGTAATGGGCGGGGGGCTTCGCGACTGCTTGGAAGAAGCGGCTTCCACCGCACCCCCACGGTGAAGGTCCCATCATCCAGCTCGGCAAAGGGGGTGTGCCCCATCCGCTGGGCCAGGGCCTTGACGATGGCCAGACCAAGGCCGGTGTTCTGCCCGGTGCGCATCTGATCCGCGGTGTAGAAGCGCTCAAAGACCCGGGACAGGTCCTCGGGGGACAGGCCCGGGGCGTCGTTGGAGAAGGCGGTGACCAGCTGTCCCCCGCTGGCGTACAGCCGGATGGTCAGGGCGGCGCGGCCGTGCTTTAGGGCATTGCCGATGAGGTTGGTGAGGATGCGGGTGACCGCTCCGGGATCGGCCAGCACAGGGGGCAGGTGTTCATCCAGCTCCACCGTGACCTGGAAGCCGGCCCGCTCAAAGTCCTCGTAGAAGCCGGCCAGGAGGGGCTCCAGCGCCCGGCGCAGATCCACTGGCTGGAGGTCGAGGGGATACTCGCCTCCCTCAATGCGGGAGAGGTCATAGAAGGCGGTTATCAGGTCCTGGAGCACCCGGGCCCGGTCGGACACGATCTCCAGGTAGTGCCGCCGCTGCTGAGGGGTGAGCCGCTCGGATTCCAAAAGCTGGAGATAGCCCAGAATGGAGGTGAGGGGGGTGCGCAGGTCATGGGAGACGTTGGCGATCTGCCGGCGGAGGCTCTCCTCCTGCTCCCGCAGTGCCCGGGTCTCCTGCTCCCGGTCCTCCAGCAGGCCGTTGATCTGGGCCAGCAGCTCCTCCACCGGGCGGTCCGGGGAGGCCAGGCGGAGGCGCTTGCCGGGCTGGGTGCGGGCCTCCCGAAGCTCCCGGGCCGCCCGGTCCAGGGCGGACCCACGGCGGGACCAGAGAAGCAGGCCCAGGGCCAGAGAGGAGAGCAGCAACAGGATCGTCATAGTCAGGACCTCCTGAGAAAATAGGCGTTACCGCAGTTCTCTGCGGTCCAGAACGGCCAGGGCCAGCAGGGTGGTGACCGCCAGCCAGCCCAGCCCCACCAGCCAGCAAGGGAGCGGTGCGGGCGGGAAGGAGACGAACAGGGTGGGGTCCAGGGAGATCCCCAGCTCCGGGGACGGGCCCGCTGCCAGGAGCAGGCTTCCGTTCCAGAAGGGGGCCATGGGGTGGGTCACATAGAGGAAGCGGAAGAGGGGGGAGAGGCCGGGGCCGGCGGCATAGGCGGCGGCGCAGAACGGGTAGCCCACAAAATAGTAGAGAAGCACCAGGACCACGGAGACCGCGTCCGACCGGGTGACAAACCGGCAGCAGAGGAACAGTCCGGCAGAGGCCATCCACAGGGGGAGGGCGGTCAGCGTAAGGGTGAGGTACTGCGCCAGGGCGGGGAGGAGGCCGGGGCCGGGCAGGAAGAACAGGGTGAGCAGGACGGCCCACAGGGACAGAAGGGCCACCAGGCCCACGCCCAGCAGGCAGGCCGTGGCCAGGCGGGAGAGATAGATCTGCCAGCGGGGGATGCCGGACACAGCCTCATGCTTCAGGATGTCCAGCTTGTTGACGCCGGAGCTGGCGGCGGCAGCGCACCAGACGGCAAAAAACATCCCGCTGACGGACAGGGTGCTGATGGACTGAAGGAGGGTGGCCGCGCTGCCAACCTGGGGAGGCAGAGCGCAGGAGACTGTCAACAGAGATACGCCAAGCAGGAGGATCAGCGCCATCCCCAGAACGGAGTGGGGTCGGCGGCGCAGGCGGTAGAACTCCGCGCGGATGAGATTGCCCATGGGTCACCCTCCTTTACGGGAGTTCCCGGCGGGAGAAGCAGAACAGGCCCAGCGCGGTAGCGGCTGCGGTCCATCCCAGCCCCACCAGCCAGCACCGGCCTATCAGGGCCCAGTCCAAAATCTGGACGTTCAGGAGCAGGTCAAGCTGGTAGCTCAGGGTGAGGTGGTGGAGCAGCTGAAAGAACGGGCTGATGTGCTTTCCCAGGGTATCCAGCAGCGGAGGCAGGGCGAGGACCAGAGCGACGTAGCAGATGGCGGCCATGTTGGCGCTGGCGATGAGAAAATAGATGGCCATGACCAGGGACAGGCCGCCGGCCCAGATGGGGAGGGCAGCCAGGGACAGATAGCCCAGCAGCAGGAAGCCGCCGGCGGGAGTGAGATCGGAGGGGTCCCGGTCCAGCCCCAGCAGGAGCAGGGCGGACAGGGTGTAGACGGCCACCAGAACCGCGTACAGCAGGAGCATGACCAGAAACACGGCGGCCCAGCGGGACAGGTAGATCCTGGCCCGGGGAATGCCGAAGGAGACCTCATTTTTCAGGGTGTGGTGCTTGTACTGCTCGGAAAAGACCAGGTCGCCGCCGATCGCCACCAGCCAGAGGCCCATGACCATGCCCAGGGGGGACAGGCTCAGGGCGAAGGGCAGGCCGATGGGGGTGATCCCCGGCGACTGGGTCTTGATGAGGTACAGGCAGTACACGGCCCCCACAGTGAGCAGGGTGCAGGTCAAAAACAGGATGGGGAAATAGGGGCGGCGGACCGCCTTGTACCACTCCGCCCGGATGGAACGCAGCATCAGACTCCCTCCTTTCCGGCGGAATGGCCGTCGATGAGGGAGAGGAAGTAGTCCTCCAGGTTGCTGTCCTTCTGCTGGGCGGAGATCAGCCCCACACCCTGTTCCATCAGGACCCGGTTGACCGTCTGGGGCTGGTCCAAAAAGGCGTAGAGACGCAGACGCTCCTGGGGCAGGACCTCAAAATCCCGGGTGCCCAGCTGCTCCTCCAGGACTTGGGCGGCCCGGGCGGCGTCGTCTACCCTCAGTTCCAGACAGTCACGGCACCGCTCCCTCAGATCGGCGGCGGAGATGGTCTCCAGCATCCGGCCCCGGTCGATGAAGGCGTAGTGGGTGGCCAGGGCAGACAGCTCCGATAGGATGTGGCTGGAGATCAGGATGGTGGTCTGCCGCTCTCGGTTCAGCCGGAGCAGCAGCTCCCGGAACTCCACGATGCCCTCCGGGTCCAGGCCGTTGATGGGCTCGTCCAGCAGGAGGAACTCCGGCTGGTTCATCAGGGCGAGGGCCAGCCCAAGCCGCTGCTTCATGCCCAGGGAGAAGGTCTTGAATTTTTTCTTCCCGGCCCCGGTGAGGCGGACCAGCTCCAGCGCCTCGTCCACGCAGCTCCGGCCGGGGATGCCCCGCTGGATGCGGTAGTACTCCAGATTCTGTTCGGCGGTGAGATAGGGGTAGAAGGCGGGGGTCTCCACCATGACGCCGGTGCGGCTCCGCGCCCGGTCCAGGGCGGAGGGGGAGGCGGCGCCGAAGAGGGCCAGCTCTCCGGAGGTGGGCCGGGACTGGCCGGAGATCAGCCGGATCAGGGTGGTCTTGCCCGCGCCGTTCCGGCCCACCAGGCCGAGGATCTGCCCCTTTTCCACCGACAGGCTGGCCCGGTCCAGGGCCAGGGTCCGGCCATACCGGCGGGTCAGCTCCCGGGTCCGCAGGATCAGTTCAGACATAGTGTTCACCTTTCTTTTTGAGGGTTGTCCATAGGATAGCGGAGAAAGGTTGATTCTCCGCAAAGAAAAAGTGAAGAATTTCTAAAGATTTGAAGGGCTTACTCCTCGGTCCGCTCATAGACGTGGATGTCGAAGCCGATCTCCGTGTCCAGCTCCGTCAGGGCCTTCAGCCGGGCCACCCCAGCACGGGGTGTTTTCCAGGCGTAGGGCGTCATGCCGAAGAGAGCCATGACGTCCTCGCTCCGGTCCAGGTGGACGGAGTACCGCAGGGGGACGGCCTCCAGCCAGCGGAAGCCGGGGTAGTCCTCCCGCTTCACCCCGTTCTCATAGGGGCGGTCATACAGCACCTGCTTCATCTCCCACAGGTGGCGGGGGGAAGGGACCACATAGAGGAAGTGCCCGCCGGGGCGGAGGACCCGGGCAAATTCCTCGGGGCACAGGGGGGAGAACACATTGGTCAGCAGGTCTACGGAGCGCGGGGCCAGGGGGAGCCGGTACACCGAAGCCACGGCGAACTCCCCCTCCTTCAGCCGCCGGGCCGCCCGGCGCAGGGCAAATTTGGAGATGTCCACCCCGGCCGCGGAGGGGGCGCGGCCCTCCCGGGCCAGGGCCTGAAAGAGGGCGGTGGTGTAATAGCCCTCGCCGCAGCCGCTGTCCAGCAGGGCGGGGGCGGGGCGGTCCCCGGCGGAGCGGAGGGCCAGCTTGCACAGGGCATCCCGGAGCGGGGCGTAATAGCCCCGGTCCAGGAAGTCGGAGCGGGCGGCTACCATGGCCTTGTCATCTCCGGGGTTCTGGGAGTGCTTCCGGTTGGCGGGGAGCAGATGGACATAGCCGGCGGCGGCCAGGTCAAAGCTGTGGCCGCCGGGACAGGTATAGGCATGGTCCCCCCGCGTCAGGGGAGCGGCGCACAGGGGACAGCAGAACAGACTCATCACAGGTTCACCTCACCGGCTATTATGACAAATATTTGGGCAAATAGCAAGCGGCGCACGGCAAAAGCCGCGCGCCGCTTCAGCGTGGGAAAGCTTAGTTTGCCACCAGGACCCGGACCTTCTTCCCAATAGGATCGAGATAGGCAGTCAGGTCGCTGGAGAAGGCGGTGCAGGCGTTGAACCGCTCCTTGCCGGTCTTTTGGGTGAACCAGCTCTCCGAGGCGTCGTTGTAGCACTCCACATCGGTGGCCACAGCATAGGTCTGGCCGCCGGAGGAGAGGTAGTACCGGCCCTCCCGCTCGAAGAAGTCGGAGGGAGAGAGGTTGTCGAGCTTATCCAGGGAGACCACGGAGGCGATCTTTCCGCTGCTGTTCAGCACAAGGCCGCCGAAGGAGTTGTTTTTGACGTTGTAGCCGGAATTGGTCTTGGCGATGCCGCCGGAGCCGTTCTCCAACGCAATCTGGCGGGGACCCTTCTCTCCACCGTCCTCATTGGAGCTGTCGTAGGACACCTTCAGAAGGCCATAGGTGTAGGCGTCGCCGGTGACGGAGTCCAGCAGAATGAGATCCACGATGCCGGAGCTGTTCTCATGGTAGCCGGAGATCTTATCCTGGGGGATGCGCTCCAGATCCAGCTCGGACAGGGGGACGGCCGCCTGGGCGGCGGCGCCCTGGACCTGCTCATAGACCCGGACGCCCACGGATACGGTTTTGCTGCCCAGCGTCATGGAGGACAGGTCGAAGTCGCCGGGGGCGTTCCGCCCGGAGATGCGGGAGGCGTACAGCTCGCCCTTCTCTCCGGCAGAGAGGATGCAGACCGTGTCCAGATTGCTCAGCTTGGTGCCCTCGCCGCCCTTCAGCTCCAGGATGCCGCCATTGGGCAGGAACAGGTTGGCGGAACTCTCGCCGGTGACGATGCCCATGGCAGTGGAGCGGAGGGAGCCGTTGGCGGGCTGAATGCCGGCCACCTTGCCATCGGCAGTGAGAAGGAGGACCACCTGCTGATTCACCGAGACGTCGCTGGTGAAGTCCCAGGCGCTCTCCAGTACGGGGAAGGTGTGGCCCAGCAGCTCAATGGTCTGGGGGGCCTTGGCGTTGGGGGCGGGGTTCTGATAGCGGCAGGTCAGGCGCAGGTCGGAGACGATCAGCGTGTTGGAGATGCTGTCGTAGGTGACCACGTCATAGGGCTTGATCTGAGACATACTGATGACCTGCTGGTTTTTCAGGATGGTGTACCCCTCGGCCCCGCCGGTGAGCTTGTGGAAGTCGGCGGCGCTGGCGCCGTCCACCACGACCACGGCGTCCTCACTGGCGGCGGTGGAGGTGGATCCGGCGTAGATGGCCGTCACCTTGCCCCGCAGGGTGAACAGGGTGATCCGGCTGCCGGCAGTGAGGGTGCCGTACCCCTCGGCGTAGGACTTGGATTCCTCAGAGTTGGCAGTGTAGATGGGGGTGTCCCCGGAGATGGTGTACCGCTTGCCGCCCGCGGCGCTGACATAGCTGGGCTCCGCGTTGCCCATGAGAGAGATGGTGACCGCGCTGCTGTCATCGGGGACAAAGGTGACGATCTCGCTTTGGTCGTTGAGGACAAGCGAACCCCGGCGGCCCACCAGGGCGGTGGGGGCCACATCCTCCGCGTCGGGGAGGTAGGTGCCGTTGGAGGTGCGCACCGCGCCCATGGCGGAGCCGTCATCTGTTTCGGTGTTGACGGCAAGCAGGATGGTGTCCTCCTTGGCGGAGCCCAGGGTGGTGTAATACTCCTTGCCGTCGCCAGTCTCACAGCTCAGGGCATTGACGAACAGCTGGGCCGCCTGGGCCCGGTCGATGGGGTCGTTGGGCCCGGCGGAGATGCCTTCAGTCAGGCCGATGGACTGGGCCAGATTCAGATAGCCGTCCGGCCAGACCGCCCCGACCTTGTTGCTGGAGTAACCCAGCACTCGAATCAGGATGGTGACTGCCTGGGCGTAGGTGAGCTGGGAATCCGGCAGGAAGCGGCCGTCCCCGATTCCGGAGATGAGGGGGGTGCCGGCGGGCTTGGGGTCTGAGTCGGAGCCGGAGCCTGTGCTGGAGGAGGAGCCGCCGTCCTCCAGCATGGTGGAGGCGGCCAGGTTCACATAGCCCCTGGCCCAGTGGCTGGAGGGGACGTCGGTGAAGATGGTGCGGGTGGAGTGGAGGACCACGTCATCCCCCATCCCCATAAAGTTGACCACCATGGTGCAGAACTGTGCCCGGGTCAGCTTTTGGCTGGGGTTGAAGCGGTTGTCTCCCGTGCCGTCGGCCACGCCCATCAGACGGAGGATGTCCGCGTTGACGGAGGTGGCGGGGTCCTTCACATCGCTGAAGGAGGAGGTCCCGGCCGCGGAGGCCGGAAGGACCAGACCGGCGGCCACGGCCGCGGCCAGCAGCGCGTGGATCATGCGATTTTGTTTCATAGATGTCTCTCCCTAACGTTTAGTCCGCCCGCAGGGCTACCACCGGCTGAAGTCCGGAGGCCTTGATGGCGGGATACATACCGAAGATGATGCCCAGGGCCACCGAGATGGCGGCCGCCCCCAGGGTCACGCCCGGGCTGGGGATCAGGATGGTGTTGAAGGACAGCTTGCCCACGATCAGGGTGCCGATATAGCCCACCCCGATGCCGAACAGGCCGCCGATGCCGCAGATCATGGCGGCTTCGATGAGGAACTGGACGATGATGCTCCGGCGCTCGGCGCCGATGGCCTTGCGGATGCCGATCTCCCGGGTGCGCTCGGTGACGGTGACCAGCATGATGTTCATAATGCCGATGCCGCCCACCAGCAGGGAGATGGCGGCGATGCCGCCCAGGAAATTCTGCTGCATCTTGGCGGCGTCGCCCTGCTGCTCCTTGTAGACGTCGTTGGAGTCCACGCTGTAATAGCCGTTGTTGGAGTCGATCATTTTGCTGAGAAAACCCTTGAGCCCGGTGATCACGGGGCGCAGGTCCTCGGCGGAGCGCACCTTGACCACATAATCACTGATCGGCTCGTTGTTGTTAAAAATACGGTTCATGGTGCTGGGCAGGAGGATCATTTTATCCATCCCGCTGATCATTTCGTTGATCCACTGGTCATCCTCTGTGCCGGAGGAGCTGGAGGATCGGTCTCCCTTGTAATCATAGACGCCCACCACCCGGAAGGGGGTGCCGCTGATGGTGATGATCTGGTCGATGGGGTTGGCGAAGTTGAACAGGTAATCGGCGGTGGCCGCCCCCAGGACACAGACCTTGCTGCTGTTTTTCACGTCCAGGTAGCTCAGGTCCCGGCCCTTGGCAATGGTATAGTCGTTGCACTGGCCAAACTGGTTGTTGCCCAGATAAAGCGTGGGATAGTTGCTGCCGCGGTCCCCGCTGACTGCCATACCGCCGCCCATGATGATGGCGCCGCCGCCATTCGTGTCCTGGGCCAGGGTCTTGGAGCCGAATTTGATGGGGGGCGCACTGCTGACCGTGCCGGTGGGGGAGAAGCCCACCACCTGGTCGGAGAGGTTCAGGCAGTAGTCGTACAGGGACTGGGAGATGTCGGTGCCCCCGGTCCAGTCGTAGGCGCTGACGGAGATCTTATTGGTGCCCATGCTCTCATAGTAGCGCTGCATGGCCATGTTCTGCCCCTGGGCATAGGACACCAGGACAATGACCGCCGCCAGGCCGATGATGATGCCCAGCATGGTCAGGGCGGAGCGGGCTTTGTTGGAAAAGATGGATTTGGCCGACATTTTGATGGCCTGGGTGATGTTCAAAATCCCACCTCCTCACGGGTGCCGTCCGCCACGATGTGCCCGTCAGAGATGCGGACGATGCGGTGGGCGGTGGCGGCGATGCCGTTGTCATGGGTGATCAGGATGATGGTGCTGCCTCCCTCGTGGAGGCTGTGGAGGATCTCCAGAACGTGCTTGCCGGTCTTGGAGTCCAGGGCGCCGGTGGGCTCATCGGCCATGATGATGGGCGGATGGGTGGCGATGGCCCGGGCGATGGCGACTCGCTGCTGCTGGCCTCCGGACATCTCGGAGGGCCGGTGGCCGAAGCGGTCGGCCATGCCCACCCGCTCCAGGGCGGCCATGACCCGCTCCTTCCGCTGGAACACGCTGATCCCCTGATAGATGAGGGGGAGCTCCACATTCTCATAGGCGGTGAGGGCGGGGATCAGGTTATAGCCCTGGAAAATGAAGCCGATCTCCTTGTTGCGGATGTGGGCCAGCTGCCGGTCGGTCCGGTCGGTGACGTCGGTGCCGTTGAGGATGTAGTCCCCGTAGGTGGGAACATCCAGACAGCCCAGAATGTTCATCAGGGTGGACTTGCCCGAGCCGGAGGCCCCGATGATGGCCACGAACTCCCCACGGTCGATGGACAAAGTCACGCCGTCCAGGGCCCGGACCTCGCTCTCCTTGCCCTCGTTGTAGATTTTATAAATATTTTTGATCTCTATGAGCATGGCAGTTCCTCGCCTCAGCCCCAGGCCTGTTCCACGATGTAGGCTTGGAACACCGTCTCGCCGCCCTGGAGGCCCTCTTTGATCTCCACATTGTAGTTGTCAGACAGGCCGGTGGTCACCGGGACGGGGTAGAAGCCGTCCTGCGGGCTGGGGTACTGGGGAGTCTCCCCCTCCGTGACCTCGGGGATCTCGATATCGATGGCATTTTCCGGCTTTTCCTCCGCCTGGACAAAGACCACGGTATAGGGGTTGCCCTCGGTGTCGCTGACATAGATGACCGCCTGGGAGGGGACGACGATGCAGTTGTCTGCCTCGCTGGTGACGAAGGAGTAGTCCAGCCATGCCCCGTCATACAGGGTGCCGGCGGAGTTGTCCACCTCCAGGGTGACCGGATAGGTGGTCATGCCGTTTTTGGACTCCGCGCCCCCCATGTTGATGGAGGTGACTGTGCCCATAAAGACGTTCTGGTTGTAGTCGGTGAGCTCCACAGTCATGCCCTGGTTGATGAAGGAGATGTTCCGGTCGTCCACGGTGATGTCCACCAGCATGGTGGTGTTGTTGGAGATCATCACGGCGGTATCACCGCTTTTCACCTCCTGCCCCACCTGAAGGTTCATGGAGGTGACAGTGCCGTCGATGGGGGAGACGGCGTTGAAGTTGGCCAGGGCCTTCTGGGCGTCGGCCAGCTTGGTCTGGGCGTCATCCAGATCCTTCTGCTTGGCGCGGATATCCAAGTCGATGGTGTCGGAGCCCATGGTGAGCAGGGCCTCGCCAGCGGAGACATTGGCGTAGTCGTGCAGGTTTCCCTTGGACACCAGGGGGCCGGCGGCCTTGGTGACGATCTCGCGGGTCTCATAGTATTCTGTTTTCCCGTTCTGATAGGGATAGATGGCGGTGCCGTCCGAGGCGGTGAGGGAGGCGGAGGCCTCCATGCCCGCGGTGAGGGTCCCGGGGTTGTCAAAGACGATGACCGCCTCGAAGTGAACGGCTCCCTCGGGGGATATGTAGTTGACCTTGTGGATGGTTTCCACCGTTCCGGTGAGGTTGGCCATTACAGAGGGGATGGAGACATTGACTAACTGGCCGGTGCGGATCTGCCCCTCGTGGGCATAGCTGAAGTACAGGGACAGCTTCAGCTTTTTGTCATTGACCAGGGTAGCCACAGTCTCTCCCTTGGTGATGTCTTGGTCAGGGTCGAAGTCCTTCACGCTGAGCAGCTTGCCGGCGAAGGGGGCACGGACGGTGAGGTTATTGGCGTCCTCCAGCAGGGCCTTCATATCCTTGTTCAGGCCGTCCAGCTGCTCCTGAGCGGTGGAGACCTCGTCCTGGGCGCTTTGGCTGTAAATGGTGTAGAGGGGCTGTCCGGCGGTGACGGTGTCTCCGGCGGCCACAAAGACCTCACGCACGGTGCCTCCGGCGGACAGGGTGATCGCGGCGTTCTCCTTTGCTTTGGCGTTGCCGCTGCCGGAGGCCTTGCTCTGGATAGAGCCGTAGTCGGCCACCACAGTCTGCATCTCTGCCCCGGCGGAGTCGTTCTTGGTCAGAAAGCGGTACAGGAAGTAGCCGCCCACCGCCAGCGCGGCGGCGGTGACGGATGCGATGGCGATGCGGCGCATCTGCTTTTTGCTGGCGGGCTTCTTGGGCTTTCCCGCGGGGGGCGCAGGGGGTGCGGCGTTGCTGGGCTGGGTGAGAGTGGCGTCTGGCATAAGAGTATCCTCCTCTGATATTGTTAAGAGATGGTGGCCGTCCGGCGGAGCGCGGCAGGGAAAACACCGTACAGGGACACATGGGCTCTGAGTTGCTGCTTCTATTATACGGTGGGGGTGGAAGGAAAGGCAATTACAAGCCAGTTACAAAATGCTTTAAGATTTCCTTAAGAAGGCGGCCGGAGCGGGTCCCCGTTGAATTAGACGGAGGAGAGGGGGAAAAGGTTTCCTGTCAAAACAAAAAAAGCTGCCGCAGATCCAGCTGGATCTGCGGCAGCCTTGGAAGCATGGGAAAAGAGGTCAGACGTTCTGATAGAGGGGATAGCGGCCGGTGAGTTCCTTCACCTGGGCACGGAGGGCGTCCACCTGGGACTCAAAATCGCTCTGGGCGGCCTGGCAGATGAGCCAGCCCACCACCTTCATCTCCTCCTCACGGAAGCCCCGGGAGGTGACGGCGGGGGTGCCCACCCGGATGCCGGAGGTGACGAAGGGCTTCTCCGGGTCGTTGGGGATGGCGTTCTTGTTGACGGTGATATAGACCTCGTCCAGGCGGCGCTCCATCTCCTTGCCGGTGAGGTGGGCGGGGCGCAGATCCACCAGCATCAGGTGGTTGTCCGTGCCGCCGGACACCAGATCAAGACCGCCCTCCATGATGGACTGGGCCAGCACAGCGGCGTTTTTCACGATCTGCTGCTGATAGGTCTTGAACTCGGGCTTGAGGGCCTCGCCCAGGGCCACCGCCTTGGCGGCGATGATGTGCTCCAGGGGGCCGCCCTGGGAGCCGGGGAAGATGGCGGAGTTGAGCTTTTTGGCAATATCCGGGTCGTTGCACAGCAGCATCCCGCCCCGGGGACCCCGGAGGGTCTTGTGGGTGGTGGTGGACACAACATCAGCGTAGGGGACGGGGGAGGGGTGGCAGCCGGCAGCTACCAGCCCGGCGATATGGGCCATGTCCACGAACAGATAGGCCCCCACCTCGTGGGCGATGTCGGCAAAGGTCCTGAAGTCGATGGTCCTGGGGTAGGCGGAGGCGCCGGCCAGGATCATGCGGGGCTTGTGCTTCCGGGCCAGGTCCCGGACCTGGTCATAGTCGATGCGGCCGTCGGCCCCCAGGCCGTAGGCCACCATGTTATAATTTTTGCCGGAGAAATTGACGGGGGAGCCATGGGTCAGGTGGCCGCCCTGGTCCAGGCTCATGCCCAGAACCGTGTCCCCATGCTGGCACAGGGCCTGGTACACGGCGAAGTTGGCCTGGGCGCCGGAGTGGGACTGCACATTGGCATAATTGGCGCCGAAGAGCTCCTTGGCCCGCTCAATGGCGATGTTCTCCACCACGTCCACGCACTGACAGCCGCCGTAGTAGCGCTTGCCGGGATAGCCCTCGGCGTACTTGTTGGTCAGGACGGTACCGGCGGCGGCCAGAACGGCGGCACTGACGATGTTCTCCGAGGCGATCAGCTCAATGTTCTGCTGCTGCCGGTCATACTCGGCGCGGATGGCCTGCCCCACCTGGGAATCGGCGGCAGTGATAAAGTCCATGACTTCGTTGACCATGGGAAACACTCCTTTTTCTGGTATTTGGGTCGGGAGATCGAGGGTGGTTTTGCAGGGGCGGCCCCATGTGGACGCCCATCTGTGAAGCGTTTCGGGGACACGGGCGGCTACGCGGGGTTTGTCTGCTCTATTATACCAGACACCAAAGAAATTACAATGAAATTGTGGAAAATCTTTTGGCGGACCCGTCGAATTTCCCAGTGGGGTATGATATAATAAATTACCCGGCCCTGGGGCCGGACAGAGAAAGAGAATGGACCCAGTGAGGTGTATGAGATGAAAACAAACGAAGCGGTCCGAAGCATCGTGGACGCCCTGAAGGCGCTCTACCCCGATGGGATCTGCTCCCTGAACTATGAAAAGGACTATGAGCTGCTGTTCTCCGTGCGTCTGGCGGCCCAGTGTACCGACGAGCGGGTGAACAAGGTCACGCCCGCCCTGTACGCCCGCTTCCCCACCCTGGAGGACCTGGCCGGGGCCGACGTGGCGGAGGTGGAACAGTACATCCACTCCACCGGCTTTTTCCGGGCCAAGGCCCGGGACATCGTGCTGGCCTCCCAGATGCTGCTGCGGGATTACGGAGGAAAGGTCCCCGGCACCATGGAGGAGCTGCTGAAGCTGCCCGGAGTGGGCCGCAAGACGGCCAACCTGATGCTGGGGGATGTGTTCCATGTGCCCGGCGTGGTGGTGGCGGACACCCACTGCATCCGCATCACCGGCCTGCTGGGCCTCACCGACGGCTCCAAGGACCCGGTGAAGGTGGAGATGCAGCTGCGCCGGGTGCTCCCGCCGGAGGAGTCCAACGACTTCTGTCACCGGCTGGTGCTCCATGGCCGGGCGGTGTGCATCGCCCGGCGGCCCCAGTGCGAGGGCTGCACCCTGCGGCCCTGGTGCGACCACTTTGCAAAAAACGGCGGTCAGAGGCCCTGAATGAATGGGACAGAGAGGAGATGGGGAAGATGCCGGTGAATTATGATCCGTATGGCTTCGACAGCTTTGACACGATGTTCGGGATCGTGTTTGTTATCATTGCGGTCGGATTTGTGATCGTCTTTGGTTCCATCATTGTCTGCGGGTTCCAGGGGGCCGCCCAGTGGAAAAAGAACAACGACTCCCCGGTGCTGACGGTGGAGGCGGAGGTGGTGGCCAAGCGGATGGACATCCAGACCTGGCACCACGCTGGGGACGAGCACAGCATGGGGCACACCTCCAGCCGGACCGATTACTACACCACCTTCCAGGTGGAGAGCGGCGACCGGATGGAGTTCCAGGTCCCCGACACGGAGTACGGGATGCTGGTGGAGGGGGACCGGGGCAGGTTGACCTTCCAGGGGACCCGCTACCAGGGCTTTCAGAGAACATAAAAGGAGCATGCCGGAGTGAAACAGGGAATACGGTGGGTCCTCTATACGCTGGGCATGCTGGTACTGGCGCTGGGGCTGACGCTGAACACAAAGACGGGGCTGGGAGTGTCCCCCATCATCTCCGTGGCCTTTGGGGTGTCTGAGATCTGGGGGCTGAACTTCGGAGATGTGACCTTCCTGCTCTACGGCCTGTTCGTGGCCGGACAGATCGCGCTGCGGCGGGGGAGAGGGTGGCTGGCCGACCTGCTCCAGCTCCCCCTCAGCCTGGCGTTCAGCCGGGTGCTCAATGTGTACAGCGCGGTCATTCCCTACCGCTGTGAGGCCCACAGCCTTTGGGAGAATCTCCTGCTGCTGGCGGCCGCGATGCTGCTGACCGGCATTGGAGCGGCCGTGACGGTGAATATGCGCCTGGTCCCCAATCCGGGGGATGGGATCGTGGCGGCGGTGGCCGAGCGGCTGGGCCGGGACCAGGGCTTTGGAAAAAACCTGGTGGATGTGTGCTGTGTGGCGCTGACCTGTGTCATCGGCCTGACAGCGGCGGGCCGCGTGGTGGGCGTCGGGCTGGGGACCGTGGCCGCAATGGTGTGCGTGGGCCGGGTCATCGCCCTGGTCAACCGCCTGGGCCGGGACTGGATGTGCGCCGCCGCCGGGCTGACCCCCGCGGCCCGGTGACTGAGAGGAGGATGGAGCATGGCCTATCGGCCCTTGGCGGATGAGATCCGCCCGAAAAATCTGGATGAGGTGGTGGGACAGCGGCATATCCTGGGACAGGACGGGCTGCTCCGCCGGATCATTGAGAGTGGGGAGATCCCGAACCTGATTTTTTACGGCCCCTCCGGCACGGGAAAGACCACGGTGGCCAACATCATCGCCCAGCGGACCAACCGGCCCCTCCACCGGCTCAACGCTACCACCGCCTCCATCAGCGACATCAAGGACATCATCGCCGACATCGGCACCCTGCTGGCCCCGGAGGGGGTGCTGCTCTACCTGGACGAGATCCAGTATTTCAATAAAAAGCAGCAGCAGTCCCTGCTGGAGTTTATGGAGAATGGGAAGATCACCCTCATCGCCTCCACCACGGAAAACCCGTTTTTCTATGTGTTTGGGGCGGTGCTGTCCCGGTCCACCGTGTTTGAGTTCAAGCAGATCACCGCGGAGGACGCCCTCCCCGCCGTGGACCGGGGGGTGGACATCCTGGAGGAGCGGCTGGGCGGGCGCCTGGTTCTGGAGGAGGGGGTGCGGGAGCATATCGCCTCCGCCTGCGGCGGGGACATCCGCAAGGCTATGAACGCCCTGGAGCTGCTGGCCTCCGCCGCCCGGCGGGAGAATGGGGCGCTGCGCATCACCCTGGAGGACGCCCAGACGGCGGCCCAGAAGTCCGCCATGCGCTATGACCGGGAGGGGGACAGCCACTTTGACATCGCCTCCGCCCTGATGAAGGCCCTCCGGGGCTCCGACCCGGACGCGGCGGTCCACTATCTGGCCCGGCTGCTGGAGGCGGGGGACATGGTCACCGCCATCCGGCGGCTGCTGTGCTCGGCCAGCGAGGATGTGGGGCTGGCCTATCCCCAGGCGGTGCCCATCGTGAAGGCCTGTGTGGACAGCGCCCTCCAGCTGGGCCTGCCGGAGGCGCGGCTGCCCCTGGCGGAGGCGGCCATCCTGCTGGCCACCTGGCCCAAGTCCAACAGCGCCTATCAGGCCATCGCCGGGGCGCAGGCGGACGTGCGGGCCGGCCGGGCGGGGGACATCCCCCGGGAGCTCCAGAACGTCCACGCAGACTCGGCGGGACAGGAGCGGGAGCAGGGCTACCGCTACCCCCACGACTATCCGGGCCACTGGGTCCGGCAGCAGTATCTGCCGGACAATCTGAAAAACCGGAAATACTACCAGTACGGCGACAACAAGACGGAGCAGGCCGCCCGCCGCTACTGGGAGGAGATCAAGAAGTAGGGGCGCGCAGCGCGCGCCCGCCATTTCCGGGAGGGAGCTTGAGGAAACGGGCACACGCTGTGCGTCCCGACACACATCACCCCCCAACGAAAGGAAGGAAAACCCATGGAAGCCATTCGCATCCTGGTGGTGGAGGATGATCCGGACATCAACCAGCTGCTGTGTACCATTATGAGCGACGCCGGCTATCAGTGCCAACCGGCCTTCTCCGGCAGCGAGGCCATGCTCTGGGCCGAGCGGGAGCGCTTCGACCTGGTGCTGCTGGACCTGATGCTCCCCGGCCTCACCGGAGAGGAGTTCATCACCCGCATCCGCCGGGGCAGGACCATGCCCATCATCGTCCTGTCCGCCAAGGCGGGGCTGGAGGACAAGGTCAATGTCCTGCGGCTGGGGGCGGACGACTTTATCCCCAAGCCCTTTGACAATCTGGAGGTGCTGGCCCGGGTGGAGGCCCAGCTGCGCCGGGTGCAGAAGTTTTCCGCGCCCCCGGAGCGGCGGCAGTTCGTCTGCGGCGATCTGGTCCTGGACCGGGAGGAGTTCTCCGTCACCGCCGGAGGGGAGCCAGTGGTGCTCACCGCCCGGGAGTTTGAGATCCTGGCCCTGCTGATGGAGTACCCCAAGCGGGTGTTCACCCGGGAGCAGATCTATCAGCACGTGTGGGGCGAGGAGTACTTCGGGGACGACAACACGGTCAATGTCCACATCAGCAATCTGCGGGCCAAACTGGGCAGGGTCAGCGATCGGGAGTACATCAAGACCGTCTGGGGCATCGGCTTCAAGATGGCGGAGCCCTGACGGATGGGCGAGCTGAGAAGGATCCCCGGGATCGGGGCGGCGGGAGAGCGGGACCTGCTGGAGCTGGGCTACACCACCGTCCAGTCTCTGGCGGGGGCGGACCCGGAGGAGATGTACGCCCGGGAGTGTGCCCGGAAGGGCGTGCGGGTGGACCGCTGCGTGCTGTATGTCTACCGCTGCGCGGTCTATTACGCGTCCACCCCGCAGCCGGACCCGGAGAAGCTGAAGTGGTGGGCGTGGAAAGATGGAGGGGAGGAAAACAGTGGACATCCATGTGAATGATGTTTTGAAGATGAAAAAGGCCCATCCCTGCGGCAGTCAGGAGTGGCTGGTGCTGCGGGTGGGGATGGATTTCAAAATGCGGTGCCAGGGCTGCGGCCATGAGGTGATGCTCCCCCGGAGCAAGGCGGAAAAGAATATCCGCAAGGTGTTCCGGGACGGCGAGCCGGTGGAGGTATAGTGCCCCGGTGGACCGGCCGGAGCCGGTTTGTGAAACAGGAACCATGAGAAAGGAAGATCGACCATGCGATATGACAGCGACGTACTGTACCGTCCTCCAGGGGAGTGGAAAAGCTATCTGCTCCAGTGCACCATTGGGTGCTCCTATAACAAATGCACCTTCTGCGCCATGTACAAGGGCAAGCAGTTCCGGATCCGTCCGGTGGAGGAGATCCTGGAGGACATCGATATGGCCCGGGATTACTACGGCCCCGGTCTGCGGCGGGTGTTCCTGATGGACGGGGACGCCGTCATTATGAAAACGGAGGACCTGCTGAAGATCCTGCACAAGCTGTACCGCACCTTCCCCGCCCTGGAGAAGGTGACCACCTACGCCGGGCCCCGGAGCACCCTGGCCAAGAGCCCGGAGGAGCTGCGGGCCATCCGGGAGGCCGGCCTGAACCGGGCCTATCTGGGGGTGGAGAGCGGCAGCGACGCGGTGCTCAAGGCCATCAACAAGGGAGTCACCGCCGCACAGATGCTGGAGGCGGGGCAGAAATTAGTGGCCGCCGGCTTCGACCTGTGGGCCATCATCATCATGGGCCTCACCGGCCAGGACGGGGACTGGGAGGAGCACATCCTGTCCACCGCCAGGATGATCAATGAGATGCGGCCCCGCCACCTGTCCGCCATGACCTTTGCCCCCGCCAAAGGCACCCCCCTGGGAGAGGATGTGCTGGCCGGACGCTTTCAGGTGTGCACCCCGGACCAGATTTTGGAGGAGTGCCGCCTGCTCATTGAACATTTGGACGTGGATCCCCTCCACTTTACCAGTAACCACGCCTCCAACTACCTTCCCCTGAAGGGCGGTCTGCCGGAGGAGCGGGAGAAGTTCCTCTCCCTGCTGGACGAGGCCCTGGCGGGGAAGATCCGCCTGAGGAAAACCCTGAACCGGGGGATCTGAGGGGCCGGGAGACAGACAACAGAGCGCGGAAGCAGAGTAGATCTGCTTCCGCGCTCGTTTTATTGGGATGGGGACGGCCTCACCAGGGCAGCCAGCCGCGCGCCTCCCGGGCGGCCAGCACGTCCAGAGCCCCGTCCAGCAGCTCCGCGGCGGCGGCCCGGGTCAGGGGCTCGGACAGGGCGGCGGAGGTGGACTGGTCCGGGGCGAGCACTCCGGAGGCGGCCAGATTGGCGGCCGCCTGACCGGCCCAGTGCCCCTGAACGGAGAGTCCGGCGGCCTCCAGAGGGACGTCGGCCATGTTCAGCAGGCGGTCCAGCATCACGGTGGCCTCGCCGCAGGTGATGTCCGTTCCGGCGGAGAACACGGGGGCGCCAGTGGGGGCCCGCTCCCCCTGGATGACTCCGGCTTTCAGGGCGGAGGAGACGCTCCCCTTGGCCCAGGTGGGGATGGCCTCATCGTCGGAGAAGCCGGTCACAGTCACATCCTCCATGGGCTCCAGCCCGGCGGCGTCCATGGCCAGGGCGAGAAATTCCGCCCGGGAGACCGTCTGCTCCGGCTGGAAGAAATAGCGGCCGCCGTGGGACTCCCCCACCAGGATGCCCTCCTCCGCCAGGCGGATGGCCGCCTTGTGGGCGGCGCTGCCCTCCAGATCGGCATAGGTCACCTTGGTGTCCGGTTTTTCGATGCAGAGGGTCACCTTGGCCTCCGGGGAGGTGTTTCCAGCCTGATCCAGCGCCACATAGGTGAAGGAGTCCTTACCCGTCTTGTTCTCGTAAGGGGTATAGACGAACCGGGCGGAGCCGTCCTCCGCCAGCTCCACCGCGCCCCGGGCCGGGGTGGAGGTGAGCTGGAAGGTGAGGGTGTCCCCCTCCCCGTCCACTGCGTCAAAATAGCCGGTGACGGCAATGTTCTGATAGGTGGACAGCTCCATGTTCCGGGCAATAGGCGGGTCGTTTGCCTCGTCCAGCAGGTACAGGGTGACCGTGGTCTCTTTCCCAGCGGAGGTCCCGTCCGCAAAGGCGGGCAGGAAGGTGAAGGATGCGGTGGAGACGCCGGGGGTGGGGAGAGACTGGAAGGTCAGCCCGGACAGGGCGGAGGCGTCCACCACCGCCCCCTGGGTGAGGGGCTGGCCGCCTACGGTGAGCACGCCGGCCTTGGGATCCGGGAGGGCGGTGAGGGTGATGGAGGACAGGTCAGAGGACCGGAAATCCTCCTGGGAAAAGGTGACGGACCCGCCTGCCAGGGTGTTTTTGGAAAAGTCGGCAACGCCTGCGGGGGTGTTCTCCTTCTTCTGCCAGAAAAACGCGGAGGCGGGGGTGGCCATGGACACCACCAGCGCCAGGGCCAGCAGGGGGACCAGTCCGCGGGGGAGGGAGAAGTGCTTCAATGCAATGACCTCCTTTGATGGGTTGGATATGCTGAGAATACCTATATCCTGCGCCCGGGCGGTCAGATTATACAGGAAAAAAACGGACGGACCGGCCATGAAAGGCCAATCCGTCCGGGATGCGGTGTGTCGGTTCAACCGGCGGACTTGGTCCGTCCGGAGAAAAACAGGATGAAGATGATGGCACAGGCCGCCATCAGATAGCAGTAGAACATATAGGGGACGATCTCCAGGGCGGTGATCCCGGCGCCTGCGGCGGCGTACAGCAGCTGCGCGCCATAGGGCAGGATGCCCTGGATCACAGAGGCGAAGATGTCCAGCAGGGAGGCGGTGCGCCGGGGATCGATGCCGTACTCCTCGCTGATCTCCTTGGCGATGGAGCCGGACATGACGATGGCCACCGTGTTGTTGGCCGTGGCCACGTCCACCGCGGCCACCAGACCGGCAATGCCCAGCTGAGCGCCCTTCTTGGAGCCCACCCGGCGGTGGATGAAGTCAATGAGCCACTGGATACCGCCGTACTCCTTCACCAGGGCGCCGATGCAGGCCACGATGATGGAGATGACGGTGATGTCATACATGGAGGTAACGCCAGTACCCATCACAGCAAAAATCTGCGTCCAGGCAAAGGCGCCGGAGGCCACGCCCACGATAAGGCTGAGGACGGTGCCGATGATGAGGATGACGAACACGTTCACCCCCGCCAGCGCGCCGGCCAGGACCACCAGATAGGGCAGCACCTTCCACACGCTGTACGCCTCTACCTCCACCTGGCCGCTTCCGCCCAGGGTGAGGGCCACGAAGATCAGAAGGGTGATCACCGCAGCGGGCAGCACGATGAGGAAGTTCATGCGGAACTTGTCCTTCATCTCACAGCCCTGGGTGCGTACGGCGGCGATGGTGGTGTCCGAGATCATGGAGAGATTGTCGCCGAACATGGCGCCGCAGGCCACCGCGGCGATACACAGCACCAGTTCAAAGCCGGTGGCCTTGCTCATGGAGACAGCGAAGGGGGCCAGGGCAGAGATGGTGCCCACCGAGGTGCCCATGGAGACGGACACGAAGCAGGCGATCAGGAACAGGCCGGCCACGGCGAACTGGCTGGGGAGATAATCCAGGAACAGGAACACCGTGCTGTCCGCGCCGCCAGCAGCGGACACCGCGCCGGAGAAGGCTCCGGCGGCCAGAAAGACCAGGCACATGGTCAGGATGTTCTCGTCGGCCACACCGGCGGCCATCACCTTCATCTTGGCGTTGAAGTCCAGCTTCCGGTTCTGGAAGCAGGCGACCGCCAGGGCGATCAGGAAGATCACGATGGCGGGGGTCTGGTAAAAGCCCTGCTCGATCTTCAGACCATACTCGAACAGAAGGCCGCAGCCCAGATAGAGTACCAGAAAAACTCCAATCGGGAGCAGTGCGGCGGGGTTGCTCTTGACAGAGCGCTGATTTGCGTCCATAGGGGACCGTCCTCTCTCATAAAGTAAAGTATTGCACACACTAGGGTCTATTGTAGAGAAAAGCGGGGATCCTGTCAACAGGAACCTCACAGGCGGCAGGGGAATAGACCGCAAGCGAGAGCGGGAGACGGTGCAGATGCTCTACCGCCTGTCAAAGCGTGAAGAAAAGAGCTCAGAGCAACAGATAATAGAGCGCCCCCGGAACACCGTTCCGGGGGCGCGTTTCAGTTTGACAGGGACTGGGTTCAGGCCTTCCAGAGGCCGTGGAGGTTGCAGTAGGCGTAGGCGGAGACCACGCTGTCGCCCTGGGCCAGGGCAAAGACCGCCTGGGGTTTGCTGCCGGGGGTCAGATGCTTGATCTGGACGCCCTCCCTGGTCTCCAGGGCGATCCACTCGATGAAGTGCTCGGGGATCATGGGGTGCTCCACAGAGCCCACGGTCACAATGACCTGGGCGCCCTCCGCCTGGATCACGGGGACGTGCTTCTCCACCGCGGCGTCGGTGGTGCCGGGGACAAGCTCAGTCATCTTCTGGCCGCAGCACATCACGGGGACACCGCTGGATTTCACGAAAGTGACGATATTGCCGCAGTGCTCACAAATATAAAACCGCATAATCAAGCCCTCCTGAATGATTTTGAATGAGAACAGAATGCTCTGCTCTCGTTTTCACTATACCAAGCCGGGGATAAAAAGTCAATCACCAACTGTGGAGATGGGGAAAGAAGCTTAGAGTCCCTCCACCATATTGACCCGCATACAACTGCCATCCAGATCTACCTCGGCCACGAACTCATCCACTGCGGGGATCAGGATCTCCCGGGCTCCGCCCCGGACCACATAGACGTTGTTGGCGGGGAGGGTGAGCACGTCGGCGATGTTGCCCAGAATTTCGCCCGTCTTGGCGTCCCGCACCTCCATCCCCATGACATCGGCCAGGAAAAAGCTGCCCTCCGGCAGGTGGGCGTCCTTCCGGTCGATATACAGAATGGCGTTGCGCATGGCCATGGCGCTGTTTACATCGGTGACGCCCTCCAGCTTGAGGATCACCATATTCTTGTGGACCCGGGCCCGTTCCACCCGGATGGGCCAGTGGGTCTTGTCCACATAGAGGGTCTTGAACTGACAGAGAAAATCGGGGGAGTCGGCCCAGGGCTGGACCCGCACCTCGCCCATCAGACCGTGGACGTTGGTGATTTTACCCACCTCGAGAAATTGCTGCTTCACGGGGAATCCCCTCCTTTTGGTGCTGATGATACAAAAAATCTCCTGCGCCGTGGTCACGGAGGCAGGAGACTCTTGTGAAAGATAAGGTTAATCGACGATCTCCACCGAGACGCGCTTTCCGGACCGCTGGGCCACGGAGCGGATCAGGGTGCGGATCTCTTTGGCGATGCGCCCCTGGCGGCCGATCACCTTCCCGGTGTCCTCCGGCGCGACGCGCAGCTCCAAAAGGACCTCACCGTCGGCGTCGGTCTCCGTGACGGAGACTTGCTCCGGATGCTCCACCAGGTGCTGGGCCACATAGGTCAGAAGCTCTTTCATTGTGCAGGACCTCCCGCCTTAGAGTGCGCCGGCTTTTTTCAGCAGATCACGGACAGTCTCAGTGGGCTGAGCGCCGGTCTTGATCCAGGCCTGAGCACGGTCAGCGTCCACCTTCAGCTCGGCGGGATGGACCACGGGGTTGTAAGTGCCGATCTCCTCGATGAAACGGCCATCCCGGGGATAGCGGGAGTCAGCCACCACGATGCGGTAGAAGGGAGCCTTCTTGGCGCCCATACGGCGCAGTCTGATTTTGACCATTTATATTCACCTCCAAATGAATTTAGAATCTATATGGAAAACACGGCTTCGTGCTTTGCCAACGTCACAGGGTCCGGGGCCCGCTGCCGGGCTCCGGCGGGATCAGAAGGGGAATCCGCCGGGCATCCCGCCGCCCATCATGCCGCCCTTTTTGCCCATCAGCTTGCGCATATTCCGGGGCATCTTGCCGCCGGAGAACTGCTTGGTGAGGGACTGGAGCATCTCGAACTGCTTGAGCAGGCGGTTGACGTCCACCACCTGGGTGCCGGAACCGGCGGCGATGCGCTTTTTCCGGCTGGAGTTGAGGACGGAGGGGTTCTCACGCTCGTAGGGGGTCATGGACAGGATGATGGCCTCCATCTGCTGGAGCATCCCGTTGTCCATGGAGGCGCCCTCCAGGTCGGAGGCCTTCACGCCGGGGAGCATCCCGGCCAGCTCGGACAGGGAACCCATATTTTTGATCTGAGCCATCTGCTCATAGAAATCAGTGAGGGTAAATTTGTTTTTCCGCAGCTTTTCCTGGAGCTCCAGGGCCTTCTGACGGTCGAAATTCTGCTCCGCCTTCTCAATGAGGGAGAGCACGTCGCCCATGCCCAGGATCCGGCTGGCCATCCGGTCGGGGTGGAACACCTCGATCTGGTCCAGCTTCTCGCCCACGCCGGCGAACTTGATGGGCTTTCCGGTGACTGCCTTGATGGACAGGGCCGCGCCGCCCCGGGCGTCGCCGTCCAGTTTGGTGAGGACCACGCCGTCGATGTCCAGCGCGTCGTCAAAGGCCTTGGCCGCGTTCACCGCGTCCTGGCCGATCATGGCGTCCACAACCAGAAGGATCTCGGTGGGCTCCACCGCGGCCTTGATGTTCCGCAGCTCGTCCATCAGCTCATCATCCACATGGAGCCGGCCGGCGGTATCCAGAAAGACCAGGTCATTGCCGTGTTCCCTGGCGTGGGCCACCGCGGCTTTGGCGATGTCCACCGGGTCGGTCTGCCCCATCTGGAACACAGGGATGTCCAGCTGCTGTCCCACCACCTCCAGCTGATGGATGGCGGCGGGGCGGTAGATGTCGCAGGCGGCCAGCAGGGGGCGCTTGCCCTCCTTGCGTTTCATCAGGCCGGCCAGCTTGGCGCAGTTGGTGGTCTTGCCCGCGCCCTGAAGGCCCACCATCATCACCACGGTGGGGGGCTTGGGGGCAATGGTCAGTTTGGCACTGGTGCCTCCCATCAGGTCAGTGAGTTCCTGATTAACGATCTTGACGATCATCTGGGCGGGGGACAGGGCCTCCAATACGTCGGCCCCCACCGCCTTTTCCGTGACCTGGGCGATGAACTGCTTGACGACCTTATAGCTGACGTCGGCCTCCAGCAGGGCCAGGCGGATCTCCCGCATGGCCTCCTTCACATCGGCCTCAGACAGGCGGCCCTTGCCCCGCAGCTTTTTGAAGGCGGCGGAGAGCTTTTCAGTCAGTCCTTCAAATGCCATGGGTCACTCCTTCTCCATCTGACGGGAGATATTCAGGATCTTCCGCGCCGACGCGTCAATGTTGGGATCCTCATACCGGGTGTTGCGGACCAGGATGTCCTCCGCGGCCGCTTCTACCTCCTGAAGCTGCTTCCGCATGGCGTGGAAGCGCTTGATGAGGCCGGTCTTGTCCTCCAGATCGGTGAGGATGGCCTCCGCCCGGACGATCACGTCCCGGACACCCTGGCGGGTGATGCCGTTATTTTCGGCGATCTCAGCTAGGGAGAGGTCCTCATTATAATAGAGGTCGTAAAATTCCTTCTGCCTGGGGGTGAGCACGTCGCCATAGAAATCGAACAGCATGGCCATGCGGTATGCCTGACTCTTCATGTCTGTGCCCTCCTTTCGGCGAAATGTAAAGTTAAAAAACTTTACAAACGGAATCATAACATATTTACCCCTGTTTGTCAATCCGAAAATTGGGACTGGAGGGGCCTGTGGGTTGGGCGTTTCCCACAGGAGGACGGCGGGAGCGAGATACAAAAAAACGGCCCCGCTGGGGGCCGTTTTTTTGTATCATCCTATGTATCAGGGCCGGGGCTTCTCCTTGCCGGTGAGGGAACAAATCCGGATCTTCCACACACCGGTGCGGGCCAGGCTGCGCTCCATGGCCCGGTCAAAGTTGTCCCCCGTCATGTGGGAAGGGGTCAGCTTTTCGCACAGGGCGCGGAGGGCCCGGATCTTTTCCTCCCGGTCCAGCACCTCGGAGGCCTCGCCCTCCACGCAGGCCGACTGGAAGTAGGTGGTGAAGTCGTCCTGGGCGGCCTGGTTCTCCCCCACAAAGGAGATGCAGATTCGGGGGTCCCGGCGCAGGAGGTCTACCTTGGTGCCCTCCATGGCGCAGTGAAAGTAGAGGAAGTCCCCCAGCCGCACCAGGGAAAGGGGGATGCAGTAGGGAGCGCCGTCCCCGGCGGTCATGGCGGCCACGCCATAGGCGCACCGGTCGATGACCTCAAGAGCGAAGTCCTCTCCACGCTGGCGGTCGGTTCGTCTCATTGCGGGTCGCCTCCCTTCTCAATGGTCCGGCCCAGCAGGGCCATAATGTTGTGGTAGATGGACTCCGGCGTGTCGTGGAAGCGGGCGGACAGAAGCTGTCCCTGACGCAGGGAGGGGGAGAGGAGCTTCAGATCCATCAGGGGGCCGCTGTCATCGGAGAAGAACAGGCGGACGGTGCACGTCCCATCCCCGTTGGGCTTCAGGTCGGTCTGGACCAGGGCGGCCCGCTTGAGCACGTCGTTGAGCCGAACCAGGTTCTCATCACAGCGCATCCGAATGGAGTAGGGGAGGCTGCTCTCGCAGATCTCGCTGTTGCGGCGGCCCTTGTCCGTGATGGAGTAGAGGTCCCCCTCCTGGGCGAGGTGCTCAGTCTCCACCAGATGGTTCACCGCCTCGGTGAGAGAGAAGTAGTCCACGCCGGCGTCGCACAGGGCCAGGTCCAGCAGCTGTAAAAAGGTGATGGGGGCGGCGGCGCGGGCCATGATATACAGGACCAGGAGTTTCAGGTCCAGCTCATTTTGAATGAATCCAGTCCGGGACATGGGAACCTCCTCTTTCCAAATGGGGTGTACAGTGGAACACGCAGATCATCTTTTACCTATTATATCGGAAAAGGCAGGAAAGGACAAGGCTCTTTCCCCAGGGTGGAGCACCAAATTTTTTCCGGTTCATAGTATGGTGTGTACCCAGTTCAACGGGCCGGAGGCTCCCACCCCCGGCCAACAAGTTATAGGAGGGATTCCATAATGCCGGAAAAGGTCGTACCCGGCCCCGTGAGCGAGGAGCGCTGCATCCGGGAAGCCGTGTGTATACACACGAAAAAGATTTTTGATTCCTGCAAGGATAAGGATATAGCGTCTTTAATACTTATCTCCAAATTGGAAGCTGGGATTACATGGCACGGAGCTGGAAGCTCAACTGGAAGTCGGCAGGCTTGGTTTTCTTCTTCTTTTCATACCAGACTGCCTCCAGGACGGATTTCAGCAACGCATTTTTCCCAGCGGCGTCGGCGGTGCCATAGGCATCCAGAACGGCGCGGATCTTCTCGGCCAGCAGAGCGGGGTTGGAGCATTGGATCTCCCGGAGGGAGCGCTCCAGCTCCGCCTCTTTCTTTTCCAGGGCGACCCGCTTTTCTTTCACGGCGGCCATGCGTTCCCGGAAAAGTTCCAGGTCATACTCCCCCAGTTCCAGCAGCTCGTACAGGCGGTTTTTCTGACGGTCTGTGCCGGCCAGTGCATCCCGGACCTGGACCAGCGAGGTCTCCAGCACATCAGTGTCCCGGCCGGGGATGTGCTGGGGCTGTCCCATGGTCAGCTTAGCCAGCGTATCCGCGAGGTAGTTTAGGATTTGCCCCTCCACCAGGTCAATCTTGGTGGACGCGCAGCAGCCGGGCCGGGTACAGAGCAGATAGGCGCTCCCCTTCATCACCATACGTTGCATATTCTGGCGGCAGTTGACACACTTGACCAGACCGGCCAGGGGACTGCGTACAGTGCCATCGTTCCGCGCCGGCTGATACCGGCCATCCATGACCGCCTGGACCTGGTCGAAGAGCGCACGGTCCACGATGGCCGGGTGGATCCCCTCGGTGATGGTCCACTGGTCCCGGGGCTGGTAGATCGTGATGTGCTTCGGGTTGCCCTGGGCGCCCTTGCGGATATGCTTTTTCTGGTTCCAGACGATTTTTCCGATGTAGGTAGGATTACGCAGGATCTTAGCCACGCTGGTGCGGGAGAACTCAGGGGAGCGGTGGGGATGAGCTCCCAGGGTGTTGACATGGCGGGCCACGGCGACACAGCCGTAGCCTTTGGCGTAGAGCTCAAACATCATTCGGACAAACCGGGCCTCCGGCTCATAGATCTCCAGGGTGGGCTTGCGGTCCACCACAGTTTTGTGATAGCCGTATGGGGCGTTGGCCACATAGCACCCGTCCTGGATAGACATCTGGAGGCCGCGGCGCAGGCGTTTGGTGATGATCTTGTACTCTCGGCGGCTGATGAAGGTTTTCAGCTCGGCGTACTCCTCGTCGATCTCATCGGCCAGGTTATAAATCTTTTCCGGGGTAATGATCAGGGTGCCGGACTCCCGGAAGGCGTCCAGGACGATGCCCTGGTCCTTCATCCGACCGCGGGAGAGCCGGTCCAGGTCCATGCACAGCACGGCGTCATACTTACCTTCCTCTACGTCCTGGAGGAGCCGGAGCATCTGGGGCCGCGTGTAGAGAGATTCGCCGCTGACGACCTCCGGGTACTCCTCCAAGATGTGGATGCCGTGGGCGGCAGCATAGTCGTACAGAGTTTTCTGGTGCTTGGCCAGCACTTCGTCGGTGGCCAGGCCCTCCTCCATCCGGGACTTGCGGAGGTAGACCGCCGCGTCCAGGCCTTCAGTTCCTGGTACGATCTTATCGTTCATAGGGGCCTCCTTGCGATCAAATCGGCAAGCGCTTGCCGATTTGACATTTGTATGGTTGCGCTGCGGCGAAAAGTGTGGTATTCTGACCTTGGCGCTGCCAGACAGCAGCGGTCAGCCCTTCCTCTGGAGGGCAGCTTCTTTGCCCTCTGATCTTTCGAAAGGGGGGCTGCCCAATGGTTACATACTCTGACTTGATTCAGATTGGTATTCTCATTGTTGGTATTATCGGTCTCTTTATGAGCCATAAAAAGAAGTGACCGCCGGCACCCTGACAAGTACGGCGATCACTTCAAAGTCATAATTCAGGGCTGACCGTGTTTGGCAGCGCCCTTTACATGTTCAGTATAACCGCCTGATGTTCGATTGTCAAGTCCGCCCCGAGCTGGGGCGGGCTTTTTTAAGCCCGCCGATGTGGGCGGATTCGACAATCAATAGCCATTGGATTCGACACCGTGGACCGCCTGCTCGTGGGTAAATCCATCGAACTCCAGCTGGTCGATCAGGCTGTCTCTGGAGAACGAGGTGTACTTGAGGTACTTTGCAGCAGCTTCAACAGCTTCTGCGTCCCAATTCGCCTCACAGCTATCGGTCCCATATACCGCCTGCTCATGGGTGTACCCCTCATACTCCAGCTGGTCAATCAGGCCGCTGTACGAAAAGGCAGAATAACTAATATAGCGCTTGGCGGACAAGACAGCCTGCTGTTTCCAGTCGGCTCCGCAATTATCCGCGGCAAAGATAGCATCCTCCGTGGAATATTTCTCATATTCCAGCTGGCTAATCAGGCCCTTGCGGGAAAAGGGTGAGTACTTAATATAACGCTTGGCGGCCTCAAGGGCGTTTTTCTGGCCAGTCGTCGCTGGTGCTTGTGTGGTGGAGATCCAGACGGTGGATGTTGCGCCATCCCAGGTGACTTTCGCACCCAGGGCCTCAGATACAAACCAAGCTGGAACCATGGTCCGGTTGTTGACGATCATGGCTGGCGTGTCCAGCGTTACCGCCTTGTCGTTGACGTAGGCAGTGGCGTTGTCAATCTGGATTTTGACTGTGGTATCCCCTTTGTAACCAGTGGCGGTTTTGGTTCCCTGGTCCCAAGTCATTTCTGCACCTAAAGCATTGAAAATAGGACCAATCGGTACCATGGTCCGATTATTGATGATCTGAGCCGGAACCTCGGACTCCAGAGGCTTTTGGTCAATGTAGAGACTGACTGCTCCTGCACTTGTGACCATGGCTGCGGCCAAAGTTCCACACACCAGTGCGGACAGGGCGGTACGTTTCATTTCGATTTCTCCTTTTATTTTATTCTGCTGCTACGAACAAATTTTTTCTTCGGTGTATTGCAATTATAGAACAACTGTTCTATAATTGCAATAGAATTATTTTTGGAAGGGGCGGGCGAGATGACAAATCGGGAGAAAGAGCTGTTGGCAATCATCCGGGGGAGCAGGGACCCCGCCGCGCTTATGCTGGTGGCCGCCCAGGCGATCACATCTTGTCTGCGGCCGCCTGAACGATCCGGATTACCATGTCCTGCTGATCCGGCGTCAGCTGGCGAAACAAATCCATAAGAGCTTGTTCCGCTTCTGAGAGCCCATCGTCTTGTACGGTGGGCTCTGTTTTTTCACCCAAAAGTTCTTTTGCATAATCATAAAGATCGGGATATTTGGATTTCATTTCTGACCAAAGTCCGAGGTCCTGAATGTGCTGAAATGCAGCCTTCATTGCTAGAGTGCTATCTTGTTCGAGTTGTGCGTCGTAAGCCTCAATAGCCTGGAGTATTAGATCGTCTTTCTTCACCTTTTCTTGATCAGTCATGTGCTTTTGGCCTATGCCGCCACAGAGCCAAGCAGGTGATGTTTGTAGTACAGTCGAAAGTTTCCCTAGCATTTCCATAAAAGAATTACTTTTCTTTTTCTTCCAATCTGTAACGGTTTGTGGAGATATTTCAAGCCTCTCTGCAAGTTCTTTTTGAGTAAGTTTTTGCTCTTTCAAAAGGACAAAAATTCTCTCCCGTACAGAATCATACGACATATCAAATTTGTACAAATAAACCACCACCTTCCTATTAAAAAAAGAATAGTATAAACCCACAAAAATCAGATAAATTCTGATTTTTGAATTGACAATCAGAGTATATCTGATTTATGATTTACTCACGGGAAATGAGAAAGACAAATCCCCAAAACGAGATCGCAAATAGAGTTATAGATACCTATATCCTACCATATTTCCCGCCGGTAAGCAAGCACGAAGGAGGTGGACGCATTGGAAAATAACCTGAAGCTCCGGGAGATCCGGGAGGCCCAGGGGCTTTCTCAGCGGGCGGTCGCCCAGTCTCTGGGGGTGACGCCGGGGGCGGTGGCCAAGTGGGAGCTGGGGTACACTCAGCCGACTCTCGGGAACCTGCTGTCGCTGGCATCCCTGCTGGGGTGCTCCATGGACACCCTGCTGGGACTGGCAAGCGGACAGACCCCGGCCTAGCTTAATTTTACCCCAAAGAGGAGGAGATCACCATGCCGGAGGAGTACCGGAATATCTACAAAAACGCCCGCCGGGCGGCGGGTTACACACAGGAGACGGCGGCGGAACAGCTGGGTCTCAGTGTAGAGAGCGTGAGGGCCTATGAGACCGGCCAGAGGATCCCGCCCAACGATGTGGTGGAGCAGATGGTGATCTGCTACAACGCCCAGCGGCTGGCCTATCAGCATCTGCATGAGACCAATGCTCTGATGGCCCGGGTGGTCCCGGAGCTGGAGCAGCGGTCTGTACTGGAGACGGCGGTGCGGATCTACAACCGCATGGCCCGCTTCCAGCGAGAACACGGCGTGGACCGGCTGATGACCATTGCAGAGGACGGCCAGATCGACCAGAGCGAGCGGGCGGAGTTTGACGCCATCATGGCGGACCTCCGGGAGATCGTCAAGGGCGGTCTGGAGCTGGAGGTATTCTGCGGACGGGACGAGTCCTGAGCAGCAAAAACCCTCGGCCAGGCCGGGGGAGAAGAGGGGGTGAGAGGTGTGGGGGAATTTTTTACCACCGTTTTTGTCCCATTGGTTTTTGGCTACCTCTTGGTTGGATTCGCAATTTACTGGGAAAGAGGAAGCCCCAAGTATTACAGGACTCTGTTGCTCTTACTATTGCTTTGTGTGGTCTGCGTAGCCTGTTCGCTTTATACAGTTTTTCTTCTGTCCTGATTCTGGTGCCAGAATAGGGGACAACCAGCACTGAATATATCCAAGGAGGGAGGTGGCGTCATGCTGCGAGTAGAGGAATTTCAGCATCAAAATCAGACCTGTTACCGCAAGGAGAAGGAGGGCTGTCCGGTGGTGGTCACGGAACAGAGCTATCAGGCCACGCTGGGAAAGCTGGAGTACACACGGCGTCCTGTGCGGTGGAAGGGCCGCCACCTGCTGATTATTGGAGATCAGACGATGGATGTGGATGAGTCCCTGGTTACGGACTGCGGCCCTAAGCTGGGGGTTTCGGTGGGGTATGAGCTCCACCGGGAGATCCCCTTTACCGAGGAAGAGCGGGCGGCAGGACGGGAGCGTGTCATTGAGCTGGCGACCCAGCTGATGATCCGGGCCGGGATTTGGTAAGAAAGGAGGCACAGCCATGTGGGACAAGCTGAGGCGGCAGTGGCCGCGGCTGTACGAGGCCCTGGAGTGGGTGACCTTTGCCCTGGCGGCGGGGGCGTTCCTGCTGGCCCTGGGAGCCTATCTGACGGTGAGAGGAGGTTAACATCATGCGCGTACCCAATTTGACGGAGGCGGCCCGGGTGACCCGGCGGCTGCTGGACCAGTACGGCCCGGCGCGGCTGCTCCGGGTGGAGGAGCTGGCCCCCGGGATTTTCCGGGGGATGCTGGCCGGCGGGGCCCAGGCCCTGGCGGTGGTCCGGGAGGACGGGCGGATCGCCGTCCGGGAGGCCGAGCCGTGGGTATAAAAAAACCCGGGGCCTTTCGGCACCCGGGGCGGTAGACAGGGGGTCTACCATGAGAACAAATGTATTATACCATGGGAACGTGTGTTTGACAAGGGGGAATTTTTGCATGATCCCTGAAAATTTGAAAGAAAGCTGGCAGAAGGTGCTAGCCCGCTGTGAACTGATGTTCCTGGCCGACAACGGCGGGGGCTATCCGGACTGTCTGGCCGGGCTGTCTCCAGAGGAGCAGGCGCGCACCCTGCGCAGCCTGGGGTTCCGGGTCCAGGAGTTTTACCAGATGCCCATTGACCTGACCCGGCCGGAGGCTCCGGACAACCTGGAGCCCTGGATCCGGCTGACCAGCGGGGTGGGCGTGAGCCTGAACCACGGATTTGTCTCCCGGGCGGGAAGGGGGAAGCTGTATGGGTGAGGGAACGGTACAGTTCCGCCGGAAAAAAGCCTTTGCCACCCTGTATCGGGAGGTGGCCCAGGACGAGCGCCTGAGCCTGGAGAGCCGGGGCCTGCTGGTCCTCATGGCCTCCCTGCCGGAGGACTGGGAGTACAGTGTCTCCGGCCTGGCCAAAAAGGCGGGCTGTGGGAAGGACAAGCTGCGCCGGATCCTGGGGGAGCTGGAGAAAGTAGGCTATCTGGCCCGGGAGCAGAGCCACGGAAGCAACGGAAAATTTGGCGGGAATATCTACATTATACAGGACGACGCACCACCGTTGTCCGGGAAACCCGACAACGGTCAAACCCGTCAACGGGAAACACCGTCACCGGGTTTCCCGACACAAAAGAAGAATATAGTAACAGTAGAAGATAAGAAAGAACCCCCTAAAGCCCCCCAAGGGGGCAAGCGGCCGAGCAAATACGATTTGGCGGAGGACGCCAAGCCGGTCCTCCAGGCCTACGTCGGGGAGGACGGGGAGCTGCACCGGGCGCTGGCTGACCTCATTGAGATCCGGGTGGCCAAGAGGGCCATCAACTCCAAGCGGGCGATCGTGTCCCTGCTGCGGGAGCTGGACCGGCTCAGCGAGGGCCGCCGGGAGGACAAGCTGCTGCTGATCCGCCAGTCGGTGACCAACAGCTGGAAGTCTGTCTTCCCCCTGCGGCAGGGCGGTGCCCAGAGAGCGGAGCCCTCCCAGCCCACCATTGTGGCCCGGGAGGAGGTGGCCACATGGTAGCGCGGGAGGCGGACAAGCTCTCCGCCCAGGTGGCGGTGCTGGGCTCCCTGCTCATTGAGCCCAGGCTGGTGGGGCAGGCCCTGGAACGGATCCGCCCCGAGGATTTTCTCACCCCCAAGTGCCGCATGGTGTTCCAGGCCATTCAGGCGCTGTTTGCCGAGGGCAAGCCCACCGATGCGGTGACCGTCCGGAGCAGGCTGGGGGGCCGGGAGGGCGACGGTTGGACCCAGTACCTGATGGAGCTCATGGAACTCACCCCCCACGGCGTCCAACATCTGGGAGTACGCCTCCATCATGCGGGCGCAGGCCCGGAAAGCCAGGCGGAATGAACTGGCCAGGATGCTCATGGAGGCCGAGGACGACGAGCAGGAACAGAAGTACATGAACCAGCTCAACGCGCTGAGGGTGGACCGCCGGGGTATCCGGCGGATGGATATGTCCGAGATGCTCCTGGCCTTTGCCGAGCGGCACAGCGGCGAGCCGGTGGCTTACATGACCTGGGGCCTGCCCAAGCTGGACGCGGGTACATACACCGAGATGGGGGACATGGTGGTGCTGGGGGGCTACCCCTCCGCAGGCAAGACCGCCCTGGCGGTGTCCATGGCCTACCACCAGGCCAGGACGCACCGGGTGGGGTTTTACAGCCTGGAGACCAACCAGTACAAGCTGGCCGACCGCCTGGTCGCCAACCTGGCGGGGATCGAGATGCCCACCATCAAGCGCAACGAGATCTCGGAGGAGGAGTGGGGCCGCTTTACCGCCTGCTCCGACCGAATCCGGGCCCACTCGCTGGAGCTGATCGAGGCCAGCGGCATGAGCGTCCAGGACATCCAGGCAGACGCCCTGGCCCGGCGGTACGAGATCGTGTACATCGACTATCTCCAACTGGTGGAGCCGGAGACCCGGAAAACCAACCGCACGGAGCAGGTGTCCGGCATCAGCCGGGGCCTTCAGCAGCTGGCCCACGGACACGGGATGCTGGTGGTGGCCCTGTCCCAGCTCTCCCGGGCGGACAAGGCCGGGGAGGACAAGCTGGTGGAGCCCACCATGTCCGACCTGAGAGAGTCCGGGCAGATCGAGCAGGACGCGGACGCCATCCTGCTGCTCTATCTGGAGGAGCCCGGCAGGCCGGACAAGAGCCGCCGGGTGCTGAAGGTGGCCAAAAACAAGGAGGGCACCCGGGGGAGGATCTATCTGGTCTTTGACGGACAGTACCAGCGCTTCCGGGAGAGCGCGCTGGAGGAGCCCGCCCCGGCGGCGAAGCGGCAGACCTACAAGCGGCCGCCCAAGACTCAGATTGACTTTTTTGACCTGCCGGACGAGCCGGTCCCATTTGAAGAAAAAACGGAGGAATTACCATGAGAACATTTGCAATCGTCAACCGCAAGGGCGGGGTGGGCAAGACCACCACCGCCGTGGAGCTGGCCTTCATCCTGGCGACCAGCTGCAAGCAGCGCGTCCTGTTTATTGACGCCGACAGCCAGGGCAACGCCACCAGCATGATGCTGGCCTCCGGCCAGTATCCCCACGGGGCCGGACTGGCCGCAGCGCTGGAGTACCACCTCGAGCACTATCCAGACATCATTTGGCGCACGGACTATGAGGGGCTGGACATCATCCCCGCCGGAGAGGATCTGGCGGACTATGAGCTGTCCTGCCTGCTGGGGCGGCAGACCCCGGACTTTGACCGTCTGCGGGATCTGCTGGCCGTGGTCGCGGAGGATGCGTATTACGACACGGTGGTGATCGACTGCCCGCCCTACTACTCGGTGAGCTGTCTGTCCGCCATTGCCGCCTGTGACAGCATCATCATCCCCGCCGGGATCGACGCCTACTCCACCACGGGGATGGCCGGGCTGGTCCGGCAGATCGACAACATCCGCCAGGCCTGCCCCAAGATCCGGGTGGCCGGGGTTCTGGTGACCCAGTGGCGGCGGTCCAGCATCGGCGAGGACGCGGTCCATACCCTCCGGGAGGAGAGTCCGGTCCCCATCTTCCGCACGGTGATCCGCCGGACGGACAAGGTGGTGGAGTCCAGCTGGTCCCGTGAGCCGGTGGGGGTGCTGTCCCCCTTCAGCGCGGCCAGCCGGGATTACCGGACTTGGGTGGCAGAGCTGCTGGGGCGCGAGGAGGTGGCCAGCCATGCTTGATCTGTCTGGAGTGCTGGCCCCCAAGGAGGGGCGCGACATCGAGGTCATCACCCGGGAGATCTTGGACGCCAAGCGCCGGGGCGGAGAGGCCATCCTCACCATCGGGCGGTGCCTGACCGAGGCCAAGCAGGCCCTCCCCCACGGGGAATGGCTGCCCTGGCTCAATGAGCGGGTGGAGCTCTCCGAGCGTGCGGCCCAGAGATTTATGCGCCTCTCCCGTGAGTGGTCAAATCCGACAGCGCTGTCGGATTTGGGGGCGACTAAGGCGCTGGCTCTGCTGGCGCTGCCGGCAGATGAGCGCGACCAGTTTATTGAGACTCACAACGTGGTGGATATGTCTGCCCGCCAGCTGGAGCAGGCCATCAAGGACCGGGACGAGGCCCGGAAGGCCGCCGAGAACGCCCAGGCCGAAGCGTCAGCGGCGGAGCAGGCTCGGGCCAAGATGGCCGAGGATATGGCCCTGCTCAATGCCCGCCTGTCCGGGGCCCAGGAGGACCGGGAGCAGGCCGCGCAGGCCGTGGCCCGGCTGGAGGCCCAGCTGGCAGAGCTGAAGGAGAAGCCGGTGGAGGTGGCCGTGGAGACCGTGGTGGACCCGGAGGCTCTGGAGAAGGCCCGGGCGGAGGCCGTGGCCGAGATGCAGGACAAGCTGGACAAGGCCCGGGAGGCCAAAAAGCGGGCCGAGGACAAACAGAAGATCGCCGAGGAGGCCCTGGAACAGGCCCGGCTCCAGCTGGAGGAGCAGGCCCGGGAGGAGAAAAAGGCCGCCCTGGGGGCGGACAAGGATCTGGCTCAGTTCGAGCTGCTGTTTGACCAGACCAAGGACACAGTCAACCGGATGCACGGGATCCTCCTCAAGGTGCGGAGCCGGGATGAGGACGCCGCCGGCCGGCTGAGCAAGGCCCTGGCGGCCCTGGCCGAGGCGGTGAGGAGGTGCGCGGAATGAGCAGCTGGTATGAGCAGGCGGCGGCCAAGCTTAAGGCTGAGTACAGCCAGGTCAAGGGACAAAAGGAGCAGGCCATGCGCTCCGCCGTCCGGGACGTCCTGCTGGAGTTTTGCCGCCAGGACGAGGAATTTGCCCAGGCGGTGGTCCAGGGCGGCTCGTTTGCGGCGTGTATGACCGCCGTGGCCAAGGGGGTGGGCGGCTCTATCTCCGATCTGGAGGCTTACCGCAGGGCGGCATCCTTCTACTTTGACGGGGCGGTGGTCCAATCTGTGGTTACCATCTGTCTTACCCCGGCGGAACTGGACCCAGACCGGGACGGGATCCTGCTGGATCTGTCTGACTTTTTCTGAGGGGGCGGGCAAGATGAGCTATACCGAACGGGAGCGCGAGATCCTGGACAGCTGGCCCACGGTGACAGCGCAGGATCTGACGGCCATGAACAACCTCTTTCCCCACTACCTGTTTTTCCGGCGGGATGGGGATCTGATGGGGCTGGGAGGGATCAAGCTGTGGGCCTCCTGCTGCGGACACAAGGAGGTTCGTCCCTACCTCACACGGACCCAGGATCAGGAGCACTGGACCCTGATGGACCTAGGGCATAAGGACCGGCTGACCTGCCCCTGGTGCGGCCGGGAGGTGACGGCCATCGACCTGTCCAGGGCCAAGGGCCGGAAATCCCTGCGGCAGACGGAGCTGACGGTGCTCCTCCGCGCCAAAGGAGACACCCTCTATGCCGACGCCCTGGTGCTGTATAAGGACTACGCCGATGAGGCGGCGCTGACCGCGGGCCCAGTCGCCTGGTGCTCCAGCGGCTACCGGTTTGTCCAGGGCGAGGTGATGCAGGTGGACCACCAGTGGGATGACAAGCACCCCTGCATCACCTACGAGCGGGGCGAGCTGAGGCGGAAAAAGCTGGTCCAGGAGCCGTTTAAGACCGGCTCCATCTCCTGGTACAATCACAGCCCCTATTCCATCCTCAACCGGGAGGCACTGGAGAGCCACCCCTTCTTTCGGTACTGCGGCTTTTTTGACCGGTGGCAGTACCGGCCCGGTGGGGCCCGGGGCTATGCGGCAAAATTCCACGAGCTGATCTCCTATCTCACCGCCTACTCCATCTACCCCAGGCAGATCGAGATGCTGTCCAAGGCGGGGTATTGGCAGCCCATTGCAGACCTGGTATGGACCCGGAAGAAAAACGCCGGGGCCATGTGTTGGGAGGAGAGCGACCCCCGGAAGGCGTTCGGGGTGGATAAGCGGGAGCTGACCTGGATCATGGAGGTCCATCCGCACATGAAGGTGCTGGAGGTGCGGAACTATGTGCGCAGGCACTGGGACAAGACCTGGGACCTGCCCTTCTGCAACGACTTCTGTAATCTGTGGGGCGGCCATTTGAACCCCATGGATGTGCTGCGGCTGGCCAAGCGGTACCGGCTGGACCCGGACCGGCTGCTGCGATACTTTGACGGGGTCTTTGCCCAAAATGAGGACTATTACTGCACCCTGTTTGAGCTCTACCGGGATTACCTGGACGCGGCCTATGCCCTGGGCCGGTGCATGGAGCACAGCGCGGTGCTCTGGCCGGAGCAGCTGTATACCGCCCATGACGTGGCGGTGGCAGAGCTGGCCGACACGCAGGCCAGGACAAAGGGATCCCGTCGTGCAGTATCCCTCAAGGAGCGGCGGCTGAAGTATGAGTTTGAGCTGGACGGCCTGCGGATCGTATTCCCGGCCACAGCCGGGGCCATCCGGCGGGAGGGCAAGGTCCTGGACCACTGCGTAGGCGGCTACGCATCGCGGCACATGAGTGGGGTCTGCACCATCCTGTTCCTCCGGCGGGCGAATGACCCACATACCCCATATATCACCATCGAGATGGACGGCAACAAGATCCGGCAGATCCACGGCTACCACAACGACACCCTGGCGGGCAGCCCCAAGCCGCGGGAGGTACACAAGGACTTTTTGGCCGCCTGGCTCCGGTGGCTGCGGGCTGGGAGCAAGCGTAACGAGGACGGGACGCCCAAACTGCCCAAACGAAGGGCGAAGAAAAAGGCGGCGGCATAATGCAGCTGTTAAAACCGGCTCAATAAGCTGGAAAGTGTATGGAGGAGAATTTTGTATGATTATATACCGATGTGGGTTCCCGGAATGGGAAAACGAACCCCGTCCCTGCGAAAACCCAAATGAGGACCCGCCTTTGAGCTGTGATTCCTGTCTTTTCGGTTGTGAGGTAGACGATGCTGAATAGGGTTATCATCATGGGCCGGCTGGGCCGGGACCCGGAGTTGCGGTACACCCAGGCGGGCAAGCCAGTGGCCTCCTTCTCCCTGGCGGTGGACCGGGACTTTAAGGACAAGGCCAGCGGCGAGCGGGCCACTGACTGGATCCCGGTGGTGGCCTGGGAGGCCCGGGCAAAATTTGTCCAGCAGTATTTCCACAAGGGCCAGCTGGCCGTGGTGGAGGGCCGCCTTCAGATCCGGGACTGGACCGACAAGGATGGCGGCAAGCGCCGCAGCGCCGAGGTGATCGCCGACGGCATCTATTTTGCCGGGGCCAAGGCCGCCCAGCCCAGCGAGGGCAACGCCGACGAGGGGACGCTCCCACCCCCGCCGGCCGGGGACCTCCAGGACCTGGACGACGACGGCGAACTGCCGTTTTGAGCGCTATGATGACCTTATGCTGGAGCTGCCGCCGGGCCCTGGGGACCATGGGATGCCCCTGGTGCGAGTATGACGAGATAGAGCACCGGGTGCGGTTTGACCCGGTCCCCGGCTGGACAGCCAAAAAACAGGTGCGGGCCCACGGGATGACCTCCTACACGGTGATCCGGTGCCCGCTGTACCTGGAGGACGAGGAGAGGAGCGCGGAGGCGCTGAGAGAGGAGTTGAGGGCATGGAGCCCAGAATCCAGATAAGCCGGGGAATCGAGTCCTTTTTGGACTACCTCCGGGAGACGGAACAGCAGTTACATATGGCGGAGCAATCCGAACAAGAGGCCAACGATGCTACACAGGACATCCTCCACCGGCTGGAGCTGTGTGAACTGGAGGACGAGGATGCGGAGCGGCTGGCCTATAAGCTGCGGGAGGTGCGGCGGCAGCGCCGGGAGGCAAAGGACCGGATCGACCAGACTGCCCCGGTGGCGGCGTGGCTGGAGGAACGGCGCACGGTGGTCAAGGAGTTGGAACGTCTGCTGGGCGAGGTGCGCAAGCAGGAGAGGCGGGCCAGCGACCGCATCTATACGCCAAAAACCAAGGTATTGGAGGAGTGACCCATGGATCGATTGACCTATCAGGACGCTGACGGCAGCTGGGGGCTGCGCGGCGTGAGCTGGGACCAGCTGGCGGCCCTGCCGCCCCGGGTGTATGGTGCGCTGGCCAAACTGCGGGACCTGGAGGCCCGCATGGAGACAGAGGCCGGGGAGGCCCCGGCAGAGATGGAGGAGGGAGGAGCGTCATCATGGCTCAAGCAGAGATTTGTCCGCGTGACCTGACGCAGCAGGTGCTGGTGATCCAGCTGCCCCGGGGAGACAGGGGGGAGGCGGATCTGACAGCATACCGGGACTATGTGGTGGCGTCGCTGGCCCAGGGGGTGCTGGTCCTGGGCTCCGGGACCACCTGGGCGGTGGAGGAGCTTCCCGGCTTGGGCGGGGTGCAGATCCAGCGGGACGCTGGCATCCTCCGGGCCCACAGCGTCCCGGGGCCCAAGCCGGAGCCTCAGCCGCCACGGCCAAACCCGTGGTGGGAGAAGAAGGAGACCCTGGAACGGCTCCAGCAGTACCGTCAGGCGGGCGGCCTGGGCTGTCTGGAGGCGGTGTCCAGCCGGTGCGGCGGAGATCTCACGGCGGACAAGCTCCGGGGCGTCCTCACCGGAGCGGAAAAACTGCCCATTGAGCAGTGGCGCCTCATCCGCCGGGCCCTGGACCAGCTGGAGGAGGGCGGAGATGAGTAAGGCGATCAAGCACATCAAGGCCGGACTGCTCCACATTGAGGTTATTGGGACGATCCCGGACCGGCCGCCCGGCAGGCAGGGGCGGGCGGCCCGGAGCCAGGCCACCTCTCCGGCCCAGCAGTTTTACAATGACAAGTGCTCCTGGCGGGAACTAGAGCTGGTGGTGGCGGCCAACTTCGGCCGCCGGGCTTTGGTCCTGACCCATACCTATGATGATGACCACCTGCCGGAGAGCAAGGACGCGGCCAATCGGTACTTTGCACGGTTTATCCGCAGGTTCCGGGCGGCCCGCAAAAAACGGGGCGCGGAGCTGCAATATATCTATGTAACAGAGGGGTACCACGAAAAACGGGCCAACGACTGGCTGGTGGAGGACGGGACCCTGGAGGACCGGAGGATCCACCACCATGTGGTCATCAATGCCACGGATGTGGATGATCTGGAGGAGATCCGGAGTCTGTGGCAGGGCGGCGGGTATATCCGGGCGGAACCGCTGGATGTCCACTATTATCGGGAGCTTGCCAAGTATATGACCAAGGAGGCCCGGGAGTTTGGCCGGCCCAAGCCCGGAGAGCGGACCTGGCGGTGCTCGCGGAATCTCCGCCGGCCGGAGATCGAGTACATTGAGATCCCAAGCGACAGCGTTACCCTGACGCCGCCATACGGAGCGGTGGACTACGAGCCCTTCTGCGAGCGCAATCCATACGGATACGGGGACTGCATCGGGGCGCGCTATCTTATGTTTCCTGTGAGGGAGCAGGCCGAATATACCTATACACAGCCCAGGCAGCGGAAACGGCCGCCACCTAATAATTTTTTGCCTTGAAACCAGTCTTAATAATTCGTCCATGGTGGAGAAAAGGAGGAAAAGACCTTGAAGTGTGGAGCAAAAACTGATAGAATATTCCCAGTGAAAGGCGGATATGTGCTGTGCCCGAAGTGTCTGGAGTCTGGTCTCCGGAATAAACTCCAGGAAGCGCCGCCGGACATGAAAGCCATCCGGCTGCGGCTGTACTGCCGACAGTGCAAAAGCCGGTATATCGTGAATATCGCAGAGGGCCAGTGTCGAGAGGACCAGAGCTGATGATCTACCCAGTGGGTGGGATCGTTGGCTCTGGCCTTTTTGTTTTGCCCGGAGGTGATAGCCCGGGGACAGAGGACGGACAGCCAGCGGGAGGGAGGGAACAAAATGGCTTGGGATGGTTACAAGAGCAAGCGGTGGCGCAGACTGCGCCGGTGCATCCTGCGGCGGGACGGATACCGCTGCCGGGAGTGGGCCAGGTATGGGAAAGCGGTTGAGGCGACGACGGTCCATCATGTGTGGCCGGCGGAGGAGTATCCTGAGTACGCATGGGCACCGTGGAACCTGGTCAGTCTGTCCGGAGACCGGCACGACGCTATGCACGACCGGCGGACCGGGCGGCTGACGGAACTGGGCGAGGCATGGCGGCGGAGGATAGCCCCCCCACCCTCGGAGCCGTACTGAGGCCGGGCCCTGGGACCGGGGGCGGAACTCTTTCCGACGGCGGGAAATCCGGCGGAGGGGGTTCGCAGGCGCGGTGCGGAAACAAAACCTCGGGCGCGGGCACGGGCGCAGGACGCGGGCGCAAACGACGCGCCCGGGTGAGGGCAACACTCAGCAAGGGAGGTGGGAACTGGAATGGGCCGAGAGGCGATGATCCGGGCGGACATGGAGTCCGTCGGAATTTACAGCCCGATTTTTGACGGCACGATCAGACAGCTGGCCAAGACGGAGCGGGAACTGTCACGGGCGGAAAAAACATGGCGGGCCAACGGCGGCCAGATGGTGGCGGAGCTGGTCAACAAAACCGGAGCGGTCTACACCGCCAAGGATCCCCACTACGCGGTGGTGGACCAGCTGCGCAAGGATGTTCTGGCTCTGCGGACCCAGCTGGGCCTGACGCCGGCCAGCCTGCGCAAGGCTCAGGCGCGGAAAGAAGCGGAGATGGCCGGGAGCCGGAGCAGGCTGGAAGAACTGCTGGAGGAGGCCCATGACTACGCCGTGGATCACGCCTCTGATTATCAGGCTGAGGTGGACGCCTATGTGGAGGGCTGTGTCTCTGGAGTGCTGTGCGTATGTTCGGAGATCCGGCAGGCCTGTGAGCGGTATCTGAGGGACCTGGATAATCCAAAATGGGAGTTCCGAGCGGATCCGGCCAACGAGATCCTGGCAATCATCGAGACTACGATCTGCCATCAGCAGGGAGAGTTCTTGGACGCTACACCCCTCCGTGGGACGCCCTTCCTTCTCCTACCGTATCACAAGTTTATTGTGTACAACATCATGGGCTTTTACCTAGCCGGAAGTCAGGAGCGCCGCTTTAAAGAAGCGCTGGACTTTATTCCCCGTAAAAATATTAAAACCACTTTTGCGGCGGCACTGGCCTGGGCGATGGGGCTGTATGAGAGCCGGTCTGGCTCCAAGGTCTATGAGGTGGGCGGAGCGCTCAAGCAGGCGCTGGAGGGCTTTGACTTTTTACGTTATAACCTGAAACGCCTCAAGGTGACGGTGGAGGATGACCCGGAAAATGGACTCCGGATCATCAATAACAACATGGAGCGCTCTATAACCGGCGACGTGGGCGAGGACGGGTTCCTGTCCATCAACGCCCTGGCCTCCAGCCCTGACAAGCAGGATTCTTTCAACTGCAATATAGTCATTGCCGACGAGATGCACACCTACAAGAGCGCCAACCAGTACCAGGTCCTGAAGGATGCCACCAAGGCATACACCAACAAGCTGGTCATCGGGATCAGCTCCGGCGGCAAGCTGGCTACCGGCTTTTGTGCCAGGCGTGTGGAATACGGACGGAAGATCCTCAACGGAACGGTCACCGGGGCGGCGGCGGACAGCGTATTTGTCTTTATCGCCGCGGCCCCGAGAACAGACAGCGGAGAGGTGGACTACTGCAATCCGGAGGTCCTGGAGTGCTGCAACCCCGGCTGGGGACGCAGTATCCGCCCTCAAGAGATGATCAACGATGCGGCTCAGGCCAGGGATGATCCACAGCTTCGGACAGAGTTTTTGCAAAAGTCCCTGAATGTGTTCACCGCGGCCTTGAACGCCTGGTTTGACATTGAGGAGTTCCGCCGTAGCGATCGAAAGTATGACTGGAGCATGGATGAGTTGAGGCGGCTTCCCATCCGCTGGTATGGGGGTACGGACCTGTCTAAGCTCCATGACCTGACCGCAGCCTGCCTCTTTGGTCATTACAAGGGGGTGGACATCATCATCCCGCACTGCTGGTTCCCAAGGGCTGCGGCCGCCGTCAAAGCCCATGAAGACCAGATCCCCCTGTTTGGCTGGGAGGACGATGGATGGCTGGATCTGTGCAACGACAATGTGCTCAACCACGGCGACGTGGTGCGGTGGTACAAGGAACGCCGGACGGATGGCTTCCGGATGCGCAGGATCGGACACGACCGGAAGTTCTGTCGTGAGTATTACCTGGAGATGAAGAAGGAGCGATTCCCCATCAAGGATCAGCCCCAGCTGTTTACACGGAAAAGCGAGGGCTTCCGTTATTTGGAGGCCAGCGCCAAGCGTGGGACCCTCTATTACTGCCACGCCGAACCCTTTGAATACTGCGTACAGAATGTCCGGGGTATTGAAAAGGCTGACGATATGGTGATGTATGAGAAGCTGGCACCGAACCTCCGGATCGATGTGTTTGACTGTGCGGTGTTTGCGGCCTGCACCTATTTGGAGGATCTGGACGGCCGCAGCCGGGGAAGCGGCTGGTTCGAGGAAGAAACGAAGGAAGGTGATCCCCAGTGAATCAACGTACACCGACCCGTCGGGCGGCCCGCAGGCCCCCGAGGCTGCGGACGGATCTGAGTCAGAGCCTGGCGGCGTGCCTGCTGTCCTCAGACGCATGGGAGAGCATCCAGACCAACGGATACGCCTCCCTGGCGGACAGCCCGGACGTGGCGGCGGCAGTCGGGGCCATTGCCGATGTGATCAGCTCAGCCCCCATTTATCTGATGCGCAACACGCCGGAGGGGGATGTGAGAGAACGGAGCGAGCTGAGCCGCTTCATGGACATCAAACCGTACTCTCTTGGGACGCGGAAAAGCTTTATCAGCTGGATTGTGCAGACCATGCTGACCATCGGGGACGGAAACGCTTTTGTTCTCCCTCTGACCCAGGACGGCTATCTGGCCGACCTGGTGCCTATGCCGGGAGCCTTTCCCGTAGATGACGGAGCGGGCGGCTATACGGTCCAGTGGCAGGGACAGGCATTTCGCCCGGATCAGGTACTCCATTTTATCCTCCGGCCTGAGCTCCGGCGCCCATGGATGGGCCGCGGCGTGCGGCTCCAGCTGAGGGACGTGCTCAAAAATCTGAGGCAGTCGGCCAGCACCACCAACGCATTTTTGGCCAACAACTGGAAGCCGTCTGTGATCGTCAAGGTGGACGCCATCTCCGATGAGTTTTCCTCCCCTGCGGGGCGGCAGAGGCTGGTGGATGAGTACATCAAGGGCCAGCGGGCCGGAGACCCATGGGTCATCCCAGCGGACCTTATGGATGTGGTCCAGGTCAAGCCCCTGAGTCTGGCTGATCTGGCCATCAGCGACAATGTGGAGCTGGACAAGCGGGCTGTGGCTGCTGCCATTGGAACTCCGCCGTTTCTGATCGGCGTGGGGGAGTATGACCAGGATGCCTACAACAACTTTATCCGTAAAACTGTGATTCCCATTGCTACGGCCATTCAGCAGGAACTGACCCGAAAGCTGCTTTTGTCTCCGGATCTGTACTTCAAATTCAGTTCCCGCAAGCTGTATGCCTACTCCCTGACAGAGTTGGCCAAGGTGGGGGACGATCAGTTTATTCGGGGGATCATGTCGGGAAACGAGGTCCGGGACTGGCTGGACCTGAGCCCGGTCAAGGGTTTGGACGAGCGGGTGATCCTGGAGAACTACATCCCAGCCGGTATGATCGGCGACCAGAAAAAGCTGAAGGAGGACTGAAATGTCGAACGAACGGAAGCGGCGGCAGACCAGAAGCTTACCCCAGCGCTTTGAGACCCGGGAGGCGGAGGGCGGCGCGCTGTACATCGAGGGCTATTTTGCAGTCTTTGACTCCCCATACGAGTTGTGGGAGGGAGCTGTGGAAATCGTCAAGCCGGGGGCCTTTGCCGGATGTCTGAGCCAGGATGTGAGGGCCCTGATCAACCATGACACGACCCTGGTGCTTGGCCGGACCAAGTCCGGGACGCTGTCCCTCAAGGAGGACAGCCGGGGCCTGTGGGGAAGCATCCAAATCAACCGAGACGACGTTGACGCCATGAACCTTTACGCCCGCGTCCAGCGGGGTGACGTTGACCAGTGCTCGTTTGGTTTTGAGATCAAGCGTGAGACCTTTGTGGATCTTGGCGGCGGCGCCTGCCGCTGGGAGATCGAGGAGGTGGACCCGCTGTATGAGGTGACCGTCTGCACCTTCCCGGCCTATGAGGCCACGGGGGTCAGCGCCCGAAAGCAGCAGCTTGAGGAGATCCAGCACCGGCAGGCCCAGGCCTGGCGGGAAACCATGAAACAGAGATTAGGAGGAACATGATATGGCATTGAGAGTTTTGCTCCTGCGGAAAAAGCTGACCGACCAGCAGACGGCCCTCCGGGCCCTGGAACAGGCCGCGGAAGGGTTTTCCGCCCGGGAGGCGGAGCTGGCCGCGGACATTGAGGCGGCCCAGACCGAGGAGGAACGCACCGTAGTGGAGGAGGCTGTCACCGCCTTTGAGACGGAGCGGGACCAGAATACCGCCGGCCAGGAGGAGATCCGCAGCGCCATCCGCGCGCTAGAGGAGGAGATCCGCACGGCGGAGACAGAAGCCAAGCAGGCCCGGAAGGGAGAGCCATCCGGGCAGAGACGAAAGGACGTGAGCAGTATGGAAACCAATGAGACCCGCACCCGCTTTTTCGGCATGACGCTCCAGCAGCGCGACGCCTTCCTGGCCCGGGAGGACATCAGTGAATTTTTGACCCGCCTGCGGCAGATGAAGGGACAGACCCGGTCTGTGAGCGGCGCGGAGCTGGGCATCCCAACCGTGATGCTGGACATCCTGCAGGAGAACATCGGCCGCTATTCCAAGCTGATCGGCCGGGTGCGGTACCGCCCGCTGAAGGGCAACGCCCGTCAGAACATCGCCGGAACCGTCCCGGAGGCGATTTGGACGGAGGCGGTGGCCAACCTCAACGAGCTGGAGCTGAGCTTCACCCAGATCGAAGTGGACGGCTACAAGGTGGGCGGCTATCTGGCCATCCCCAACAGCACCCTGGAGGATGACGACAACCTGGAGCTGGCGTCCACCGTGATGGATATGCTGGGGCAGGCCCTGGGCAAGGCCATTGACTGGGCCATCGTGTACGGCACCGGCTCGAAAATGCCGGTGGGCTATATGACCCGTCTGACGGCCCAGAGCGAGCCTTCCTGGTGGGGGAAGCATCAGGGAGACTTCACCGACCTGCACACCACCCACATCCTCAAGCTGGACGCCTCCGGGACCAACGGCGTGGACTTCTTCCAGAAGCTGATCGGCGCCCTGGCGGTGGCAGACCCCACCTATTCCCAGAACGGGGAGCCTACCTGGGTGATGAATCGGAAAACCCACATGGACATTCTGGCCAGAGCTCTGGCCTTCAACGCCTCCGGCGCTCTGGTGGCCGGGATGCAGAACACCATGCCTGTGATCGGCGGCCCCATCGTGGAGATCCCCGGTCTGCCGGACTATGAGATCTCCGGCGGCTTTCTGGATGTCTACACCCTGGTGGAACGGGCCGGGGCCAATGTGCGCAGCAGCGACATTCCCCTGATGATTCAGGACCAGACTTTGTTCGTGGCCACCCAGCGCATGGACGGCAAGCCCGCCGTAGGCGAGGCCTTTGTGGCGGTGAGCTATGACAACACCGAGGTAACCACCACCCACGACTTTGAAACAGATTATGCCAACGGAGATCTGGGCATCCTGGCGGTCACCTCTGCGGAGGGCACGGCGGCCGGACAGACCAAGCTGACCATTGCCGGCAATACTCCAAGTGCAGTTCTCAAAGTTAAGGTGGGCGCACAGCCCACGATGGTCAAGCCCGGAATGAAGCCCGGAAACACCTGGACACCCTATACCTCCGGCACGGATCTGACGGCGGCCACCGGAACCTATGCCACGGTGGTGGAACTGGACGGCACCGGGAAGGTGGTCAAGGCGGGCTCTACAATGGTGACCGCCAAGGCGGGCGTCTGAACGAAACGGAAAGGAGGCCGCGGCGGTGGCAGAGCTTGACAAACTGACCATGCTCAAGGCGGATTTGAATATGCTCAATCCGCCCCCTGAGCGGGTGGCCATGCTGGAACAGCTCCTGGAGGCCGCGGCCTCCAGGATTGCACAGCGGGGCATCACCCTGGAGGACACGCCGGGAGACGCCCAGCTTCAGGTGGAGTATGCGGCCTGGATGTACCGGCGGCGCACCCTTCAGGCCGGGGCTCAAATCCCGGAGTTCCTGCGGCTGGACCTGAACGACCGGCTGGCCCATGAAAAAATGAGGGGGTCCGGGGATGCGTGAATATACCTATGACGAGATTGTAACCCTTGTCTCCGTGGACGAGGAGACCGGGGAGGAAACCCGGCGCCGGAGCTACGCCTCCGTCGCCTCGGTCTGGGGCAACGAGACCTATCAGGCCATGACGGTGGGGCTCAAGCCGGAGTTGATGATTGTGCTGCCGGACTGGCACACCGATTACCACGGCGAGCAGCAGGTGGAGTATGGGGGCAATTCATATCGGGTGCTGCGGGCCTATCAGACGGAGGACGGAAGAGCGGAATTGACGGTTTACCGGCTCCGGCCCGGCGTATCTGAGGTGAACAGTTTTTTGTAAGGAGGGATACCTATGTCCCTGGATGAGATCATCAAGGAGGCAATCAAGCCTCTGGTCCCGGTGTGTGTGATCGATGTATACGGCGGACAGGCGGAGGAGTTCTGCGTCTATACCTACACGGAGGAGCCCGTGTACTATGGGGATAATGAGCCGGACTCCATCCGATACCATGTGCAGCTGCACTGGATTTTCCCCTGGCGGCCGGGGATCACCGCCACGCCCGAGATCAAGGCCAAGAAAAAACAAATCAAGCGGGCGCTGGTCGCTGCGGGCCTGGACTATCCTACGGTCAGTTCTGCCGGGGATGACCACTGGGCGGAGCTGGTGTTTGAGACGGAGTACCTGGATGGCGACGTTTAATGCCACGGGAATCGAGGGTCTGGACCTCTCCCTGGAGGAATTTGCCGCCATCCCTGACAACGTGGTGGAGGAGATGCTTGACGCCGCCGGACAGGTGGTGGTCCGCCACCACAAGGCGCAGATCCGGGCTCAGGGCCTGGTCCACAGCGGGAAGCTGGCCGGAAGCATCGAGGCCCATAAAAAAGCCGGAAGCGCCAGAAATGATTATCAGCGGTATGTGCTGGTGTATCCCACCGGCCGCCACCACATCTATCAGAGCCGTGGGATGACCCGGCAATATAAGCGCTCTAAGCACGGGAGGACCTATACCAAGGGGGGGAGCGCCAAGGTGGTGACCAACGCCGAGGTCGGGTTCGTCCAGGCGTATGGTGCGCCCAGACGAAAATATCTGGCCCGGGATTGGATGAACAAGGCCAACCAGGTAGCTGCCCCGGAGGTGGAGCAGGCAGAGCTTGCTGTCTATGACCGCTGGCTGAAATCATTGAATCTGTAAGGAGGCTAACATGGCAAAGTATGGTGCGAAATATCTGAGATGGGCCCCGTTTGCGGAGACCGAGCCGGACGCGGATGCCGCTGCGTTCCCCAAGTACGGGGATCCCATTTCTCTGGGGTCGCTGGTCAAGGTGACCGACTCCCCCAGCTTCAACGAAGCGAAAGCTTTTGGAGACAATGCCCTGGAGGAACACGTCAACGAGTTTAAGGAGTGCGGCGTAGCAGTGGAGGTGACAGAGCTGGCCAACAGCGTGGCCAGCGCGGTGCTGGGGGCCAAGATCGAATCTGAGGGCGGAAAGGATCTGGTCTTTTCCACGGAGGACAACGCCCCCTATAGCGGTCTTGGCTTCTACATCAACAAGATGGTCAAAGGAGTCAAATCGTACCACGGGATCTACTATCCCAAGGCTAAGGCGGCCATGCAGGGCACGGAGTATGCAACCAAGGGCGACTCCATTACCCTGACGGGCGGCGCGCTGAATTTCACAGCGGCCGCACCGGCGAACGGGAAGTGGAAGGTGGAGTCTGATGACTTCCCCACAGAGAAAGAGGCTAAGGACTGGGTGGATAAGAAAATTGCGAAAGCGTCCCCCTGACGGACTAGGGGGCGGGGAGACCCGCCCCCAACAGAAAGGAAGCTCATGAATACAGTTGATTTTGCATGGAATGGACAGACGCTGCACCTGCTGCTCAACGGTGCGGCGCTCTTTGATATTTTTGACCGCTATGGATCCGACACCGAGATCCTGGAGCTGATCGCCGGCAGCGGGCGGAAGGACCTGGAGGCTACCTGCTGGATCCTGGCAAAGCTGGCGGAGCAGGGAGAGCTGGCCAGGAGGTATCTGGGGTATGACCGGGAGAAGCCGCCTCAGGCCGGCCGCCTGATGGCCCTCATGGCCCCCATGGAGATCCCACGCGCACGGCTGGCCATTACACAGACGGTGCGGCAGGGCTTTGGGATGCGCCACGGAGAGGCGGAGGAGTACACCGATCTGGGCCTCCAGGAGCTGCAAAAAAAAACGGCATTGAGACAGACCGTGTCCAGTATTTTCAGACGGTTACGCAGTTTCTTCGCCTGCCGCCCCGGGCGGTGCTAATCCTGACGCCGGGAGAAACGGCAGATCTGGTCAACCTGGAGATCAAGCGGCGCGGGCTGAAACGGAAGGAGGACTGACCTGTGGCGGTACGAACGATCTCCACTGCAATCAAGCTGGAGGGAGAACAGGAATTTAAGCGGCAGATGGGATTGGTCAACTCTGAGCTGAAGAACCTGAAATCAGAAATGTCCCTGGTGACAGCGGAGTTTTCCGGGCAGGCCAACACTGTGGATGCTCTGAGCGCAAAGAACCGGGTCCTCCGCCAGCAGTATGACCAGCAGGAGGAAAAGGTAAAGGCGCTGGAGAAGGCGGTCAGGGAGGCGTCTGAGACCTACGGGGACGCCGATAAGCGGACAGACGAGTATAAGCGCCAGCTGAACTATGCAAAGACCGCGCTGCTCAACCTAAACGGCGAACTGCAAAAAAACGAGCGGTATTTGGACGAAGCCAAGCGAAGCGCAGACAAGGCGGCCTCCTCCATCGACGAGTACGGCCGCGAGGTCAAGCAGGCAGCCCAGGAGAGCGATGACGCGGACTTTGTATCCCCGTTCCAGGGGTTGGACAATGTGGTGGGGAAACTGGGTGACCTGAAAGGAATGCTAATGGGAGGTGCGGCGGTGGGCGCAGTTACCGCCGGCGTACAGGCGGTGACCGGGGCCATCACTGAGGTGGTGGATGCCTCGGCGGAGTACCGGAAGATCATGGGGACTCTGGAGGTCTCCTCCCAGCAGGCCGGATACAGTGCGGAGGAGACGGCGCAGACCTATGAGCGGCTGTACACCGTGCTGGGGGATACCCAGGCGGCAGCTACGACTACCGCCAATCTTCAGGCCATCGGTGTGAGCCAGGAGGAGCTGATGGCCATTACCGACGCCTCCATCGGGGCCTGGGCCAGGTACGGAGACTCCATCCCCATCGACGGGCTGGCCGAGGCGATCAACGAGACCATCCAGGCGGGCCAGGTGACGGGCGTATTTGCGGATGTGCTCAACTGGGCAGGTGCCAGTGAGGACGATTTTAATGCCAAGCTGGCGGAGGCCAAGACGGCCACAGAGCGAGCCAATATCGTACTTCAGGAGCTTGCCCAGCAGGGACTGGCAGAGGCGGGACAAGCATGGATCGATACAAACGGGGACATCGTTGCAGCCAACGAGAGCCAACTCCGTTTTGAAGAGGCTCAAGCGACACTGGGTGAAAAGCTATCCCCCATACGGGACGGTCTGCGAGACCTGGGGACGGCGGGCTTTAACTTTTTGTCCGGTGCCATTGACGGAGTGGTCCAGGGGATCAAAGACCTTAATAGTTGGTGGGACCGGACCCGGCCAAAGCTGGAGCAGGGCTGGGACAATTTTTGGGGGATTGACGGCTCCCATGCGGACGGTCTGAGTTACGTTCCCTGGGACGGGTACATCGCCCAGCTGCATAAGGGGGAGGCTGTGCTGACAGCGGATCAGGCCGCAACTATGCGGCAGCTGGCCTCTGCCTCCGCGCCGGCCCCGGCCGCTGTGACAGCGGGAGATCTGCGGCAGGTGACTGCCTCTGCGGTCAATGCGCTGGGCACGATCGGAGGCCCCAGCGGTGGGAGCTACAAGATCGTCCTCCAAATGAACGTCAATGGGAAAGAGTTTTACCGGGAGACCATCGACGATCTCCGTGCGGTGGACCGGGAGAATCCGGAGGTGCGGGACGATATATGAATCAGCTGATTTTGAACGGGGTCCGCCTGCCGGAGGCCAGCGGGGACAAGTTCTCCTGTTGGGAGGAGGTCCTGACCCGCCAGGTGACTATGGTGACTGGCCGAGTGGTGCTGGAGGCGCTGGAGCCTGCCTCACGGATCTGGAGAGCCAGTTATACATTTGACTATATGGGCAACGACACACTGCGCCAGGTACTGGCGGTGCTCCGAAGCGGAGCACCCTTCCCGGCGGTAGTCCTGCCGGACGCCCGTGACGAGCCGGTCAGTAGCACCTTTATCTGCGACTCCATCACCAACCCGACCTACGCCTTTTCCACAGGCAGGGTTGGGCTGTGGCACAATCTGTCGTTTACCATCCGGGAGGAGGTCCCCCATGCTGGATAAGAGTGCGGCGTACCGGGCGGCAATCGTAGGCAGCCCCAGGAGGATCGAAATCCAGGCGGTGGTGGACATCAGCGACCCGGACATGACCTTTTCCGGCGCGGAGAACAGCGGCGCGGCGAATTTTTCGCAGTCTGCCCAGCTGTATGACCGAGTCATGGATCTGACGCCATACGCCACTCTGGAGCCACACAGGTGGGTCCTCAACGGTAAGTTCCGTCTGATCCCGTCAGATGGGACGGCGGATCAGGTTGGATTTGTGGGTGATGTGCTCTCCGGAGAGGATGGGAGCTTTTCCCCAGCTGTGTGGGTGGAGGAGCGGTTTTCCAACGCCTCCATCCTTCAGGCGTGCTCGGTATACTTTCCGGGCGACGATTGGGACGGGGTGCCGGACACCTTCGCTGTGGAGATCAGGCAGGGGGGTACAGCCTACTACACAAAGGAGTTTGCTGGAAACCGGGCCAGGTCCGTCAGCCTGAGTGGCTTCACCGTCAACAACCCGGATGCCATCCGTGTGACGGTGAGCAAGTGGAGCCTTCCGGGCCGCCGGATGCGGGTGGCTGAGATCCTGCCGGGTCTGTATGAGCAGTGGGATGCCCACATCCTGGCCGCCTTCTCCTGTGCCCAGCAGGGGGATTTCAGCTGTCTGTCTCTGCCATACGGGACGCTGGAGCTGTCTATTGACAACCACGACCGGCGGTTCGAGCCCCGGAACAAAGGTGGACTGTTCCTCTCGCTGGAGGAGCGACAGGGAATCGATGCGCTGATTGGCGTACGTCTGGCGGACGGCTCGGTGGAGCGGTGCAGGATCGGACGGTTTTATCAGGCGGCCGATGGGTGGAAAACGGGGGACAACGGGCTGACCATTCGCTGGTCCCTGGTGGACATCGTGGGACTGCTGACCGGACGGACCTTCCTTGTGCCGGACAAGCTGCCCACCACGCTGGGCGGCTGGGTGGGGGCCATCATAGCTCAGTTGGGCCGCAACTTTGCTGACCGGTACCATGTTGACCCAGCATATACAGAACTTCCGGTCACGGCGAACAGTGTGGCGGAGGTAACAGATAAGTCCTGTGGTGATATTCTTCGCTGGGCGTGTATGGCGACCGGAACCTGGCCACGAGCGGCCGCGGGTACGGGAGACTTGACAGTGGAACCCCTCTGGAGCCAGGGTGGCAAGCTCTTGCTGGACAATTTGACGGGCTATCCCGTGATGCGGGCCAATAAATCCATTGCGGCCCTGATTTTCAAACTGGCGGATGAAAGCAACACAGAGTATGTAGTTTCCGGCAACGCCACCAGCAGCGAGGAAACTGTGACTATCAGTAACCCGTTCCTCCACACGACTGACCAGGCCCTGACCGCGGCGCGGCTGATCCTCAGCTGCTACGGCGGAAACCTGATCGAGACCACGGGCCGGGGCGATCCATCCGGGGAGATCGGGGATGTGGACACCATCTGGCTGGATGAGTCCAGCGCCACCACCGCCCGGCGGATGATGCAGACCTTCAAGATCCAGGATGGGGCACTCCAGGGCTGTCAGAGCCGGCTGCTCCAGGCGGATGGGTCCTTCCTATTCCAGGAGCGGGCGGTGGTCACCAAGAGCGGATCCTGGACGGCACCGGCGGGAGTCACTGCGCTGCGGCTCATACTCGTTGGAATGGGCGAGGACGGGACAGATGGGACAGACGGCACCTGGGATGAAGCCGGAGCGGATGGTGTGGATGGCCGGGGGGGCCTTGTCTGGGCCGGGACGGTATCGATCAATCCGCAGCAGTCGTTCAGTGTCCAGATCGGGGACAACTCTGTTTTTGGGCAATACAGCAGCGCAAATGGCAGCCGTTTCCCCTTTGGCTATACGGATATTGCAAGCGGCGATAGTTTTGCACGGACCGGGGTCCAAAAGCCTGTCCCTGGCTCTGGAGATGGTGGTGCGAAGGGCCTGGGTGGGATCAAGGGCAACCGCCATAGAGAGCCGAGCTATGACTCCGACGGGAATCCGGTCGGCTCACACTGGGAGATCGACAACTATCCTGGAGAGGGCACCGCGGGGCAGGCCGGAGTATCCGGCTGCGTCGTGATCTATTGGGACAAGGAGGGCGCATGAGTTTTGATTTTAGTTCTCTGGTGACAGATCGGACCCAGGCGGATGTGGAGGCACGGAACGACAAGGGAACCTATCAGGCCGCAGACCTCAACCGTGTTACACAGGCTATGGATGCGCTGGCCAATCAGTTTTCGGTCCTCGGGTACAGTACAGCGGGCTATCAGAGGATCAAGGCGGTGGAACAAGAGGCGCCGAAGATCCCAGAGGGGTACGCAGAACTCGAATCTATCACGAGTTCCGGTACCCAATATATCAACACCGGGGTCAACCCAACCAGCAATACACGGGTGGAGTTGTGGATGTCCACAAGTCAATCCGGCAACAAGACTGTATTTGGAGCAGATGTGGGGTGGTCGGCGAACGGGTTTGCTCTGGGCGTCAACTTTGCCCACTATGGTACAAAAAACGGGAGTTTTACCGGGCTCAACGATGGTGGGGCGCATACAGTGGATTTTAACCGAAACGTAATCTCCCTGGATGGAGCCAAGGCTCTGACTCTTGGCGAGGCTGTATTTGAGCTGACATATCCATTGTATCTCTTTTGCAATGACCGCTCCTCTGCTGCGCAGGAGCACACAAGTATGACGCTGTATGCCTGTAAGATCTATGAGCAAGCACACCTGGTGCGCAATCTGGTCCCGTGTAAAGATCCGGCTGGCGCGATCGGCTTATATGACACAGTGGAGGCACGGTTTTATAAAAACGCTGGATCCGGGGCGTTTGCGGCAGGGGCAGAGGTGAGCCGGCCGGAGGTAGATCCGTATGAGTGGACAGAGGAGTATTACCCAACTGCGGAGCAAATGGCTCAGTATATTGCCAATGTGGAGGCACTGAGAGGTGTGATTGCGGTCCTGCCCTCTACGCCGGATAAGCCGGATAGTATGGAGCTGTTGGACCATGTAAAAGCAAATAACATCGAGAAGATTCTGGTGGATATTGATAAGCTGCTGCAAAATATGCCTTCTGCCTGGTTTTACAGTGGAGAAGTAAATTGTGGGGAGGTCTGAGTATGCAAGACAGAGTTCCAACTTATCCAGGACGGGTGAAATTGACCCCTGTATTGGGGCAAGAGAACACCTATGAAATGGTTCGTGTGGACGAACCAACTCAAGAAGGGACACCGTTAAATAAAGCAAATCTTCTCCAAGACCCCATTGCTAAAATGTATGGGCTTTCGGAGGCGGCTGTCCCCAATGACGTTTTTGCGTTTCTAGGAAAGTATAACCTTCATTGGTGGAAAACCAGCGGATATATTCCACCTTACTACACGTTGGGTGAAAGGAAAGATCACAGAATATCGGGTAGCGAGACCTTTGATACATTTACAATCCAATATGCAAGTTCTGTGGCTGTGGACGATTCCGGAGTAGTCTCACTCAAAAATTCGACTTCCGCGACCATAGAGTGTCAATTTAACCAGGGCGATGCAGATAGAATCAATGTGGTTCCAACCGGAAGCTTTATGATGTCTGATCGTTTTCCTAATGCGCGCGCGATCTATTACAAGAGTGCTGATGCTTACGATGAACAAGTGTCATCCAAGATGATAGCTACATACCTCCCGGAACAAGAAGTGACTGGTCATCCGGCCGCCGAGGACGGCGAAGGGCTTGTATATTCCGCGGATAAAGACGCATACCCGGATAGCGGAACTGTTGGAAAAACGTATTACAAATATTATGGAGTTCCGTTTGAAATCCTTACGAAAACGGCGGCACAGACGGTTATCGGGAAATATGTTGGGACTGGAACATACGGCCAAAATAATCCGTCTACTTTGAAATTCCCATTCAAGCCGAGAATTGTATTTATTGGCTGTGAAACCGCTGCCCGTCAAACATCCATAGGCTGGATATATGGCAGGACCAACGCATACACCATTATTGATTCTACCAGGTATTCTGCTACGTTACAGTGGTTTAGTGACTCGGTTACTTGGTATTCTAACGAACAGGCACCGGCGCAGCTTAACTACACTGGTATAACTTACCATTATGTCGCCATTGGATAAAGGAGGGAATACGAGATGTGGTATATCAACTCTACCCCAAACAAGTCTGGAGCATATAGCCCGCCTCAGTCCACGCCCTTTGACGGCGCGATCCCGCTGACAGATGAGCAGGCGGATATGCTGGTACAGTACAACGGCTTTGTGGTCATCACCGGGGAGCCGGATCCTGACACAGAGGGCAGTGCAGTGACAGTGGCACCGAACACCGAGGCCTGGGAGGCGTGGAAATCCTCCCTCCCGCCTCAGCCGGAGCCGGAGCCCACGGAGACAGAACGGCTGCGGGCGGACGTGGACTTTTTGGCTGCTATGACGGGGGTGGAGCTATGAGCGTGTACGAGCTGGCCCGGAAATACTACCCCCGGCTGTGGGACGACGCCCGCATTGACGCTCTGGTCCAGGCTGGGCGGCTGACCCAGGCGGAAGGGGAGCAGCTGCGCCGGGAGGCACAGGCCCCCGCCGCAGGCTAGACAGAGGAGGCAGACATTGAGCATCCAGGAGCTATTGACAGGCGGGGGCGGGCTGCTGGTCCTGGCGCTGACAGTCATCCAGCTCGCCCCCATCAAAGTGAACCCCTGGTCCGCCATCGCAAAGGCGATCGGGCGGGCCGTCAACGCGGAGGTGCTGGCCGAGCTGGAGCGGACCCGGATCAAGCTGGACAACCACATCAAGACCGATGATGAGCGGGCGGCGGATATGCACCGGGCCAGGATCCTGCGGTTTAACCAGGAGCTGATCCGGCAGATCCCCCACACCAGAGAGGAATTTATTGAGGTCCTGACGGAGATCGACCGCTATCAGCAGTTTTGTCGGAATCACCCGGAGTATCCCAACAGCCGGGCTACCCATGCCATTTCCAACATTGGAAGGGTGTACGACGAACGGCTACAAAAGCACGATTTCCTGTAAACGTGAAGGGAGGTGAGACTATGGACTTTGGAATTGCGAGCGTGGCGGCCATCACGGTGATCTGCTATCTGATCGGCCAGGTGGTCAAGGCGTCCGGGGTGGACAACAAGTGGATCCCCATCGCCTGCGGCGTGTCCGGCGGACTGCTGGGCATTGCCTGCATGGCCCTGGCGGTGCCGGATTTTCCGGCTGCGGATCCTGTCACGGCTCTGGCCGTGGGCATCGTGAGCGGCTTTGCGGCCACTGGCGTCAACCAGGCGGCCAAGCAGCTGAGCAAGTAACAATTTTGACAACGACAAGCGAAGAACTCAACTGTCGTTCACCAAAACACAAGAATTTAGTTAACGTCTGAAAGGAGAAAACAACATGAACGCCAATTACATCTATGACATCTTTACCACCTGCGAGGAGCTGGACCTGCCCGACCTGACCGTTGCCCTGGCCCACCACAAGTCGGCCCACCCAATCCCTGAGGGCATGACGGAGCAGGGCATCAACGAGTTTGTGGGCAACCACTACGAGGCCCTGGTGGACGCCTTCGCGGGCCATGACCGTGAGGCCTTCGCCGCCGCCGTGGAGGCGGGCATCAAGGAGGACGAGGAGCGCGCCCAGCAGGAGGCCGGTCAGGAGGTGTGACCCCATGCTGATCTGCATCGATGCGGGTCACTACATCGGGACCCCGGGGAAGCGGTGCCTCAAGAGCATCGACCCCGGGGAGACCCGGGAGTGGACCCTGAACAGCCGGGTGGCGGACAAGCTGGAGGCCATCCTGGCGGGGTACGACTGCCGGACGATGCGGGTGGACGATGTGACCGGGCAGAGGGACGTGACCCTGTCCCAGCGGGTGGCGGCGGCCAACCGGGCCAAGGCGGACGTGTATCTGTCCATCCACCACAACGCCGGGATCAACGGCGGCTCCGGCGGCGGGATCGTGGCCTATGTGGCCCCCAAGCACCAGAAACAGAGCGAGGTGGTGCGGGATGCGGCGTACCGCTATACCGTGGCGGCCACTGGCCTGCGGGGCAACCGGGCGGAGCCTCTGGCGGAGCAGAGCCTGTATGTCCTCAACTACACCACCATGCCGGCCACCCTGATCGAGCTGGGGTTTATGGACTCCACCACGGACACCCCCGTCATCCTGACGGAGGGGTTTGCCGACCAGGCGGCGGCCGGGCTGGCGGCGGCCCTGGTGGAGGTGTATGACCTCCAGACCAAGGGCGGCGGGCAGGTCATCATGACCGCAGTCCCGGCGGAGGATCTGACAGTGGAGCTGGTGGACCAGCCCAAGGGGGAGTGCGGCGACCGCTGCGCCAATGCGGGGTATTTTGCCAACTACTCCGAGGGCGGGGAACCGTTTACCCTGCCCGTGGGGCATCTGGTGGCGGACTACAATGCCTCAGGGAAATGGACGAGGCACTACTGCCAGGAGCGCGGCCGTTTTGTGGGGGACCGCTGGATCTTTGACTCCGGCGGGTGGTCCTACGCCAACCCCCTGTGCGGCAAGGCGGTCTCCACCCTGCTGATCTCCGGCGGCAAGGCCCGGGTGGAGGAGATCCGGACGGTGCCGGAGGGGACGGACTACGCCGTGTCCGGCATCCCCGTGCTGCGGGCCGGGAAGGCCTGCACCACCGCCCAGGCCAAGGGGCAGGGCTGGGATACCTCTCCGCTGCGGGCCACCTGGCACACACTGGTGGGCCTCAAGGGAGACGGGAAAATCTACGTCATGGGGTGGCAGTCCAGGACCGCCAATCTGCTGGACAGCGGCGAGGCCGCCCGGGTGTTCCGGGGGCTGGGTTTTGTCGATGTGCTCAAGCTGGACGGCGGCGGGAGCTACTACCAGAGCCGGGACGGGGCGGTCTCCAAGACCGCGGAAAACCGGCGGATCAACAGCGTACTGCGCTGGACGGTGAGAGAGGAGGAGCCGGAGTTGACGGAGGACAGAGTGCGGCAGATCGTCCGGGAGGAACTGGCGGTCCAGGAGTCCAGGCTGGCCAACGCGCCGGCGGACAGCTGGGCGCTGCCTTACATCCGGCAGGCCGTGGAGGAGGGCATCCTGACTGGCGTGGATGACGGCCAGGGCGGCGTGACCATCGCCAGGCCCAGGGCCCACACCACCAGGCAGGAACTGGCCACCATGGGCGTGGCCATCCTCAAGGCGGCGAGAAAGTAAAAGAGGGGGAGCGCGTGGGCGCTCCCCCTCTTTCTAACGTGTGTGCATAATATCCTCCTTTTCCCTCGTGACCTCCGGGGCGGGATGGTGGTTACTTGCGGCGAAACTCTTCGGGATCCTGCGCGTCCAGCTGGGCGATAAACTCAGACCGAATGCGCTCCCACATTTCACGGCTCCCGGTACCCTTGTCAAAGCCAAACATAACCGATGTCAAGGCGGTTGCGATGCGGCACATATCGGAGCGGCTCATGGTTACGGTTCTCGTTTCCTGATTCAACATTTTCTTTTCCTCCCGGCCTACGGCCTTGATTTTTTTGCCTTACTCGGTTATAATCAAGGCGGCCGGGGTAAGGCTCCCGGCTCGCCTTTTGGGGTGGAAGAGCGGCGTTCTTGTTAGGGGCGGCCGCTCTTTTTTATTGCTCGTTCATGATGCGTTTTACGCTCTCACGAAGCTCTTCCAGTGTCTCGCACTTCTCAATAAGTTCGAGGATTGCTTTTAGGAGAGCCTGAGTTACGTTCAAGTCGTTCATTTCCTCACTTCCTTTCGTAAGAGGCTCCCCGTCTCAGGATCGGTTCACCTCTGCCTTACAAGTATAGTATACAGCAATCGCTTAATGTTGTCAAGCGATTTATTCGCTATTTCGTAAAAATATTTTATTAAATCGTTGACAATAAACAGCAAATACTGTATATTTTATGTGGGAGGTGATTGCATGACTACGGAACAGATGCTAAAAATGGCCTTATCATACAAGGGGATGTCCCAAGCGGAACTCGCCCGAATGTTAGGAACATCGCCGTCAAACCTCAATCAGAAGGTAAAAAGAAACACGCTAACCCGCGAAGATTTGGAACACATCGCTTCTGCACTTGAAGCAGAGTTTATCTGTTCGTTCAAGTTCCCAGATGGGACAGAGATTTAGGTGGCCATCCTCAAGGCGGCGAGAGGATGAGATAGAGGGAGTGCGGGAGCTCCCTCTCTAGTATTAAAGGCGCTATATCTTCCGATAAAGACTGTATCGAGGACCTGCGGGTCTACCCCACCCGGGGCTGTCAGGAGGTGATCGACCGGGCGGTCTCGGTGAAGGCGGGGAGCGCGGAGCTGCTGTATGCCTACATCGATGTGGAGCCGGTCAGCTTCAACCGGGGCTTCTATACGGTGGATGTTCGGTATTTCTACCGCATCACCGCGGACGCCTTTGTGGGGGCGGCGCGGCCGGTGGAGGTCACGGGCCTGGCGGTGTTTGACAAGCGTGTCATTCTGTTCGGCAGTGAGGGGAGCGCGAAGGTATTCTCCTCCCAGGCGGCCAGCGGGGCGCTGGACCTCCAGGCTCTGCCCGGCCGGAGCAACCCCACCGCAGTGGTGGAGTCGGTGGACCCCATCATTCTGAGTATGAAGCTGGTGGATGTGTGCGAGTGCCGCCCGGGAGACTGCTGCTGTGAGATCCCCCCCGCCATCTGCGCCTGCTTCCCTGAGGAGCTGGTGCTGGGGGGCGACGTCCACCGCCTGTACGTCACCCTGGGACAGTTCTCCATCATCCGCATGGAGCGGGATACCCAGCTGCTCATCCCCGCCTATGATTACTGCCTGCCGGATAAGGAGTGTACCTGCGGCGGCTGTGAGTGCGGCCAGGAGGACCCCTGTGAGATCTTCCGTAAGGTGCAGTTCCCGGTGAACGAGTTTTTCCCGCCCAACAGTTTGACGCCGAAAACTGCCACCAGCTATCAGGAGGCGCGCAGCGGCTGCTGCGGAGCCTGAGGCCGGAGCCGGAAAAGCGTATGGGACCTTCGGATATGCAGAGAGATACAGGAAAATAATGAAACCCCGGGACGTCTGCTGGGCAGACGTCCCGGGGTTTTGTTCGCCTCCGTGGAGGTGGGGGTCAGGAGATGTGGGAGATGCCGGAACCCTGGACGACCTCCGCCTCAGCGGTGAGGGAGTCCATCCACTCGGTCATGTCCTCCGACTTGAGGGTGGTCTTGACGGAGTACATCCAGGAGGGGTCGTTCCAGCCCACGAAATACATGATGTGCCAGCCCTTGGTGGAGCTGCTCTCATTCTTTACAAGGCCGGTGTCGCCGCTCTGACGGGCGGGGTCCAGGGCCCAGTCCAGGAAATTCTGGTCCCAGGCATTGGCGCTGGAGACGCCGGTGTACAGGCCGCCGGTGGCCTGGGAGCCGCTGTCCGCGGTATTCTCCATGGCCAGCAGTGCAAAGGCGTCCTCCGTGCCGCCCTCGGCCTTCCACTGGTCCAGCATGGCCTGGGCGGACTCCTCCGCGGCGGCATACTGCTCCTCGGTGGGGTTGCTGCCGGCGCCGATCAGGATGTGACGGACGTCCGCGGTGCTGGACTCGTCCCGGGCGCGGCTGTCAAATTGGACCACATAGTAGTTGTAGACAAAGCTGTCGCTGCGGTCATTCTCCGCCAGAGTGACGTCTCCCGCCTTACGGGAAGCGTCATACAGCCAGTCGGCGTACTGGGCGCTGGCGAAATTGGAGCCCACGGCGGAGATATGAGCGGAAGAGTTGTAGACCTTGTCCCCATACTCCTCGGCCAGAGCCTGGGAGTCGGAGCCAGCGGTCAGCTTGGCCTGAAGCTCCTGGGCCAGCGCCAGGGCGTCGGCCTTGGCGGTCTCAAACTCGGCGGCCTTCTCCTCGTCGGATTTTTCCACGGGGTTGCCCTCCTCGTCGGTCTCCTCCTGTACCGCGGCCTGGATGGTGAACACGGAGTAGCCGAAGGTGTCCAGCTCGTTGGTGTGCTCCGCGTAATAGGCGTTGACCTCCTCGTCCGTGTAGGTCAGGCTGTCCTGATGGCTCTGCTGATAGGAGGAGGCGAGCACCCGGTCGGCGGCGATGCCGCGGAAGGTGTCCTCATCCATAAAGGTGCCGTAGTTGGTCTTGAGATAGCTCTTCAGATTGGCGTAATTACCGCTGGTCCGCCAGGAGCGGTCCAGGGAGTCCAGCTGAAGCTGGAGATAAGACTCGTCCAGGGCGGTCATGGAGTAGCCGGCCTCCTCGGCGGCATGGCAGAGCATGGTCACCTGGGTCAGCTGGTCGATGCCCTGTTCCAGCAGGTAGTCCCGCCAGGTCTGGCCCTTCTCCTCGTCGTACATCTGGTCGGCGGGGTCCGTATTGGGGTCAAAGGTGGAGGCCCCCATCATAGCGCCGTAGTAGGCGTTGACATAGGCCTGCTGGTAGTAGTACTGGACCACCGCGGGGCCGAAGTCCTCCCCGTCGATGGTGACCGCGGTGGAGCGCTTCTGGAAGAAGCCGCTGTCCCACACCAGAAGGGCGATGGCCAGCACGGCGATCACGCCGCCCACAACACCGTACAGGATGTGCTTGCGGCGGTCCTGATCCGCCGCTCGGTTATTTCTGCGCTGGACATAGGTGGAGTCCGCGCGCTCTTTGTTGTCTTTGGGTGCACTCACAGTTGGTTCCGTCCTCTCATCATTTCTCAGATTGGCCGTTCCGGGCGGAGGGCCCTGCCGGCGCGGTACTGGGCGGGCCGCCGCGAAAAGGGAAGCGGTCGGTCAACAGACTGTATTATACAGGAAAGATTCGGGGGATTCAAGTGGGAAAGGGGAAGGGCGGCCAGCTTTTACATTTTGTTCATGGGTCGGGGGAATAAAAAAAGGCCGCGGCTTATGCCGCGGCCCAGATCCAAGTGAATTTTATATAACCCCGCTCTGGCCGTGTGGACCTGTTTAAAACCTGCACGTGATGGCAGGTGGGTTGCCTCCACAACGCTTTTCTGCTTCCAACATCCAACCAACCTCAATGGGGGCCGGGAGGCCTGCAAGCCACGCTGTGAGGGGGCGTCCCGTTTGAAAAATGTGGGTTTAAAAAGGCCCATCACGCACCGAGCAGGAAAACTCACCTGGGATCGAAGGGGATCACTCGTCTTCGTCCTCAAAGAAGCGCTCCATGAAGAGGTTGTAGACCTCTTCGATCTCCTCATCACTGTCCAGAGTGGAGAGCAGCTCCTCGCCGTTTTCCTCCACAGTCTTCATGATGACCAGACCGTATTCCTCATCGTCTGCGTCCACATCCACGGGCTCGCCGGTCTCCTCGTCTTCTGCAACAGCGGGGAACAGGGCGTGATAGGTGATGCCGTTATGCTCCAGGGTGTCCACCAGCTCCAGCTCAAATTCGTTGCCGTCCTCGTCGGTGACGGTGATAAAGTCGGGGCCGAATGTCTCGCTCATGGGGAATACCTCCTGCGTTTCTTCTGGACCTATTGTACCCCGTATGCGGGAAAAATGCAAGTGGGAAGACGCTCAAATTTTGGAACGGGTCCGTGCCGGATGTTGAAAAGGCGCAATTAAATGCGCCTATATCATAAAAAACCGGAAAAATAAATCAAAAAAAGAAGAAAAAGATATAAAAAATTTCGTAGAGCACCCGAAAATCCTTTTGACTGGGGGAGATGGGATTTCCGGTCCCATCACTTTACCAGGGTATGGGGATGTGGTATAATAAATCTGATTACGGCTGCTGGATAAAGCCGTCAGAAGAACAGAGCCGCAAAGTGTGAACGAGCGCCCAGGACAGTGCGGCGCAGAGAGGACGGTCATTGCGATGGATTTGACAGAACGCACGTTGGAGAGCCGCAGCATTTTTGAGGGGAAGATCGTGACCCTGCTGGTGGACCAGGCGGAGCTGCCCGATGGGAAACGGGCGTCCCGGGAGGTGGTGCTCCACCCGGGCGGAGTGGCGGTCCTGCCGCTGGATGAGGAGGGAAATGTGACCTTGGTGCAGCAGTACCGCTATCCCTTCCACCAGGTCATCCTGGAGCTGCCGGCAGGCAAGCTGGATGCCGGCGAGCCCCATGAGACGGCGGCCCGGCGGGAACTGAGCGAGGAGACCGGACTGGAAGCGGAGGAGCTGACCTATCTGGGGTGCCTGCTGGCCTCACCCGGCTTCTGCAATGAGCGGCTGCACCTCTATCTGGCCCGGGGCTTGTCCCGGGCGGAGAGCCATCCGGACGACGATGAATTTTTGAACGTGGTCACCATGCCCTTTGACCAGCTGCTGGAGCAGGTCATGGATGGGACCATCGAGGACGCCAAGACGGTGGCCGGAGTGCTGAAGACCAAGGTGCTGCTGAAATTGTAAGGAGGAGGAAGCTCTGTGGGAAAGACCATCCTGATCGTGGAGGATGAGCAGAATATCGTGGATATTCTGTCCTTCAATCTCAGCCGGGAGGGGTACGACACACTGGAGGCGTACGACGGAAAGACCGGACTTCAGCTGGCGCTGGAGCAGAACCCAGATCTGATCCTGCTGGACCTGATGCTGCCGGAGATGAACGGCTTTGATGTGTGCCGGAAGCTTCGGGAGGCCGGCTCGTCGGTCCCCATCCTGATGCTTACCGCCCGGGAGGAGGAGACCGACAAGGTGCTGGGCCTGGAGCTGGGGGCGGACGATTACATCACCAAGCCCTTCGCCATGCGGGAGCTGATGGCCCGGGTGAAGGCGAACATCCGCCGGGTGGATATGGCTCCGGCCCAGAGCGCCCCGCCCGCCGGAGAAACGGAGAAACGGCTGGAGCTGGGACGGGTCTCCATCGATCTGGACGGGGCCACCGTGTTCAAGGACAGAAAGCCCCTGGACCTGACCCAGCGGGAGTATGAGCTGATCCGCTTCCTGGCCTCCCAGCCGGGGAAGGTGTTTTCCCGGGAGGCCCTGATGGAGCACGTCTGGAACTATGAGGGCTATGTGGGCGACGTGCGGGCTGTGGATGTGGCCGTCCGCCGCCTGCGGGAAAAGCTTGAGGACGACCCTGCCGCTCCCAAGTTTATCCTGACCAAGCGGGGGATGGGCTATCTGTTCGGCAGCCAGCCGGGCTGACTTGGGCAGAGCCGGACAACGGAGAAGGTGCCAGTGCGGGCAGAAAGACCGCGCCGGGAATGTTTTGCGGAAGAGAAGGGGGAGCGCCGATGCTGCGCAGCGTACACATGAAGCTGGTGATGATCATGGTGCTGCTCATCCTGTCCCTGATGGCAGTGGTGGGCGCGTTTTTGATCAATTCAGTGATGGCGTTCTATCTGGAGGAGTTTTACACCCAGATGAGCCAGGTGTTTGACCAGAGCCAGAACCCAGCCCTGAGCCGGACCCTCCAGACGGAGAACTCCGGGGAGGAGAACGGGGCGGAAGCCGTGCTGGAGATCATGCAGGCCTATTCCGGCGAGCTGGGCCTGGACGGCCGGAGCCGAACCCTGTACATCCTGGACGGGGAGACCGGCGCCTATCTGGCCGGGACCGACGAGGCGGAGGGCCGGGGTCTGGAGTACAACTCCCCCAATCTGACCCGGGCCCTGGTGGAGAAGGAGGAGGGGACACAGGCCAATATCGCCGCAGACTATATGGATGTGGCGCTCCCCTTCAGCCGGGGAGACGGCCAGTATGTCATCTACATCCTGGACAACAAGACCACGGTGAACAGCCTGATCAACCAGATCTTTGTGCTGATCCTGGAGTCACTTGTCTTTGGCCTGTTCATCTCCATTCTGCTCTCCTTCCTGCTGTCCAAAACCATGATCATCCCCATCCAGCGCCTGACCGAGGGAGTCATGCGGGTGGCGGAGGGGGATTTCTCCCGGCGGATCGAAGTGACCTCCCGGGATGAGATCGGCGTGCTCACCGACACCTTCAATGACATGGCGCGGCAGCTGCGGGACACCCTGCGCCAGGTGGAAAATGAGCGCAACAAGCTGGATACCCTGTTCCTCCACATGACAGACGGCGTGGTGGCCTTTGACCGGGAGGGGCGGGTCATCCACTCCAATCCCGCGGCGGCAGTGATGCTGGGCTGCACCATCGGCGGGGACACCACCTACGGCCAGCTGTTCGGCGGCCTGGCCTCTCTGGAGGAGGTCATGGCTGCCCCCGATCATCTGGAGGCGGAGCGCCAGGTGCGGGACCGCTGTCTGGAACTGCTGATGGCCCCCTTTGACCGGGAGCAGCAGGGTGGCGTGCTGGCGGTGCTCCACGACGTGACGGAGCAGCGGAAGAACCAGGAGCTCCAGCGGGAGTTCGTGGCCAACGTCTCCCATGAGCTGCGTACCCCGCTGACCAACATCCGCAGCTATGCCGAGACCCTCTCTGACAGCGCTGGGGACATCCCGCCGGCCATGGAAAAGAAGTTTTTGGGCGTCATTCTGGGGGAGAGCGACCGCATGACCCACATCGTCCAGGACCTGCTCACCCTGTCCCGGTTCGACTCCGGGCGGGATGATCTGAAGCTGGCGCGGTTCTCCTTCGAGGCGGCGGTGCAGGACCTGTACAACGCGGTCTATATGGAGGCCCAGCGCCACAGCCATACCCTGGAGCTGGAGCTGGAGGACGGCCTGCCCGAGGTGACCGCCGACCGGGAGCGCACCGTCCAGGTGATGATGAACATCGTCTCCAACTCCATCAAATATACGCCGGACGGGGGAAAAATCGTCATTTCTGCCGGCCGGACCGGGGACCGTGTCTGGATGCAGGTGGATGACAACGGCATTGGGATCCCACCGGAGGACCGCCCCCGCATTTTCGAGCGCTTTTACCGGGTGGACAAGGCCCGCTCCCGCCAGTCGGGCGGCACCGGCTTAGGCCTGTCCATCGCCAAGGAGATCGTGGCGCGGCATGAGGGCGTGCTGGAGCTGGTGGACCGGGAGGGACCCGGCCTGTCGGTGCGCATGGAGCTGAAGATTGAGGGGCCGCGCCATGAGTAAACGGAGAAGGAAGCAAATCGTGGAGCGGATCAAAAGTCTTTTGATCGTGCTGCTCAGCTGCTCGGCGGTGTACCTGGTGGTTCTGACCCAGAGCATCGCAGTGCCATCCGGCCTGCTGTCCCGGCCATCCACAGGAGGCGGAGGACTCGCGGTGGCCGATCCTGCTGAGACGGCCCGGCCGCTGCGTATGGCAGCTGTGATTCCCGCCGGTGGGAACGAGGTACAGCGCTTCGGCGTGCAGTACAGCGAAGCGGATACAGCGGATCTGTTCCAGCAGGCATATACCATTCTGGTGGAAGCCCTGAGCAGTGCCAACCAGCTGAAGGAGGTGACGGAGGCGGAGTGGCGGCAGGCTCTGTCCGCCGCACCCGGCCTGTACTTTGACTGGCAGGGGGAGGTGCCTCTGGAGGTGCTGGACGGCTGGCTCTCAGTGGAAAATCCCATGCTGACCGGATCGGTGCGGCGGATGGTGCTGGCCGCCCGGGAGGGGCGGGTGTTCCTGTGCTATTTTGACGAGACGGCAGGGCGGTACTACGCCTGCGCTTCTGATGTGGTCAGTGTCAACCGTCTGGAGGAAGTTGTGGAAACTCTGCGGGACAATGGGGCGCGCTTTGCCTTTGAGACAGAGGAGTACGGCGGACTGGAACCCTATACTCTGATTCTGGAAAAGTCTCTGAGCCCCGCTGTCTATGCCAGCGTCGATCCCTTGGAGGGAGGCCAGCGTCTGAGCGCCCTGCAGGAGGCACTCGATTTTCCGGAGAACTCCGCCTCCTTCAGCGGCGTGGGGGAGCAGGTCATCCGCAGCCGGAACGACACCCTGCGGATCGGCGTGGATGGGACCGTGACCTTTGAGCCGGCGGCGGAGGGAAGCGGCCGCTATATCCTTCCGGGAACTGGCGTTTATGAGGCGGTGGAGGGCTGCAGGGACCTGGCCCAGCAGGCCGTCAGCGCTGTGGGCGGCGAGGAGCGCTTGTTTCTGATGTCGGCCCGGGAGACAGGAGAGGAGAGCTGGGAGATCCGATTTGGATACAGTCTGAACGGGATCCAGGTCCGGCTGGGAGACGACGGCTGGGCGGCCCGCTTTACCGTGGAACAGGGGCAGATCACCGGGTTTCAGCTCCGGATGCGGTGTTACACAGACGCCGGAACGACCACTGTGGTGCTGCCTGAGCGGCAGGCCATGGCGGCCATGGAGGCCAAGGGACATGAGAACGAGGAGCTGCTGCTGGTCTATCTGGATACCGGCGCGGAAATGGTGACCGCCTCCTGGGCGGCAGCCAGCGAGCTGAGCGGGAGGAGGTAGGAACCATGGAATGGCCGCGGATCAAGACCATCGTTTTGGCGATCTTGCTGATTACCAATATCGGCCTGCTCTCCTTTGTGGTCCAGCGGGCGTACCAGGGGCGTCAGATGCAGCGGGAGGCCCGGGAGAACGCCATCCTGTTTTTGCAGAACAGCGGGATCGAGGTGGACCCGGCTGTCATTCCGGAGCGGATGGGCCTTCCGCCCCAGACCGTGAAGCGGGACCGGGAGCAGGAGGCGCGGATCGCCTCGGCCCTGCTGGGCGGAGCCGTCCAGGAGCTGTCCTGGGGCGCGGAGGCCTTTCGGTACTACAATGAGAAGGGATACCTCCAGTTCCACCGGGACGGCGCCCTGAAGGGGGAGTTCGTGGAGGGGGAGCTGCCCATCCAGGATCCGGATTCCATGGATTACTCCCAGCAGATCCTCCGCCTGCTGGAATTTGAGGGGGACGTGGTGGCCTCCACCGGGACGGCGGGGGAGGAGCCGATGACCACCGTGGTGGTCCAGCAGAGCTGGAAGGGAGCGCCCCTGTTCCGGCAGGAGCTGACCCTGAGCTATAAAAACGGCTGTCTGGTGCAGGTGGAGGGGCGGCGGCTGAACGGGGAGCCGGAGCTGGACCCCAGCCGGGAGCCGATCTCCATCCCCACCGCCCTGTTCCAGTTCTATCACGGCGTCACCGCCCTGGGAGATGTGTGCAGCCGGATCGACAGCATCACAGAGGGCTATCTGAACCCGCTGCCCAACGGGGCGGGGCCGTCCGACCTGGTGCCGGTGTGGTCGATCTCCACAGACACGGGGGCCTATCTGCTGAACACCCTCACAGGCGAGCTGAGCCGGGCTGATCCCGGTGAGCCGGAGCTTCCGTTCTGAGCGGCAGGAGAAGATGGAAACTTTCACAAAAAGGGGCTACCTTTTTCGGCGGCGTCATGTTATGATGAACATAGAATCGGGAGCGGTGCTCCCGGGAAAGAAGGATAGAACCATGATAACCAAAGAAAGTCCCATCGGCGTGATCGACTCCGGAATCGGTGGCTTCAGCGTGGCCCGGAAGGTGCAGAAGCTGATGCCACATGAGAATCTGCTCTATCTGGGCGACGGGGCCAATACGCCTTACGGCAACCACAGCGCGGAGGAGATCCTCACCATGACCCGCTATATGCTACGCTTTATGGAGGACCACGGCGTGAAGGCGCTGCTGGTGGCCTGCAATACCATCTCCTGCCTCATCGACCAGTACCGGGATGAAATGAGCTGTCCGGTGCTCAGCGTGGTCCAGGCTGGCGCGGACGCGGTGGCCCAGCTGCCCGCCCATAAGGTGGGCGTGATCTCCACCTGCTTTACCGCCTCCACCCACTGCTACCCCGATCTGATCGGAAAGGTGGCGCCGGATAAGCAGGTCATCAGCCATGGCTGCCCCAACCTGGCCAACCTGGTGGAGCGCAACGTGGGCAATCCCGCCGGACAGGCCGCCATTGACGATGACCTTCGAGAGAACCTGGAGCAGCTGGTCAACGAGGAGAAGGTGGAGTGCTGCGTTCTGGGCTGCACCCACTATCCCCTGGTGGAGGAGAACATCAACCGCCTGTATCCCCAGCTGAAGCTGGTGGACCCCGCCGAGCAGATGGCCCGGACCGTGGGCCGCTATCTGGAGGAGAAGGGGCTGGTCAACGATCAGCCCGGGCAGGGCAAGCTGGACATCTTCACCACCGGCAGCACCGAGGAGTACACCATGAAGGCGGCGAAGGTGGGCCTGGACCCGGTGACCTCCGTGCAGTTCTATCCCCCCATGAAGCTGTAAGCCTTGTGGGTTGACATGGTTCCTTGACATCGTGTACGGGAGGGGCATCTTGCCCCTCCCGTTGTATTTATTTTGGGGAGATTTTTCTGTCATGCCGGGCGGCTGATTTTCCAGGTGTGACCTCCGCCGGACAGATATTTGGAGATATGGAAGAAAAATGCCGATTTTGCTTGAAAAGATTGGATGGATGTGGTATATTTACAGAGAACAAAACTGAAATTTTGTTCAATTTGAAGCACAGCCCCATGGGGCTGTCTCTCTCCGCTCAGGAGAGAGACAAGCCTTTGCGGACTGGCTGGAGGACCAGATCAAAATAATAGAAAAGGAGTGCTAAGGAATGAAAAACAAGCTTTTGGCAAGCATCCTGACCGCGTGTATGCTGTTGACGATGCTTCCGACTGCCGCGTTTGCGGCAGAGGTCACAGAGCAGAATCCCGTACTGCCTGACGGTGTAGAGTTTAAGGAGGAAAATACTGTCTACTACGATGGCGAGTACTATGACAAGCTGACTGATGCACTGAAAGCAGCTGCTGGTAAAGAAGGTGCAATATTGTACTGCAAGCCCGGCGCTGATGTAGGAAAAATGACCCACGGCCATGTCTGCGCCAGCCTGACGGTTTACGGCAACGGCGCCTTTGTCTCCGGTGGCGAAAATGACTTTGAGGTGGATACCTATAAAGGGACTAGTTGTGCCGCTCATAATAATTGCCCCGGACTTCAAGGTGATTTAAATATTACCATCAACGACCTGAATTGTTCCGGTGTCTGGGGACAGCGCACCTCTGAACATACCATCAATATCGTGATGAACAACTGCAAAAATGCCGACCGCGTCTATTTGTCCGGCGAAACAGGCGTCAACAACATCACGATCACTGGCAACACTTACATTGGAAGTAGCGAAGATGCGAATGAAAATGTAACTGGTGGTTGTGCCATTTACAGCACTGCGGATGGCGAAATTGAGATTGACGGATGCCAATTTGATTATGTCAAAGCACCCATCAACCTGAATCACAAGGACAACGGGAAGCAGAGCGTTACAGTCAGCAACACGACCTTTAACAATTGTGCATTGTTGAATGACCTGATTTCAAACAATGAAAAATCGTACATCTCTCCGATTCGGGTGCTTACTACGAACAAAGATGGCTCCAGCGCTTTGACGGTCGATCACGGTACATTCAATTATACCGCTTCGGAAGCCAAAGCAAACGGTGATATTCTGATTGGTGACGGACGCGCAGACGCAAAGGTAAACAGCAATGTGACGGTATCGATCAGCAATACAGCGGCGGAAGTACAGTTCCAGGCCCCGGGGTATCATGCTGCTGACGGCGGCGTTGCTGACAAAACAAAGATGGTAACTATGACGGCGGATGGCACAGGGAGCCTCAACACCAGCTTGGATGAGGCCTTTGCTGTCGCCAAGATCGGCGATACTCAGTACTTTACAACTTTGGCTGATGCCATCACCGCGGCGGGTCAGATGACGGGAGACGTAACCATCACACTGTTGGACGATGTGGATGTAAGTGACAGCTCTGCCCGCACTTATGATCTGTCGGCCTCCAGCCTGAGTGGTCTGACCATTCGTGGAGCGTCTCAGGATGTGCAGATCATCAGCGGGGTGGATGGACATGGAATTGACGGGCCAACCTACTGCCCGGTCCTGAGTGTCAAGCTGCCCGAAAACGCTCCGCTCACCATCGAAAATGTGACCGCCCCCAATGACCTCCTCTTTGATACCGCTGAGAACGGCACGCTGGTTGTGCGGAATTGTGTATTCAACGGCGCGCAATCCGGCTATCCGAAGGCGGAAAGCATCTCTTATCTGAACAATACCTTCGAGTTTAAGGGAACAGCGGACAACTTCTATTCCTATAACGCTTACCCCGTGTGGTACAAGGTCAATAACGCACTTGATTTTGTCTTTGAAGGCAATACTGTCATCGGCTACCGGGGAGTCCACATTGAGACCCGAGGCAGCGATGCTTCCAAACAGGTCAATATTTCTGTCAATAACAATCATTTTACGCTCGAAGATGCCGACCATGAAACGAAAGAAGTTGCCTTGCAGCTGGTCAATCATCTCAACGGGAATATTTCTTTCTCCAACAACCATGTAGATGGATATATGGGTGTGTGCTTCTACAAAGATATTGTTGTGGAAAAAGATACTAAGTTGACCATTCAGAACAACGATACGACTGGCAAGCTCTACGGGTCCAGCGAATGGAATGCTGCTGGAGCAACGCCGGAAGAGCAGGAGGCTGCTGCCGACGCCTTTGCGGAAAGTGTGATCAATGGGATTCCCGAAGAGGATAAGAACATTGCCGCCGGTCATACAGAGCACCACTATGTAGATGGTACTTGTACCATCTGCGGCAAGAAGGAGCCTGCTCCCGTAGAGCCTGATGGGCCCTCCTCCGACAACGAGCGCACCTACGCCATTGTCACTGAGGACAACGGACACGGCTCCGTGACGGTCAGCGCGGACGAGGCCTCCGCCGGCACCCGCATCACCGTCACCGTGAAGCCCGATGCGGGCTATGAGCTGGACGAGCTGACTGTCACCGACGCTAAGAACAAGGACTTGAAGGTCACTAAGCGGTCCGAGACCACCTACACCTTCCACATGGCGGACAGCAAGGTCACCGTGGAGGCCAGCTTTACCAAGGACGGCACCGTCCAGAAGCCCGACACCCGCTTTGACGATGTGGCAAAGAGCGCCTGGTACTACAAGGCCGTGGAGTATGTGGCCGAGAACGGTATCATGTCCGGCGTGTCCGCCCGGGAGTTCGCGCCCAACGCGGGCTTCAGCCGCGCCATGCTGGCCCAGACCCTGTACGCCATGTCCGGCAAGCCCACTGTGAAGGCGGAGGGCACATTTGCTGACGTGGCGGCCAACGCCTGGTACGCCGACGCGGTGAACTGGGCGGCGGAGAAGGGCTATGTCTCCGGTGTGGGCGACGGGAAGTTTGCCCCCGACGCCTCCATCACCCGGGAGCAGATGGCTCTGATCCTGTACCGCTACGCGGGCAGCCCGGACGCCTCCGGCATGGTCCTGCGGGAGTTCGCCGACGGGGACAGCGTCAGCGCCTACGCCGTGGACGCCATCCGCTGGGCGGTCCATGAGGGCCTGATCTCCGGCATGGAGAACAACACCCTCGCGCCCCAGGGCACCGCCACCCGGGCCCAGGTGGCCCAGATCCTGATGAACTTCCATCAGAAGCTGGATAAGTAAATCAAACGCCCTCTGGCCCCTCACGGGGGACGGAGCAAAGCGAAAAGCGCGCCCCGCCGGTCCATTCGGACCGGCGGGGCGCTTCTGCGTTTGTGAGTGAGGACCTGCTGCCCCCCGCCCTTCCGGCTCACCAGTGGCGGGCCAGGAAGATCAGGAGCTCCTGGAAAACCCGGGGCACACGGTCAGCCGCTTGCCGGATGGCCGCGGCCACCGCCGCCGGGTCAGCACCCAGACCGAAGGTGAGGGCCCCTTCCGCCATCTGCCCGATGGCCAGAGGGGCGGAGGCCGCTCCTCCGATGGCGATCTTTGAGGCGGCGGCAGCTCCTCCGGCCGCGTACACGCCAAAGGCGCAGCCGCCCAGGGAGAAGAATCCGGCCGCCACCCCGCCGAAGGCCAGCAGGCCCAGGGCGAGCCCGCCGATGGCGAGCGCGCCCACAGCCCATCCCCCCAGGGAGAACAGCAGGCCCAGGGACAGCCCACCCACGCTGACCAGGCCGAAGGAGAAGCCGCCGATGGAGAGGGCCCCCACGGCGCAGTTCCCAATGGCTATGATCCCCCGGGCGGTGCAGAGTCCCCGCTCCCCCAGCCGGATGTGGATCAGGGGGAGGCCGAACAGGGTGCGGCTGCTCTTGTACTCATAGTGCCAGCGGGAGTAGTGGTTGTGGATGATGGTCGTGGCCGCCGGAGGCGGTGCGGTGCGCTCCTGGCCGGTCACCAGATAGTCCAGGCTCACATTGAAGTACCGGGCCAGGGCGGCCAGGTTGTCCATGTCGGGCCGGGAGGAGCCGGACTCCCATTTCTGGACGGCCTGGCGGGTGACGCCCAGCAGGCTGGCAAGCCCCTCCTGGCTCAGACTGGACTGCTTTCTCATCTCATAGAGCCGCTGTTGAAAATCCATGGGAAAGACCTCCTGTTTGCATCTGTGCGGGGGCATACCGGAACTGGGCCGCACCCCTTTTGCAGGAAGAAGGATAGCAAAAAAGGGCCTTCAACGCAACCAAAAGTGGGATACAATTTGACAACCAGCGGTTGCAAAGAGAGAAAAAACGCCCATCTGGCGGGGAAAAGTGCCGGATTCAAAAAACATTCAAAGGGAGCCGAAGGCGGGCTCTCTTTGGATGCTTGATCTACCGGCTGCGGAAGGCGAAAAAGCGTTGGCCGAAGTAGTTGAGCAGAACGAACAGGCCGGAGCCCGCCAGCATGGACAGGTTGCCCTGGAGCTGTGGACTCCACCCGGTTCCGGACAGCAGCCAGACCGTGAACGGCTTGGCCAGACCGTAGGCCAGGGCCCAGCATACGGTGATGTTCACCGCGAAGCGGAGCACCACGCCGGCTCCGCGCTCCTGATTGCGGAAGGTGAAGCGCTTGTTGAGAAAGAAGCTGACCACACTGCCCACCAAATAGTTGGCCGCGGAGGAGATCCAATAGCCCAGGTCCCCCCAGGTGTGGAGCCCGGCCAGATTGTACAGGCCGAACATGATCCCATAGCCCACGGCGGTGTTGACCACCCCCACCAGCAAAAAGCGGAAGAGGGTGGGGTCCAGAAGCTGTTTGAGTTTATTCCTCATCCCGGAGGCCTCCGCACTCGTCGGCCACGATGTACCGGGGCCGGTCCTTGATCTCCTCATAGATCTTGGCGATGTAGTAGCCGATGATGCCCAGACAGATCATCAGCACGCTGCCGATGAGGAGCAGCAGGAGGATCACCGTGGTGAAGCCCTCCAGGGCCTGCCCGTTCAGCTTCTGCCACAGGGAGTGGGTCCCCAGCACCAGGGAGGAGAGAAAGACCAGAACCCCCAGGAAGGTGACCAGCTGGAGCGGGGCGGTGGAGAAGGAGGCCAGGTTGGTAATGGCATAGCGGGTGAGGCTGCGGATGGACCACTTGGAGGAGCCGGCGGCCCGGGGCTGTACTTCAAATTCCACCTGGGCGGCATCAAAGCCGATCCAGGAGGACAGGGCACGGAAAAAGGCGTTTTTCTCCCGCATGGCAATGAGCACATCCACCGCCCGGCGGTCCAGCAGCTTGAAGTCAGAGGCGCGGGACATATCGATGCGGGTGGCCCCGCTGAGAAAGCGGTAGAAGGTCCGGGCGGCAAAGGTGTGGACGGGATTTTCCCGGCCGCGGCTGATCTTGACGCCCTCCACCACCTGCCAGCCATCCTGCCAAAGGCGGTACATCTCCAAAATCTTCTCTGGCGGATGCTGGAGGTCACAGTCCAGCACCACGCAGCACGCCCCCCGGGCCTGGGCCAGTCCGGCGAAGATGGCGGCCTCTTTGCCGAAGTTCCGGGAGAAGCGGATGCCGCGCACCCGGGGATCCTGTTCGGCGGCCTTCTGGATGGCCAGCCAGGTGTGGTCCCGGGAGCCGTCGTTGACAAAGAGCAGCTCATAGGGGATGTCCGCCTCGGCCAGCAGGCCGCCGATGGTCCGGGCGGCCAGGGGGACGGACTCCTCCTCATTATAGGCGGGAAGCACCACGGACAGCAGTCCGGTGCGGGGGGTCACAGCTTCCATTGGATCAGCTCCTGTTTTCGTATGCCAGCTCATAGCCGCTCTTGGGGGTGTACTCCTTCTGGATTTTGACCACGATCCGGTCGTCGATGCGCTGCACGCTGCCGTCGGCGGGGTAGAGGGGCATCCTGCGGAAGGCGGCGGACTGGGAGACGGACTTCATGGTCTCCTCGTCAGGCTCCTCCAGAGGGACGTTGAGCCAGTCGTTGAGATAGTAGTAGATGTGCTTGTTCAGCGGGGCCACGGTGTCCATGGGGACGCTGTAATGGTCCACCAGGGCGTAACTCTCAATAGAGGCGTAGATCCGGTCGGTGGGGAAGGAGCCGATGATGACAACCTCCTCCTCACTGGTGTAGCCGGGGCAGCTCTCAATGCGGGAGAGCAGGCGGGTGGCGTAGCTGAGGGTGGCCCGGTGGGCCTGGGCGGAGGCGGTGTAGAGCAGGTTGTTGATGTTGGCCCCATAGAGGCACAGACAGACCAGACAGCCCGCCACCGCCCAGGAGCCGGCCGCGGTCCCACGGGGGCGGGGGAGGAGGCTCAGGCCTAGATCGGCGGCCAGCACCACCGCCAGATAGATGGAGACATAGGCGTATTTCATAATGGGGGTGGCGTCGGAGAAGGGGGCGATGACCTGGGCAAAGCCCGCCGCCAGAGGGAGGAGGGCCACCATGACCAGCCCGCCCACAGGCCGCCAGGGCTGCTTCCACAGGGAGCGGCGGGTAAGGGCGGTGAAGCAGAACAGCGCGCCCAGGGCCAGAGCCAGCAGATCCAGCAGCACCAGCACCGGGGTGGTGAAGGGACTGGAGGAGCCGGGCAGGAAGAAGAACACCAGGACCTGCTTATAGGCGGAGAGGATCAGCCGGGGCAGCTGGGCAACGGGATAGCCGCCGCCGGCCTGGCTCATGCCAAGATAGCTGAGCAGCTCCAGCCCCTTGACGGAGAGAAACAGCTGGAGCAGGCCGTAGTACAGGGCGGCCCCGGCGGCCAGCACGCCCATCAGGCGCAGGCCCAGACGCAGGGTGTCCTTCCAGCCGGCCCGGTGGTCCAGGCACGCCCGGAGCACCGCCAGCACGGACAGGGAGACGGCCACCGCGGCGTAGGCCTGATAGATCCCCATGGACAGGGCCAGAAGGAGGCAGGCCGCAAGGCTGCGGGGCCAGCCGCCCTTCTGCGCCAGCCAGACTGACAGCACCGCCAGCAGGATGGCCAGGCAATAGGCGGAGGCGGTGAACATATAGAGGAAGGTGTACCCCAGACAGGGGAAGGCGGCCATGAGCACGCCGGCCAGGGCGGACAGGGTGCGGCTGTGCAGCCCCAGGGTCAGGACGGCCGCCGCCGCCGCCAGGGAGAGGAACACAATGGACAGAAAGCCGATGAGGGCCGGCATCTGGGTGAAGCTGTTGAGGGCGGAGGCGTAGTGCAGGAACCACCGGCCGGACACGGTCATCTGCTGGGGGTCGAACACCCGGCTGAGGCCGTCTGAGTTGGGGATCAGATTGGTAAAGGCGAAGAGATGGATGAGATAGCCCGACAGAAAGCAGGACAGGAACGCGGCCCAAGCGGTGGCCGGGATCCGATGGCGCAGGCGGGCGGCGATGCGGTCAAGGGGCATACAGGGGACCTCCTAAGCAGTGTGAACAGCGCCGCGGGATGCGGCGCGGACATCAAGATCTCCTGCTATTGTAGGCTATTTCCACCGTATTTGCAAGTAAAACCGGCGGACAGCCGCCGGAGTGGGGCTGGAGAGGGAAAAGGAACCGGATTTTGGCTTGAAATCCGGGAAAGGCTATTGTACAATAAAAGAAACCATGTAAGATGGGGGCGGTGCGGGTACAGCGCCCCCTGGAGAGGAGGCGGAGGGATGAGCCGGACTGTGATCCGAACCGTAGATCCCCGCAGTCCCGCCAGCAGGGCGGGCATCCGGCCGGGCGAGACACTGCTGGAGGTCAACGGCAAGCCGGTGGTGGACGTGCTGGACTATAAATTTTACACCTATGATCCGCGGCTGACCCTGACGCTCCAAGAGCCGGACGGCAGCCGCCGCGCTGTGCATATCCGCAAGGAGGAGGGGGAGGACCTGGGCCTGGAGTTTGAGACCTATCTCATGGACCGTGCCCGCTCCTGCGCCAACAACTGCATTTTCTGCTTTGTGGACCAGATGCCCAAGGGGATGCGGAAGAGCCTGTATTTCAAGGATGACGACGCGCGGCTCAGCTTTCTCATGGGGAATTACCTCACCCTGACCAACCTCTCCCAGCGGGAGGTCCAGCGGATCATCGACCTGCGCATTTCCCCCATCAATGTGTCCGTCCACACCACAGACAGGGAGCTGCGGTGCCGGATGCTGAAAAACCGGCGGGCGGGGGAGTCCATCGACATCATGGAGCGCTTTGCCCGGAACCACATCACCATGAACTGCCAGATCGTCTCCTGCCCCGAAGTCAACGACGGACCGGCCCTGGACAAGACGCTTCGGGATCTGGCGGAGCTGTATCCGTCGGTGAACAGCGTATCGGTGGTCCCCGTGGGCGTGACCAAGTTCCGGGAGGGGCTGTACCCACTGCGCCCGTACACCCGGGAGGAGGCCGACGACCTCATCCGTCAGGTGGAGACCTTTGCCGAGGCGCACCGGGCGCGCACCGGGACCCGGCTGGTTTGGTGCTCCGACGAGTTCTATCTGCTGGCGGGGCGGGAACTGCCCCCGGAGGAATATTTTGAGGAATTTACTCAGCTGGACAACGGGGTGGGGATGCTCACCCTGCTGTCACGGGAGTTTGCCCGGGGGCTGGACCTGATGGAGCCGGAGGAGATGGAGGGCGCCACCCCCTTTGCCATCGCTACTGGGGTGTCCGCCGCCCCATTCCTGGAGCAGCTTGTGGCCCGGGCCCGGGAGAAGTGCGGGGCCATCCGGGGGACGGTGTACCCCATCCGCAACGACTTTTTCGGCCACACCATCACCGTGGCCGGGCTGGTCACCGGCGGCGACCTGATCGCCCAGCTGCGTGGCCGGGAGCTGGGACAGCGGCTGCTGATCCCGGCCAATATGCTCCGGGCCGGGGAGCGGGTCTTTTTGGACGACGTCTCGCTGGACGATGTGGAGCGGGAGCTGGGAGTGCCGGTGATCCCGGTGGCCCAGGACGGCTTTGAGCTGCTGGACGCGGTGTGCGGCCTGGAGGTCCCGCCTCCGGAGCAGGTCCAGCTGCGGGAGGAGACCGAATATTTTCAGTACCGCTGACCGGAGCGGGCGGTCCGCCGCCTCTGCTCCCCTTTGAAATACAGGAGGAAACGCTATGAAACCATTAGTTGCCATCGTGGGCCGGCCCAATGTGGGCAAGTCCATGCTCTTCAATAAGCTGTGCGGCCGGCGGCTGTCCATCGTGGAGGACACCCCCGGCGTCACCCGGGACCGCATCTACGCCCCCTGTGAGTGGCGCAACCGGGTGTTCGACATCGTGGACACCGGCGGCATCGAGCCGGGCACCGACGACCAGATCCTGGCCTTTATGCGGGAGCAGGCGGAGATCGCCATTTCCACCGCCACCGTGATCGTCTTTGTGTGCGACATCAAGACCGGCATGACCGCCTCCGACCAGGAGGTGGCCAATATGCTCCTGCGCTCCGGCAAGCCGGTGGTGCTGGCGGTGAACAAGGCCGACCAGACCGGCCGGGAGAATCCGGACATCTATGAGTTCTACAACCTGGGCCTGGGGGACCCCATCGCCGTCTCCGCCGTCCATGGACACGGCACCGGCGACCTGCTGGATGCCTGCTTTGCCTACTTCCCCCCCGAGGAGGAAGAGGAGGAGGACGATGACGTCATCAAGGTGGCGGTCATCGGCAAGCCCAACGTGGGGAAATCCTCCCTCATCAACCGCATTTTGGGGGAGGAGCGGGTCATCGTCTCCAACGTGGCGGGCACAACCCGGGACGCCATCGACAGCTACTATGAGAACGAGCAGGGCAAATTCTGTTTCATCGACACCGCCGGGATGCGGAAGAAGTCCAAGGTGGACGACCGGATCGAGAAGTTCTCCGTCCTCCGTTCCACCATGGCCATCGAGCGCAGCGACGTGTGCCTCATCCTCATCGACGCCCAGGAGGGGGTCACCGAGCAGGACACCAAGGTGGCCGGCCTGGCCCACGAGGCGGGCAAGGCCTGCATCATCGTGGTCAACAAGTGGGACTCCATCGAGAAGGATGGCAAGACCATGGACAAGATGCGCCAGGATGTGATGCGGGACCTGTCCTATATGACCTATGCCCCCATCGTGTTCATCTCCGCCCTGACGGGCCAGCGGGTGGGCCGGCTGTTTGAGCTGATCCGCTATGTGAACGACCAGGCCGCCATGCGCATCACCACCGGGATGCTCAACAACGTCCTGGCCGACGCCACCGCCCGGGTGCAGCCTCCCACGGACAAGGGCCGCCGCCTGAAGATCTACTATATGACCCAGGTGGGGATCAAGCCCCCCCACTTTGTCTGCTTCTGCAACGATGCACGGCTGTTCCACTTCTCCTATCAGCGCTATCTGGAAAATCAGATCCGATCCACCTTCGGCCTGGAGGGTACCCCGGTGCGGCTCACCGTCCGGCAGAAGGGCGAGAAGGAGGAGTAAGACATGGAGACAGTCCTTTATTTGCTTCTGGATTTTGGCGGGTCTGCTGTACTTTCCTATTTTTTGGGCTGTTTTAATGGGGCAGTCATCGTCTCCAAGTACATTCTCGGGGACGACGTGCGAAACCATGGCTCTGGCAACGCGGGGCTGACCAACTTTTACCGCACCTTCGGCGGGCCGCTGACCCTGGTGGTTATTTTGTGTGATGTACTCAAAGCGGTCATTGCAGTGGGACTTGTAGGATACTGTGCTGATAAGTATTTCTTTGACGGATGGCCCTTTCCCACTTACCCCCTAGCCGATGTTTTTAGTAAATACTGGGCCGGTCTATGGTGCCTGCTGGGCCATATGTTCCCCTGTATGTTCCACTTTAAGGGGGGCAAGGGGATCCTGTCCGGCGGGGCCATCGCCATTATGATCGACTGGCGCATCGCCCTGGTGGTGTGGGGGGGATTCCTCATCCTGGCTGTGGCCACCAAGTATGTGTCCCTGGGCTCGCTCTGGGCCGGAGCCTCCTTCCCCGTGGCCACCTGGTTCGTCTATCGGGACCCGGTGATCGCCCTGCTGGGGCTGGTGATCGGGGGACTGGTGGTCTATATGCACCGGGGCAACATCAAGCGGTTGATCTCTGGAACAGAGAACAAATTTTCCGTGCATCACAAAAAAAGTGAGGAGTAGGGCGTACGAAAAAACAGGAGGTTATTTAAGATGAAGATAACCGTGGTGGGCAGCGGCGGCTGGGGGACGGCCCTGGCCCTGCTGCTGGTGGAAAACGGACATGATGTGACCCTGTGGTCCCACCGCCCGGAGAAGGCGGAGGAGCTGCGGCGGACCCGGGAGAACCCCATGCTGAAGGGGGTGACTCTGCCGGAGACGATGCACTTTACCGCCGACCTGGCCTGTGTGGCGGACTGCGGGGCGGTGCTGATGGTCACGCCCTCCTATGCAGTGCGGGAGACGGCGGCTAAGCTGCGGGCCTTCCTCCGCCCCGGAACGGTGGTCATCTCCGCCTCCAAGGGCATTGAGAAGTCCACCTCCCTGCGCCTGAGCCAGGTCATCGAGGAGGAGCTGGAGGGCAAATGCCCCGTGGTGGTGCTGTCCGGCCCCTCCCACGCCGAGGAGGTGGGGCGGCACATCCCCACCGGAGTGGTGGCCGCCGCCGACCGTCTGGCGGACGCGGAGCTGGTCCAGGACCTGTTTATGAACAAGCGCTTCCGGGTCTATACCAGCGACGACCGGATCGGGACCGAGATCTGCGCCGCCCTGAAAAACGTCATCGCCCTGTGTGCCGGCTGCACCGACGGCATGGGCTGCGGGGACAACACCAAGGCCCTGCTGATGACCCGGGGGCTGGCAGAGATGGCCCGGCTGGGGGTGGCCCTGGGCGGACGGAAGGACACCTTCACCGGTCTGGCCGGGGTGGGCGACCTGATCGTCACCTGCACCTCCATGCACTCCCGCAACCGCCGGTGCGGCATCCTCATCGGCCAGGGCAGGCCGGTGGCACAGGCCCTGGAGGAGATCGGCGCGGTGGTGGAGGGCTACTACGCCGCCGCCAATGCCCGGACCCTGGCCCAGAAGGCCGGGGTGGAGATGCCCATTTCCCAGGCCGCCTATGAGGTGCTGTACGAGGGCCGGGACCCCAAGCTGGTGGTCACCGACCTGATGGGCCGCGCCAAGCGGTCGGAGCTGGAGGAGTCCTGGTCGTAAGAAAAATTTGTACATATTACTATGAGCAGCGTCCCCTGGAGAAATACTCCGGGGGACGCTGTTTTTCACCGTAAGAGAGCCGGCGGCATACCATAGAGGCAGAAGCAGGCGGGCCGGGCCCGCCGGAAGGAGGAGCCTATGAACGGAACAGGGACCTTGACGGTCCGAGTCTATACCTCCCGGGCGAAGCTGCCCTTGGCGGACGCCACGGTGGTGGTCACCCAGCGGGGCGAGGGAGGGAAGTACCAGCTGCTGTCGGTCCAGGCCACGGACCGGAGCGGATTTACCCGCCCAGTGGACATCCCCACCCCCATCCTGGGGGACAGCACCCAGCCGGGGAACGGGACGCCCCCCTATGCGGTGTGTGATGTGTGGGCGGAGCACCCGGACTACGCCATGCTGCTGGTGGAGGGGGTACAAATCTTTGACGGGGTGGACACCCTTCAGGAGATGGAACTGGCCCCCCTCAGCGAGGGGGAGTCCAGCCTGATCCAAAACCAGACCTGGGAGATCCCCGGGCAGAGCCTGTGAGGGGAGCTATGCCCATCCGCGTGACGCCTGTTGTGCCCAGTACGATTACCGTACACCTGGGCCTGCCGGATGAGGAGGCGGAAAATATCACCGTCTCCTTTCCGGACTATGTGAAAAATGTGGCCTCCAGTGAGATCTACCCCACCTGGGAGCCGGCGGCCATCGAGGCCAATATCCTGGCCATCGTCTCCTTTGCCCTGAACCGGGTCTACACAGAGTTCTACCCCAGCCGGGGCTATGACTTCGACATCACCTCCACCACCGCCTACGACCAGAAGTTCATCCGCGGCCGGAACATCTTTGAGAACATCAGCCGGGCGGTGGATGAGACTTTTAACGACTACATCCGCCGCACTGACTTTGTAGAGCCCCTGGCGGCCAAGTTCTGCAACGGCACCACCAGCACCTGCGACGGCCTCTCCCAGTGGGGCAGCCAGGACCTGGCCCAGCAGGGCTATGGGCCTATGGAGATCCTGAGGTATTACTACGGGGAGGACATCGAGCTGGTACAGGATGCCCCCATTCAGGATCTGGGCCGCTCCTATCCGGGCACGCCCCTCCGTTTGGGCTCCCAGGGGGAGAATGTGGTGGTGGTGAAGACGATGCTCAACCGCATCTCCCAGAGCTATCCGGCCATCCCGAAGATCTGGCCGGTCACCCGTGTCTATGATCCACAGACGGAGGAGGCGGTCCGAACCTTCCAGCGCATCTTCGGCCTGGCGGCGGACGGTGTGGTGGGCAAGGCGACCTGGTACAAGATGGTCTACCTCTATGTGGGGATCACACAGCTGGCCGAGCTGGTCAGCGAGGGGCAGCTGTTCCAGACCTTCTCCTTCCAGTACCCGGGTCTGCTGCGCCAGGGCGACCGGGGAGGGGACGTGGCGGTGCTGCAATATATGCTGGCCTTGGTTGCGGAGTTTGAGCCGACGGTGAGCGCCATCCGGATCGACGGCGTCTATGGCAGCGATACCGCCCGGGCCGTGCGGGAGTATCAGGCCCATGTGGGTCTGCCCGCCGACGGGATCGTGGGACCTCAGACTTGGTATTCCATCTATGGGGAGTTCACCGGCATTGAGCGGGACCTGCGCCGGGACGGGATCAACTTTCCGCAAAATGAAAGCGTTCCGGCGGCGGCGGTCCGGTATGGGACCACCAGCCGGGCCGGACAGTTCCCGGGGGAGGACCTCCGGATGGGAAGCAGCGATCAGAGAGGAGTGGAAATGGTATGACGCCACAGGAATTGGAGGAGGAAATGCTGTCCAATCCGGTGCAGAATCTTCAGTATATGCTCCGCCGCCTGGGGACGCGGTACAGCTTTCTGCCCCAGCTGGCGACAGACGGGCTGTTTGGAGAGGAGACGCTGGAGGCGGTGATGCTCTTTCAGCGGGAGCTGGCCCCGCCGGTGACCGGTGTGGTGGACGGCCGCACCTGGGACGCCATACGGCGGGAATGGATGGCGCTGGAGCGGGAAGTGGCCCCACCCAGAAGCCTGCGCATTTTCCCCGGAGAGGGCGCGCAGATGCTGCCTGGCGGGGAGGAGGAGTATATGGTCCTGCCCCAAACGATGTTCCAGCTGCTGCGCCAGCGGCTGGAGGGGATCGTGGAGGATGAGGCGAACGGACAGCACGGGGACGCCTCGGTGCAGAATACCCTGTGGCTCCAAAACCTGGCCCAGCTGGAGGAGACCGGGGTGATGGATCGGGCGACCTGGGATATGCTCAGCCGCCTGTATGAGCTGTTCATCACTGCCGGATCGGGGAGCGGGACCGCGGCCCATCAGAATTTAACATAGAAAAGCGGGGATCAGCTCTTGACATGGGGGCTGATCCGTTTTTTAATAGGAAGAGAAGAACATGACGGCAAGAGGAGGAGCATAGATGGGAAGGATCAAATTGGGCCGCACGGGCCTTGTGGTGGAGAAGCAGGGCTTCGGCTGTCTGCCCATCCAGCGGATCTCCAAAGCGGAGGCGGTGGAGCTGCTCCACCGGGCCTATGACGGGGGGATGAACTACTTTGATACGGCCCGGGCCTATTCAGACAGCGAGGAGAAGGTGGGCGCAGCCTTTGCCGGGATGCGGGACCGGGTGATCCTGGCGACAAAAACCGCCGCCCAGACGGCGGACGGGTTCTGGAAGGACCTGGAGAGCAGCCTGCGTGCCCTGGGCACTGACCATATCGACGTCTATCAGTTCCACAACCCCGCCTTCTGTCCCCGTCCGGGGGGAGCGGACGGCCTGTATGACGCCGCCCTGGAGGCCAAGCGCCAGGGAAAGATCCGCCACATCTCCATCACTAACCACCGCTTGGCGGTGGCCCACGAGGCCATCGGCTCCGGGCTGTATGATACGCTTCAATTCCCCTTCAGCTACCTGTCCGGGGCCCAGGAACTGGAATTGGTGGAGAAATGCCGGGCGGCGGATATGGGCTTTATCGCCATGAAGGGGCTGGCCGGCGGCCTGATCCGGGATGGCCTGACCGCCGCGGCATTCATGGAGGAGCACCCCACGGTTCTGCCCATCTGGGGCGTACAGCGCCGGAGAGAGTTGGACCAGTTCCTGTCCTGTGTCCAGACGCCCCCCGCCATGACAGAGGAGCAGAAAGCTGTGATCCGCCGGGACCGGGAGGAGCTGGCCGGGGATTTCTGCCGGGGCTGCGGCTACTGTATGCCCTGTCCGGCGGGAATCGAGATCAACAACTGTGCCCGCATGAGCCTGATGCTTCGCCGGGCTCCCGCCGCGGACTGGCTGACGCCGGAGTGGCAGGAGAAGATGGAGCAGATCGAGCAGTGCCTCCATTGTGGACAGTGCAAGTCGAAATGCCCCTATGGATTGGATACGCCCCGGCTTTTGGAGGAAAACTATGCAGACTATCAAAAGGTCCTGGCGGGACAGATTGACTGACTGGCCAGAACTGAGAGGAGGAGTCAGAGAATGAAGAAACGAGTCGGAATTCTGACCTCAGGAGGCGACTGCCCGGGGCTGAACGCCACCCTGAGGGGTGTGGCCAAGGCGCTGTATCAGCGCATGGGGGAGGATGTGGAGCTCATCGGCATCAGCAACGGCTATGCCGGACTCATCAACGGGGACTGGCGGGTGATGGAGCCCCATGAGTTTTCCGGCATCCTGACGGTAGGCGGGACCATCCTGGGAACCAAGCGCACCCCCTTCAAGCTGATGCGTGTGGTGGAGGAGGACAAGGTGGACAAGGTGGCCGCCATGAAGAGAAACTATCAGGAGATGAAGCTGGACTGCCTGCTGTGCCTGGGGGGCAACGGGACCCACAAGACAGCCAACCTGCTGGCGGAGGAGGGGCTGAACATCATCGCCCTGCCCAAGACCATCGACAATGACATTTTCGGCACTGATGTGACCTTTGGATTTCACTCCGCCATGGAGATCGCCACCGAGGCCATCGACCGGGTCCATACGACCGCCGGCAGCCACAGCCGCTGCATGGTGGTGGAGCTGATGGGCAATAAGGCAGGGTGGCTTACCCTCTATGCCGGTATCGCCGGGGGTGCGGACATCATCCTTATCCCGGAGCTCCCCTATACCATTGAGAATGTATGCGCGGCCATTGAGCGCCGGGCGGCTCAGGGGAAGCACTTCTCCATTCTGGCGGTGGCTGAGGGAGCCATGGACGCCAAGGAGGCCCGGATGAAGCGGAAGGAGCGGATGGCGAAGCGGGCGGAGCAGGGGGATACCACCGCCACCAACCGGATCGCCCGGCAGATCGAGGCCCTCACCGGGATCGAGACCCGGATCTGTGTTCCCGGCCACATGCAGCGGGGCGGGAGCCCATGCCCCTATGACCGGGTACTGGCCACCCAGTTCGGGTCCTATGCCGCCAAGATGGTGGAGGACGAGAACTACGGGATCACGGTAGCCATGAAGAGCAACCATGTGGGAGAGAACCGGCTGAAGGACGTGGCGGGAAAGAGCCGCCTGGTCCCGGAGGGACATGGGATGCTGGAGGTGGCCCGCCGCATGGGGATCAGCGTGGGCTGAGGGGCCCAAAAGGCATCTGCTAAGAGTGCGGATGCCTCAGCCTGTCGAGAGATCCGGTCTACCCTTCGTGCGTAGACCGGGTTTCTGGCATATATAGGCCAAAGCAGGATCAGGACGAACGGATCAAGCTTCTCCATCCACAGCCAAGTGGCCGGTTTTTTGAGGTTCATGGCAGAAAATTCAAGCTTCCCCCAGTTTGTTACCTGGGCCAAGCCTCTGTACAGCCTTTGCGCAGTCTTTGGAATGGGTGCACAGATGGCGGGTGGGGCAGTTGGCACAAATCTTGTATAACTTTCTATAAGCCGTTACTTAAGGCTCTTTCGTTTGTTGTAAATTTATTACAAAACTGCTTTCTTCTCTTCGAAGTGTTTTTTTCGATAGATGTAGTATTTATGCAGATATTCTCGATTTTCTTTCCTTTTTTGATAGAAAAATAGAGCCCCATCCGAATGGTGAACCGGTCCAGTAAAAACGGACAGTGACAAAAGCCCCCCTGATGTAGGAAAATAGACTACATCAGGGGGGCTTATTATGGAGAAACGGAACTACACACACATTCAAGCGCTGTTGCCTGAGATCAAAGCCATGCTGGCAGAGGGGAAAACCCAGCGGGAAGTTGCAGAACACTACGGCTTTCGGGATAAGCAGGTGGTAAAAAGGCTGCTTGAGCGTGAGCGGAGAAAAGAACGCAATCTGGAAGCCGGGATCCTTCCACGGCCCAAAGGACGACCGAGGAAAGATGCCGCACCAAGAAACATTGTGGCAGAGCAGGCGTATGAGATCCATCGCTTGCAGATGGAGAACAAATTGCTGCGGGATTTTCTGCGGTCCACAGGAAGGAAGTGAGGGCAAGGGTAAAATACCACATCATATATCGTCACAGAGAGGAATATCCAATATCCGTCATGTGCACGTTTTTTGCAGTATCCAGAAGCGGCTACTATGCGTTTGTCCACCGTCTGGACAGGCCGGAGAAGGATGCCGCTCTTGCAAAAGTTATCGCACAGCAGCGGGAACGCAGCTTCCGTACCTATGGCTACCGGCGGATGTGGCTATGGCTGAAAAGCCAGAACATTTTCTGTAATCCTAAAACTGTGCTGCGAATCATGAAAAAATATGATCTGCTGTCAGAGATCCGCCGCCGCAGGAAATGGCAGCAGATGGGGCAGCAGGTCCACAGGTATGAGAATCTGCTGAACAGAGGATTTCACGCAGATGGGCCAAACAGAAAATGGGTAACGGACATCTCCTACATCCACACCAAGCAGGGCGTACTGTACCTATCCATGATCCGGGATCTCTACGACAACAGTATTGTGGCTTACAAAACCGGAACGGAACAGACGGTGGGTCTGGTTCTGGACACCATTCGTCTGGCAATGAAGCGAGAGAAAAAGAAGGTCGCTGCAGAACTCCACCTCCACAGCGACCAGGGATTTCAGTACACCTCGCGAGCATACTTCAACCTGACTCAAGCATACGGCATTACACCGTCCATGTCAAGAAAGGGAAATCCATATGACAACGCCATGGCGGAAAATTTCTTCTCCATCCTCAAAACGGAGTGCATTTACCGCCACAAACCGGCTACCTTCCCGGAAGCCAACGAAATGATCGACCGCTATATTCATTTTTATAACCATGAGCGCATCCAGTTAAAGACTGGAGAGGCGCCGCTTGCGCGACGCCTCTCCTACTAAAACTCGATATTTCCTACCAGGGCTCTTTTTTGTACTGTCTGCATAATCTGGGGCAGTTCATGGATGGGGCTCTGCTGTTTTGTGATGGCCCGGACTCAGTCCGGGAAGGCCTCCGCCGGATCCTGGGGGCTCTGGGGATTGGCCTGCTTGGCCTCCTCCACCCGCTTTTCCCGCTCGGCCAGGCCCTGGAGGACCTGAATGGCATAGTCGATGGCGGGGATGGCACGGGCGGAGCAGTATTGACGGACTTGCTTCAATTCGTGGATCGCACTCTGAGCGGTCATAAGACACGCCCCCCTCTCCCTTTCTTCTGTTTCCATTGTAGCACGGATGGGGGGCTGTATGCAAGGGCGGCGGAAAAAATATCCGGCTCATTCCCCGCCACCCAGAAGGAGCAGGACCACAGCCAGCGCCAGCAGGCAGCAGGAGAGGGGTCCGCCGGGGCGGACTGTTCCCGTGAAGGGGAGCAGGGCGGCTCCGGAGGCGGTGAGCCGCCCCAGCCAGAGCAGCCGCCGTCTGGCGTTCATGGTCAGTACTCCTTCCGCTCTGTGACCCGGCAGGAGATCAGAAAGGAGACCGCCAGCCCCGCCAGGGCGGTCAGGAGGACCAGGATGAATCCTGCAATGACCTGGCCCGGCCGGAGGCGGTCCAGGAAGGACAGGTCCAGAATGTCGGCCTTGGCCAGCAGGAACAGCAGAATAAAGGGGAGAAAGGTGACGGCGAACAGGAAGGGGCGGGCCTTCTCCGGTCCCAGCCGGTAGTTCAGGGGGAGCATTACATCCACGATGAACAGGGCGGCGCCCAGGGAGGCCAGCTGGGCCCCCAGGCTCTCCCACAGGTCGGCGGAGCCGGTGAGGGAGAGCAGGACGGCGGAGACGGCGCCGATGGCCGCCACCACCAGCAGAAGCAGGAGGACGAACAGATAGCGCCCCCCCACGATCTGCCGTGAGGAGAGGGGGAGGGTGCGGGCATACCGGTCCCACCGGGCGAACTCGTCATAGGAGAAGGCGGAGATGGGCAGGATCATCAGGATTACCACGCAGAAGGTGGTGACAAAGGTGAGGTCGAAGATCCCCAGCAGGGCCATCCCCAGATAGCCCAGCAGGAACAGCACATACAGCCGCAGAGTCTTTCGCAGCACAAGAAAATCCTTCCAGATCAGTCCGTACATAGGGACTCCCCCTTTCCAATCAACAGCATGATGTCCTCCAGGCTGGCCGGATCCACCGTCAGGCCGGGATACTTCTTCTGGAACACGTCCCGGTCGGAGGTGAGGCCCTCACAGCCGAAGGTACCTCTCCGCACCCGCAGCAGGTCGCCGGGCTCGATGGCGGCCAGGTCGCCGGTGGAGCAGCCCACCCGGCCGTAACGGTCCAGCAGCTCGTCCTTGGGCTGGGACAGGACGACCCGGCCCTGGTGGAGGTAGGTGATGTAGTCCGCCGCCTTTTCCAGGTCGCTGGTGATATGGCTGGAGATGAGGATGGCGTGGTCCTCGTCGCAGATGAAATTCAAAAATTCGTCCAGGATCTCGTCCCGGACCACCGGGTCCAGTCCGGCGGTGGCCTCGTCCAGGATCAGCAGCTGGGGCCGGTGGGCCAGGGCGGCGGCCAGGGAGAGCTTCATCTTCATTCCCCGGGAGAAGGTCTTGATGAGGTTTTTCCCGGGCAGGCGGAATTTGTCCAGATAGTCCCGGTACAGCCCATTGTCCCAGGTGGGATAGACGGGGGCCAGGATGCGCTCCAGGTCCCGGGGCCGCAGCGCGTCGTGGAACACACACTCATCCAGAACCACGCCCACGCCGGCCTTGGCCGCCCGCTCCTCACGCAGGTTGTCCCGCCCCAGAAGGGTGATCTCCCCCGCGTCCCGGCGGATCAGGTTCAGGATGCACTTGATGGTGGTGGTTTTTCCTGCCCCGTTTTCCCCGATCAGCCCCATGATGGTGCCGCCGGGGAGAGTGAGGTCGATATTTTGGAGGGAGAAGTCCGGATAGGACTTGCACAGCCCCTTGATCTCAATGCAATTCGTCATAATTCGTCCCCTTGATACAGTAGAGTCAGAAGTTCCTGCAGTTCCGACAGGGAGAAGCCGCCCTTGCGGGCCTCATCCACGGCCTGGGCGAGGACGTCCTCCACCCGGCGCAGCTGGGCCTCCCGCAGCAGCTCCCGGTTCTGCGGGGCCACGAAGCAGCCTTTTCCCGGGACATTGTCCAGAAAACCGTCCCGCTCCAGCTCCTCATAGGCCCGCTTGGTGGTGATGACCGAGATCCGCAGCTCCTTGGCCAGTACGCGCATGGAGGGCAGGGCGTCCCCCGCCGACAGCGCGCCGGACAGGATCTGCTCCCGGACCTGGTCCGCAATCTGCTCATAGATGGGTTTTCCGCTGGAGTTGCTGAGAATGATGTCCATATTTGATCCTTTCCAGACGGGGCGGCGGCTGTCTGCCCTGTGCACGGGTCAGGCGTCCCGGCGTCCGGTGTGCCTTTCTGATATAGTGTATATATACTATATGCACAGTATATATGAAGAGCACACGCTTGTCAAGAGGGGGCCCTGTTCCCGGAAGAAATATTTCCCCACATTCCGGCTGGAAGGATTGACACTTCTTTTTCTCTTTACTATAATAAAACATTATCCCGGCCCTGTTCGTTTTCGGCGCGGCGTGGGACAGTATTTTATCTTTGAAAGGGGTTCTCCCAAATGAGTGACCAGCGTGTTTACAACTTCTCCGCAGGACCTTCCATGCTCCCCCTCTCCGCCCTGGAGCGCGCGGGATCAGAGATCACCAACTACCGTGGTTCCGGTATGTCCGTGATGGAGATGAGTCACCGGTCAAAGGTTTTTTTGAAGATTTTTGAGGAGACCCAGGAAAAGCTGCGCCGTCTGATGCAGGTGCCCGACGGCTATCGGGTCCTTCTGCTCCAGACTGGCGCCTCCGGCCAGTTCTCCATGATCCCGCTGAACCTGATGGGCCGCACCGGGAAGGCGGACTACGCCGTCACGGGAAATTTCTCCTCCATTGCCATGAAGGAGGCCAAAAAGTACGGCACCGTGAACATCGCCGCCGACTCCGGGGACCGGGATCACTCCTATATCCCCGCTCAGGACCAGCTGAAGCTGGATCCGGAGGCCAGCTACTTCTACTACTGCGCCAACAACACCATCTACGGCACCGAGTGGCAGTATGTTCCCGAGACGGGGAAGGTGCCCCTGGTGTGTGATATGTCCTCTGACATCCTCTCCCGGCCGGTGGACCTGTCCAAATTCGGCATCGTCTATGCCGGAGCACAGAAGAACATGGCCCCCGCCGGGCTGACAGTGGTCATCATCCGGGAGGACCTAGCCGGGCACGAGCTGCCCTTCACCCCCCTGATCATGAACTATCAGACCATGATCGAGAAGGACTCCATGTACAACACCCCGCCCTGCTGGTGCATCTATATGCTGGGCCTCACCCTGGACTGGGTGGAGGAGCAGGGGGGCCTGGCTGGGATGGAGAAGCTGCGCACCCTGCGCTCCTCCATGCTGTACGACACCCTGGACAGCTCCAGGCTGTTCCACTGCCACGCGGAGAAGGGTTCCCGCTCCGGGATGAATGTCACCTTCCGCACCGGGGACGAGGCGCTGGACGCCAAATTCGTGGCGGAGGCCGCGGAGGCCGGCTTCGTCAATCTGAAGGGCCACCGCAAGACCGGCGGGATGCGGGCCAGCATCTACAACGCCATGCCTGTGGAGGGCGTGGAGCGCCTGTGCCAGTTCATCCGTGAGTTCGACCGGAACAACTGAGCCCCCGCAGAACGGGGCGTTCTCATTACAACATAGATTCGAGGTCTTTATTTATGTACCGCATCAAAACCTTAAATAAGATTTCCAGCGCCGGCCTGGACCTGCTGGATCAGACACGCTTCCAGGTGGGCGGCGAGGTGGAGAACGAGGACGGCATCCTGGTCCGCTCCGCCCCCATGCACGACTATGTGTTCCCGGAGGAGCTGCGGGCCATCGCCCGGGCGGGGGCGGGGACCAACAACATCCCCATCGACCGCTGCTCGGAAAACGGCATCGTGGTGTTCAACACCCCCGGCGCCAACGCCAACGCGGTCAAGGAACTGGTTTTGGCCGCCCTGCTCATCGCCTCCCGGGACATTCTGGGCGGCGCGGAGTGGGTGCAGGAGCAGGTCCACACCCCCGGGGTGGATCTGGCCGCCGCGGTGGAGAAGGGAAAGTCCGCCTTCGCTGGGCCGGAGTTGTACCGCAAGACCCTGGGCGTCATCGGCCTGGGGGCCATCGGCGCGCTGGTGTGCAACATCGCCCTGGAGCTGGGGATGGATGTGTACGGCTATGACCCCTTCCTGTCGGTGGAGGCCGCCCTGCGCCTGGACCGCCATGTCCATGTGGTGAAAAATGTGGATGAGCTGTACCGGGTGTCCGACTACATCACCATCCACATCCCCTATAACAACAGCACCAAGGACTTTATCAACGCGGAGTCCATTGCCAAGATGAAGGGTCAGGTCCGGATCCTGAACCTGGCCCGGGGCGGCCTGGTAAACGATGACGACATGATCCAGGCCCTGGAGTCCGGCCGGGTGGCCCGGTACGTCACCGACTTCCCCGATGAGAAGATCGCAGTAGCGGCCCATGTGGTGGCGCTGCCCCATCTGGGGGCATCCACTCCGGAAAGTGAGGAGAACTGCGCCCGCATGGCGGCGGACCAGCTGAAGGACTATCTGCTCAACGGAAACATCAAGAACTCGGTGAACCTGCCCAACGTGGCTCAGGAGTGGAGCGGGATCTCCCGGGTGTGCCTGATCCATCAGAACATTCCGGCCATGCTGACCAAGATCACCTCTATCCTCTCCAAGGAGGGGGTCAACGTGGAGAACCTGACCAACAAGTCCAAGAAGGACTACGCCTATACCATGGTGGATCTGAACAGCCGCATCAAGGATAAGGTGGCCGAGGAGCTGCGGGCCATCCCGGGTATGATCCGGGTCCGGGTTCTGAATCATTGAGGCCGCTGCGCCTGCAGTATAACGCGCCGGTGGTGCTGACCTTCTCCCTGCTGTCCCTGGGGGCGCTGATTTTTGGGATGCTCACGGGGGGCGGGAGTACCCGGCTGTTGTTCTGCGTCTACCGCGCCCCGCTCACCGACCCGTTGACCTATGTGAGGATGTTCACCCATGTGCTGGGCCATGCCAATTATACCCACTTTATCGGCAACATCATGTTGCTGCTGGTGATCGGGCCGCCTCTGGAGGAGAAGTACGGCAGCAGGCGGCTGCTGGGCTGCGTGGTCCTGACCGCCCTGATCTCCGGCCTGGTGCAGTTCCTCCTGTTCCCTGGCTCCGCCCTGCTGGGGGCCAGCGGCATCGTATTTATGATGATCGTGCTGTCCTCTCTGGCCGGGATGCGGGAGGGGGAGGTGCCGCTGACCCTGGTGCTGGTGGTGCTCCTCTATCTGGGGGGCGAGGTGGTGGACGCCGCGACCGCACGGGACAGCGTCTCACAGCTGACCCACATTGTGGGCGGCCTGTGCGGTGCGGGGCTGGGCTTTGCTATGGGCCGCGGCCGCAGGATATAAGACAAAAATGACCGGGGTGCGTTTCCACTGGGAACGCACCCCGGTCAGCTTGTCAAAGAACCTCGCCAGCGGCGGAGTTCTTCTGGTATAATAGAGAAAAGGGGGATTGAATATGGAGAACTGGAAAAAGGATTCCCGAAAAGATATAGTGATGGTGGATGTGGATGCATTAGTCCCCCCAGACCATCTGCTCCGAAAAGTAGAAAGAGTCATGGATTATGACTGGCTATATGAGCGGTTAAGTCCATATTATTGCGCAGACAACGGGCGTCCAGGAACGGATCCTGTAGTGTTGATCAAGATGGTTCTAATTCAGCATTTGTTTGGGATCGCGTCTTTACGTCAGACTCACCGGGAGATACAAGTAAATATAGCATACCGTTGGTTCTTGGGATACAGTCTACTGGACGAGATTCCTCACTTTGCAACGGTAAGTTATGCCTTTTGCAAACGCTTTCCCCCGGAGCTGAGTGAAGAAATTTTTGCGCAAATTGCAAGTGCAAGTTGGACACCTGCACGGTAGAACTTAGTGAATCAGAGCGACGGTCAGGATGGAAGCCGCTGGCTTCCGTCCTGGGCGATGCTGCCGCAGCCTTCGGCTGCGTAAACAGAGTCGAGGAACTCGTCAAACAGTTCCTCCGGGGTGCGGTAGCCAAGCTTCTTGCGAGGCCGTCCGTTCAATTCATCAGCTGCAGCCAAGATATACTCAGCAGAGAAAGCCTCAATGGACACGCCCTTCGGAACAAAGGTTCGAAACAGCCCGTTGTGGCGTTCGTTTTGGGGACGTTCCCATGAGGTGTAGGGATGCGCAAAGTAGACTGCACAGCCCCAGTTCTCGACCTGACTGAACGCAGAGAACTCCGAGCCGTTGTCCACGGTAATGGTCTTGAAGACCTGTGAGAACTTGTCTCCGAATTCTCCCCTGAGTGACTGCATGGCGTTCAGAACGGAGTCTGCATCCTTGCCGGGAATCCGGATGGCAATATAGTTCTCCGTTTTCTTCTCCAACAGGGAGAGGACAACAGCCTCTTTACCGCCCCTCTTGCCGACCACGGTGTCACCTTCCCAATGACCTTCCTCGATGCGCAGAGCTGCGATCTCAGGCCTCTGAGAAATGTCTGTGCCGAAGCTCTTCTTGTGTTCACGGGGCTTGGAGTCCTTGTGCTGCTTGCGTTTCATGGTTTCGGGCAGTTCTGTCACAGACAAGTCAAGGCTGCCTGCCCAGACCTCATTGTAAAGCGTGTGGGTGCAGACCATCTCCTCTGCTGAAAACAGCCTGTGCAGACGAGCATAGCCGACGCAGGCATCCAAAGACCACTTGTGTTCTTTGACCTGTTCAATTATCCAGCGAATGAAGCGAGTGCAGTGACAGATTCGGTGTGGTTTCCGAGAACGCTTTCTGTTCGCCTTGTAGACCGCTTCTCCACGCCTTGCCGAGTATCCGGGTTTCCTGCCCTTGCTGCTCTTTCGGGGCGGTGTGCCGCGCTTTAGCTCGTTCCCAACGGTGGTTGGTGAACATCCGATTGCTCTGGCAATGGCTCTGTTCGTGTAGCCGGCGTTCTTGAGATGCTGGATTGCGCCTCGTTCCTCTCGCTGTAAGTGCTGTCCCTTCTTGCGTTCTACCGATTCTGTGATATAATCTTGGCAGTCCATAGTGATTGCCCTCCCTTGGAAGAAGTTGTGTGCAAACTTCATTCTACCATGTGGGGAAAATCACTATGGATTTTTTCTTAGGTGTCCAACTTCATTTTACAATCGACCAATATTAAAATCAATATCTTCCAAAATGATAGGAAACTCCCAGGTGCTTTTACCTGGGAGTTTCCTGAAAAATAGCAAATTAGCCCTTAACGATAGCGGCGGTATCCATGGCAATCATCAGCTCCTCATTGGTGGGGATGACCAGGACACGGACCTTGGCGTCGGCGGCGGACACGTCGATCTCCTGGCCGCGGACCTTGTTCTTCTCCTCGTCCAGCTTGACGCCCATGAAGGCCAGCTTCTTGGTGATGTTCACACGGTTCTCCGCGCCGTTCTCACCCACGCCGGCGGTGAAGATGATGGCGTCCACTCCGCCCATGGCGGCGGCGTAGGAGCCGATGAGCTTGATGACGCCGTACTCGAAGGAGTCCAGCGCCAGCTGAGCCCGCTGGTTGCCCTTGGGGGCGGCGTCCTCCAGGTCGCGGAAGTCGGAGGACACGCCGGAGATGCCCAGCACGCCGGACTTCTTGTTCAGGATGTTCAGCATCTCCTTGATGTCATAGCCGTGCTTGTTCATCAGATATTCCAGGATACCGGCGTCGATGTCGCCGCAGCGGGTGCCCATGGGCAGACCGGCCAGGGGGGTGAAGCCCATGGAGGTATCCACGCTCTTGCCGCCGTCGATGGCGGTGACGGAGGAACCGTTGCCCAGGTGGCAGGAGATGAGCTTCAGCTCCTCCGCAGGCTTGCCCAGCATGGCGGCGGCCCGCTGGGAGACATACTTGTGGCTGGTGCCGTGGAAGCCGTAGCGGCGGACCTTGTCCTGCTCATAGAACTCATAAGGCAGGGCATAGGTGTAGGCCACAGGGGGCATGGTCTGATGGAAGGCGGTGTCAAACACGGCGACCATGGGGGTGCCGGGCATCAGGGCCTGGCAGGCGCGGATGCCGATGATGTTGGCGGGGTTGTGCAGGGGGGCCAGGGGGTTGCACTCCTCAATGGTGGCCATGACCTCGTCGGTGATGAGGACGGACTGGGCGAACTTCTCGCCGCCATGGACCACGCGGTGACCCACCGCGTCGATCTCCTTCATGGAGCCGATCACGCCGTTCTTGGGATCCACCAGGGCGTTCAGAACGGTCTGGATGGCCTCGGAGTGGGTGGGCATGGACACGTCGGCGTCCTTGACGGCCTCCTTGCCGGCGGGCTTATAGGTGAACTTGCCGTCCAGGCCAATGCGCTCACACAGGCCCTTGGCCAGGACCTCCTGAGTGTCGGGGTTGAGCAGCTGATACTTCAGAGAGGAGCTGCCGGCGTTGATGACAAGAATGTTCATGGGAATCGATCTCCTTTTCAATGTTCCCGCTCTTCGGAAGCGTTCTCTCATCTGAGAGCTGTCTGGGCGCTCTGCTCCCCGGACGGGAGTGGAAACGCAGGACAGAGGCGGGACGTTCAATTTGGCAAGGCCAGACTTGCCTTTGGGGCCGGGCTTGTAGTACACTGATAGACAGCCTGAACCCATAGCTAATCACATTGTACCGCTTTTTAGAAATCAGGACAACTACTTTTCTGAAAAAAAGGAAGATAATTCACCAGGAGGTCAATCTATGCAAGTCGTTGGCATCGTCGCGGAGTATAATCCCTTCCACACGGGGCACGCCTATCAGATCGCCCGCACCAGGGCGGAGCTGGGGGAGGACGCCCCTGTGGTGGCGGTGATGAGCGGCTGCTGGGTCCAGGGGGGGCGCTGCGCGGCGGCGGACAAGTGGACCCGGAGCAGGCTGGCCCTGACCGGCGGGGTGGACCTGGTGCTGGAGCTGCCCACGGTGTGGGCGGTGTCCTCGGCGGAGACCTTTGCCCGGGGGGCGGTGGGCATCCTGGCGGCAGCCGGAGTGGTGGACGTCCTCTCCTTCGGCAGCGAGTGCGGGGCGGCGGACCGGCTCCGGCAGGTGGCTGCGTGCCTGAACAGCCCGGTCTATGAATCGGGCGTGCGCCGCTTTGTGGACGAGGGAATGCCCTTTGCCGCCGCCCGGCAGGAGGTGGTTCGGGGGATCCTGGGGCCGGAGCGCTCAGCGCTTCTGTCCACGCCAAACAACAACCTGGGGGTGGAGTACCTCCGGGCCCTGGACAGGATGGGCAGTGCCATCCGCCCTGTGACGGTCCGCCGGGAGGGGGCCCCCCACGACAGCCTGCTGGTGGGAGAGACGCCTCCGGAGTTCCTCTCCGCCACCCAGCTCCGCGCTTTTTTGGAGGCGGAGGACTGGCGGGCGGCAGAGCCCTATCTCCCTGGCGGTGGTGCGGAGGTCCTGCGGCGGAGTTGGGGTGGGATGCCCGGCCTCCGGCGGGTGGAGCGGGGCCTGCTGGCCCGGCTGAGGACCATGACCGCCGGGGACTGGGCCGCCCTTCCGGACAGCGGAGCGGCGGAGGGCCTGCCCCCCCGCCTGGAGCGGGCCGGGAAGCAGTGCCGGTCCCTGGAGGAGTTTTTCCAGCTGGCCAAGCCCCGGCACTGGACCCAGGCCCGGCTGAGGCGGCTGCTGGTGTGGGCCTTTCTGGGGCTGACCCGGGCGGACCGGCCGGACGCGCCCCCCTATCTGCGGGTGCTGGGCTTCAACGCCAGGGGACAGGAGCTGTTGAAGGCCATGAAGGCGCAGGCGGCCCTGCCGATTCTGACCAAGCCCGCCCATGCCAGGGAACTGGCGGAGCCGGGGCGGCGGCTGTTCGCCCTGGAGGCCCGATGCACCGATCTGTATGACCTGTGCCTGCCGGAGGTCCCCGCCCCGGGGCGGGAGTGGACCACCGGGCCGGTACGGCTGTGAGGAGGGAGACAGATGGAAAGACGAATGGGAGGGCGTACGCTTGCTTGGGGCGCCGCCCTGGTCCTGCCAACGCTGCTGGTCCTGCTGTTTGAGACGCGGAAGTGGGACCGGGCCCTGATGGACCGCTGGGTGTCCGGGGTGATGGCGCCGCTGGAGCAGCAGCTGGGCCGTTTTTGGGGGCAGATTTCCTGGTGTTCGGCGGCGGAGCTGCTGACAGCCCTGCTGCTGGCCGGCTGCGTGCTCTGGCTGATCTGGACGGTGGCCGGACTGCTCCGGAGGCGGGACGGCCGGGCCTTCGGCCGCCGGCTTTTGGCCCTGGCCGCTGTCCTGCTGTGGCTGTGGTGCGGCTTCTGCTGGATGTGGAACGCCGCCTACTACGCCTCCAGCTTTCAGGAGAAGAGCGGTCTGCGGGTCCAGCCCTACCCAGTGGAGACCCTGATCCAGGTGACCGCCCTGTTTGCCCAGCGGGCGGCGGAATTTTCCACACAGGTGGAGCGGGATGAGAACGGCCGGTTTGCCGTGAGCCGGGATGAGATCCTGGCCCGTGGGCCGGAGGTCTATGAAAACGTGGCACGGGAGTATCCCTTCCTGGCCCTGGAGGGCCAGACCGCGGCCAAGCCCATTTTTTTCTCCCGGCTGCAAAGCAGGCTGGGCTTTACCGGGGTGTATTTCCCCTTCACCGGGGAGGCCAATGTAAATGTGGACGCCCCCGTCTGCCTCCTTCCGGCCACAGTGGCCCACGAGATGGCCCACCAGCGGATGGTGGCCTCGGAGCAGGAGGCCAACTTTGTGGGGATCCTGGCGGCGGTGACCAGCGGGGACCCGGTGTACCAGTACTCCGGCTATCTGATGGGGCTGATCCAGCTGTGCAACGCCCTGGCCCCGGTGGACCGGGCGGCGTGGCAGGACATCGTGCAGCGGTATTTTACCCAGGAGCTGGCGGACGACTGGAACGCCAACAACGCCTATTGGGCGGCCCTGGCCTCTCCAATGGAGGACGCGGCGGAGCAGGTGTACGACTCCTTTTTGAAGGGGAACGGGCAGGAGCTTGGGATGCGCTCCTACGGGGCCTGTGTGGATCTGCTGGCAGCCTATTTCGGCGGGGAGCAGGTCTGAGCGCGGAGAACCCCGGGAGATCTCAAAAACAGAGGTCTCCCGGGGTTCTTTTTCCGGTCACATCAGGGGGGCGAAGATGCGCAGGATGTTGCGGTAGAGCTGGAGCAGGGGGTTCAGGTGCCGCCACTGGCGCAGGGAGATGCGCTGGCACACGGACAGGGTGTCCTCAAAGTCCTTTCGGATGTCCCGAATGCAGGGGGCCTCGCACAGCCAGACGCCGTCCTCAAAGTGGAGGAACAGGCTGCGGTAATCCAGGTTCACAGTGCCCACCGTGGCAAAGCGGTCGTCCACCACGAAGTTTTTGGCGTGGATGAAGCCGGGGGTGTACTCATAGATGCGCACGCCGGCCTCCAGGAGCGGGGGGTAGTGGGCGCGGGTCACCTCGAACACATAGCGCTTGTCTGGGATGTGGGGGGTGATGATGCGCACATCCACCCCGGCCTTGGCCGCGTTGCACAGGGCGGTGTTGGTGGCCACGTCGATGACCAGATAGGGGGTGGTGATGTAGATGTATTTCCGGGCCTTGGAGATCATATTCAGATAGACCGCCTGGCCCACCGTCTCCCGGTCCAGGGGCGTATCCGTGTAGGGCTGGACATAGCCGGTCCAGGGGCGCACAGCGGAGGGCTCCGGCCGGAAATGGCGGAACTCCTCCTCCCAGCCGCAGCAGTGGTCCCACATGGTGAGGAACATGACCGTCATGGACCACACCGCGTCCCCCTCCAGCAGAATGGCGCTGTCCTTCCAGTGGCCGAAGCGCTCCCGCCGGTTGATGTACTCGTCTGCCAGGTTGATCCCGCCGGTGAAACCCACCTTTCCGTCGATGATCATCAGCTTCCTGTGGTCCCGGTTGTTCAGCCGCAGGGACATAATGGGAACGAAGCGGTTGAACACCCGGCACTGGATGCCCCGGGCGGCCAGCTGCTCATTGTAGTCCCGGGGGAGGCTGAAGATGCAGCCCATATCGTCATAGATCAGCCGGACCTCCACGCCCTGGGCGGCCTTCTCCTCCAAAATGTCCAGGATGCTGTCCCAAAAGACGCCGGGCTGGAGGATGAAGTACTCCAGGAAGATGTACCGCTCCGCCTTCTTCAACTCCTCCAGCATCCGGGGAAAAACCAGATCGCCCAGGGCGAAGTATTCTGTCTCTGTGTTGGTATAGGCGGGACAGTGGGCAAAGCGCTCCAGATAGCGGGCCTGCCCGGCGGCATCCTCCCCCAGGGGGAGCAGGTCGTCGGCCTTGAAGTCCTCCCGCAGGTTCTCCTCCGACTGCTCGGACACGCGGCGCATCCGGCGGCTGATCCGCTTTGGGATGTGTCCGCCGCCCACCAGCAGATAGAAGATGCCGCCGAACACCGGGAAGGGGAGGATGAGCAGCAGCCAGGCGATCTTATAGGCGGGCTCGATGCGGCTGCCCAGGATCAGCAGAGCGGCAATCACGCTGATGGCGATGCAGCACCAGTAGAAGCTGTTGATATACTCGGAAAAAATGTTGACCATGACCACCAGCGTGACCACCTGGGCCAGCAGGGAGAGGGCCACCAGGACGGAGCGGTGAAACAGGATATAGAGGACCTTTTTCACAGAGTGCACCTCCTTTTTTTAAACGTCCGGACTGAGGGGGAGATCAGAGCAGACGGGTCAGAGTGCAGCAGGTCAGCCCCTCCTCCAGCAGAATGGTGCCGTAGCTGGAGCGGCTGGGGCCTGGGTTGAGCACCCACAGGCCGTCCTCCATCTGCTGGCATAGGGGCTGGTGGGTGTGGCCGAAGAGGAGGATGTCCGCTCCGGCCGCCCGGGCCCGGGCAATGGCGGCGTCGCAGCCGGACTTGACGCCCCACAGGTGCCCGTGGGACAGGAGGATGCTCCGCCCCTGAAGGGTGATCTGCTTGATGGAGGGGACCGTGGTCCAGCCGTCGCAGTTGCCCGGGACCATGCAGACGGGGAGCTTAGGGTAGAGATAGGAGATCTCCTCCGCATCGGAGATCAGGTCTCCCAGATGGATGACCTGGTCGGGCTTCTGCTCGTCGATGGCCTGGATCATGCCGGACCAGGAGCGGTGGGAGTCGGAAAACACAAGGATCTTCAAATTTGTCACCTTACCTATTGCGCTGCATATACTGAAGCTGAGACCAGTTTGGGGGTGAGTAAGAATGCAGCGTAAGAATCGCGGGGAGGGAACGTCCCTCCCCATGGGGGAGCTGGTGAAGGACCCGGCGGCTCTGGCCCGGCTGGCCCAGTCCGGGGAGGCCCGGCAGCTGGTGTCTCTGCTGAAGCAGAGCGGCGGGGTGCAGGAGGCCGCCCGGGCGGCGGCGGACGGCGATCCGGGGCAGCTGATGCAGATGATGGACCGCCTGCTGAACACCCGGGAGGGGGCAGAGCTGGTGGAGCGCATCAGCTGGCAGGCAAAAGAGTCCGGACTGTCCTGATATGAGCCGGTCCGGGCCGGAGAGGGGGAGCGTATGTGGGGGAATTTGAGGAAAAACTGAATTCGATCCTGGGGGACAAGGAGGCCATGGGGCAGATCATGGCCCTGGCCCAGTCCCTGGGAAAGCCAGCGCCCCCCGCTCCGAAGCCAGAGGAGGAGACCCGGGAGCCGGGGTGGGAGCGGACCGGCGCACCCGCGCCGGAGTCCGGGGCGGGGGAGGATCCCCTGTCCATGCTGGGCAGCCTGGATCCCCGGATGGTCCAGATGGGGATGCGCCTGCTGAAGGAGTACCGGACAGGAGACGACCGGAACGCCGCCCTGCTGGCTGCCCTGCGCCCATTCCTGCGGAAGGAGCGGTACGCCAGGCTGGACCGGGCCATCCAGATCGCCAGGCTGTCCCGGGTGCTCCGGGTGGCCTTCCAGTCTCTGGGCGGGAAGGAGGAGGGAGAGGGTGTATAACCGTTATATCCCAAACGGGGCGGTTTATACCCGCATCCCCGTGGAGGAGGAGAAAACAACGTCCCGGGTCCGTCCGTCTGAGGGCTCCCCCCCTACGGACGGACCGGAGCGGGCGCCGGGAGGGCTCCCCTTCTCCATCGCCTCCCTTCTGGGGAGCGGGGCGGGGAAAGGCGGGGGGCTGACAGGGTTGCTCCGTTCCCTCAAGCTGGACAGACTGGACAGCGGGGATATTTTACTGTTGCTGATTGTACTGCTCCTCCTGTGGGAGGGGGATGACCTGGAACTGGTCATTGCCCTTGGCCTGGCCCTCATCATGGGGCTGGGGGACGAGGAGGAGGCAGAAATGGAATAGAGCCGCGGCAGCCACGGCTGCCACGGCTCTTTCCTGCTATACCATGTGGAGCACCTGGCCATCCGGAAGCGCAAAAGAGGCCGTGGCGGGACAGGGGATCTGGACCTGTCCATAGGCGGTCATGCGGTATACCAGTTCTCCGTTGATCTCACGCTCCGCGGAGACGAGCAGGCCGTTGTCCGTGCTGATCCAGTACCGCTCGACCGAGGCGCTGTCCTCACCTTGAAAGGCGACATAGACGCAGGGATAGGGCCCCCGCAGCTCATAGCCGGTCTCGGTGATGGAGTCGGGATCCAGGTCCAGCACCGTCTCATAGGTGGGGATGTGCTGGGCCAGGTCGTGGGAGCGCTCATCCGCGGGGAGAGCGTTCCAGGCGGACGAGCCCTCATACCAGTAGTAGGCTTCCTCCGGGCCGGCCAGGTCATGGCGCACCGCGCCGGAGGCCAAATCCTGACGGGTGTGGGACCAGGCCCGGTCCTGCCAGTACTGGACGGAGGAGGAGAAGGAGCCGCCCGACCAGAGGGTCTCCACGGTGAGCTCCCGGTAGTAGCTGTCCGGGCGGATCAGGGTGGCCACGATGCTCTGAACGGTCTCGGGCGTGACGTCCACCTGCCAGTACTGGTCGGCCGCCTCGGGTCCGGAGGAGCCGGAGGCGGGGGGCTCTTCGGAGCTGGCGTCGCTGAGGGTGATGGATGGGATATGGACGAAAAAGAGACTGCGGCCGAAGCTGGCGAAAATGGCCACAACGATCAGACAGGTAATGGCGATGGCGATGGCCAGACGGTTTTTAGAATCCAAATCCACACCTCCTGTTCCGAACTTCGGCGGTCACGCTCCGCCGAAGGGGGCGGGGGGCTCCTCCCGCAGGCCGAATTTCCACTCAATGGCGTCGGCGATCCGGCGGCAGGCCAGTCCGTCTCCGTAGGGGTTGACCGCATGGGCCATGGCGGCATAGGCGCGGGGATCGGTGAGCAGCCCGCGGGCCATGGAGAAGATGTCCTCCTCCTCCACACCGGCCAGTTTTACGGTGCCGGCGGCCACGGCCTCGGGGCGCTCGGTCTCGCGCCGGAGGACCAGCACCGGCTTGCCCAGGGCGGGGGCCTCCTCCTGAAGGCCGCCGGAGTCGGTCATCACCAGATGGCAGCGGGCCATCAGGTTGTGCATCTCGTCCACCGCCAGCGGGGAGATGAGGTGGATGCGGGGATGCCCGTCCAGATACTTGTGGGCGGCCTCCTGCACCACTGGAGATAGGTGGACCGGATAGACCAGCTCCACATCGGGGAAGGCGTCGGCGATCCGCCGCAGGGCTGTCATAATGTTGGTCATGGGCTGCCCGTAGTTCTCACGCCGGTGACAGGTGACCAGGATGACCCGGCGGGCGGCGTAGTCCAGACGGTTGAGGATCTCCTCCTGGAAGGTGAACTGGGGGCGCACCGTGGTCTGGAGGGCGTCGATGACCGTGTTTCCGGTGAGGAACACCCCCTGGGTGATGTTCTCCCGGGCCAGGTTTTCCCGGTTGGCCACGGTGGGGCAGAAGTGGAGGTCGGCGATGGCCCCCACCATCTTCCGGTTCATCTCCTCGGGATATGGGGACCACTTATCGTAGGTCCGTAGGCCGGCCTCCACATGGCCCACCGGCACTTTGTGGTAGAAGGCGGCCAGGGCCCCGGCGAAGGTGGTGGAGGTGTCCCCGTGGACCAGGACCAGGTCGGGCTTGGCCTGCTCCAGCACCCCGTCCATGCCGGTGAGGCACTTGGAGGTGATGGTGGACAGGGTCTGGCGGGGCTCCATGATGTTCAGATCATAGTCCGGCTTCAGCCGGAAGATGTTCAGCACCGAGTCCAGCATCTCACGGTGCTGGGCGGTGACGCAGCACAGGGCGTTCAGCCCGGGGCGGCGGGACAGCTCCAGGGCCAGGGGGGCCATCTTGATGGCCTCCGGCCGGGTGCCGAAAATCGTCATAACAGTGACAGGTCTCATTTATCAGATCGCTCCTCTTCACCGAAAAAGTAGTCGTTGCCCGCCACATCTCCAGGGGGCTGGCGAAGCTTCCGGGGGCGGGCCGGGGCGCCGTCCTGGGCGGGGGACTCAGGGGGCTCCCGGTGGTTTACCCGGTCCAGGTACAGCTTGGCGGACAGGCCTCCGGCCACACACAGGGCCAGCAGGACCATCATGGCCTTCAGCACACTGGTGGTGGTCAGCACCACGGCGGACAGGCCCAGGATGGCACTGATCACATACAGCACGGCTACCGCCTGCTTCTGGCTGAAGCCCATGTCGATGAGACGGTGGTGGATATGGCCCCGGTCGGGGGCCATGGGGCTCTGGCCGTGGGACACCCGGCGGAAGATGGCGAAGCAGGTGTCAAAGATGGGCAGGCCCAGCATGAGGAAGGGGACCGCGAAGGAGATGATGGCATAGGATTTGAACAGCCCCTGGATGGATACCACCGCCAGGATGAAGCCCAGGAAGGTGGAGCCGGTGTCTCCCATGAAGATCTTGGCCGGGTTCAGGTTATAGGGAAGAAAGCCGATGCACCCGCCGGACAGGGCGGCCATGAGGAGGGCTACCTCCGGTTCGGCCACCGTGAGGGCGATGACCAGCATGGTCATGGAGCTGATGGTGGACACGCCGCAGGCCAGCCCGTCCAGTCCGTCGATGAGGTTGACCGCGTTGGTGATGCCCACGATCCAGATCACGGAGATGGGGATGGACAGCCAGCCCAGCACCCAGTAGGGGTCACTGCTGAAGATGTTGGGGTTGGAGAGGATGTCGATCCGGTTGCCCATGAGCACGGCGATGAGGGCGGCCAGGATCTGGATCAGGAATTTCGGCATGGCGGGCAGGGCGTAGATATCGTCGAAGATGCCCAGGATGACGATGATCACAGCCCCCAGGAGCATCCCCCGGAGGGGGGTGGTCAGGGGGATAAAGATCAGGGCGCTGAGGATAAAGCCGAAGAAGATGGCCAGTCCCCCCATCCGGGGGATGGGGTGGTTGTGCATCCGGCGGTTGTCCCGGGGCACGTCCACCGCGCCGATCTTAAAGGCCAGGGAGCGGACCACCGGCGTGGTGATAAAGGCCACCACAGCGGCGGCGAACAGCGCGGCGGCCACCGCGCCGATTACAGAGAGTTCAACAGAAGACAACATGAAGCAGTTCCTCGTTTGCAGTTGATATGGTCGGGTCAGCGGGCCACGAAGCCCACCTTTTTATAGACCTTCCGCAGGGTCTTGGCGGCGGTATAGGACGCCTTCTCCGCGCCGGCCTTGTAGACGCTCTCCAGATACGCCTTGTCGGCCAGGATGCGGGCGGCCTCCTCCCGGATGGGGCGCAGGGTCTCAATGACAGCCTCGCCCACGGCGGGCTTGAACTTCCCATAGCCGCAGCCGGAGAACTCAAACTCGATCTCCTGGAAGCTTTTTCCGGTGACGGCGGAGTAGATGTTCATCAGGTTGGCCACGCCAGGCTTGTTGACGGGGTCATAGCGCACACAGTTTTCGGTGTCGCTGTCGGTGATGGCCCGCTTGAACTTGCGCTGAATGTCCTCCGGCTTCTCCATCAGGAACACGCAGCCCTCGGGAATGGACTTGGACATTTTGGACTCGGGATTGGTCAGGCCCATGATGCGGGCGCCGGCCTTGGGGATATAGGGCTCCGGGATCTTGAACACATCGCCGTAGATGTTGTTGAAACGCTGGGCCACGTCCCGGGTCAGCTCGCAGTGCTGCTTCTGGTCCTCACCCACAGGGACGAAATCAGGCTGGTAGAGAAGAATATCCGCGGCCATCAGGGCAGGGTAGGTGAACAGGCCGCCGTTGATGTTCTCCTTGTGCTTGGCGGACTTGTCCTTGAACTGGGTCATGCGGCTGAGTTCGCCGAACATGGTATAACAGTTCAGCACCCAGCCCAGCTCCGCGTGGGCGGGGACGTGGGACTGGATGAACAGAGTGTTCTTCTCCGGGTCCAGGCCGCAGGCGATATACTGGGCCAGCTGCTCCAGGGTGCGGCGGCGCAGGTCGGCGGGGGTCTGCCGGACGGTGATGGTGTGCATATCCGCCATAAAGTAATAGCAGTCGAATTCGTCGGCCCGGGCGCCCCAATTCTTGATGGCGCCCAGATAGTTGCCCAAGTGCAGATCGCCGCTGGGCTGGATGCCAGAGAGCATCACTTTCTTTTTCGCTTCTTCCATATCGAAACACAACCTTTTTATCAAGATGTCAAATGCCGTCCCGTCCTCCCACGCAGTGCACGGCGCAAGGGTGGAACGATGTGATAGGCACAACAATACTGATACAGCATAGCACATTTCGGCTGCAATAGCAACTTGCCCGCGCAGATTTGAAGGAAAAACCGGAGATCGAGGGGACAATGCCGGAGCACAGAAGAAAAAATCCTAAATTTTTATTAAAATTTTCCCCTCCTCCCTTTACACGGTCTGGTTTTTGGAGTAAACTAGGCACAAATCTTCCATGTTTATTTTTTAGGAGGTGTTTTCGATGGACGAGATGGATTTCACCCGGAAATTCCGGCTCGGCGACCAGCGCGATTTGGAAATCAAGGCGATCCTGGCCTCTGTGTATCAGGCGCTTCAGGAAAAGGGCTACAACCCGGTCAATCAGATCGTCGGCTATATCCTCTCCGAGGACCCCACCTATATCACCAACCATAACAACGCCCGGGCGCTGATCCGGAAGGTGGACCGGGACGAGCTGCTCCAGACCCTGGTCAAGTACTATCTTACCCACTGAGCAGAAACAGAGACAGCCCGCCACAGCACGGCGGGCTGTTTTTCATGGAAAGGAGAGGGCACGGTGAAGATCCTGGTGAGCGCCTGTCTGCTGGGCATTCCCTGCCGCTATGATGGGGCGGGGAAGGCAGATCCTGCTATCGAGAAGCTGAGACAGGGGGGCCACACCCTGATCCCGGTCTGTCCGGAGATACTGGGCGGTCTGCCCACCCCCCGTCCGCCGGCGGAGCGGCTGCCGGACGGCCGGGTGGTCACCCGGGAGGGAAAGGATGTGACGGCGGAGTACCGTTCCGGCGCGGAGCAGGCCCTGGCCCTGGCCCGGAAGCAGGGCTGTGTTCTGGCGGTCCTGAAGGAGCGCTCCCCCTCCTGCGGCCGGGGGCGAATCTATGACGGGACCTTTTCCCGCACGCTGATCCCCGGCTCCGGGGTGGCAGCCCAGCTGCTGGAGGAGAATAGGATCCCGGTCTATGGGGAGTCGCAGCTGGAGGTGCTGCTGGACCAGATGTAAATCCATTCAGAAGCGACAGACGCAGACGCCCCGCCGGCATCGGCGGGGCGTCTGAGACTTTTGGGACGCGGGGGTGTCAGGGTCAGGCCCCTACTTCCGCTCCAGTGGGAGGGAGAAGGCCACGACCCCCTCTGCCGCCGGGGCCAGCGCGCACTGTGGGACATAAAATTCCAGTCCCTCTGGGGTGCGGCAGTACCGGTGGGGGGACAGAAACTGACGCAAGCGGGGCCCAAAATCCGGATCCAGGAAGCAGTCCCCCGCCGCCCGGCGGACCTCACCCTGTTCCCGCAGCTTCCGGGTCAGGTGGAGCCACCACCGCCGGTCGCCGGGGAAGCAGGCTCCTGCCGGCAGCGGGACTCCCTCCGGCAGGGACCAGACATCCCCCATCCGTACCCGGAGCGGGCGGCCGTCTCCGTGGACCTCCTCCGCATCCAGGCGGATACTCAGGCTGTCCTGGTCCTGAAACAGGACCCGGCCCTCCAGGTGGGCCTGCCAGGGATGGAATGGACGGGACTGCTCCCGGCAGCGGGCCAGGTCCAGACAGGCATGCCAGTAGAGCGCGCGGCTCCACCGGCGGCGCCAGACCTCCGCCAGATGCTGATAATACCGGTCCAGCCGCCGTCCGCCCCGCCCTCCGTCCCGGATCTGAGGACGGACCAGAGCGTACTCCAGCACCGGCTCCCCTTGCAGCGACAGCGTCTGCCGCTCCTCCTGCCACAGGACCGCCCAGTCCGCCTGCTTTTTCTCCGCCGTCTGCATGCGTATCCCTCCCGATTTTGGTCCATCCTATGCGCGGATAGAAAAATCCGTGCGAGAGGGGACGATTTGTGTTTACTTTCACGAGGTAGTGTGTTACAATAACAAAAGAAAGCCAGCCGGCCCGCGGCCGAAGCCCGCGGGGAAAGGAGTCTCGCTCATGTCGAAGTTTTACGATAAGCCTTCCAGCGACCTGCTGTATCAGGCCCTGTTGGAGATCAAGGATCTGGAGGAGTGCCGACGGTTTTTACAGGACCTGTGCACCGTGTCAGAGCTGAAGGCGATGGAGCAGCGGATGGAAGTGGCCATGCTGTTGGATCAGGGGCTGATTTACAGCGACATCCTGGAGCGTACCGGCGCCTCCAGCGCCACCATCAGCCGGGTGAACCGCTGTCTGCACTATGGGGCGGACGGCTACCGCACCATCCTCCCCCGTCTGAAGGAGCAGCGTGATGAGCAGCTATGATTTTCTGGCGGGCTGCTACGACGAGCTGACCACCGATGTGGGCTATCCCGCCTGGGCGGACTATCTGGAGGCCCACTTCCGGCGGAAGGGGCTGCCCGGACGGACGGTGCTGGACCTGGCCTGCGGGACGGGTTCCCTCACCTGGGAGCTGGCTGCCCGGGGGTACGAGATGATCGGGGTGGACCGCTCGCCGGAGATGCTGGCGGAGGCGGCGGCCAAGGGCCGGGAGGACGTGGAGACGCCCCCCATTTTCCTGTGTCAGTCCATGGACAGGCTGGATCTGTACGGGACCATCGACGCCTGTGTCTGCTGTCTGGACAGCGTCAACTATGTCACCGACCCCAGGCAGCTGAAGAAAGCCTTTGCCCGGGTCTGGCTGTTTCTCATGCCCGGCGGGCTGTTCCTGTTCGACATCAATACGCCGTCCAAGCTGCGTGGGCTGGACGGGCAGGTCTTTTTGGACGAGACGGAGGACACCTATTGCGTCTGGCGGGCGGAGTATGAGAAGCGCGGCCGGATCTGCTCCTATTTCATGGACATTTTCCGCCTGGATCCCGGCTCCGGCCTGTGGGAGCGGGGAGAGGAGCTGCACCGGGAGCGGGCCTATGAGCCGGAGGAATTGACCGCCTTCCTGCGAGAGGCCGGGTTCCGGGACATTCGCCAGTACGGGAACCTGAAGCTGCGGCCCCCCCGGGAGGGGGAGGACCGGATCTTCTTCGTGGCCCGGAAGGATCCGAACATGACCGGTCAGGTCTGAGACCGGGCGGGACAAGAAGCGAAAAGAGAGGAAGAAACAAATGCGCGACGAACTGGTAAGAGCGATCACAGCGGACGGCCTGGTCAAGGCGGTGGCTGTGACCGGCCGGGATCTGGTGGAGCGGGCCCGGGGGATCCACACTCTGCTGCCTATGGCCACCGCGGCCCTGGGGCGGACCCTGCTGGCCGCCTCCATGATGGGGGATATGCTGAAGATAGATGGGGCCTCCCTCACCCTCCAAATCAAGGGCGGCGGGCCGCTGGGGACGGTGCTGGCCGTATCGGACAACAGCGGCAACGTGCGGGGCTATGTACAGGATCCCCATGTGGAACTGCGGGAGAAGGCCCCCGGCAAGCTGGATGTGGGCTGGGCTGTTGGCACGGAGGGGAGCCTCACTGTCATCAAGGACCTGGGGATGAAGGAGCCCTATGTGGGCACCATCGGCCTGTTCTCCGGAGAAATCGCCGATGACATCGCCATGTATTTCGTGGAGAGTGAGCAGATCCCTACTGCCTGTGCCCTAGGGGTGCTGGTGGGGGTGGACCAGTCTGTCACCGCCGCGGGAGGCTATTTGATCCAGCTGCTGCCCGGCGCGGGGGAGGAGATCATCAGCAAGATTGAGGCCGGGGTCCAGCGCATGGGGCCGGTCACGCCGGTTTTGGAGCAGGGGGTGGACGCCCGCGGGCTGCTCCAGGCGGTCCTGTCTGAGTTCCAGCTGGAGTTTTTGGAGAGCCACCCCGTCGAGTACCGCTGCTACTGCTCCAGGGACCGTGTTACCCGGGCCTTGATCAGTATGGGACGGGAGGAGCTGGAGTCCCTGATCCGGGAACAGGGACAGGCAGATCTGACCTGTCAGTTCTGCGATGCAGTCTACCACTATACAAAGGATGACTTAGAGGCGGTCCTGAATGATATGTAAAGAGGAAGTCTGAGAGGCGCACGGCTTTGGCCGTGCGCCTCTGTTTTACTACAAGCACCTTACTGCATCCCGCCGGTATTGGCCAGGGCCTCCAGAACCTGATAGCGGTCCATCTGGAACTGCTTGGTCATGGCCAGGGCCTCCTCCATGTCCAGATCCACGATCCGCCCGTCATGAGTGCAGATGATCCGGTTCCCCCGGTCCTCAATCAGAGAGAGCACCGCCTCGTAGCCCATACGGCTGGCGGTCTCGCGGTCCCGGGCGGTGGGAGATCCACCCCGCTGGATGTGGCCTAGCACGGTCACCCGGGGATCAATACCCACTTCCTCATGGATCCGTCTGCCGATGTCGATGGCGCTGCCGGCGCCCTCAGCCACCACCACCATATAATGGGTAGAGCCGGACAGCCGGGCCCGGCGGATTTTTTCCACCACATCGTTTTCAAAGTCCACTTCACGCTCCGGAATGAGGACTGCGGTGGCCCCCACAGCGATGCCCACATACAAGGCGAGGTAACCGGCGTGGCGGCCCATCACCTCTACGACTGAGCAACGCTCGTGGGCCTGCATGGTGTCCCGCAGCTTATCGATGCACTCGACGGCGGTATTGCAGGCGGTGTCAAACCCGATGGTATAGTGTGAGCAGCCGATGTCGTTGTCGATGGTGGCCGGGATACCCACTACCCGGAGCTGTTCCCCCTGGGCCGCGGCCTGACGGGACAGGGCCAACGCTCCGCGAAAGGTGCCGTCTCCGCCGATGGCCACAATCCCGTCCAGCCCCAGCAGCTTGCAGGTGGTCAGCGCCTGGGCGCGGCCCTCCTCATGCATAAATTCCCGGCTGCGCGCGGTATAAAGCACTGTGCCGCCTTTGTCGATGATGTGGCTGACGCTGGCGGCGTCCATCTGAATGAAGTCGCTGTTGATCAACCCGTTCCAGCCTCTGCGGATACCGACACACTCCACGCCGCGCCCCACGGCAGCCCGTACCACGGCCCGCACCGCGGCGTTCATGCCGGGTGCGTCACCGCCGCTGGTCAAAACGCCAATACGCTTTACCTTACTGTCCATCATTTGGCTCCTCCTTGCCGAAATCATTTCCTAGTCTGCGCATTTCTTTTATTATGGTCCTTCTTATTTAAAAAAAGTGGGACAGATCTGCCTATAATCACGGACTTATTATGTCACGCCCCCTTTCTGTCTGTCAAGTGAATTTCAGACCTTCCGAATAGCAAAAAAAAACGGGGGCTTAAAGGTGCTCTGAAGACAGCTAAAAAAATATTCCAAGTTTTTTTCATTTTCCTGTTGACAACTGGCGGAAGATTTAGTATACTAACGAAGCCGTCGCAAGAGCGGCGACCCACTCGGGAGCATAGCTCAGCTGGTAGAGCACATGCCTTACAAGCATGGGGTCACAGGTTCGAGCCCTGTTGTTCCCACCACTCCCTAACTACCTGGCTCGGTAGTTCAGTTGGTTAGAACGCCGGCCTGTCACGCCGGAGGTCGAGGGTTCAAGTCCCTTCCGAGTCGCCACTTACTTTCTTTTGAAAAGCTGGCATCTTATCTGCTTGCTCTTTTAAAAGAAAGAAATGCCTCTGTAGCTCAGTTGGTAGAGCAGAGGACTGAAAATCCTCGTGTCGTTGGTTCGATTCCGACCGGAGGCACCAACAAAAAGTCCTGGAACTCAGCTTCCAGGCAATCTGCGAGTGTAGCTCATCTGGTAGAGCGCCACCTTGCCAAGGTGGAGGTAGCGAGTTCGAGCCTCGTCACTCGCTCCAATTTTTTGGAGCGTCCTGCTCCATCCGGTGCCATAGCCAAGTGGTAAGGCAGAGCTCTGCAAAAGCTCCACTCCCCAGTTCAAATCTGGGTGGCACCTCCAGAATATCAAAACGCTATAGATGCCGTAGGCTGAACGCCTACGGCATCAAGCGTTTTCGGGCTTTTTTTGCTTGAAAATTTACCGATTATTCCATAGATGCCAAACGGCTGATTTTAGGAATCGCCCAGATTTGAACCCCTTTGTTCCGGGGTTCGGTGCAGGCTTCTATGCTTGGCGCCCTTTTTGAAGCAGCTGATTTCAAAAAGGGCGCTGATTTTTAAACAAAACTATACTGTGATTTCAGAAATATTACGGTATAATAAATAAAATAAACTCAGAGTGATACAACATGAAAGTGAAGCAAAAGTGATGAATTTTTCTTATGGACGGCGAAGTAATTCCAATTGGAGCAGATATGCAAAGTCATTAACTGAAAAGAAGTGAAAATAACCCAGGAAATAGTTCACATTTATAACAGCATGGAAGGGAGTAACACTTCAAAGAGTAGCTCGTAGGGGTGGTTATAGCCTTCCCAGAAGAAGAGGGCTGATGAAATACGAGCCGTACAACATTGGCCGTCCCAATAGGCAGTGTACCGTGCAGAACTGGCTTTTGTTGGAGGACTGCTGAAATAAGCAACAATAACTAGGTTGTACGACGGGGGTGATGAGTAACAAGGTGCGTATAATCCCTTGTTTATATTGATTATCTGTGTAGAGACAAAAAGGGGATATTCAACTGCAACGGGATTCTCAGTAAATCAGGTGATATCGACTGCTTTAATCTTCCCATTATAGTTTGATACAAATGTTTAGGGAGGTGCCAGTATGGCATTTTTAAATGAAAATGAGTGGATACTCCTCAATGAAATTGCGTATAATATTTCTTTTATCTATACAGTAGAGGAGATGCAGCAGAAAATGCTGAATCGATGGCTGCCCTTTCTTATTCCTTATGATGCAGCTATTTTTGCCCGGATCTCCACCACCGAAGACGGGGCCTATCAGTTTCAGACGCCCGCGGCGTTTCACCTGTCTCAGCAGGCAGTGAATGCCTGGGTACAGGAGAGTTTAAACTCAGACGCATTTCGCTGGGTTCTGTATACCTGCAAAGGTGGGGCCTTTCGGGAATCCATGTCCGTTCCGAAGGAGCAGATAAAAAATCAAGGAATTTACCAGAACTTTTATTTGCCCAACCACCTGACCCACTCGGTGGGACTCTCGATCTGTTTCCGGGAGGAGCCGGTGGGCCTATTGCGGCTGTATCGTGAGGCAGACAAGCCTCCATTCAGTGAACGGGATATGTTTGTACTGGAGCAGCTGCACAAGCACTTTGCATACCGTCTGGTATATGAGGCTAAAAAGGGTGACACCCGTTATTTCTTTGCAAAAGGGTACCATGAGAAGCTGTGCCGTCAATACGGTCTGACCAGTCGGGAGGGAGAGATGTTGGATCTGGCGGTACATGGACTGTCCAATGAAGACATTGCCCAAAAAATGAATATCAGCATCCATACGGTAAAAAAACATTTCCACAGTATTTACACCAAGATGAACGTACGGAATCGGGTGCAAATGCTCCAAAGCCTCCCAATGTCCACAAACAAGATTGATTTTGATGCACTATAAATAAATTTAAGCAATAAAGCTTGCTTGAAATTGTTTGAATTGCAGTATCCTTTAGTGGTATAAAAAGAAACATCGGTCCCATACAGAGAAATATAAGATCTCCTTGGATAATACATGGATTAAATAAGATGGAGCCGGCGCTGAATTTCAACGCCGGCTCCATTTTGCTATATTTAGGATACAAAAGTTAGGGGATGTATATGAAACGAAGGGATATCTATTGGGTGGCTGCCTATGGACTGCTGGCCGCGGCCACCGTGCTCCTTTGTGTTACAGGGGGCTTTGCTTGGTTTAATGCAATGTATCCTTATCTGGCCGGATTTATTCAATTTTCCGTCTATGCTACGGCGGGAGAGCTGCTCTCGGGGCGGATGCTGGAGGGACACTGGCAGATCAACCGGGCCACATGGTTCAAAAGTGTAAGCTGGGGAGTAGGAGGCCTTTTTGTTACCCTGGCCTTCAGCGTGTTCAGCCAGGGTACGCAGCAAGCCATGGCGGCTGGGCTGCTTCCCGGATATGGAAATGCTTTGGCGCTAGCCTTTTTTACCAGCTGTACCAACAATCTGTTTTTTGCCCCCATCCACTCCGCCCTGATGCGGGTGTGTGGAAATTATGGCGAGATCCGCTTTCTGGAGGGACGCCATATTACGCCGCGCCAGGCAGTGGACTCGGTGGACTGGGGCGAGCTGGTGGATTTTACCCTGTTTAAAACCATTCCACTGTTTTGGATTCCCATCAATACCGTTGGTTTTCTTCTTCCCCAAGAGTATCGCATTGTATTTGCCGCAGTCCTTTCCCTGGTGTTTGGTATATTGATGACCATTCTAAAACTCAGGGAACGGAAAAATCAGAGCAGAAAGGAGTCACTTGTATGATTCAGATTTCAGACAACACCCAGCAGATCCAGCCCTCCAAGATCCGGAGAATGTTTAATAAGGCGCTGGAATATGACCGTGTGCTCAGCTTCACGCTGGGAGAACCGGATTTTACCGCCTCGGCAAATGTGGTGGAGGCCGGGTGCCGGGCCATCCGAGAAGGCAAGACCAAATATTCCGAAAATGCGGGCCTGCTGGCTCTGCGCCAGGCTATCGCCCGTTATCTTGCGCGTACAGAAGGGTTGTCCTACGATCCGGCGAGCCAGATCGTAGTAACGCCCGGAGCTATGGGAGCATTGTTTTTAGCCCTGAAGGTGCTGCTGAACCCAGGAGATGAGGTCATCGTCAATGAGCCCTGCTGGACCAATTACATTCAGCAGATCCGGATGTGCGGCGGCGTGCCGGTATCCGTGAAAACTGATGCACAGCGGGGGTTTGATTTGGATGTATCCGCTGTTGCCGAGACCATCACCAGCAAGACAAAGGCGATCATTTTAAACAGCCCCTGCAATCCAACGGGAGCCGTAGCCAGTGCTGAGACACTATCCCAGCTGGCAAAACTGGCTCAGGAGCGGGACCTGGTGGTGCTAGCAGACGAGGTATATAAGCATATCCTCTTTGACGGGAGGACATACACTGGATTTGCCACCCTGCCCGGAATGAAGGAGCGCACGTTGGTCATTGACAGCCTTTCCAAAACGTATGCTATGACCGGCTGGCGTATTGGCTACGCCGCTGGACCGGAGGAACTGATCCGAAATATGATCAAGCTGCAGGAAAATGTCAGTGCCTGTGCGGCTACTCCATGCCAGGTTGCTGCCATTGAAGCGTTGGAGGGATCTCAAGATCACCTGAAGTATATGGTGGAGCAGTACCGTCTGCGCAGAGACTATGTGATACAGCGAATCGCTGAAATTCCAGGGCTGTCCTGTCATACTCCTGCCGGAACCTTCTATGCGTTTATCAACATCAGTCGCCTGGGCATGCCCTGCGAGGAATTTGCTATGAAGCTGCTGGAAGAAAAGCAGGTGGTTGTGGTACCGGGCACCGCGTTTGGAGACTTTGGTGAGGGGTACATTCGCCTGTCCTATGCCACATCCATGGAATGCCTGGAACAGGGTCTGGAGGCGTTGGAGGAGTTTGTCCGCGCCCACGCAGCCCAGGGGGACCGGGCATGAGTGATATCAACGGCCCCCGCTTATCCGGCCATCTCACCCGGCTGGGACAGATCGGCTTTGTGCCAGGGGAAGGAACCACACGACTGCCCTATACGCCTGCCTATGACGAAGGACGGGCCTATGTGCAGTGGTGTATGGAGCAGGCGGGACTTCAGACGTCCATCGATCCCGTAGGCAATCTGATTGGTACGCTGCCCGGCAAAGGGAAGACTATCTGCATGGGGTCCCACATCGACACAGTGCCCGGGGGTGGGATCTATGACGGAGCCTACGGCGTATTGGCCGGTATCGAATGTGTGCAGCGCCTTCGGGAGCTGGGGTATCAAAACCGGCATCCCATTCAGGTGGTTGCCTTTACCGAGGAGGAGGGTAATGTCATCGGCGGGACCTTTGGCAGCAAGGCCTTCACCGGAGGAGCAATTGACGGTGCCATGCGGCCCAATCTGGCACTTCACGCCCTTACGATGGAGCAGGTGGGTGCCTGCCGCCAGGATTTAGCCAAATATCAGTGCTATTTGGAGCTGCACATTGAGCAAGGGGGACTTCTGGAGGCGGAGGGGGCGCAAATCGGCCTGGCAGGCGGCATTGTAGGTATCGTGCGCTACCGCATGACGGTTTCCGGCTGCGCCAACCATGCAGGCAGTACACCCATGCATCTGCGGGATGATGCCCTGGTAAGCGCCTGCCGGATCATTACCAAGCTTATGGATCGGGCCAGAGCCGCTTCGCCGGATATGGTCTGTACCGTGGGCACGCTCCAGGTGTTTCCGGGAGCGGTCAATGTGATTCCTGGCAAGGTGGAGTTTATTGTGGAACTGCGCAACCCGACCATGGAGCCCATGGATCAGGTGATCGCTTCCGTGCTGGAAGAGCATGCGGAGCTGACAGGGGAAGCGTATATCCGTCAGGAGCCGACCCAGTGCAGCCCGAAGCTGATGGAGCTGAGTGAGAGGCTCTGCTGTCGCCGCGGCATCCGCTTTCGGAACATGTTCAGCGGCGCTGGTCATGATCTGATGAATTGGGGAAAAACCGTGCCCTCCATGCTCCTGTTCATTCCCAGCAAAGACGGAGTCAGCCACTCTATTCGTGAGTACAGTGCGCCTGAGGACCTGTACCGGGGTGCCCAGCTGCTGATGGAAATGGTTCAAGCCTTGGATCAAGAGGAGGGAGATATGTGAAAATCAAGATCATCAACCCCAATACGACACAATCTATGACCGACAGTGTAGAGAATCTGGCCCGCCGGGTGGCCCGCAGCGATACCCAGGTTTGGGCTGTCAGCCCGGCGTCCGGACCGGACAGTATCGAGTGCTATGTGGATGAGCATTTGGCTGTTCCCGGGGTTCTGAAAGAGGTGATCCGGGGAGACCGGGAGGAAGGAGCCGACGCTTTTATCATTGCCTGCTTCGGGGACCCCGGGCTCCAGGCTGCACGGGAGGTCACCTCTAAGCCGGTGCTGGGGATCTGCGAGTCGGCCATCACAGCGGCAAAATTCATTGCCCCCTATTTCTCTATCGTATCGGTGCTGGATCGCTCCCGCAAGGTGACGGAAGATGTGGTAGCCAACTACGGAGCGGAGAAATTCTGCCGCTCCATCCGCTCTACCGGCCTGAGCGTGTTGGAATTTGGTCGGGACCCGCAGAGGGGGCTGGAGGCTCTGGCACACCAGGGAGAACTGGCAGTGCGGCAGGACGGAGCGGAGTGTATCCTGCTGGGATGCGCCGGTTTTGTGGACTTTGTCCAGGACTTGTCTGCCCGGTTGGGCGTTCCCGTGCTGGACGGAGTGATGCCCGCAGTCAAATTTGCAGAGGCCATGGTGGACATGGGGCTGCACACCAGCAAGGTATCTACCTGGGGATTTCCGGAGCCTAAGAAGATCGTGGGGTTCCCCATGTTTACACAAGAAGATTTGATGTTTTAGGAGATGACTGTATGCGCACCTTGATCAAAGGAGGCACCATTGTAACCGCGGAACAGGAGTTTGTGGGTGATATCTTGGTGGAGGGTGAGATCATCCGTGCCATGGGGGCCCATTTGGACGAGAAGGCAGATCGTGTGATAGATGCCCAGGGAAAATATGTGTTTCCGGGCGGCGTAGACCAGCACACCCACTTTTCCGCCCTGTGCAACGTGGGTGATCGGGACACCGCCGGTTATGAGACCACCGACTCCGCCATTGTAGGCGGAACTACTACCATTGTGGATTTTGCGCCTCAGGATCCGGACCGGGGCCTGCTTGACTCCATTGATTACCGGATCAACACCCGGGCAAAGGATAAAACCTGCGTGGACTTTGCCCTTCACGCCATGGTAACATATATCATGGACAGCATATTTGAGGAAATTGAGGACTTTCCCAAGCGAGGGATCTCCAGCATTAAGATCTTTATGGCGTATAATGGCTCTCCGCTTCATGTGGACGACGGAACTTTCTTCCGCATTCTGGAGAAGAGCCGCCAGGTAGGTGCCACCGTATTTGTCCACGCAGAAAACGGTGAGATCCTAAATTTCCTGCGCAGCGAGTGCGTAAAGAAGGGACAGCTGACCCCCCATTACCACTACGTCTCCCGCCCGCCCTTTACCGAGGCGGAGGCGGTGCGTCGGGCTATCTACCTGGCTGGCCAGACCGATACACCCCTATATATTGCACATATGACCTGCAGGGAGGCCATTGCCGAACTGCAAAAGGCGAAGGGGACTGGCCAGCGAGTCTCCGGCGAGACCTGCACCCATTATCTGACCACCACCAAGGAGGTTCTGGATAACTCCGATTTCAACGAAGCGGCCAAGTTTGTCTGCTCCCCTGCCCTGCGGGATCAGGAGGACTGTGAGGCCCTGTGGCAGGCTCTGGCCGGCGGACTGCTGACGGCGGTCTCCTCCGACCACTGCGGCATCGACGTAGCCGAGCTCAAGCAGGCGGGGCGGGACGATTTCACGCAGATCCCCAACGGCTCCCCCGGTGCCGGTGATCGCCTGCATATGGTATGGACCGAAGGCGTATGTACCGGCAAGCTGAGCCGTCAGAAATTTGTAGACGTCATCGCTACCCAGCCCGCTAAGATCAACGGCATTTACCCCCGAAAGGGCACGTTGGCGGTAGGTTCCGACGCAGACATTGTGATCTTTGATCCCAGCTATGAGGGCGTGATCCGCCTGGCGGACAACCCCAACGGCGTGGACTACAACCTTTATGAGGGCCACCGCCAGTCCGGCCGGGTGGAGACCGTTCTGCTGCGGGGACAGGTGGTAGTGGAAAACGCCAAGTTTGTGGGCCGCTACGGCCAGGGACAGTTTATTCCCGCCAGCATGTATGCCTCCGGTTACGAAAACCGGAACTGATCCAGTGTACCCGCAGCAGGCTGCCCCGCCCAAGCAGCGTACATTGGAGAGAGGTGAAAAGAGTCAAAAAAGAAGTGAGGAGGTATGGGTCCTGGGCTTTGGCGGGCCTGTATCTGCGAAAGCAGCGATTCCATGAAAGAAAAACCACAGAGTATTTTATGACAGGAGGTTTCTTGTATGGATACCACATATGGTGTGTTGTGCCTCATCCCCCCCATCGTAGCCATCGGGTTGGCCCTGTGGACCAAGCAGACGATTTTCTCTTTGTTTATCGCAGTTTGGCTGGGCTCCACCATGATGAACGGATTTAATCCTCTGGTTGGCTTTGTCAAAATTATCTCGGACTATGTGATCCCCTCTCTCAGCGGAAACGCGTCTTTGATCGTCCTGGTTACCCTCTCCGGCGGCATGATCGCCATGCTGCGCACCACCGGCGCCGCGGAGGCATTTGCCACCAAGGTGACAAAAGTCATCAATACCGCCAAAAAGGGCCAGGTAGTCACCTGCCTGAGCGCCTTCATTTTCAGCTACACGGAGCCCTGCCTTATGCTGGGTACCATTATGCGGCCCGTGACCGACATGGTGCGTATTTCCCGGGCAAAGCTGGCCTATATCCTGGACTCTATGGGTTGTAACCTGGCTGCCCTGTCTCCCATCAGCAGCTACGGCCCCTTCATCACCGGCCTGATTGCCGCAGAACTGCTGGCTGCCGGCATTGAGGGCAGCGAGTGGGGCATCTGGCTGAATATGCTCCCCTTTAACCTGTACGGCGTATTTGCCATGATCACCGTTTTGATCGTCGCCGCCTTCGGTTTGAACTTCGGGCCGATGTACAAGGAAGAAAAGCGGGCTCGGGAGACCGGAAAACTGCTGGGCGACGGGATCCAGCCCCTGGTACCTGAGGTGAAAAATGAGCTGCCCCAGGGCTATAAGCTTACCATGTGGAACTTTATCATCCCCATCCTCTTCCTGTTTGGTTCCCTCTTTGCCACCATTTTCTGGTCCGGCGATCTGGTCAACAATGGGCTGGTGGAGTGCTTCCGCAACGCGAACATTACTCTGGCCATCTGCATCGCCTTTATGGGCGGCGCGGTGGGCGCCGGTATTATGGGTGTGAGCACCAAGCTGTTCAGTGTGACCAAGGCCTTTGACACCTTTGTCAACGGCATGGCCGAGCTCATTTCCGTCCCCTTCATCCTGGTGTGTGCCTGGTCTCTGGGTTCCATCGTCAAAGGCATGGGCACCAGCGAGTTCCTGATCCACATTGTAGAGAACTACCTGACTCCCGGCCTGGTTCCTGCCCTTGTGTTCCTGTTTGGCGCGCTCATTTCCTTTTCAACCGGCTCCTCCTGGGGTGTGTGGTCCATTATGATGCCCATCGCCTTCCCCATGGCCGTTGCCTTTGATATTTCCATTCCGTTTGTGGTTGGCGCGGTCATCGGCGGCGGTCTGTTCGGCGACCAGTGCTCCCCCATCTCCGATACCACCGTCCTCTCCTCCACCGGCGCCTCCTGCAACCACGTGGTCCACGTCATGACCCAGCTGCCCTACGGAATCACAGTTGGTATTTCGGCGTTCCTGGGATTCCTTTTCGGCGGCCTGACGGGACAATATATCTTGAGCATTGTGGTTACCGCTGTTATTCTGGTAGTGGTTCTGTTTGCGCTGACCCAGCTTACCAAGCTGCGTTACCCGGAGAAAGTGCACTAACTGCTTCACCATTGGAACAGGAGGCTTTTTATGAAAAAGATTGATACCATTGTGGTGGCACCCCATTTCTATACCATGGAAGGGGCTGGCGTGGGTTATCACGGTGACGCCGCCATGGCTGTGGATGGAGGCAAGATTCTGGAGGTGGGCGACCGGTCCAGAATTTTAGTGGAATATACCGCTGAGGAAACCATCATCCTGGATCATCACATGGTGCTGCCCGGCTTTATTGACGGCCACATGCACACGGCTTGCAACATCATGCGGGGCTTGGCCCAGGACACCAATAGTTGGATGATGTTCGGTCTTCAGCCTTTTGACAACGCGGTCAACGATAAGGAGCGAGATGCGGGCAGCCGGGTGGCCATTCTGGAGGCCATCCGGGCGGGCACCACTACGCTGGGCGACTATGAATCCAAGATGGAAAACGTGTGTGCGTTCATCGACAAGGTGGGGGCACGAGGCAACATTGCCCAAACCATCCGGGCGGCCAAACGGCGGGTCTATCAACCCGGCGAGCTCTATGAGTTTGATGACGCCATGGGCGAAGAGAGCCTGAATCGAAACATTGCCCTGTATGACCAGTGGAACAACAAGGCGGGCGGTCGGATCAAGATCCTGTTTGGGCCCCAAGGCGCTGACTTTGTCAGCCCAGAGATGCTGCTGCGCATCCAAAAGGCGGTCAAAGACAGGGGAACCAAAATCCACATGCATGTGCAGCAGGGGGACCGAGAGACCTATCAGATCGTTCAGCGTTATGGCAAGCGGCCCACCGCCTTCTTGGATGAACTGGGCTATTTGGATGAATCCCTCATTGCCGTTCATCTTACTGACTGCACAGATGAGGAGGCTGCCCTTATTGCCAAACGCGGGGCCTCCATGATCGTCAATCCCGGCTCTATTGGAATCATTGATGGAATTGTCTGCCCCAGCGTGGCCTTCCAGGAGGCGGGTGGTATGGTGGCTTTGGGTTCTGATCAGGCTCCCGGCAACAACTGCCATAATATCATCAATGAGATGAAAAACGTGTGCCTCTTCAACAAGATCAAGTATCAGAATCCTGAGGTCATGCCTGCTTGGAAGGCTCTGCGTATGGCCACCATTGAGGGGGCTAAGGCTGTTGGCTTGGGCGATACCGTGGGTTCTTTAGAGTCGGGGAAGCGGGCTGATTTCATTGCCATTGATCTCAACTGTCCTTCCATGCTGCCGGTATATACCTATCCTATGCGCAATATGGTACCAAACCTGGTTTACAGTGCCCGGGGGCCTGAGGTTTCTCTGGTTGCGGTGGACGGCAAGGTGATTATGCAGGACGGTACATTTACCTATGTAGATGAAAAAGAGTATCTGGCCGCCATCCCCCAGTACCCAGACACCATCGGCGAGCGGGCCGCAGAAGAGTTCTTTGCCATCAATGGTACCAATGCCCACTTTATGCGGGAAGATAAACTGTAAGCATTTTTATGAGATCATTCCTTTCTTTCTCTCCTGTCGGGGGCCCGGGGCAGATGTCCCCGGGCCCCTTGACACAGCAGGTTTTTATTCCGTACAGTACAGTTCCCACTTTCCCGGCTTTCCTTTGCGGAGCACGGGTCCCAGAGGTGACAACACCATGTATGAACCTTCCACGCAGCTCAACCAAAGCGCCGTTCCTATTGTTACATTGCTTCATCTGTCCTGGCCAGCGATTTTGGAGCAGCTTCTGCTTACTGCCGCCAATTATGTGGATACTGCCATGGTGGGCTCTTTGGGAGCTGGTGCCACCGCATCGGTAGCCATCAACTCCTCGGTGTGCTTTCTTTTAATGGGACTGTTTGCTGCTGCAGGAGTTGGTTACTCCGTGCAGGTCGCCCACGCGCTGGGGGGGCAGGATTTGTTCCGTGCCAGAACTGCGGTGCATCAAGCAGCCAGCGGGGCTCTGCTGATGGGGACGGGGGCAGCTGTTTGCATGCTCCCTTTGTCTTGGTTTATTCCTCTGTGGCTGGGAGGTGAACCAACGATTTTGTCGAATGCCAGAGCCTACCTTTGGTTTTATGCCATGGGCCTGCCGCTGCAAGCTCTGCTGGCTGTGCTGTCTGCCGTGCTCCGATGTTCGGGGGATACCAGAACGCCTCTGCTGTTTAATGCTGGGACCAACCTTCTTAATATCTGCTTGAATTATTTGCTAATATTTCCATCAAGGCAGGTCGTCATTCTGGGTTGCTCCTTGTCCATCTGGGGAGCTGGGCTTGGCGTGACCGGGGCAGCCGTAGGGACTGCCTTGTCGGGAGGGCTCATGGGAATTTCTATGGCGCTGTTTATGGCGCTGCGGAAAGGACCGTTGCAGATGACAGCGGTTGTGTTGTTTCGTCCCCAAAAGTCTGTGGTACGGCGGGCACTGGCACTGGGGATTCCTGTGTTTTTGGAGCGGGCCTGCTTCAGCTGCGGACAGCTGATTGTAACCCACATGGTTGCCGGTTTGGGGAATATTGCTCTGGCAGCCAACCACGTTGCGGTAACGGCAGAGGCGATCAGCTACTTGCCAGCGCAGGGGGTCTCCTTTGCGGCCACCGCGGCAGTGGGGCAGGCGATTGGCGGCAATCAACCGGTGTTGGCCCGAAGATATGGAGTGCTCTCCGGACGAATTGGGCTGTGCTCCGGACTCCTGGCCGGGATATTCCTGTTTTTCTGCGCAGAGCCTTTGGCCGGACTCTTCTCCTCTGATCCAGAGGTGATTGCTCTGGCTGCCGATATGCTGCGCATTGTTGCCGTTTCGGAACCCCTGTACGGCCTTTCTATTGTTCTGGGCGGTGTGCTTCGAGGGGCTGGGGACAGCCGCACGCCATTTCTGATCGTGCTGGTGGGGGTGTGGGCAGTACGGCTGCCGCTTGGTCCCATACTCCTTGTTCGGTGCGGTTTGGGCCTTGCCGCCATCTGGATTGCCATGGTTGCGGATCTTATGCTGCGAGGTGTCCTGTGCCAGTTTTTTGTCTGCAAAATCAACTGGCCTCGACGTGCGGCCCTGGTATCAGGAAAACCGACCACCAAAAGTTGATCGCTTTACCTGTATATTGTAATTTGTGATAGATTTCATGTTTAGAAACATCAAAAAGGAGACGTTAAATATGATGCAGATCTCAGAACAAATATTTAAAATTGGCATCATCCCCGTCATCGCCATTGACGACGCGGACAAAGCCGTGCCCCTGGCCTGCGCCTTGGTAAAAGGCGACCTGCCCGCCGCCGAGGTCACCTTCCGCACCGCCGCCGGTGAGGAGGCCATCCGCCGCATCGCCGCCGAAGTCCCCGAGGTGCTGGTGGGTGCCGGCACTGTGCTCAACCTGGAGCAGTGCGACCGCGCCCTGGCCGCAGGCGCCAAGTTCATCGTCTCCCCCGGCTATAACGAGGCCCTGGTGGCCCACTGCCAGGAGAAGGGCGTGCTGGTCCTCCCCGGCTGTGTCAACGCCTCCGACATGACCCGCGCCGCCAACGCCGGCCTGGAGTATGTGAAGTTTTTCCCCGCCGAGCAGTCCGGCGGTGTCAATGGCATCAAGGCCCTGGCCCCCGTGTTCCCCAAGCTGAACTTCATGCCCACCGGCGGCGTGAACACCAAGAACCTGATGGACTACCTGGGCTATGACCGCATCTTCGCCTGCGGCGGCACCTGGATGGTGAAGAAGGACCTGATCGAGGGCGAGAAGTGGGACGAGATCACCCGCATCTGCAAGGACGCCGTCAAGACCATGCTTGGCTTTGAGCTGGGTCATGTGGGCATCAACTGCCAGGACGCCGGCCAGGCGGAGCAGACCGCCAAGGCCCTGTGTGCCATCTTCGGCTTTGAGTACAAGGCCGGCAACTCCTCCGACTTCGCCGGCTCCGCTGTGGAGTGCAACAAGGCCCCCGGCCGCGGCGCCCACGGCCACATTGCCATCCGCACCAACAATGTGGACCGCGCCATCTACCACCTGGGCCTTCAGGGCGTGAAGTTTGACGCGTCCAGCCGCAAGACCGACGCCAAGGGCCGCACCAAGGCCATCTATCTCCAGGAGGAGCTGGGCGGCTTCGCCCTGCATCTGGTGCAGAAGTGATCGGCCGGCGCGCCGTGCGCCTTCCCTACACCCATATTCATTCAGGAGGAATCAAATCATGGCAAAAGTCGTTACCTTCGGCGAGCTGATGATCCGGCTCCAGCCCTACAACTACGAGCGCTTCGTCCAGGCCGATCACCTGGAGTTCTCCTTCGGCGGCGGTGAGGCCAATGTAGCCGTCTCCCTGGCCAACTACGGCCTGGACGCCGCCTACGTCACCAAGCTGCCCGCCCACGCCATCGGCCAGGCGGCGGTGAACTCCCTGCGCCGCTACGGCGTGGACACCTCCATGATCGTCCGGGGCGGCGACCGTGTGGGCATCTACTTCAATGAGAAGGGCGCCTCTCAGCGCGGCTCCGTGTGCATCTACGACCGGGCTCACTCCGCCATTCAGGAGGCCTCCACCGCCGACTTCGACTGGGACAAAATCTTTAACGGGGTCGACTGGTTCCACTTCACCGGCATCACTCCGGCCCTGGGTCCCAATGTGGTGGACATCTGCCGGGAGGCCTGTAAGGCCGCCAAGGCCCACGGGGTCAAGATCTCCTGCGACCTGAACTACCGCGGCAAGCTGTGGACCCGCCAGCAGGCCCGGGAGGCCATGACCGACCTGTGCCAGTATGTGGACGTGTGCATCTCCAACGAGGAGGACGCCAAGGACGTATTCGGCATTGAGGCCGAGGCCACCGACATCTACGCCGGCGAGATCAACCACGAGGGCTACAAGTCCGTGGCCAAGCAGCTGGCGGATAAGTTCGGCTTCGAGAAAGTGGCCATCACCCTGCGCGAGTCCCACTCCGCCTCCGACAACGGCTGGAGCGCCATGCTGTATGACACCGCTTCCAACGAGTACTGCTTCTCCAAGAAGTATGAGCTGCGTATCATCGACCGCGTGGGCGGCGGCGACAGCTTCGGCGGCGGCCTCATTTACGCGCTTCTCAATGGCGAGTCCACCCAGGAGGCCGTGGAGTTTGCCGTGGCCGCTTCCGCGCTGAAGCACACCATCGAGGGCGACTACAACATGGTCACCGTCTCCGAGGTGGAGAAGCTGGCCGGCGGCGACGGTTCCGGCCGTATCCAACGCTGAGTTGATTTTGGAATTTCTCCTTCATTCTTATAAGGTTGTATGGATCTTTTTCACTAAAAACTACAAACTACGCATTATGAAAGAATACGGCGAATGAACTCCAATACCAAGTAATATTGCCTAGGCTCCTGCAGGTAGGTTATAGGTGGCTTCAGAGTAAAGCAGTGTCGAGGAAAAGCCTGAACTATAAAAATGCTGAGAAATTGTATCGTGGATCCACTGTATGTAATAAATATGTGCTGCTATGAAAAAGCAAGCGAATGCTATATATCGCAATCTTTGATGAAGCTGAGATTGGCTTGCTGGTAGTTGGATTGGCTTACACAAAAAATGCGTTGGTTGATAAAGGGACCCTCGGTAGTTGGTAAGGATATGGAGAATTTTAAAAATATGACAATGGATACCGTGAGTGGGTAGCAAGAAATGTAGCTCCAGCTACCTTACTCGTCTCCCATAGCGGTGAAAGAGAGAGCCGATGGGAAAACATCCCTTTTGATTGTTCTCCGCCGCTTATGGGTGGAGAGACACAAAACATCATAAGTTGCCCCAAGAGGGCGCAAGTGATTATCCAATCACTTGCGCCCTCAGCTTGTCAAAGAACCTCGCCAGCGGCGGAGTTCTTCTGGTATAATAGAGAAAAGGGGGATTGAATATGGAGAACTGGAAAAAGGATTCCCGAAAAGATATAGTGATGGTGGATGTGGATGCATTAGTCCCCCCAGACCATCTGCTCCGAAAAGTAGAAAGAGTCATGGATTATGACTGGCTATA